>Ga0265316_10000034_pt1 | contig 153181 bp, 112 predicted proteins | sample 4522metaG_FD_202092 | JGI IMG/M metagenome (GOLD analysis project Ga0265316, IMG submission 202092) | Rhizosphere microbial communities from Carex aquatilis grown in University of Washington, Seatle, WA, United States - 4-5-22 metaG | ecosystem: Host-associated > Plants > Roots > Rhizosphere... | reverse complement strand
GAAGTCGCTTCGCGCGTGTCAGCCAGATGCCAGCCGCCGACATCCACTTTCGCAGCGTCTCCCTCGCCACGTTCACGCCATGAAGCTCCCTTAGCTTCTCCTGCGCCAGCGTCGGTCCGAAGTCGCTATACAGCTCACGTATGATCGCTGTTGCTCGAAGCTCCAGCTCCACCGGCAGTCGTCGGTTGCTCGCCATCCCGCGCTTTCGCGATGCCAGCGCCGTTGGTCCCAGCTGCTCATACGCCGTGCTTAGCCGCCGGACCTGCCGCGTGCTCAGGCCTATCAGCTCCGCGGCTTTCACCTGGGACAGGCGTTTCTCAAGTACCCGCCGAACAACCTCCAGACGGTCGATTTCCTTGCGGCTCATCGTGACCAGCTCCTTTGCCATCTGCCCAGCTTCTGCGCGACAAGCCGTCGCCGAAAGCGGACATTTCTACTTGGCTAGAAGCGGACATTTTCATGTGGCTGCTACAATGCAATGTCCGATAACAGATATTATGTCAACTAGACTTGCGGCGATGGTGCCTGGCGAAGCACCAGCGGTGCGTGGATGCCTACGCGCCTGCCGTTGGGCCGGACTTCGATTCGAGGCTGAGCTGCTTCTGGGTTCGCTGCTCGCGCAGCTCGGCCAGCGCTAGGTCGAGCGCGGGCAAGCGCGCGGGCTGGGCTTCGATGGCGGCGATGGTCCGATCGAGGAGTGCGACGTCTGCAAGCGTGCGGTTGCGCAATGCCCCGTACATTTCGCTGAATTGGGCGTAGAAGGACTGCAGCTCATCCCCGCGGCGGAGCTGGCGCAACACCGGTGGCAGGTGATCGTCGCGAATGCGTGCGCAGGTGGCCGCGATATTGTGTAGCGGCCCCGCTACCTTGTGGGTCAGCCAGATGCCGGCGGCCGCAATCGACAGGACAAGGACGACGCCGAATCCCACCATGCCATAGACCACAATGCGATCGTTGGCCTGGAACCGACTCAACAACTCCGCGCCAGCAACCGGATCGGCTTGCGCGGTCAAAAGAACGATGCGGGACGATTCCTGCGTGGCCTCATAGATCTTGTATCCAAGCACGCCGGTCAGAAGCACGGCCACCGCGATGATGAACGCCGTGTAGCGGAGCTGGAGCCCCACGTCGAGCAGGTAGTTGCGCAGCTTGCGCTGCCCGGCGAACGACGGCTTGTCGGATTTTTCGTCTTGCTGGGTCATGCTGTCTCTCCTCCCGGATCCCGGCTAGCCACCTTGAGAGCGGAAGAATTCAAGTAGGCTGTCGCCCAGCTGGCCTGCAGAGGCTTCGATGCAGTCCCGTCGGGCGTTCACTTTGTCGGCGTCGCGCCTGCCCGCCTGCACGGCGGCCCCAGCGCTGGTCCAAAGAATAATGCTCTTGGACGGCCAACGCGCAACCATGAGCTTGATCTCGCAACTGGTTTCCCCGACACCGAAAACCTCCTGCAATCGCGACACGTTGCCATCGACAAGAAAGCCAATCTGCGGGGTGCGGCCCCGCCCCTTGATGGTCGTGTCAGAAGTGAAGGTCAGCTTGGGCAGTTTTTCGAGAGATTGCCGGAGCGAGGTCTGCAACAAAGCCAGGATGTTGGCGTCGGCAAGCTTCACGCCGCCGGAGAACGGACCGATGGTGACGAAGATCTTTCGGTCCTTGACGTCCCGATCCTCAATGGCCGAAAGCGCGATCTTGATCTGGGTGCTGACGAAAGAATCACGCTCGCGTCCGAGCAGCGCCTTGAGCGCCGTTGCCGCGGGCGCGCCGCCCAACTTGCCGAGCGACTGCGCCGACATGGCGCGCACCGATTTGTCCTGGTCGTCAAGCGCCTTGATAAGTGCATCCGTCCCGGACTTGTCTCCCAGCTTGCCCAGAAGCAGCGCCGCCTGCACCCGAACCTTGAAGCTCGAATCACCAAGAAGAGCCTTCGACAGATCGTCGACCTTCCCGGCCCAGCCCACCCGCGTCGCCACCAGCGACGCGAACACCGTGGCGAGTACGGCGACTGCGACTCGCGACCGAGAGCGCGCGGCATTCATTCTTTGGTACGATGCCTCGACGACGGCCCGCTCGACGGAAGCTCGATGACGAAGGCCGACCCGCCTCGTGGAATGTCCTGCACCCAGATGGTCCCGCCGTGCGTCTCCACGATCATTTTTGCCAGGGCGAGCCCGAGACCGTGACCGATGGCCACGTGTTTGCTGGCTTGGGAATAGGGTTCGAATATTCGCTCCCGCTCGTCCGCGGGAATGCGATCATGATCACCGCCCACGCTGGCGTGGGTCAGCCCCGCTGCGCATGAGATGCGGACCAGACACTGGCGGTTGCCCGGCTGGCGCAAGACGTTGGCCATCAAGTTCGCGAGGGCTTCCTGCAGGTAGTCGGGGTCACCCTGCACCGGCTGGGCGTTGGCCGGCGCCTCGATGACGATGGTCTTGTTGCGAGTCGAAGTTGAAGCCTCGATGACGGTCTTGGCTTTCTCGGCGAGATCAGCCAACAGAACCTGTTCTTCGCGCAGCGTGATCCGATCTGACTCGAAACGCTCGTAGTCGAGCACCGTGCGCAGGCCGCGAGCCATATCTCGAAACAGCGCGCGGCAGTCCTGGATGCACTCGTCCACCTCGCTTTTCGACGAGGCCCGCCCGAGCGCTGCTATCTCGTGCGCCAGGAACTCAAAATTCGCCTGCACGGCGCCAATGGAGTTTTGCAGATCGTGGGTCAACCCGCCCACCCAGCGGCGGCGCTCCCGAATGGCGGCGCCCTGAACCGCGCGCTTCTTTTCTTCGCGCCGGTAGAGTGCATGCGTTCGCAGGAGAGCCCACAGACGGGCCCGCCGTGTGTCGACGCCTGTGGCTGGGTCAAAGATCGCATCTGCGCCCGCAATCACGGCGCGTAGTTGCAGGTCCTCATTGCTTTTCTCGTCAGTCCACAAAACGACAGGAACAAAGTGCAACCGCGCGTTCGCCTTGAGGCGCGCGCACAGATCGACACCACCTGCGGCGGTTGCATGCGCTTCGATCAGAACCAGATTGGGCCGGTGCAAGAGCACATCTTCAAATGCAACGTCCGCGCTGGCGACGACCTGAACGTTGATGCCTTCGGCCTTGAGAAAATCGACCAGGGGACGCGCGGCCGGCCGGCCCGACGCAACCACCAGGCCCTCAACCTGACCCGGGGTTGGTACGACATCGTTTCGTGTCGTCGGTTCACTGGAAAGCATTCGACGGCGTATCCCGCGCCGGGCATCAATGTATCAAAACCCGATGGCCTCTTCAACGCTTAGCACAACGTGCGAACACATTAGGCACAGCGAAGCCAGAACACACATGTAGGTTTTTTGACTTCATTGTGTGTTATGGCAGTGTGTCAGCATGAGCAACCGCGATTCCGCCGATCGATCCACCTGCCCTGCCCCCTTCCCTGTCGTCCAAGCAGAGAAACGTCAACACCTGCGTTTCGACAAGGTCTTCCCAGTGCGGGTGGAATCGACGCTGTTTGGCGAGCTGGACTGCGTGGCCCGCAACGTCTCGGCCGGCGGAATCTTCGTGGAGATGACCGAGCCCCTCCCGCTTGGATCCCAGGTGCGGATTTCGTTCCACAGCGCCGACAGCTCGGCCGAGATCGTTGCGCTCGGCGAGGTCAAGAACCACTACTTCATGAACTATGCGAAGGAAGGTCTGACCCTGTCCGTCTCGGGAATGGCCGTGCGATTTCATGGCTTCGAGAACGAAAGCCAGCAGATCCTGGCCGACTGCCTCGACCACTTTCGCGTGTTGAACTAGCCCCAGCCCTACTCTGCCAGCTGGGCCCGCACGACCACCGGGTCTTTCAGCGCGACGGTGGTGTCGGGGTCGATGGGGACTTCAACGTCCCGTGGGCCTTCCGCGATGGTGAGAGTTCTGGTTCCCTCTCGAACGCTGACCTCATAGCGTCCCGGCAGAACCCCGGTGACAAGAAACCGTCCGTCCCGATCAAGCGCACCCACGGCCGGCCTGGGGAATCCCAGCGACGGTGCGCGTCCCAGCAGAAGCGCGCGGGTGTCGGAGGACAAGCGAAAGCCGGGCCGCGGAATCACCTGGCCAGTCACGCGTGCGCCCTTGTGATCGAGGCGAAGCTCGACGGTGACATCGCCCTTCTCGGCCAGTTCGATTTTTTCCGGGGGATAGGCCAGCATGTCGCCTCGCCGTGCCCACAAATAGTAGGTGCCGGGGGCGAAGTGATCCTGGGCGAAGCTTCCTTCCGAATCTGTGGTCCAGAAGATGGGCAACGTCGGCGCTCCCGGCACGTCGGATAGAACAGCCGCGACCGTGGCATTGGGTTCGGGTGACCCATCGGCGTTGTTCACCACGCCACGGATCACGGTTCCGTGGGAGAGTTTGACCACCAGCCGCGTGGCGGGAGCCGCAAGCGCGTTCTTCGTCGCGACCGACTTCCAGCCGAACTTGTGGGCGCGCAGCGAATAGCGTCGGGCTTCGAGTCCACCCAGCACAAAGGTTCCGTCTGTCGCCGAGTGGGCTTCGCTCAGCTCGATCGCGTCTTCCGGCGAGCGCACGGCCTGCAACAACGCACCCGCCACCGGGGCGCCTGTCTCGGCGTCGACCACGCGGCCCCTGGCGACCGATTCCGCGCCCAGATGGAAGGTCCGCAAAGGAGCAGTACCAGCTGCGCCGAGTTTGTCGGGCGCTAGCCGGTCGACGATTTCACTGGCCAGTCCGGAACGCCGCAGCCTCAGGGCGTAGGTCCACGGGCCGTTGCGCAGATGAAGCTTGAAGGTTCCGTCCTTGGCCGATACTTCGTCGCCAAGGGGTGTGAATTGCGTGCCGCGCGCCACCCAGACATCGACGTGCACGCCCTCTAGCCGGTGGCCAGCCTCGTCCGTCACGCGCCCAGAAAAGATCACCTCCGGCCGATCGGCCGTATCGCGGTTGAACACCGCCCGATGAAAGGCCAGCTCCGAGTCGAGCACGCAGCGCGATTCGACTGTCCACGGCAGGGCGCAGATTGGCGCCAGCGACGAGCAGAATTCCACGCATTCCTCTGGATCCTTGGGATCGCACACCCGGGGCCGCGACTGCGACGCCTCCAGAAAGGGAGCCTCGCCCTCGCGGCCGACGCAGTACAGACAGGCATCCGGTTGCTCGACACACAGGACACCGCGAGGAGATGCGGTGATGACGTCGGCCGGCTTGGTGTTCGACACTTGGGTCGAGCGCTTGCATCCCGGCAACGCGAGGAGCGACGCCACGGCCAGGCACCAGCCAAATCTGGCACGCGCATGCTGTCTCGCACTGGGAGTGACCACGAAGCAAGAGTATAGGATCAAGCGCACTCGGCAAGGGCGCGGATTGGTTGTAGAACGATGCCAAGGAGCAAAGCCTTGACCCGCGGCAGACTGATCATTCTCGAAGGAATCGACGGCTCGGGAACCACGACCCAGACCGAGCGACTGGTCGAACATCTGCGCCGGCAGGGACGAACAGCTGTTCCCACGCGTGAGCCCAGCGTCGGCCCCATCGGCCGCCTCGTGCGTGAGGTGCTGCTCGGTCAGCATCGCATGCCGCAGGGGGCATCCGTGGACGGACGAACCATGGCGCTGCTGTTTGCCGCTGACCGATTGGACCACCTGCAACGCGAGGTCGAACCTCTTCTGGCTGGGGGAGCCGACGTGGTTTCCGATCGCTATCTCATGTCGTCGATGGCCTACCAGGCCGAGGAGGCTGATCGTGAGTGGGTGGCCCTCCTGGCACGTGGGGTTCGACCGCCCGACCTGACCATCCTGCTCGACATCCCTGTCGAAGTGGCGGCTCAGCGCAGGCTCCGGGCGGGCCGTCCGGTGGAACGGTACGACGCGGATTCGTACCTTGCCCGTGTGGCGGACAACTACCGCCGGCTGGCGCGTGCCGACTCGTCCGCGGTGATCCTTGACGGCTCCGGCGCCCGCGATGAGGTTACGGCCGCGATCGTGGCAGCGGTGGGATCGCGATTCGCATCTGCCGCGGCCCCATGAGAGGATGTTTCATGCACCGACTCTCCCACTGTCCCGACCTGAGTGGCGCTTGCCTTGCCATGTTGCTGGCCACATCGTGTGCCACGGGAAGGCCCGATTTGGCCGCCCCGGAGCCGCTGGGTGAGCAGCCCACCCCGATTGTCACAACGGCCCCGGCCCCTGTGGCCGAGCCGCCACGACCGGATCCCCTCAAGCCGCCGGAGTGCACGGCCTTCGCCAAACCAGGGGTGCTTAAGCGATCGGCCGTGGTGCGCGTGGTGGACGCGGGCCTCGGGCGCTGGCTGGCGGGCGGGGTGGAGGTGGAACGGAAGCTGGCCAAGGGCCGCTTCCAGGGCTGGGAGATCCTTCGCCTGTATCCCGGCGATCCTTGCTATGCCGCGGTCGACTTGCGGATCAACGACGTGGTCACCAAGGTCAATGGCAAGTCGATCGAAAAGCCCGAGCAGGCCCATGATGACGTGCTGACAGGCCTGCGCACGGCATCGGAACTGGTGGTGGATTTCTTGCGCGACGGAAAGCCCCACAAGCTGACCCTGCCGATCAGCGACGACTAGCGCGCCGCTAGCGTTTCTTCTTGCCGGCCTTGGCGTGATGGGGCGCTAGAGCTTTCGCCGGCTTCTTGGCGGCCGGGGTCTCGGCGCCACCGACCGCACCGCCAGCACTCGGCTTGGCGGCGTCGTCGGCGGCGCCCAGGCCAGCCGCGGCAGGAGCAGCGGGAGCGGGCGCAGAGGCAGGAGCAGCGGCCGCTGCCGTCGGGGCGGCTGCGGTCGGCGGCGGGGTCACCGGCACTGGCGGCGCCGGTGGAGGAGCCGCTGCTGGTGGCGGAGTGACAACCGCTGTGGCCGCAGGCGGGGCGCTCTGGCTGGAATGCACCTTGCTCTTGCCTCTTGCCATCATGGCAACCACGACAATCAGGGCCACGACGACCACCGCCGCGACGATCAAGATAGCCGTGCGTCGGCCGCGCCCAATCTCGTGTACCAGCTCGCGTTCGTTCATTCCCTCGCCGGGAATGGCGTTGGCCACTGCGGGCATGGCGGTGGATGTCCCCCCGGTTCGCAGGGAGAATTTCTTTCGATCTTCGGTAGTCACGGAGCCGTCATCGACGTAGCGATCTTCAAGCGGCCTCGCGTCGTCGGTAGGAAGCTCTTCCTCGGCAGGTGGTTTTCCGGCCGCCACTTGCTTGGCCTTGGCGTCGGCCACCAGCTGATCGACATCACCCTTCTTGAACCAGAGGGTCTCGCGGAAGGCGGCGCCGGGCTTGGGCGGAGGGGCTTTGCCCGCTTCCGCCGGCTTGATCCCGCCCCCGCCGAGTGACGACGGTGTCGTTGACTGTTGCGCCGGCTGTGCTGCTGGGGCTGCCGCACGAGGATCGGCCGGCTGGGCCGCCTTTTGAGCAGCGGCCGCGACCGGCTTGGCTGAAGGGGTCGGGGCGGGTTGGGCCGCGGGCGGCCGAGGCGTCGAGAGGTCGGCTGCCATGGTGTCCATGACAGAAATCGTGGGTTCGACGACCGGGGCTGGCGCTGCCTTTGGGGCGGGTTTGGCCGCGACGGGTGCAACAGGCGCGACCCGCGCTGGGGCGACGGGTGGGCTGCTAGCCGGCGCCGCCGAGGCTGCTGCGGCCGCCGCCTTGGCAGCCGTCGCCTCGGCAACCATGCGCGCAATATCGGCCTGATTTCCGGCGAAGAGCATGGTCTTGGCCATTCCCGCGTCGCCGCCCGCAGGCTTGCCAGCTCCGCTGGTGCCGGGAACCGCAGCTTTCAAGCCCTCGAGCTCGGTGAGAAAGAGCCGCAGAGTCAGATGGCGGCGGCTAGAACTCTTGTCCATGGCTTTGAGGATGAGTCGATCCGCTTCGACCGAAATCCCCGCACCCGGCCGTCGTTGGCTGGGTGGCAGCACAGGGCTCGACACCTGCATGTCAAGCACGGCCTGCGGCGTAGCGGCCTGAAACGGAGGCTCGCCAGTCAGCATGTGATAGAGGATGGCCGCCAGACTGTAAGTATTTGATCGCTGGTCAGCCGGTTTGCCCTGAGCTTGTTCGCTCGAAAGGTACGACGGTTCGCCCGCCACCTTGTCTGTGACGGGTTTGGCCAGCGGGAAATTGACGACCTTTACATCACCGCTAGGCCCGACCAGTACGTTCTTGGGCGAAACGTCGCGATGGACCAAGCCGGCCTTTTGTGCTTCAAGAAGCGCCTGTCCCACCTGCGCGACCATCGCCTTGGCCGTTTCGAGATCGACCGGACCGCCGCGCAACACGCTGGCCAGTGATTCGCTTGGAAACAGCTCCATGGCGACGAAGAGACGCTGGTCGGGCAGTCGGCCGCAATCGATGATAGTTGCCACCCTTGGGCTGCCAACCCTCATCAATTGCTTGAACTCTCTCTCGGCACGGGACAGGGCCGTCGGCGAGTTCAAAACGCCTGGGTTCACCAGCTTGAGGGCAACCTCGGTGCCGGTCTGGCCGTCGCGCGCGCGCCATACCTCTCCCGTGTTGCCGCCCCCTATGCGCTCGATCGGCTTGAAGCGTGGCTCTGGCACGTCTGGTTCGAGGCGTTGCGGGCCGCCCGCCGAGGCACATGTCTCCAGCGGGCAGAAATTGGCGTCCTCGGGGTACTTCGTCTTACAGATTGGGCAGGTTTTCATCCGGTACCTGAGGTGAAGGCGCTCCGCCTGTGGGGACAATTCCCCAACAGAGGCGAAGACGGCAAATCCTAAGCCGAAGGCACCGGCGAAAGCAACAAGGGTTCCACGTGTCTAGCTTGGACGCGTAGACGCCGTGCCGCGGCGCTGCGAGAACTACTTGGCTGCTTGCTTGGGCGCGGGCTCACCCGGAGCGCCCATGCCGGCGAACAAGTCGGCCTCAGACTTCGTCGAATGAACGCTCTGTTTGGCCTTACGCTTGTGTCCGGCGTTCACGTGATGCCGCTGCCGGCGTTTCCAGGTCTGACGACTGTTCGATGCCATGGGACGCTTGACTTAGCAGGGACGAAGCGCGAGGTCAAATGGTGTGGAGATCTACTGTCGTTCTGCCGACGTCACGCCATCGATTCCTTGCAGCGCCCGCACGACTTTCTTCAGCTGGTCCACGTGGCTGACCGTAACTTGGAAGGTGTTGATGCCGCGGCGGTCTTCTGTGGTCTTACACTTGGCCTGCACGATGTTCACACCGAACTCGGTGAAGCACTTCGAGATGGCGGCCAGGATACCCGGACGGTCGGTCGACATGACCTCGACCGCCACCGGTCGCAGCATGCGGGTCTCTTCATCCCAGGACACCTCAACCCGGCGTGCAGGGTCGAGGTTCAGTGCCTTCGAGCACCCGCGGGTATGTACAATGACCCCTCGCCCACGGCTGATGAAGGCCACTATGTTGTCGCCGGGCACGGGGCTGCAGCACTTGGCGAAGCGGACCACGATGTCGGCCTCGCCCTGCACGCGCACGCCGCCGACTGAGCGCTTGCTCAAGCGCCGGGCCAGAACGCTCGGGTCGACCACGACCGGCAGACTGTCGGATGTCGTGTCGAGCGGCTGATCCTGGGGATAGATGGCGGTAAAGGCTTGCTCGGGTGTGACCTTGCCATAGCCCACGTGAACGATGAGATCGTCGGCGCTGCTCAGACGCAGGGCTGCGGCGGCCTTGTCGAGCAGGTGCTCTTTCTCCGCGGTCGCTAGCGAATGATGGTGATTGCGTAGCTCGCGGGCCAGCAGATCGTGTCCGAGCCGACGGCTGCGTTCTCGCTGCTCGTTGCGCAGGTGATGGCGGATTTTGGTCTGCGCGCTGCTGGTCACCACGAACTTGAGCCAGTCCTTGGATGGCTTCTGCGAGGTCGATGTGATGATGTCGCAGGTGTCGCCGTTGCGCAGAGGGTAGCGCAAGGGAACCATGGCCCCATTGACCCGCGCGCCGGAACAATGGTCGCCGATCTTGGAGTGGACCGCGTAGGCGAAGTCGATGGGAGTCGCGCCTTGAGGCAGCGCCTTTACATCGCCTTTGGGCGTGAAGACGAAGACCTCTTCCTGGAAGAGATCGATCTTCACCGTCTGCATGAACTCCGTCGGATCCTTCATGTCGCGCTGCCATTCCATCAACTGGTGCAGCCACGCGAAGGCTTGGTGGTCGCGGGTGCCCTGGACCGCGTGTTCCTTGTACTGCCAGTGGGCGGCGATGCCGTGTTCGGCCGTGCGGTGCATGTCGGGGGTTCGGATCTGCACCTCCATGCGGTCAGCCCCCGGCCCGATCACGGTCGTGTGCAGCGACTGGTACAGGTTGGGCTTGGGCAGCGCGATGTAGTCTTTGAATCGGCCGGGAACCGGCATCCAGTTGGAATGCACGATGCCAAGGGCGGCGTAGCAGTTCTGCACCGAATCCGTGATCACGCGAAACGCGATTATGTCGTAGACCTGCTCCAGCTCGCGGCCGGTTCGCTTCATCTTCTGGTTGATCGACCAGAACGACTTGGCTCGCCCGCTCACCTGCCCCGGCACGCCCGCGGCGGTCAGCACGCGACGCAGTTCCTGGCAGACCTCGGCGATATAGGTCTCGCGGTTGGCCTGCGTGCCCTCCATCTTGGCCGACAAGTCTTGGAAGTTTTCGGGCTCAAGATAGCGGAAAGCCAGATCTTCCAGCTCCACCTTCATCCACTGGATACCGAGCCGGTTGGCAATGGGTGCGTAGATCTCACGTGTCTCGCGCGCGATGCGTTCCTGCTTCTCGCGCGGCACGTACTGCAGGGTGCGCATGTTGTCCACGCGGTCGGCCAGCTTGACCAGGATCACCCGAATGTCGCGGGCCATGGCCAGCAGCATCTTGCGAAAATTCTCGGCCTGGCGCTCCTCGCGCGTATTCCAGGGGATCTGACCCAGCTTAGTGACGCCGTCGACCAGACGCTGAATTTCGGGGCCGAAGAGACGGCCGATGTCCTCCGATGTGGCGCTGGTATCTTCCACGCAGTCGTGCAGCAGGCCGGCGCAGATCGAGGCCACATCGAGATTCAGCTCGGCGATGGTCTTGGCCACGCCCAGCGGGTGCACCAGGTACGGCTCGCCGGAACGTCGCAACTGTCCGGCGTGCCGTTCCTTGGCGAAGTCATGGCAGCGGCGAATGAGCCCGAGGTCGGCGGACGGGCTGGCCTTCTGGGCGGTTTCGCAGATGAGGTCGATGATCTCCATCAGGACTTTTGCACGCGCGTGGCTGCCTCGCGCAGCAGGGCCTGCGCCAAGGGCTCGTTGCGAACGCGGGTACAGCCGGCCGCCACATAGATGGCGCGCAACTGGGCGTAGGCGTGATCGAGGTTGTCGTTGACCACCAGGTAGTCATAGTCGCCGTAATGGGTGAGCTCCTGGTGGGCCATGGCCAACCGGCGCTCGATGACCTCGTTGGCGTCGGTCGCGCGCCGGCGCAAGCGTCGTTCCAGCTCCTCCATCGACGGCGGCAAGATGAAGCACAGCACACTCTGCGTGGGCCACAGACGACGAATCTGATTGCCGCCCTGGTAGTCGACATCGAAAAGGCAATCCACCCCGTCGGCGAGGGACGCGTTCACCGTTGCGATGCTGGTGCCGTACTGGTTGCCATGCACCACCGCCCATTCCGCAAATTCGTGACCGTCGACCATCTGGGCGAAGCGATCGCTACTCACGAAATGGTAGTCCTTGCCGTGCACCTCGCCTCGGCGCGCCTCGCGCGTCGTGTACGAGACGGAGAAGCGAAGGTCGAACTCTCCGGCCAAGCGCCGCGCCAGCGTGGTCTTGCCGGCGCCCGAGGGTGAAGAGATAACCAGTAGGAGGCCGGACCGTCTGTCGGATGGCGTCATTCTCACTCAATATTCTGGGCTTGCTCGCGCAGTTTCTCCAGCTCGGCCTTGCCCTCGACAACCAGGGCCCCGATGGGCGCGTCCTGGACTTTGGATCCGATGGTGTTGATCTCGCGACCAACTTCTTGCACCAGAAAATCAATCTTGCGGCCCGCTGCCTCGGGCGCTGCGCCGGCGAAAAGCTCGCCCAGATGATCAAGATGGGTGCGCAGGCGGACCAGCTCTTCCGAGACGTCGAGCTTCTCGGCCAGAATCGCCACCTCTTGCGCCATGCGCCCGGGGTCGATAACCGCACTGCTGCTCGCTGCTGCCGCCAACCGCTCTTCCAGTTTGCGGGCCGCCCGGGTGGGCAGGCTGGATGCCGCCTCGGCGATCTTGGCCGCCAGGCCGCGCAGACGATCGAGTCGCTGGCGCAAATCCACCGCCAGGGCAGCCCCTTCGCGAACCCGCATGACTTGCAATTCCCGCAGCGCCTGCTCCACCGCGGGGCGCAGCGCTTCCCAGGCCATCTCGTCACGCCGGACATGGCGGGCGGCCGGGCCAGCCAGAAATGTGGCCACCGTGGCCAAGTCCACGGGTTGGGCCAGACCGATCTCGACGCGCAGCCTTTCCAGGATCGCGTGGGTTTGTCGAACCACCGCAAGATCGATGATCGCTTCTGACGAGTCGACGCCTTCTTCGCGGATGCTGACGGTCACTGTGCCGCGCACCACCTGTGCACGGATCGCGCGGCCGATCTCGGTTTCCACGGTCGCCGGAACTTCCAGATCGCGCCCGCGCACCTTGACATCTATGCCGCGGCCATTCAGCGAACGAATCTCGACCATCAGCCGCTGCGCCCCAGACTCGGCCATCCCACGCCCGAAACCGGTCATACTGAGGAGACTGGTGCTCATGGCGTCGACTCGCGTTTGCCCGCCCGCGCCGACGTGTCCGCCGCATGGTGGAGGGCGGCGCCGAGTGTGAGCGTCTTTGGCATGGCAGTTGTGCAGGCTCTCTAGCGCGTTTTTCTCGCCGGGGACAGGGCTTTGCTTGGCGAGGCAGGGGCGTCTGAAAAGGGCAGTCCATCCAGGCCGGCACCGAATCGGCCGTCGAGCAGGAAACCCTTGTCTTTGCCCGTTGAAATGCGGATGCGAGGCAAGCCTTGCGCGTCGACTTCGTCCCGTGCCGAGAAGCTGCAAACCGCGTCGGCGACGACCCGCGCACCTGGCGATACCCCTGCGGCCGTCAACACGACCGGGTGCGTGCCCTTGAAAGGGCGGCCGCGGATAGCCCCGACCGGATCCAGAGTTGTGCCGTCGAAATGAAATCTGTCCGGACTGGCCTTCGGCCCAGCCAACTCGATTTCGACCGCGCTGGGGCTCGAGAACCACAGGGTCACCTGCCGCGCGTCCCCGGGCAACTCGACCACCGGCGAAAGCGCCATGGTGACCAGATCAAGCTGCCGCACGCCCAGCCCTCGCAAAAGATCCGGCTGCCCGGGCATGCGTACCAGGCGGCCTGCACGCACGAACACGATGCGCCGGCCATCCGACGACTCGACAAAGGCCAGCACGCGGCCATCCTCGGCCGTCAAAGGAAGGTAGCGCCCCGAGCGCGGCAGCCAGGCGAAGATCTCTTGATTCATTCCCAGGACCAAGATCCCCTGCCCTGTCAGCCTGACCGGAGGTCGGGTGCGAGCCACGAATGGGAGCCCGCCTTGCGCCGCCCGGCCCCATTCTGCAGCGGCTTCGGCCTGGGCGGAACGCAGGTCTGCCATGGGCTGGGTGCGGATCTGCAGCGCCCCGAGATCCGCGGCCTCCATCACATCACGCGCCCCCGGAACATAGGCGCGGCGGATCAGCGCCACCGCCTGTTCCGTGGCTTCGACGAAGCGTTCTTCTCGCGCATAGGCACAAGCCAGGTTGAGCCACGGACCCAGAAAGTCAGGGTCCGCCTTCCGCGACGCCTCGTATTTCGCGCGTGCTTCGGCAAAACGAGCTTCGCGGTACAGGATTTTGCCATCGCGGTTGAGGTCCATGGCCTCTTGCGGCGGCAGGTGCGCGATTTGGGTTTGCCCGGGACCGGTTGCGTCCGGCGCGGCTGCGGGACAGGCCCCGGCAAGCAGGCAGGCACCGACAAGTCCGATCACGGATCAACCCACACTGACCGTAGATCTAGCCGATCGCCCACTCCGGCCAAGCCGTGTACCCGCTTGGCCACCAGCGCGGGCACGTCGTGCCGGTACAGGAAGATGACGGGCCGCTCGCTGGCTAGCCACTCGCCGATACGTTGCAAGATCGGAACGCGTGTTGCCGGGCCTGATGCGATCCGCAGTTCTTCAAACAGCGACTGCAGGTGGTCGGGGCGGTAGCCGATAAAGGTGAGTTGTCCCTGACTGCCGAAAAGCGGCCGTGGATCCTCGTCCGGCCGGCCATCCCAGGTGAGGGTGGCGAGATCGAAGTCGCCGCCGTCCAGGCGCGCCTGCAGGGTATTTGCGTCGACGGGGATGGTGTCGAGCAAGATTCCTGCGCGACGGAGATCGAGGGCAAACCCGCGCGTCTCAGCGGCCAGGCCGCGCGCCCCCGAGGGCAGCAGGAAGGAAAGGCGGATGGGCACACCACCCACGTCGCGCACGCCGTCCCCGTCGTTGTCGCGGAAGCCGGCGGCTTCCAGCAAGGCCACGGCGCGCTGGCGATCAAGCGGGTCGGGAGAAACCTGCGCAAAGGTCGGGGCGCCGATGGGACGCGCCAGATCGTGGTGAATTTCGTCGGCAAAGCGCGCCCGATCCCACAGCAGGCTCAATGCCTGGCGGAAACGGGCGTCGGCGAGCGGCCCCCGCCGGTGATTGGGCACGATGAACGAGTAGCGATTGGGCGTCAGCCACCACAAATCCAAGGTATCCCGCAGGGTCGCCGGCGTCACCTGATCGGGGTAGAGCACGTCGAGCACGTGCGGCAGAATGTCGATCTCGCCCCGTCGGGTGCGGACCAGGGCGCGCGAGCCGTCGCCGTCGATCTCGAACACGATCTCGTCGAGAAACGGTGGCCGTGGCCGCTCGGCCGGCCGGCTGCGCACCAGTCGAATGCGCTTGCCGTGCTCCCAAGAAGCAAAGCGGAACGGACCCGTGCCCACCGGCTGGCGGCCGAGCTGGACCACGGCCGAAGCCGACTTGCGCAGGATCTCGGCCGGCAGAATGGGGATCTCGCACAGAGCCCGCAGCGCCAGGTCAGACGGCCGGCGCAGGCGAAAGCGCGCTGCGCGATCGGGCAGCACGTCCACGGCCTCCACATCTTCCAGCATCGCGTGCAGAAGCGGCTGGCGACTGCCCAGGCGCAGGAGCGGCTCGAAGGTGGCCTGGACATCCACGCCCGACGCCACGCGATCATCATGCCATCGCGCGCCATTGCGCAACTTGACGGTAATGCGCTCGCCGTCGGCCGAGACATCCCAGCTCTCGGCCAGGCCGGGCCGGTATTGGCCTTCCCGACACTCAAGCAGCGTCTCATAGACAAGATTGCCCACAACACGGTCTATGACCTGCAGGTGATCCTGCAGTGGATTGAGGTGGGGCGGCTCTCCCTCCAGGTGAACGTGGAGCGTCCCACCATAGGGATCGGAACGGGAGGGTTTTGCGGCAATTTCGGGCAGCTTGGCTCCGCCTGATGGGCGGACGGGCCGCCGCGCGCCCTGCGTGCCCCCATCGTCGCGCTGGCTTGTCGTCGCAGCCGGCCGGCGCGGGGGGGAGTGGTGCCGGGTGCAGGCGACGCAGGCCAGCGACACCAGCAACGGCACAAGGGCGGCTCTCAGGTCTTGTAGCCCGCAAACGCACATGTTATGCAGGAATCTCACCAATGGGTCGCGTAGTTCGCGGCCGCTGGCCTTCGAAGAGGGGAAACTCATGCTCCGAATTTCCATGGTATCGGTCTTCACTATGGCTTCCCTGGCGTCGGGTGCGGTCCTGGCTCAAGGCCAGGCTCTCCCGCCGGTAAAGGTCAATTTGCCGCCTTCGCCCAACTTCAATGTGTCGAACGCGCCCGTCCAGTATCCAAGCGGCGAACTGTCAGTCTTCGGTCTACGCAAGCAGAAAGACAAGTACATGGACAAGGACGTGCGGGTCAAAGCTTATCTGACCGAGGTCTACGAGTGCCCGGCCGAGTTGCGCAAGTGCAACGACGCGCTCTTCGAGAAGAAGAAGGCAGAAAAGAAGAAGGCCATGAAGAAGGGCGGCGACGCCTTGGTCGCGCCGGTCGTGGTCGACCGAGCAGGCTGCCGACCCTGTGACCAGCCACACTTCTTCGTCGCTGACAACCCCGGCACCAAGAGGGAACGCGCGCTTCTGGTGGCCGACTACCCGGTCAAGGACTGGGAGACGGGCGATCCCAAGCCGCTCACCGTCAAGCCAGGCGAGCAGGTCATCGTGACCGGCACCTTCTCCATCAATTCGATGACTGGGTTTGCCGCGTCCAACGGGCTCATCATCCACAAGAAGCTCGAAGACTTGCAGGGCAAACTGCTGGCCGAAGGCAATGCCGTCCTGCCCCCTGAGGCGCAGACTATCCAACTGGAAGGCCAGACGCCGCAAGTTGTGGGCTGGGCCGCGCACCAGAAGGGCGGCGATAGCCAGCCCAAGGGCGACAAGTCAGTCCCCGGCGGCAAGAAGAAGTAGTCGGCGTCTGTCGGGCAGCTCTGCGCTGCCCGACGGCCCAGCTGCGGATCGATGACCGGGTCGGGACATCGGGGCCGTTTCAATGATAGAGCCCCGGTTCCCAAGAAGAGGTGTCGCAGTGATTGACGGACAAAGAGTCGCCGTAGTCATGCCAGCCTACAACGCTGAGCAAACCCTAGAGCGCACGGTGGCTGAGATACCCAAGCTGGTCGACGACATCATTGTCGTCGACGACCGTTCGTCGGACGCTACCTCCGAGGTTGCTCGGCGCCTTGGTCTTCACACCATTGTGCATGCGCAGAACCGGGGGTATGGCGGCAACCAGAAGACCTGCTACACCGCGGCCCTGCAGCGCAACGCCGATATCGTCATCATGGTCCATCCGGACTATCAGTACACGCCCAAGCTCGTTCCGGCGCTTGCCCATTGCGTGGCCAGCGGGCTGTATGACGTGGCTCTCGGTTCGCGGATTCTGGGTGGACGCGCGCGGCAGGGGGGAATGCCGCTTTACAAGTACCTGGCCAATCGGGTGCTGACCGCAGCGGAGAACCTTCTCATCAACGAGAAGCTTTCGGAGTACCACACGGGGTACCGGGCTTTTTCCCGCAAGGTGCTCACCACGCTGCCGCTCGATGAGAACGCCGACGGGTTTGTCTTCGACAATCAGATGCTTGTGCAGGCCGCGTACTTCGGGTTTCGCATCGCCGAGGTCACTTGTCCCACGCTCTATTTCAAAGAGGCGTCCTCCATTGGCTTTCGCCGCAGCGTCGACTACGGGATTGGGGTGCTGCAAACCGCGATGCAATGCCGGCTGGCGCGTATGGGAATCACAGCACCGGCGTTCTTGTCGCAGACGGGACGTCGGCTGAATCTCGACGAGACGAAGTAGCCGCGGCTGTCCTGGGCTGCCACGCGCGGGATGGCGCTTGTTGCAGTCGCCATCCCGTTCACGGTAGACCCGCAGCATCCCATGTTGCGCCACGCTTTTTTCCTGATATGTGCCCTTGTTCCGCTGACCGCCGTCGCCCAGCCCGGCCGGCCAGCGTTTGACAGCGGTGCCACTGCCCCCGCGGCGGTCGCGCCTCCTGTGGTGGCTCCGGTGCCGCCGCCTGCCAATCCAGCCGAGCGACCAGCGTGGCTGAGGGCGCGGCTGGATGCGCTCTTCGCCTCCCCTGCCCTGGCCGGCGCCAAGATTTCGGTGATGGTGCTCGACGCGGAAACTGGCAAGCCCATCTACGGCCGCAACGAGAAGACCGGGCTAAACGCTGCTTCCAACGTGAAATTGGTGACGGAGGCGGCGGCGCTCACTCTTCTCGGTCCCGAGTTTCGCTGGAAGACTTCCGTGCTTGGGCCGACGCCGCCCGAGGGTGGCCGAGCGGTCAACCCCGCGGGCGAGTTGCAGGGCGACCTTTTCGTGCGCGCCTCGGGCGATCCGACACTGACGACGCAGGACCTGGCCGAGATCGCCAGCGAGCTCGGTGCCGTGGGCCTGCGCAAGGTTCGCGGCGGCTTGGTGGTTGATGCCAGCGCCTTTGACAGCGCCACTGTCGGTCCGTCCTACGATGAGAAGGACGATCCGGCGGCGTTTCGCGCGCCCTCATCGGCAGCGTCGCTCAACAACAACGCGGTTTCGGTGATCATCACGCCTGGGCCGAGCGCAGGAGCGCCGGCCCGCGTAGTCCTGGATCCGCCGTCCACCAATCTGGTCTTGTCCGGTCGGGTGATCACCGCAAACCAAGGGCCGGCGGCGCCTATCGTGCAAACCAGCGACGCGGGAAAGGGTCAGACCCGCGTAACCGTGTCGGGCCGGGTTCGACTGGGCAGCGAGACGCACATCGTCTTGCGCCGGATCGTCACGCCGGACCTTTTCCTCGGCCAGACTTTTCAACAGATTCTGCAGAAGCGCGGCATTGCGATCGACAAGCCAGTCCGCGTGGCCGCAGCTCCCAAGGATGGCCTGCGCACCCTGTCCACCCACGACTCGCCCACCTTGGCCGTGGTCGTGCATGAGCTCGGCAAGCGGTCGAACAATTTCGTCGCGGAGCAGGTCCTGCGCACCTTGGGCGGCGAAGTCATGGGCCGGCCCGGCACTTGGCAGAAGGGCCTCGACGCGGTGGCGCGCTACCTTGACGGCATGGGCATCGGTAAGTCTAGCTACACCATGCGGAACGGCTCGGGACTGTACGACTCGAACCGCTTTTCCGCCGAACAGATCGCCATGGTTATCCGCGCGGCGATGCGCGACTTCCGCATTTCGGGCGAATTTCTCGCTTCGCTGGCCGTGAGCGGCGCCGACGGCACCCTGGCCAATCGCATGTCCGGCACCGCGGCCGAGCGCTATGTGCGCGCCAAGACCGGCACCCTGGCCAAGGTGAGTTGCCTGTCCGGCGTGGCCGGCGCGCCCGGACAGAAACCGCTCGTGTTCTCGATGCTGATGAACGACGTGCGCTCACCGGTGGAAGCGCGCGTCGTGCAGGACCAGGCTACCGAATTGCTCGTCGGGTTTCTCGATCCAGCGCTGCTGGAAAAGCGGTAGCGGATTCCCTTGTTCCGGCGATCGCTTTCCGCCAATATTCGCCCGCGATGAACGCTGACCCAGCCACCCCACCCCGCCTGACACCGCTTTGCCAGGCGCACCGCCGCCTCGGCGCCAAGATGATCGACTTTGGTGGCTGGCTCATGCCGGTCAACTATCCGGCGGGCATTCTCGACGAGCACAAGGCCACGCGCACGGCAGTCGGTATGTTCGACGTCTGCCACATGGGCGAAGTGCATTTTCGCGGCGTCCGCGCGGCCGAGGCCGTGCAGCGCCTGGTCACCAACCAGGTGGGCAAGCTTTACGACGGCCGCGCCATGTACACGGTGGCGTGCAACCCCAAGGGCGGAATCGTCGACGATCTCATCGTCTACCGGGTTGCGGTCGACCACTTTCTGATCGTGGTCAACGCCGCCAACATCGCGAAGGACTATCAGCATTTCGTGGAGCAGGTCGGGTCCTGGTGCGAGATCCGCAACGCCTCCGACGAAACCGGTCTGATTTCATTCCAAGGCCCGAAGGCCGAGGCTTGCCTGGCGCCGCTTACCCGCGCGTCACTGGCCACGCTCAAGCCGTTTCACTTTTTGCCCAACGTCGAGGTCGCTGGCCGGCCCGCCTGGATCGCGCGCACCGGCTACACCGGCGAGGACGGTTTTGAAGTCTTTTGCGCGGCCGACGACGCAGAATCGCTGTGGCAGGCGCTGCTCGACGCTTGCGCGGGCGTGGGTGGCAAGCCGGTCGGCCTGGGCGCACGCGACACGCTTCGGCTGGAGGCTCGGCTTTCGCTGTATGGTAACGATCTGAACGACGAGACCACGCCGCTAGAGGCAGGCCTGGGCTGGGTGGTGAAGTTCGATGCTGGCGATTTCATCGGACGCGAGGCTCTGCTGCGGCAGCGCGATGCGGGCCTGGCGCGTAAGCTGGCGGGCTTCGTCATGCTCGGGCGCGGAATCGCCCGCCACGGCTACCCGATTCTCGATCCATCGACTGGCGCCAAGGTGGGCGACGTGACATCCGGCACGGTCGGTCCGACCGTGGGCAAGAACATCGGGCTTGCCTATGTGCCCACGTCGCTTTCCAAAACCGGCGCCCGCCTGCTTGTCGATTGTCGCGGCAAACAGACCGAGGCCGAGGTGGTAGAAGGCCCCTTCTATCGACGCTAGTGCCCAACGTACAATCCCGCCAACCAAGGAGACTGACCGACATGAGCGAGAACGTTCCCAACGACCTCCTTTACACCGAGGACCACGAGTGGGCCCGCGCAGAAGGCAATCTGGTCACCATCGGCATTACCCAGTTCGCCGTTGATCAACTCGGCGATGTGACGCAAGTGGATCTGCCCAACGAGGGCGAGACGCTCAAGCAGCGCGAGGTTTTCGCGTCGGTGGAATCGGTCAAAGCTGTTTCCGATATCTACGCCCCGGTTTCCGGCAAGGTCGTCAAGGTCAACTCCCCGCTCCAGGATTCCCCGGAATACGTCAACGAGGATCCCTACGACGGCGGCTGGATGGTCCAGATCGAGATTTCAAGCCAGGATGAACTCAAGGGCTTGATGACGAGCGAAGCCTACGAGGAGTTCCTGAAGGAACACGAAGGCTAGATGTCATCCCCGATTGATCCGACGGAGTCCTTCTCTTCGCGACATATCGGCCCTGACGAGACCGACCTGCTTGCCATGCTCAAGGTGGTGGGCGTTCGCTCGCTTGACGAGCTGGTCAGTCAGACGGTGCCGGCGTCGATCCGTGCCACGGCGCCGCTTGACCTGCCGCCGCCGTTGGCCGAGCACCAGCTCTTGGCCGAGGCGCGCCGGCTGGCCAACCGCAACCGCGTGTTTCGTTCGTACATCGGCGTGGGCTATCACGACTGCATCGTCCCGCCGGTCATCCAGCGAAACATCTTGGAGAACCCCGGCTGGTACACCCAGTACACGCCCTACCAGGCGGAGATTTCGCAGGGCAGGCTGGAGGCGCTGCTGAATTTTCAGACCATGATCATGGATCTGACGGCTATGGATGTCGCCGGCGCGTCGCTGCTCGACGAAGGCACGGCGGCGGCCGAGGCCATGCACATGTTCGCCGGGCTGGCCGAACGCGACGATGCCAATCTGTTTTTCGTCTCTGAGTTGTGCCACCCGCAGACCCTGGCGGTCATCGCGACCCGTGCCGAGGCGCGCGGCATCGAGGTCGTGGTGGGCAACCACGAGCGCTTCGCCTTTGATAACCGCGTTTTCGGCGCGCTTGTGCAATACCCCACCACCGACGGCAGCGTGGTCGACTACCGCGCCTTCTGCGAACGCGCGCATGCGGCCGGCGCACGTGTGGCGGTGGCCGCCGACCTGCTCAGCCTTGCCCTGCTCGTGCCGCCGGGAGAGTTCGGCGCCGACGTGGCGCTTGGAAGCACGCAGCGCTTCGGCACGCCCATGGGCTACGGCGGCCCACACGCGGCGTTCTTCGCCACCCGCAAGGAATTCGTACGCAAGATGCCCGGGCGTCTCATCGGCGTGTCGGTCGATGCCCACGGCCGAACCGCGCTGCGCATGGCGCTGCAGACACGCGAGCAACATATCCGGCGTGACAAGGCCACCAGCAACATCTGCACGTCGCAAGTTCTACTCGCGGTGATGGCGAGCATGTACGGTGTGTACCACGGGCCGGCCGGGATTCGCGCCATCGCCGACCGGGTGGCCCGGCTGACCGCCACCTTGGCCGAGGGCCTGGCGCGCCTGGGCCTGCGGGTATGGCGCGGGCCATTTTTCGACACGGTTCGCGTGGAAGGTCTGGCGGCTGACGTGAAGACCTGGCACGACCGGGCTGAGGCTGCCGGCATGAACTTCCGACCGCTGGGGCCGACCGCGATCACGATCTCGCTCGACGAAACCACCAGCGAAGCCGACGTGACCGACATCCTGGCCGTGCTGGCTCCCGCGAGCCACAAGCTTCCCGACGTGGGCGCGCTGGCCAGGGACGCCGAACCACCCATCCCCGACGCTCTCTTGCGCAGAAGCGCGTACCTGCAGCACCCGGTCTTTTCCCTCTACCATTCTGAGACCGAGATGTTGCGCTACATCCGGCGGCTGGAGGCGCGCGATCTGTCGCTGGCGCATTCCATGATTCCGCTCGGCTCATGCACCATGAAGTTGAATGCCACCGCCGAGATGCTGCCCATCAGCTGGCCGGAATGGAGCCGCCTGCACCCCTTTGCCCCGGCCAGTCAGACCGAGGGCTATCAGGCGGTGTTTCGCGAGCTGGAACACGTGCTGGCGACGGTCACCGGATTTCGAGGCGTGTCGCTGCAGCCCAATGCGGGATCGCAGGGCGAGTACGCCGGCTTGCTGGTCATTCGCCGCTATCACACACGGCGCGGCCAGGGTCATCGCGATGTGTGCTTGATCCCCGCATCAGCCCACGGCACCAATCCAGCATCGGCTGTGATGGCTGGATTCAAGGTGGTCGGGGTTGCCTGCGACAGCAACGGCAACGTCGATGAAGCGGATTTGGCGGCCAAGGCTGCCGAGCACAAGGATCATCTCGCGGCGCTCATGCTCACATATCCCTCGACCCACGGCGTGTTCGAGGAGAGCGTCAAGAATCTGTGCGCGATCATCCATGAACACGGCGGCCAGGTGTACATGGACGGCGCCAACATGAACGGTCAGGTCGGGCTTTGCCGGCCCGCCGAGATCGGCGCTGACGTCTGCCACATCAACCTCCACAAGACCTTTGCCAGCCCGCACGGTGGTGGAGGCCCCGGCATGGGTCCAATCGCGGTCGCCAGCCACCTGGTCGAGTTTTTGCCTGGCCATCCCGTGGTGCCGGTGGGCGGGCGCGACGCCATCGGCGCCGTGGCGGCTGCGCCCTGGGGCAGCGCCAACCTCCTGCTCATCGCGTGGGCCTACGCCCGCATGATGGGCGCTGCCGGACTCAAGCGCGCGACGGAGTTCGCCATCCTCAACGCCAACTACATCGCCGAACGCCTGCAACCCCACTATCCGGTCGTGTATCGCGGAAAAAATGGGCGCGTGGCGCATGAATGCATCGTGGATTTGCGGTCGCTCAAGAAGAGCGCCGGCATCGAGGCCGAGGACGTGGCGAAGCGCCTGATGGACTATGGCTTTCACGCGCCAACCATGTCGTTCCCGATCGCGGGAACCTTGATGATCGAGCCCACGGAGAGTGAATCGCGCGCGGAATTGGATCGTTTCTGCGAGGCGATGATCGCCATTCGGCAGGAGATTCGCGAAATCGAATCAGGCTCGCAATCGCGTGAGGACAACCTGCTCAAGAACGCGCCCCACACGGCGGAGTCGCTGCTCGCTGCCGAGTGGTCCCATCCCTACGCGCGAGAGCGCGCCGCCTATCCCCTGCCCTGGCTGCGCGGCCGCAAGTTCTGGCCGTCAGTCGGGCGACTGAACAACGTCCTTGGTGATCGCCAATTCGTGTGCTCCTGCCCGCCGGTCGAGGCATACAAATAGGCATGTCCAGCACCAACCTGACGTTCTCGTCTCGCGCTGCCCATCAAGCCTGGCTGCAAACACAGGCCATCCTGCCGGCGGGTTTTCGCGTGGGTACAACGTCGTTGTCCTTCGTTCCCGTCGAGGTGCCGAAGCCCGCCAAGATGAATCTGACCTTGGTGGCGCTCGATCGGCCAACGCCGGATTTTGCGGGGCTCTTCACGCGCAACGCTTTTCCGGGTGCGCCTGTGATCATCGGGCGGCAGCGCCTCGACGAGGCTACGGTGGGGGCGGTGGTGGTGAACAACAAGGTGTCGAACGTGTGCGCGCCTAGCGGCGTGGCGATTGCCGAGCGCTGGTGCGAGGGCGTGGCCGGTGCACTCGGTTTGCAGGGCCGCCAGGTCCTGCCCAACTCGACTGGCGTCATCGGTTGGCGCATGCCCATCGATGCCATGTTGGGCGCTTTGCCTGGTGCCGTGACCTCGTTGGGAGAGCGATCGCTACTCGACGCCGCCAGCGCCATCATGACCACGGATCTCTATCCCAAGGTCCGTCGCGCGTCGGTGGGCCGGGGCAGCATTGTGGGATTCGGCAAGGGCGCCGGCATGATCGAGCCCAACCTGGCCACCATGCTGGTCTTCCTGCTGACCGATCTTGTGATTCCGCGGGCTGATCTGCGCCGCATGTTGGCGCCGGCAGTGGACGGCAGCTTCAACTGCATGAGCATCGATTCGGACACCAGCACGTCGGACACGGTGCTGCTGCTTTCGTCGGGCGCGGTGCCCTGCCCCGACCCAACCGCCTTCGAACAGGCGCTGGCGCAGGTTTGCCAGGACTTGGCCGAAGACATCGCCCGCAACGGTGAAGGCATCCACCACGTGATGCGCGTGCGGGTCAGTGGCGCCCCCAACGAGAGCCTGGCCCGCGCCGTGGGCAAGTCAGTGGTGAACTCGCCGCTGTTCAAGTGCGCCGTCTGCGGCAACGACCCAAACGTGGGTCGTCTGGTGTGCGCCGTCGGCAAGTACATCGGGCCTGCCGCGCCGGATTTGGATCTGCGCAACCTGCGCATTCGCATGGGCGGACTGCCGATTTTTGCGGCGGGCAGTTTCCATTTGGACGCCAAGGTCGAGGCTGCGCTCGTCGCCCACCTCAAGCAGGCCGAGCTTTACGCCAGCGTTGCCCCGGTCGACGGCGTGTTCCGGCCCCCGGTCGACTACCCTCCGCACGAGCGCTGTGTGGAGTTGGAGATCGATCTGGGCGCGGGTTCTGCCGCCGCAACCGTGATCGGCGCCGACCTCAGCCACGAATACGTCAGCGAGAACGCGGACTATCGATCCTAGTGTGCCGCGCCCCAGTCTGGGCCGGCGTGGACGTCGACCACCAGGGGGACGCGCAGGACATAGGCTGATTCCATCACTTGCTTGACCCAAGCGGAAAAGGCCGGGACTTCGTCGGTCTTGACCTCGAAAACCAGTTCGTCGTGGACTGTGAGCAGCAGGCGCGCATCGGGGAAACACGCCATTTCTCGGTCGACGCGGATCATGGCTAGCTTGAGCAGGTCAGCGGCCGAGCCCTGGATGGGCGTGTTGCGCGCCATGCGCTCGGCGTAGTTGCGTTCCTGGGGCCGGCTCGACTTGATTTGCGGCAAGGCCCGCGTGCGCCCGAGCAAGGTGGACACCGAGCCCGTCCGTCGCGCTTCGGCGATAGCCTCGTCCATGAATTGGCGCACACGCGCGTAGCGCTGGAAGTAGCGTTCAATGTAGGCGTGGGCATCGGCGCGGGCGATGCGCAGGGTCTGGGCCAGTCCGAAGTCGGTCTGACCGAATACCAGGCCGAAGTTGATGGCCTTGGCGATGCGGCGCTGTTCGCTGGTGACCACGTCGAGAGCGACGCCAAAGACCTCGGCGGCGGTGCGGCGGTGGATGTCATGGCCGGCGGCAAAGGCGTCGAGAAAGGCTGGATCCTGGGAGAAGTGCGCCAGCACCCGCAGCTCAATCTGCGAATAGTCGGCCGACACGATCTGGTACCCGGGATCAGCTACAAAGGCGTTGCGGATGCGATGGCCAAGCTCGGTGCGGATGGGAATGTTCTGCAGATTGGGATTGCTGGAAGACAGACGGCCGGTGGCCGCCACGGCTTGATTGAAGGTCGTGTGCAGACGGCCGGTGCGCGGATCGACCAAAGCCGGCAGGGCGTCGATGTACGTGCCCTTGAGCTTGGTCAGACCGCGGTACTCGACCACCTTGGCCGGGATCGGATGCAAGGTGGCCAGTTCTTCCAAGACGTCGGCGTCGGTCGACGGGCCGGTCTTGGTCTTGCGGATCACGGGTAGTTGGAGCTTGCCAAAGAGGACCTCGGCCAGTTGTTTGGGCGAGCCGATGTTGAAGGGAATGCCCACGGCGGCGTGGATTTCGTGTTCAAGCGCCTCGATGGCCCGGGCGACCTCGTTGCCGAGGTGGCGGAGCAAGTTGCAGTCGAGCCGGATCCCCCAACACTCGATGCGCGCCAGCACCGCAACCAGGGGCAGCTCGACCTCGCGGTAGATCTTGGTCAGCCCCAATGGTTCCATCGCCCGCTCCTGGCGACGGGCCAGCACCAGCGCGGCCCAGGCTTCGTTGCACAGGTTGCGGGCAGCCTCCTCAATCGGGACCTCACCCGCTGGCCGCGCGCTGCGACCGCTGCCCAGCCACGTCGCGCGCGGGCTCACTTCCCCTGCCCCAGCGAGATCCGAGAGTTCGTACGGCGCGCGTCCGGCGTCGAGCAGATAGGCGGCCAGCATGGCATCGCCGGCCAGACCGCCGAGAATCACACCACGCGCGCGCAAAAGGACGTCGAGCACCTTGGCGTCGTGCATGTACTTGCCTACGGCCGGGTCGGCGAGAACTGGGCCGAGTGCTGCCAAGGCGTCGGGAGCCGGCAACATGGCCGGTCCGCCCAGCAGACGGTGGCCGATTGGTAGGTAGAAACGGACACCGTCTGGCAAAGCGACGGCCAGCCCGACAAGAGCCGCGCGCGGACAGGGCTCGCCTTCGGACAGTACGGCCACGCCACAGGCCTTCACCGCGCGAAGGGCCGCGTCCAGGCGATCGAGGCCAGCACGGTCGAGGATTATCTCAGGCGGAAGCGGTGGTGCGCTGATCTCGGGCGCGCCGGCGCTCACATGCGAAGCCACGGCCGCCGCCCCGGCCACTCCCCGTGATTCGGTCAGGAGATCGGTCGGCACTGCCGATTCCGGCGCCGAGGGCTTGTGCTCGCCCTCTTCCGCTGCCTTCGCCGCGGCCCGGGCCCCATCCATCTGGGCCAGCAGGCGCGTGAACTCCAACTCGCCAAACAGCTCGGTCAACCGAGCGCGGTCGGGCTCGGCACGCTGAAGATCCTGCACTTGGCGCCCCAGCGCCACGTCCTCGCGCAAGCGGATCAGTTTGCGCGAAATCTCAATGGCATCGAGGCTGGCCGCGATGGTTTGCCCCTTCTTGCCCTTGATCTCGGCCACATGCGCGAGCACGCCGTCGAGCGAGCCAAACTGCTTGATGAGATCGGCGGCGGTCTTGGGTCCGATGCCCGCAACCCCGGGCACGTTGTCCACGCTGTCGCCCATCAAGGTCAGAAGGTCGCCCAGTCGATCGGGCGGAACGCCGAACTTTTCCTGCACTTCGGCGGGCCCCATCAGCCTGTTCTTCATGGTGTCGAGCAGCTGGATGCGGTCTGAACAGAGCTGCATGAGATCCTTGTCCGAAGAGCAGATCACGACCCGCAAACCGGTCGCGACCGCCTGCCGCGCCAGGGTGGCAATGGCGTCGTCAGCCTCCACCCCGGGCACCGACAGCACAGGCAGGCCGAACGCCTCGACCACGCGATGGGAAAGACCAATCTGGGCCGCCAGTTCCGGCGGCATGGGTGGCCGGTTGGCCTTGTACTCGGCGAAGATTTCGTCGCGAAAGGTTGGCCCGGGCGCATCGTAGACCACGCACAGGTGGGTGGGCCGCCAGTCGCGCTCGATTCGCAACAGCATCTGACATAGGCCGTACACCGCGCCGGTGGGAAGTCCCCGGCTATTGGAAAGGGGCGGCAAAGCGTGAAAGGCGCGAAATAGAAAATTGAGCGCGTCCACGACGTAGAGAGTGCCATCCATGATGCTAAGCAAACTACACCGATCCGGGCCGCAATTCCCCACAGGTGTCGGTTTTTCGGGTTACTCTGAGGGTGCCCGTGGCGTCCCCTGTCCGACGAAGAATCCTGAAAATCACCGGCATTGTGCTGGCCAGCCTGCTCGGTCTGGTCAGCCTGGCCGTGGCGGGGGCGGTGTTCTTCTTGCAGGGTGAGCGCATGGGCGCCTTTGTGGCCAAGGTGCTGCCCGAGATGCGCGGCAAGATGGAGTTTCGCTCCATTCGCTGGCCGGCGCGTCTGCTCGTCGACATTCTGCTCAAGCGCCCCACCCCATTTTCCGTCGATGGCGTGAAGTTTTTCGACCCCGAAGGCAGCGTGGTGGTCGACGTGCCCCACCTCGACGTCAAGATCGAGCTGCACCAGCTTATCAACGGCGGTGGCCTGTTCATGCACGACATGGAGGTCGGACCCAATTCGTATTGGCGCTTTGGGCGCATGCAGAAGACCAAGCGGGGCATCGGCTTTCTCGCCGCGTTCGACCCCAAGCATCCGTCGCCCCCGACGCCGCGTCCGCCGGGTGCCAAGCCGGACAAGGGCTTTGCGATTCGCATCTTCAATGCCCAGCTCAATGGCATACGGGTGGTGTTCGACTTCCCCCACGTCTGGGGCTTCGACCTGCGCGACATTCACTCGTCTGTTTGGCTGCAGGTCGAGGACGGTTTTTGTGGTTGGGAAGCGGTGGGATTGCAGGCACGTCAAGGCGGTTTTCTCACCGTGCTCGACCAGGTGCTGCCGTTCGACAGCGTAGAGGTGAAGCAGGTCGCCACCCTGCGCGAGTATTCTGACGACATCTTTCTCGATCTGACGGCGGCCAAGACCGGGGGAACCACTCTCGTGGGTAAGGGATACTTCAACGGCATTTACGGCGAAGATTCGGTGTCGGCGATTCACATGCACACCGAGTTCCAGCACGCCGCGGATGCCCTGAATGCCGTGGTCAAACCGATGAACCTGCCCGAGCTTCACCTGGGCGGCGCCGACGCCCGCGTGGCGGCTGACCTGCTCGGGCCCTACACCAGCATTGCCATCAACACCGACATCGCGGGCCTGGATGCCGCCTATGACCAGTACGCCGTGCAGAACCTGGTCCTACGCGCCGGCATGCAGTTCGACCCCAAGTCCAAGGCGGCAGCGCCCAACACCAAGCTGGAAGAGTTGTCCTTCTCGCCGCCGGGCGGAGGACGGTTTTCGACCAAGGTCGACCTGGCGGTGCCCAAGCTCAAGACGCAGATACGCTTCGACCATTTCACGGTCGACAGCTACCTGCCGGCGGGGCTGCGCAAGCTGGCTGGGGGTAAACTGCACGGCCAGTTGTCGGCCACCGCGGAATTCGACGAGACCATGTCCGCGGTCAAGCACGGCACGGTGAGCGGTCTCGACCTTTCTTTCGAGCGAACCGGCAAGAAGATCTCGTTGCCCACTTCGCTGCGTCTGCGCGGCCAGGCCACGGCGTCGCCAGCAGAGGTCAGTACGTCTGGCCTTCACATCGACGTGCCCGGCGCTGGCCTCGAGGTGAAGGGCAAGGTCGAGTTTGCCAAACGCTTGCTGGCTTTGGGCCTGCGCGTGGGCAGCACGAATCTGCCGCGCCTGCTGGGATCGTTGGGGTTGCCTCCCCTGGCACAGGAAGCGTCGGTGGCGGTCGATGTGTCTGGCACTATGGACCAGCCGCGCGCCAGCGGCCAGATCGACGTCAAGGGCATCGGCGGCAAGAACGGCATTCCCGAGGTGCCATCGCTTCAAACGAAGTTCCGTCTGCAGGACGGCACCCTGCAGGTGGATTCCCTGGACGCCGCGGTGGCGGGCGGCACCCTGGCGGGCAGCGGAACCCTCAAGCTGTTCGAGAAGACCCTGCAGCATATGCTGGCTTCTCCGGCCCTGGAATTTCGTCTGGAAGGCAAGCAGATCGCGCTGGAATCTCTGATCACCGGCGGACTGGTATCCGGCAAGATCGCCTTTGAAGTGACGGCGTCAGGCCCACTTCGTCGCCCGAAGATTCGGTTCAAGATGCCCGCCGGGGTGACGGCGCAGGTACTCGGACAGACTTGGCAAATTGGCGGCATCGACTTGGAGGTGGACCAACAAGGCGTGGCGGTGCGGCTGTTGCAAGCCAGTGGCGCGGCCGGGGGCGAACTACAAGTCGAGGGCCACATGCGCTTTGTTCCCAAAACCATGCCCATGGAGTGGCGCCTGCGCATCAAGGACCTGCCGGTGCCCGCGGTGCTGGCGGCGGCCAAGGTTGACTTCCCGGCGACCGGGCGCCTGTCGGCCGATCTGCACCTGTCAGGCAGTAGCAAGGCTCCGCTGGTCGACGGCACCATCGACCTGGCTGGCGTGACGGCTATGGGCGTGGCGCTCGGAAATGCGAACCTGACCCTGGCCACGATCGACTCTGGCGTGGGCGTCAAGGGCACCCTTTTTGATCGATTCAACCTCGACGGCATTGCCCACCTTGGGCCTGCCGGTCTGCGCGCCAGCGGAACCCTGTCGTTCGCCCACCTGGTGCTGGAAGACCTAGCCCTGCAGCTAGTGCTGGAATTCCTAGCCCTGCAGCCTCGGGGTGGCCGCGAGGAGATTGCGGACCTGGTCGACCAACTGAAACAGCTCGACGCTCACGCTGTTCTGTCGGGGCAGGTTGGCGTCGAAGTGCAGCCGGGCAAGCCGGCCGCCATCCGGGCGGTGCTGACCGAGCTGGCGGTTTCTATCAGTCAGGAGATCACTGAGCCCGGCGGTCAGGTCGCTCGTCATCGAATCGGGCTACAAAACGAAGGCGATCTGCGGGTGAGCGTGGCGGGCGATCACATCGTGCTTGAGCAGGCACGATTCGTCACCGCCGCGGGCCGTTTCAGCGTGACGGGCGAATTGGAAGGCCCGTCGATGCGGGCGGCGCTTGCCGGCGAGGTGGACTTGGAACTGCTACAGCCGCTTCTGCGCAAGAAGGTCGAGAAGCTCGGCGGCGCGGTCAGCCTGGATGTGAAGGTGTCTGGAACCAAAAAACAGCCGCTGCTGGACGGCACCCTTGCCATCACCCGCCCGGTCAATGCCGTGCCCGCTGGGATTGATTCTGCCGTCGCCATCCCGTCCGGCACAATCCACCTGCGTTCGGACGCGGTGGAACTCAAGGATTTGGCGGTGTCAGTGGCCGGGGCCACCCTGCGCCTGAGCGGACGCGCGGGTCTGGGCGCCAACTTTGCGCCCACCACCTTGGCGCTGGATGTGAATGGCGAAGTGAGCGCCTCGGTGCTGGAGTCGCTGGCACCTGATGCTGTGTCGGATGTGTCAGGGCGCGCCCGCATCGACGCCAAGGTGTCTGGCACTCTTGATAGCCCGAACGTGGCGGCGCGCATCGGGCTTGGCGAAATTCAGATGCGCCTGCGCGGCATCAGCAGCAAGGTGGCTGTGGAAAGCGGCGTTGTCGAGCTGACCACCAAGGAGCTGGTCCTGCGCGATATCAAGGTGCGCATCAACGAGGACGGGCGCTTGTTCATTGGCGCGGCCGGGACAAGACCCGGCCGCATGCAAATCGTCAGCCTGCGCCCCAAGCTGGTGCTCGGGAAAGTAGAGTTGCCGCTCAGGGGCGAGCGTCTAGTCTATCGCTCGGCCGGTGTCGAGATTGATGATCTTTCCTTCGCCATGGACCTGACCGGCAATCTGCAAGAATCGGTCAAGCTGGGCGGCGATGTGCGTCTGGTCTCCGGCCGGTACATGCAGGATTTCAATGTGCGCAACCTGGTGCTCAGCCCGCGCATCAACGAGTCTGAATCAAGGCCGTTCTGGGAGGGCACGCCCCTGCTGGAAAACTTGGAACTTGGGCTGCGGGTGCGCACCCTGGGCGACGGATTCATCGTGCAGAACAACCTGGCACCGGAAATCTTCATGCAGGTTGACTTGCTTGTCGGTGGGACGCTGTCGGCGCCGACCCTGGCCGGCGACGTGCGGCCTACCGAGGGGCGCTTCCATGTGCCTGGTCTGCGCGGCGATTTTGAACTGACGGCGAACGTGAACCACGTCACCTTCGTCCCCACCAAGTCGTTCGTCGCGGGCGACACCCCCGAACTCAACCTGGAGGCCACCAATCCTCTGACCGATTCCTTCGGCAACGAGCACACGGTGCAGATGCGCATCACGGGACCCATTAACCAGGCCGCCATCGATCTGTCGACCGCGCAGGGCCTCGACCGCAACCAGACCCTGAGATTCCTTCTCTCCGGGCAGACCAGCGAGGACACGGGCACCGGTGGCCGCCCGATTGGTGGCAACTCGCCAAGTGGGGTTGATCTGGTGGGCCAGGCCTCGCGCGATGCCGTGGCCAGCCTGGTCGAGCCCTATATCGACGACACCCTGCAGAGTCTGACCGGCCACAAGCTGAACCTGCGTCCCACGGTTGGCGCGGACGGCTTCGAGTTGAAGGTGCTCGCGCGCGCCAGTCGCGACCTGGCGCTTGAGTTGTCCTATCTGCGTGGCTTTCAGACGCAGGAACGCTACCGCGGCCAAGTCGACGTCTGGGTCCGCGACTACGTCACCTGCCGCCTGATTGGCGAGCGCCTGACCTACCAGATTCAGCAGGGCATTCCCGACCCAGGGAACTCCCTGCGGCTGGAACTGACCATCGACTACCCCATTCGCTTCATGGGTCTGCCATGACAAGAATCCACCCCCTGAGACGGTGCTGAATCCTTTGTTTGGCAAGAAGACCAACCTAACGTTTGCTGTGTTTCTGCTGGCCGCTGGCTATGCGGCGGGACTGCGCGCCCAGGAGTCCGATGCCTCTGCGGAGGCCCCGGCCCTGGTCATCGCCTCCGTCTCGGTGGAAGGATCGACTGACCCCGCCGGCCGCGTTGAAGACGTGGTGGCCACCATCGCTCCGATGCAGGCGCCCTTTGTCGAGTCTGGCGAAGCCGATCGGGTGGGAGCACCCATTGGAACCGTTCCCCGCCTGCACAACCTGCTGCGGGCCGTGGGCTACGAGGCCAACATCGGGGTCCGAACGGACACGGATGGTGCCCATCTTGAAATTCGTCTGCGGCCCCTGGATCGGGTTCGCCGGATTTTTGTCTCCGGCAACCAGCCCCTTTTCTTTCGCCGAGGCGTGCGCCAGGACGAGATCTTCCGCCAGCTCAGCATTCGCAACGGACAACCCCTGCCTCCGGCGGGCCAGCGCCGAGACGCGTTTCTAGACGGAGAATCGGCGCGGGTGCGCGACTACCTGCGCACGCAAGGATTCCAGGACGCGGAGGTGTATATCGTTACGCGCAGCACCGACACCGTCCCGGCCCGGGTCAATCTGGACGTACGCGTGACGCCAGGCTCCGGCTATCCCTTGGGCAGGATCATCGTGACCGGCAATCGCGCCCTGGCCGCAAAAGAGGTGGCTGACCGTTTTCGCCACTCGGATTGGCACTACCTGTGGCTGCGCCACGAACCATTCCGTCGCAACGTCTTGCGCCTCGACGAGACGGCGCTTGGCCAGCGCTACGCCAAACTTGGCTATCCCGGGGCTCGCATCGCCGATGACTTTGATCCTGCGGTCAGCGTGGACCACGGTGCGAAGGAGGTGCATCTCGGCATTCAGATCAAGGAGCGCCGACGGATCGAACTGGCCTTCGAGGGCAATCGCGCCCGCTCAACTGGCGCGTTGACAGGTGACCTGTCGGCTCTGGCGCGCGGCGTGTACGACGACGTCGACGCGACCGGGGCCGCCGAAGCCCTGGAGAGGTCCTACCGCGAGCGGGGCCACATGCTGGTCAAGATCACCTGGCGGCGCGAGCGCATTGACGAGGACGCTGATCGCATCGTTTTTACCGTCGACGAAGGCCCGGTGCTCAAGGTGCGCGGGATCGATTTTGTCGGCAACCAGAAGGTGTCTTCGTCGACCCTGGCCGAGGAGATTCGCACCAAGGAGTATCCCCTGCTCGGCCTCATCGGTTTGGGCGAGGGCGGCTTTGCAACCCCGCGCCAGATCGAGCTCGACGTGCAAAGCTTGATTGACTACTACGAGAGCATCGGTCGCCCTGGAAGCAAGGTGCGGGCTGAGATCGCGCCTGCCCCGGGGCAATGGCGCCCGGCGCCTAGCGGCTCCCAGACGGCCATCGCACACGAGGACGAGCCCGAGTGGCGCAAGGCGCACGCACTGTACCTGCGTTTTTTCATAGAGGAAGCGCCCCTGCTGTGGGTGGCGAACATGCGCTTTCAATCGCTCGATCCCGCCACGCCGTTGCCGCGGGATGATCAATTCATGCGCAATTCGCTGCGCACGGTGCTGGGAGCGCCCTACCAGCCGGCCGTCATCCGCCGCGACGAAGAACGGCTCAAACGCCTCATGGGCGACGAAGGCTATCGCAACGCCAGCGTCGAATCGCACGTCGAGCGGGACGGCGAGCGCCTGACCATCGTGTGGCGAATCACGCCGGGATCCCAGGTGCATGTGGGCCCCGTGTTCGTGCGGGGAAATTTTCTGACCACGGACGACACCATCATGACCTGGGCCGAGCTCCGTCCTGGATCGCTGCTGACCACGCGTGCGGTGGAACGGGCCCAGCGCAATCTGGCCATGATTCAGCTTTTCAACAATCCGAATCCGGTCAGCTTCCCCAGCGAAAGCCCTCGCCAGCCCGTGGTTCCCATGGTCATCGACGTGGAAGAGCGCCACGACCACTTCGGCGTCGTGACCATCGGTGGCGGCGTGTCCACCGACCAGAAATCGCCCACCTCCAGCTTCCCGGTGGGCGGATACGCGGTCCTGGGCTACGAACACCGCAACCTCTTTGGTCACGGCTGGACATTCACAGCCCAGGGCGCCTACGGCTCTTCTCTCGCCCGGGGCAGCGCCGCCTTCCTCGACCCCCGCTTCTTGGGCTCGCTCTTTCGTCTGGAGATCGGCGGCAACTATTTGCGCCAGGCCACGGTGCGACTCGGCGACCTACGTTCGGGCGCGACTTTTATCGGGTTCGCGCGCGAGCTTCTGCCCGGCGTCGATGCCAACCTCCGCTACAACTTCCGCGACACCTTCCATACCGAGTTCTTGGCGCGGGGTGCGGGTGCTGACGAGGACGAAACCACCGTCAGCATCGGCACCATCGTGGGCAGCTTCAGCACGGGCATCGATTGGACCCGCCTCGACAACGCCTTGGTTCCCACCCGAGGCTTCAAGATCGGTGGAGTCGCGGAGCTGGCCCTGCCCGGCTTCTCGTTCGACCGGGGCTCTGACGCCTTCTTCAAGCTGAGCGGGCGCTCGCTCGCGGTGGTGCCGCTTCTGCCGTGGCTGAGCCTGCGCTATAGCCTGCGCTACGATCACGGGTTTCCCCTGCGGGGCGCATCGCTTTTGCCGAGAGTCGAACGCTTCTTTGCCGGCGGCGACACGACCGTGCGCGGATACGACCTGGATCGCCTGCTCACCGAGGCCGTGTACGTGCCGAGCGGTCCCGGGGTTTACAGCGCCCGCTACCAACCCGTCGGCGGCAACCTGCGCATCATCCAGAACATCGACCTGCAGTTTCCCATCGCCAGCCCCTGGTACGGATCGATCTTCCTCGACAGCGGCGTGGTGGCCTTTTCCTTCGATGAACTGTCTGCCTCAGATTTTCACCACGGTGTGGGTATCGCCCCGATCGTCCTCAGATTGCCGATCGGCGACCTGAGCCTGGCCTTCGCCATCCCGCTCAATCCCAAACGCGGCGACAGCGCGTGGCGGTTTCACCTGAACGTCGGATTGATGTTCTGAACTTCGGAAATCAGTCGTTCCAGCGCCTCTTTCTGATTGAGGGCTGGATCGTCGAGCACGCGTTCGAGCAGGCGGTTGAGAACTTGGCCCACTTGCGGTCCGGGGCCGATACCCAGGACGCGCATCACGTCTGGCCCTTTCACCGCCAGATCTTTGACTCGCAGGACGGCGTCCTCGGCGGCCACGCGTGCGATGCGGGCACGCAGTTCACGGGTTTCGCCCTCGCGGTCTTCGCCCCGGCCGCGGCTGACGATGTCGCCTTCACGCAGGGAAAACAGCGGGGGAATGCGCTCTGTCTGTACGCGATTGACGAAGCGGCGAACCGTGCCGTCGGTCCACTCAGGCGTGTAGAAGAACATGTGGTTCGCCACCAGGGCGACCAGCAGCTCGGTTTCGGCACGCGACAGGCGCAGCCGGCCCGCGATGCCTTCCACGATTTCTGCGCCGACTTGTTCGTGCTTGTAGAAACTGAAATCGTCCGGCGAGTCGGGCTGGGGCGCGCGGGTGCGCGGCTTGCCCACGTCGTGCAGCAGCGCCGTCAGACGGAGAATTGGGTCGGCTGGCACGGCATCCAGCGTGGCCAGACCATGTTGATAGACGTCGTGGGTGTGAAAATGGTTCTGGCTGCACCCGACCCCGTCGAGCAACTCGGGCAGGACTTCAGCCAGCAGGCCCGTTTGCCGCATCAACTCGATGCCCTGGGATGGGTGGGGCGCGAGCAGCAACTTGAACAGTTCATCGCGCACCCGCTCGGCTGAAACCTTGCGAAACGAATCGAGCGTCGCCGAAATTGCCGCCAAAGTGGCCGCATCCACGGCGAATCCCAGTTGCGTCGCCTGGCGTACGGCGCGCATGGGGCGCAGGCCATCCTCGGAAAAGCGCAAGACGGGATCGCCCACCGTGCGCACCAGGCGGCGGGCAATGTCCTGCTGGCCTTCATGAAGATCGATGATCGCACCGGTCTCCGGCTCAAAGGCGATGGCGTTCATGGTGAAGTCTCGCCGGGAAAGATCCTCGGCCAGGGTCGCACCAAAGGTCACGGCCGAGGGATGCCGGCCGTCGAGATACGCGCCCTCACCGCGAAACGTGGTGACCTCAACCTGGCGGGGCGGCGCACCGACCAGCACCGTAACCGTGCCGTGGGCCAGGCCGGTGGGAACGCTGAAGCGCGCGCCGAAGACGCGCATGGTCTGCTCCGGCAGCGCGCTGGTCGCCAAATCAAAATCGCCCACGGCTCGGCCCACCAAGAGATCGCGAACCGAGCCGCCGACCAGATAGGCCTCAAAACCCGCCAGGCGAAGCCGGCGACACACGGAGCGCACGTCTTCGGGGATCTGCTCTGGATCAATCACGCTGGCTTCGCCTCGCCGTCTGTCTGCAACGCCAGCAGTGCCAGTTCAGCCGCATTCTGCTGGGCTTCCTTCTTCGACTTTCCCCGGGCGCGGCCGTATTCCTTGTCGCCAAGAGAAATGGCCACCTCGAAGGTCCTGTCGTGGTCGGGGCCGTCTTGGCCGATAACCGTGTAGACCGGCGCGAGCTGCATGGACGCCTGCGAGACTTCCTGCAGGCGTGATTTGAAATCGTGGGCGGCTGGGGTTTCACCGAGCGCGGGTTGAAACAGTCGCTCGACGACGGTCACCGCCGCAGCGAAGGCTCCATCGAGATAGACCGCACCCAGAAGCGCCTCCAGCGCATTGGCCAGCAGAGACCGCTTCTGTCGCCCGCCGGCCTGCTCTTCGCCCCGACCGAGGAAGATCCACTGGCCGAGCGCCAGGCCGTCTGCGATGCGCGCCAGGCCGGCCTCGTTGACCAGGCCAGAGCGCGCCTTGGACAGCTCGCCTTCGGGATGCTTGGGATAGCGCCGCATCAACATGTCACTGATGACGAGGGACAGGACGGCATCACCCAGGAACTCCATGCGCTCATTGTCAGAGCGGTCAGTCCTCTGCGTCTCGTTCATCCACGATCTGTGCGTCAGCGCGGTCTCGCACAGGGTGGGGTCGCGAAAGAAATAGCCGAGCTTTTCCTCAAGCGCAGCATAAAGCGAAGACCTGGCGGTAGACGTCATACGATGGGAGTGCAACAATCATAGCCTCCTGAGATGGTGCGAGCCACTTTCACCTATTCGCGGCTCTTGCTGCGTGCCCTGACCATCCTTGTTCTGTTCATTCAGCAAGGACTGCGCTGGCTCGTGGGCTGGCTGTGGCTGGTGGTTTCGTTTGCGGGTCGCAAGCGCCGCCAGGCTTGGTTCGGCCGCTGCGTTCTCGATCTCTTTCGCCAACTCGGCGCCACCTTCATCAAGGTCGGGCAGATCATGAGCACACGACCTGATCTGCTTCCGCCTCACATCACCTCGGCGCTCGTCCATCTGCAGGACGATGTCGGACCCTTTCCTTTTTCCCATGTGGTGCGCACGATCGAGGAGGATCTGCACCGGCCGCTGCGCGAGATCTTTCCCGAGTTTTCCTCGATTCCCCTGGCCTCGGCCTCGGTGGCGCAGGTACACAAGGCGCGCCTGCCCGACGGTCGCGTGGTGGCGGTCAAGGTGCGGCGTCCCAACCTGGTGGAGCTGTGCACCTTCGATCTAGCGGTCATGCGCCTGGTGGCGCACTGGCTGGGCAAGCTGCCGCCGCTGGTGCCGATGCAGCCCGAGTCTACCGTCGAGGAATTCGGCCGCGCGGTCTTCGCCCAACTCGACTTCTTCATAGAAGCGCGCAACAACCGGCGTTTTCGGGAAAACTTCCGCGACGAGCACGAGGTGGTATTCCCCGAGGTGATGACCGAGCTGTCGAGTGAACGGATTTTGTGCATGTCCTTCATCGAAGGGACCAAGATTCTCGGGGTCGGGCAGACGCGTTCGGATCCGAAGCGTATTGCACGATTGGGCATGCACGCGCTCATGAAGATGATCTTCGAGGACGGCTTCGTGCACGCCGACCTGCACCCAGGGAACATCCTCATTACTACCGACGATCGGGTGGCCCTGATCGATCTCGGCCTGGTGGGCGAGCTTGACCCGCTCCACCGCGCGACCTTGGCGCGCTTTTTTGCCGCCTGGGCGCAGCGGGACGGCGACACCATGGCTAAGCAGATGTATTCGCTGTCCACCAGCCACGCCGACGACCAGAAGACCTATGAGGCCTTCCGCGCGTCCGTCATTGAATTCATGGGGCGCTACTGGGGCCAGCGTCTGGCCGACGTGCACGTGGGTAAGGTCTTGATGGACATGCTTGGAATTCTGCGTCGCCATCGCATTCGCATCACCCCGGCGTTCACCATCGTGAACATCGCCATCGCGGTCACCGAGGGCATTGGCAAGCAGCTTGACCCCGATCTCGACCTCATGGCCGAGGCCATCCCGTTCTTCATCGCGCACCCGTCCCTGTCCGACCCCGCTTCGTAGCCTGGCGATTGATGAGTCCATCTCAGCGTCGGGTGGGACGCACCTGCGGAACCGGCGGCGTGGCTGTGGCGCCATCTTCGGGCCACGGGTGGCGCGGGTAGCGGCGGCCGAGTTCGCGTCGCAGCGACGGGTAGTGCTGGCGCCAAAAATTGGCGAGATCGGTTGTCACCTGCACCGCGCGATGGTTGGGCGCCAGCAGGTGCAGGGTCAGCGGCACCCGTCCCCGACATAGGGCTGGCCCCGCAGGTGCCCCGAAGAAATCCTGCAGACGCGACTCGATCCACGGCGGCTTGCCGGCTTCGTAGTGTACGGGAACCACGCGCCCGCCCGCCAGCCGCACACGCTCGGGCAGTTCTTCGCGCAGCAGTCGAGCAACCGCCGTCGGCAAACGGGCCAGCCAGTGCGTCTCGACGGGACTTGCCCGCAATTCAGCGAGGCTGCTGATTCCTTCGCACGCGGCCTCCACCACGGATTGCCACTCCTTCTCGTCCAGGGCGGGCACGCCAGCGTCGGGGAAGGCCCGTCGCAAGATCTCCAGCTTTGCCTGCAACTCCGCCGGTGCTTCCTTGCCCGCCTGTCCATTCGCCACCACGGCCTCAAACAACAAACGACTCGCTCTTGCCGACGGAGCCGCTGGCTGGCGCGATTCCTCCAATGTAATCGCCCCGCAGAGCAGGCCACTGACCCGCTCCACCCGCTGGCGATCCGCGTTCCACTGCAGTTCGTCTCGCTCGGTCAGCTCGCCCGGCGCGATGTCGAGCAGCCACTCGGGGCGAATGCCCACAGCCAGCCGCACGGAGACCGTCCGGCCCGAACTCCGGGCCGCACTGCCGGTCCGCTCCTCCACGTCGACGGCGCAAAGCAGATCATCGGGGGGGAGTGCCGCGACGTCGGCCGCGCCGCCCGAGGCGAGCAGGGCTTCCCGGCTGCCTGGGCTGCGTCGGCGCATCACCCGGTCAGGAAAAGCCGCCAAGGTTGCCTGCGCCAGGGCTTCGTCGATGGCATCGGCTTGCATCGGTCGCGGGCAAGATCCATCTCTTCGCAAGGCGGCCGCCAGTTGCCGGCGCGCCATTTCTGCCGCCTCGGCAGCGCGCCCATCCACACCCAGTCCGTGCAATCGGTCGCGAGAGAAGCGAACCGCCCGCGCCTGTCGGAAGCGATCCAGCCGTTCGAGCAGGTCGACACCCTCCGCCGCGCCAGCCGGTTGGCCCGGCCCCCCGAAGCGTGTCCGCGCCGTGTCGCTGATGTCACCTTCGGCAACCAGGGCGGCCAGGGCTGCGGCTTCCTCGCCCACCCCACGCCGTTCGCCTTCGACGATCAGCCGGCCCAGCCGCGGATGAACCGGGAATCGAAGCATCTGGCGTCCGATGTCGGTCAGCCTGCCTCGATCATCGAGGGCGCCCAGGCGCCGCAGCAGATCGTGTGCGACCTGCAGGCCCGACGTCCCCGGGTGTTCAAACCAGTCGAAGCCTTCGTGGTCATGCACGCCTAACGCTGCCAGGGTCAGAAGCGCTTCGCAGAGATCAAGCCGCGCGATTTCGGGGATTTCATGCGTCCGGCGTGAGTCGAAATCGTGCCGGGTGAAGAGACGCAAGACTCGCCCGGGCCGTGTGCGACCTGCTCGCCCCGCGCGCTGGATGGCCGAAGCCTGGCTGATCTTGCTCACCGCCAGGACGGGCAAGCCGGTCCAGGGGGAGTGTGAGGCCATGCGCGCCAGTCCCGAATCGATGACCGCGACCACGCCGTCGATGGTGACCGAAGTCTCGGCGACGTTGGTAGAGAGAATCACTTTTCGGCGAGGCGCGGGATCGACCGCGCGCCGCTGTTCCGCGGGCGACAGGTCACCGTGCAGAGGAAGCAGCAGCAGATCTTGGCTTTCGGCGATGGCGCTCAGTTTCTCGGCGGCACGCCGAATCTCGGCGGCGCCGGGCAGGAACACCAGCACGTCGCCGTCGAGGCCGTCCTGGCACAGCCGGCGCACGGCACCCGCGACTTGGTCGGCGAGCGGCCGCGTATCGGGTTGGGGCAGATGATCGAGCGTCACCTCAAACAGCCGTCCCTCGCTGCGCACAAGCGGGCAATCGCCGAGAAAATCGCACACGGGCGCCGCATCCAGCGTCGCCGACATGGCCACCAGGCGGAGGTCCGGCCGCTCCGTGCGCTGCAGGCGGCGCAGGAGGGCCAGGGCCAGATCGCTGGCGAGATGGCGTTCGTGAAATTCGTCGAGAACCACCACCTCAACGCCGCCAAGCTTGGGATCGCCGAGAAGACGCCGCAGCAGGATCCCTTCAGTCACGAAGCGAATACGCGTGCGCGGGCTGGCCTCCTCGGCAAACCGCACCGTGTAGCCCACGGTTTCGCCGGTTTGCTCGCCGCGCTCGGCGGCCACCCGCTCGGCCGCCAGTCGCGCTGGCAAGCGACGGGGTTGCAGGACGACAATCTCTCCCCGTTGGCCGAAACCCGCGTCGAGCAAGGCCGGCGGCACCCGCGTGGTCTTGCCCGCGCCGGGAGGTGCCTCGATGACTACGGCGTCACGCGCGCGCAGCGATGCCACGATTCCCGGCAAGAGCGGGTCGATCGGCAGGTCGACGAGCGAGAGCCGGCCCATCAAGGAAATGTCTGGGCGCCCTGACCTCGTTTTAGGTCGAAATCGAACCACCCGGCCAGCGAGCCCCCAATGTCGGGGTTGGGTGGTGGCGTATCATTCGCCTGTGCGGTCAGCACCTTCTGGTCCTGCAGGATCAGCGAGAACGCCGAGGCGTGCAGCCGCTGATCGAAGTCGACCTTGAAAGTGAATCCCACCGGGGTTCGGTTGGTGGGATCCGGAATATCGTTTTGCGCGGCGGTGCCGAGATCCGTGAATTCAATCCATGACTCCCAATTGCCGCCATCCACGACGGTCACGACACCATCGGCGCCGAATACGTCGCTGGCGGTCGCCGCAGCCGGGCGGCTGCAAGTCATTCGCGGAGTCAGCGCGGAGTGGATGTAGCCGCCAACCACGGATATGCGGAGACGCGCGGGCCCGGTCGGGGAAGCGCGGAAGCAGTAGCGATCGTCGTAGTCATGCTGCGTGGGCTGGCCGGCAACCACGATCTCGCGTCCCCGCACGCAGCGGGCCACTTCGTAAAGATTCAACACGTCGAAGGAGAGCACGTCGTTGCTTTCGAGCGTCTTGCCCGAACGTTGCAGGCGAATGGTGAGGCGATTCATTTGCGGCTGCGAGCCAAGGATGTGTCGTCCGCCCTGATCCTGGGCGAGCTGATCGATAGGCTCGCCAGCGAAAAACCCGGGTGCCAAGTCATAGGCCACCGGAGCCGCTGGAGTTCCGCAAGCCCCTGTGGCGTCGCAGTAGTCGCCCTTGATTGAGCAGTTGAGGACGTACAGCGTGCCATTGGCCTGTCCCGTTCCCTTGCCGACGCTGCACCCGGCAAGGGTGAGCGCGACCAGCACCAGGCCAAGCGAAGCGATCCGCGTCGCGTCCGTGTGAACGTCGGTCGAACGGGATTCGGTGGTGACATTGACGATGGCCATGACCTGCGTGGCGTATCCTACCACTGCCCACGTCAGGTACTGGCGTGTCCGGTAAAGTTTCGCGGTCGAGCCGCCGATAGCCCACTGCGACGAAGCGATTCAGTTTCTTGAGGACAGTAATCCTCTACGCTCTTGTGGCCGATTCGCAGGGGGTCTCGTGACATGACCAAGTCGGAACTTGCCGAGCATCTTGCGCAGATTCACAAGCTGTCCAAGTCATGCTCCGGGGCGTTGCTTGATGCGGTTTTTGATTGTCTGCTGCAGGCCATGACCCGGGATGAGCACATCGAAATCCGGGGATTCGGCAGCTTCGGAGTCAGGCACTACGGATCCCGCAAAGGGCGCAATCCACGCAACGGCGCGTCGGTTCAGGTGAAGGCCAAGCGCCTGCCCACGTTCAGGGTGGGCAAGGAATTGCGCGCCAAGATCGCATCCGGCCTCCGCACCACCCGCGAGCTACCAGCCGTCGAGCCCGCGACGCCCGCCGCCGCCTTGGACTGGACTCGAGCAGCGAAGGGCTAGAACCTCGCGTCCACTTTCCCCGTCACGCTGATCGCCGCGACGGCCGTGGGGGGAAGAATGCTTTCCACCACCACGTGAGTCGACAGGATCAGGGCGAAGGGCGTGTTGAAGTCCGCGAGGACTGACGAGAAATCGACGCGCGCGTCGGCTGTGAGATCCACATGCGCCTCGGTCGGTTCGAGCGGGATGCTGGCCAAGAGCCGCGCGCCCGCCGTGCGAGACGAGACCGCCCCTTGGGGAGCCACGAAGAGGCTGGCGGTGCGCAGAAACGCAAGGCCGGCCCCGGCTGCCTTCGTGTCGAACGCAGCCAGAGTCGCCTGCGCGAGCACCCGACCATGCTGGCGCTGCAGCGCTGCCACGTCACGCCCGAGATCAATTTCCACGATCGCGTCGTAGTCAAAGGCCAGGGCGCACACCCCGTTGTCGTCGCAGCCGAGCGGGTAGATCTGACAGTCTAGGGCGGGGATGGAGGCGGACAACTGGCAGCAATCACTGACGACCGCGGTCGGACCCTGGCAGACCACATACGGCACACCATAGGGCGGAGACGGCCACCACTGGGGATTGGTCGACTTGACCTCGAAGGTCGAGGTCGGCAGGTCGAAATTCAGTGGGCCGCCGCCGGTTTGGTCGAACAGGCTGCATCCTCCCGCCGCGCCAGCAGCGGTCATCCAGGCAAGCGAGAGGGGCACGATGGTGCCGCGCATGGTGTGGGGTCTAACCTATCGCCAAGTCAGCTCGCTGCGATTCATGGGGCTGATCCCGTTTGCGGAGACCGTGCCTTGGGCGTTGGCTTGGTCGGCGCCGTCGGAACGCGCGTCGCGCCTGCCCCTCGAGCCGCTGCGAGAAATTGCACGCCCACGAATTTGTCGGGTTTGTCGGTCTTGTCGGTCTTCTCGGCGACGACAATCTTTATGGCGTGGGGCTGGCCAGCCGGCAGATAGAGCACACTGTCGCTGCCAAAGGGATAGTCTTCACTGCCGACGGTCAGGTGGCCCTCGCCCGCGGCCACGTAGAGTATTTCCGTGGACCGCCCGTGATCGTGGCGGGGCAGCTCGCCGCTGTGGGCGAATTCCAGCAAGCTGACCGTCATGGCGTCGCTGCCGGTCGTCTTGGAATCGAGCAGAACCTTTATTGTGCCTTTCCCACCGGCAATCGGCGCTGCCGTCGCCTCGGTCGCGGTCAGGGTCACCAGGTGACCATTCTCCGCGGGCGGCTCCTTGGCAGACGTCGCGTCGCGGATGACCTCAAAATCGGCGCGCCCACGTGGATCGGTTGGATCGCGGTACACGCGCTCTGGCCCGGGCGGCGAAAAGGCCTGAAGAAAAACCGCAGTGCTCTGCCGGCCCATGTTTTCGATCACGTGCGGATAGCCGGCGGGCACGAACGCCACCGCGCCTTCGTCCATTTTGATCGGCGCCACCCCCGACGGTCCCAGCAGGCGGGCATGGCCCTTGAGCAGGTAGAGAACCTTCGCGCTGCGGGGATGCCGGTGCATGGCCACGCGGCTGGCCGGCCCGATATTGAGCTGGGTCAGTGATACGCCCTGTGCGCGCACGTTGGTCTCATCTGCCAACACCTTGACGGTGAACGGGGCATCGCGTTTCGGACCCGGCTTGGCTTTGCCCGACGACGCAGAACCAATCCCGCTGTCAGACACGTCCTCGGCCTTGACCACGAACTGGCTTGCCTGCGGCTGAAACGAAAACGGCAGCACGACCTTGTCGCCAGCCTCGATCCCCTCAATCGTCCAGGCCAGTGCAGCCTTCTGCACGCAGGTCGAGAGCCCGGCAGGCGCGGCCTGCTTGCCCGGCGCGATCTTCGCTGCCGTTACTCGCCCCGCCTGCCCCACCTCCACCTCGACCTCCACCCTGCCCGCGATGTCCAGCCGGTCCGCCAGTGCCTTCTCGAAACATCGATGAACGTCAGCGCCATGCTTCTGCAGGGCTTTCTCGATGACTTGCGCTGCCCGCTGAGATTCGCTGACAGGCTGTTGCGCGGCGCTGGCGAAGGCAGACGCCGCCAGCGTCATTGACGCAACCACCATGCATCCAACCCTTTGTGCACTCGCTGGACGTGTTCTTTTGTGCATGCCACTTCGTCCTCTGTTGGGGCTCCTTCGTAGCATGAATGCCTCCAGCTTTCCTAACCGCGACGCATTGTGAACAATTTACGCAAACGAGCCGATGACCCAGAGTGGCCATCCGACTGGCACACCTCCTCGTTCTTGGAACGCTCGCGACAGGCGTAGCCGCACGCGCATCGGCAAAGACTGAGGTTCTTCGCACGCGGACCGGGTTCGCCGTGCATTGGATCGACAGCCCAATCACCATCGGTCTCGATCACAGCTGGTCCAGCCGGACGGTTGCGCCTGAAGGCGTGAATGCGGCACTGCAGGCCGCGGTCGAGGCCTGGAACGAAGTCCCAGCCCTGCCCGTGCGTTTTCATTTGGTCACCACGCCCGATCCGGCCGTGCGTGTTCGATTCTGCCGGGGCAAGTGGGCGGGCGATCTGGACGATCTCGGCAAGGCGATCTTCACCGCAGATATCCGCAGTGGCGTGGTGACGTCAGCCTTGGTGGAACTCAACGAGTGCGATCGCCGTTTCCTTGCGCCCGAGGAGGCTGAAGACGGCGCGTTCGATCTTCAGGCGGTGCTCACCCACGAGATCGGGCATGTCCTTGGGCTGGCTCACAGCGACGATCCGAACGCCCTCATGTTCGCACGCGGGGGAACGGCAGGTATACGTACCCCGCAGGCCGATGATCGCGCCGGGATTGCCGTCATCTACAGCCTGCCCGCGCTGGCGGCCATCAGTGAACCTGCGCACCGTTATCAACCGGCGGCCATGCCGTCGGACCTAGCGCCCATCGAGCGAGCCATTATGCGCGGCCTAGCCAAGCCTGCCCAGGTCGTGCCCGTGGTGCGCCTCGCTGGGAGTGGCGGCCGCGCCATGACGGTCTACACCAGCGAGCCGACCTTGCTTCCCCCGATTTCGTCGGTCGAGCCGGATACCGACGAGAAGCCGCCACCCCACCGGACACAAGTCCGACATGGAGCAACGGCTCCCGTCGATCGCGATCCCAAGTGATTCGGGCCGCAGCCGAATAGAGCAGCGGCCCGCGAGGAAACTATTCCTTCTTGGCCTCTGCCGACTCCGCGGGAGGCGGGGACGCGATTTCCGGCGCTGGCCGAGAGGGTGCAGACGCAGTCGTCGCACCCGGCGTGGAATTCGTTTCAACCACCGGCGGCTCATCCCAGCCACCGCGCCGGCGCGCTGGCGCAGACCACCCCTGGCCGCGCCGGTTGTCGTCGTTGCCAGCGCGAGGTGGGCGTTGATCGCCGCCAGGCCGCGGCCCTTGTGGGCGTTGATCGCCCCTTGGGCGGAACCCTTGTGGGCGCGGGGCATCGCCCGCAGGTCCAAATCGCGGGGGATCGCCCGCTGGCCTCGGCCCCTGCCCGCGGAATCCTTCTCCAGCACCCGGGCCGCGTGGGCGATCGGGACGATCGCCACGGGGTGGGCGGCCGCCCGGGGCACCCTTGTCGCCGCCCGGCCCGCCCGCTGGGCGCGGTCCGCGACCACCATCTCGACCATCAAATCGAGGAGCGCGCGGCGGTCGGCCAGGCTGCTCCCGCCGTGTCGGATCCACTTGCCCACGATTGCCGCCTCGTCGCTCCTCAGGAGCGCGGGTCAGCATCCAGCCCTCGCCGCCCTTGGCCATATCGCCCCGGGGCAGGTCCACGTCGCGACCAAGGGCATCGAATCCACCGGTACGGCCAGCTCGGCCGCCAGCGCCACCAGGAGCCTTGCCGCCGCCGCCGCCGCCAGGCCCGCGACCACCGCCACCGCCACCGCCACCGCCGCCAGGCCCGCGACCGCCGCCACCGCCACCGCGGCTATCCCGATCGCGGCCACCGCCGCGACCACGGCGATCATCGCCGCCCGCGTCGCGTCTAGATTCAGGCCGCGGCATCAGATCGATCACGTAGTAAAATTCGCCCTTCTTTTGCGCGTTGGCAGGCGGATTCTCGCCCGACAGGACGCGCACCAGGCGCACTCCGGAGGCGCGCTTGCCGGCGACCGCAAGTGCTTCCATCAGACGCGACAGGCGATCACCCTGGATGCTCATCGCCGCAGCCACGGCCTCAGCCTCGGGGCCGGTGCCGAGATCAGGCGCGGCCGCTTCGACGGCCGGCTCGGCCGCCGCCTCGCTGGCTGGCTCGGCCGCTGCCTCGACGGCTGGCTCGCCGCCCGCTTCAGACTCCGCTGCACTCTGCTCAGCCGCAGGGGCCTCCGCTGGCTGCGCCTCGCTGGCGCTCTCTTCCGTGCTCGGGGCTGCTGCCTCGGGCTCGGCCTCGGCGCCAGGCGCAGGCTCGGCGATAGGCTTGGGAGCTTCCTCAATTGGGGGATGTGCGGCTCGATATGCCTGCTGTGCCTCTGCGGCCTGTCGCAAAAGAATCCCGGAGAACTCGGTGATCGTCTTCATGAACGCGTCCTTCGCGTGATAGGGGGGCCCCGTCAAGGAAGCCCGAATGAACTGATTGGCCTTTCGTAGTGGACTTGCGGCCTAACGTCAATGGCCTGCCATAATGCCCTGACTACGCGCCCGAAGCGAGTCCCTTCTCTCGTCCAAGGGTGCGGCGGTCATCAGGCAGAGATTGAACGCCAAGAGCTTGGTCTTCACATCGAGTTCGATCCGCCGGACGCCTACTGTCGCTGCAACTCTCGCCGCGTGCCCTCGAAAGCCGTCACTGCCTCCGCTGCGTGGTGACCCCATCGGGACTTGAACGGCTCGAAGCCCATTTAGGAAAAACTCAGGCGCGACGCGGCCTTGCGCTGGTTTTCCAAATGATCCTCGACGGTTCAGCCCGGTGGGGCAAGCCGTCGCAAACTATGTGTTTCCGCCCTGGACCGCTGAGAAGCAGGGTGTCGTGGCAAACCGGTGGCAAGAAGTTCCGACCCGTTCGGCGAGGTTCGCAGCCGTGTCATCCAAGGCTGAATCGCGCTATCCTGTCTTCGTGAGTAGCGCCATGCACACTGCGAAAGAAACGGTCCGCCGGCTGCTCGATGACCTACCCGACAACGCCTCGCTAGAAGACATCCAGTACCACATCTACGTCCGCGAAAAGATCGAACGCGGCCTGCGCGATGTTGAAGCCGGGCGCGTGGTCGACCAGGACGAGGCCAAGCGACGGATGGCCAAGTGGCTCGGCGAGTAGGTTGGACCGAAGCCGCGCTTGAGGATCTGAGCGCAACCGCGGAGTACATCGCCCGCGACAGCGCCCGATATGCAAGCGCCTTCGCCCGCGAAGCATTCGCCGCATCCGACACGCTGGCCGAGTTCGCGAACCGTGGCCGCGTGGTCCCCGAGTTCGGCGACGAGTCCATCCGCGAACTCCTCCTCGGCAGCCACCGGATGATCTACCAGGTCAGCACCGAAAGGGTCTTCATCATCGGCTTGGTCCATGGCGCCCGCGATCTTGCGGCCATGTGGCGCCGAGAAAAGCGGATGGGCGGCAACGATCCCTGAGACAATCGGTGCCCGCGCGGACGTCATTGCAACTCGAAGAACACCAAACGGGGGTGACACCACGAATCGGGTCCACCGGACCGGGAGGAATGGTGGCAGGCTGGTGTCCGAATCTTTTCCATGGTCGTGCGACTCAACATCCCGGACGAGACCTTGCGGCGCTCAAGCTGAGCGGCGATGCCGCTGAGCATGAGGTGCCACTCGTTTTGGCCGTGAGGCCACCCGAAATGGGACGCCTGTCAGGTGCTCCGCTGCCCAGCTTGCCGGCCTGCCTAAGCCGGTCTTCATGACCAAGCTGGCCGACTACGGCGTGCCCATGTTCAATCTGTCCGAAGCCGAGATCGCCCGAGACGCTCCGAATGCCTGACCAGCGCCCGGTCGCGATCGCGAACACATCGCCGCTCCAGTGCCTGCACCAGTGCGGCCTGTCCGATCTGTTCGCGAGGCTGTGCCAGGAAGTTCTGGTGCCGCCGGCCGTAGTTCAGGAACTGGCCGCGGGGCGCACCCTTGGACTGGCCGATGGTTGAGCCAGTCGTCGTCAGCGCATCCCCGCTCATCTGCTTGAGCCGCGCCGGCCTGGCGGATCTGCTTTGAAAGGCAGAGTGGCGACGCCGATCCTGACACTCGCTGTGCCAGCGCGAGCGCGCAAGGCCCCGACGTGGCGAGACAGGTGTAGGATTCCGCCATGGTCCAAAGCTTGCCCGGTGAACGGAGCCTCCCGGCCTTCTGGCTGTACGGCCTTGCGATCCTGGCGTGCATGGCGCCGTCCGCCTGTGGCCGCTCTTCGCAGGTCAAAACGGCCGACGCCGGCACGACAACGGGGACTGCTGCGACAACGGATACGGGTACGGGCGTCCTCGATGGCAGTGTAGAGCCTGATGGTGGAGAAGGGAAAACCGGCGCAAACGCCTTCACCCAAATCGCTGCGGGTACGAACCACACCTGCGGGTTGCGGAGGGATGGCAGCGTCACCTGCTGGGGCAATAACTCGTTTGGGCAGGCCACTCCACCGCCAGGCCCGTTCACCCAGGTCTCCGCCGGCGGAGACGGCACCTGCGGGCTGCGCAGTGATGGCAGCGTCACCTGCTGGGGCGACAACTCGTTTGGGCAGGCCACTTCACCGCCAGACGTCTTCACCCAGATCTCCGCCGGCTCGTACAACACCTGCGGGCTGCGGGCCGATGGCAGCGTCACCTGTTGGGGCGACAGCGAGAACGGACAGACCACAGCACCGGCAGGAACCTTCACCCAGATCTCCACGGGCGAGGGCCAGACTTGCGGGCTGCGGGCTGATGGCAGAGTCACCTGCTGGGGTGACAACGAACACGGGGAATCCACGGCGCCAGCGGGAGCCTTCACCCAGATTTCCGCAGGCCTCTTCCACACCTGCGGATTACTAGCCGACGGCACCGCCACCTGTTGGGGCGACAACGAGTACGGGCAGTCCACAGCACCGGCAGGCACCTTCACTCAGATCTCCGCCGGTTTCCAGCACACCTGCGGGCTGCGGATTGACGGCAGCGTCACTTGCTGGGGCGAAAATTCCGACGGGCAGGCCGCGGTGCCAGCAGAGACCTTCACCCAGATCTCCGCTGGCGGGGGCTTCACCTGCGGACTGCGGGCCGAGGGCACAACCACCTGCTGGGGATACAAGGGCTACGAGCAGGTCCTTCCACCGGCAGGAACCTTCACCCAGATTTCCGCCAGCGAGACGAATACGTGCGGATTGCGCAGCGACGGCACCGCCGCCTGTTGGGGTGACAACTATTTCGGGAAGTCCACCCCACCCGCAGGAGTTTTCACCCAGATCTCCGCCGGCGGGGCGCACACCTGTGGGCTGCGGGCTGACGGCACTGCCGCCTGCTGGGGCGACAATTACTCCGGAGAGTCCACTCCACCGCCAGGCGCGTTTTCCCAGGTCACCGCTGGTCTCGTACACACTTGCGGGCTGCGGACCGACAGCAGCGTCACCTGCTGGGGCGCCAACATCATCTACGGCCAGTCCACTCCACCGGCTGGAACCTTCACCCAAATTTCCGCCGCCTCGAACAGTACCTGCGGGTTGCGGGTTGACGGCACTGCCGTCTGCTGGGGTGACAACTACCGCGGGCAGTCCACACCCGCGGAAGGCACATTCACCCAGATTTCCGTTGGCGGGGCACACGCCTGTGGGCTGCGGATTGACGGCACCGCTACCTGCTGGGGCAACAACTACTCCGGAGAGTCCACTCCCGCGGCAGGAACATTCACCCAGATTTCCGCTGGCGGGGCACACACCTGCGGGTTGCGGACCGACGGCAGCGTCACCTGCTGGGGCAAGATCGGTAGGGTACAGACCACTCCGTCGGCAGGCACTTTCACCCAGATTTCCGCTGGCGGGTATCACACCTGCGCGCTGCGGATCGACGGCAGCGTCACCTGCTGGGGCGATTTCGTCTTGCCCGAGAAACCGTAGCTAGAATCTTTGTGACCCCATCGGGACTTGAACCCGAGATTACGCCGTGAGAGGGCGCCGTCCTAACCGCTAGACCATGGGGCCGTTCTTTAACTAAAACTATTGGGTAGGTGGTTCGGGGACAAGGATTCGAACCTTGATAGCCAGATCCAGAGTCTGGCGTCCTGCCATTAGACGATCCCCGAGTGCGTTCGCCGAGGCGGCCCCCGACGAGGTGCAAAGTTGTAGCAGCCACGCCACGCGTGTCAAGACCGCCGGCAGTCTTGCCGCGCACGTTCTTGCTGGCCCACAGGATCGATGGTATTCAGGCTCGACCTCGGCGCAACGGTCGCCGTGCGGAACCAACCATGGAGCTGAGTTTTTGGGCCGCGACCGATGTTGGTCGGAGGCGAGAGCACAATGAGGACAACTTCCTCATCGACAAGAAATTGTCGCTCTTTGCCGTCGCTGACGGGATGGGTGGCCACGCATCAGGCGAGATCGCATCGCAAATCGCGGTGACCGATTTTCGCAGCGCGATGGAAGCGCGCAAGGATCTTCTCGACGCGTACGCTCGCCACGAGACAGGCGTTACGACGCAACATGTCCTGTCTGCGCTCGAAAGCGCGGTCCAGCAGGCCGGTGTCTCCATCTTTGAACGCGGGCAGAAAGAGCGCGAGAAGCGAGGCATGGGCACCACCCTGTCGGCGCTCCTGCTGCTGGGCGAACGCGCCTTCATCGCCCATGTCGGCGACAGCCGTGTCTACATGGTTCGCCAGAACCAGACGGTGCAACTGACCGAGGACCATTCGCTGGTCAACGAACTGATCCGCCACGGCAAGGTCACGCGCGAGTCGCTGGCTTCCTCGCCCTACGCCTCATACAAGAACGCCGTCACGCGCGCCCTTGGCGTGTACGAGACAACCCAGGTCGACACCATTGACTTGGAAGTCCTGCCCGGCGACCAGTTTCTGCTTTGTTCGGACGGCCTGCATGGCTACCTGAAGGAACAGGACGTCACCACGTTCCTGGCCTCCGACCACGTGACCGCGGTTCCGCAGAAGTTGGTCGACCACGCCAACAAGGGCGGCGGCCAAGACAACATCACCGCGGTCATCCTGCGGCTGCACAGCGATACGACGGATGCCGGCCAGACGCGGGCCCAGGAACTCAACCGCAAGGTCGAGGTTCTGCGGCAGATGCCGCTCTTCCACCACCTTACATACAAGGAGATCCTGCGGGTTCTTTCGGTCACCCAGGTGGTCGATTTCAACGCTGGCGACGCCATCATCCGCGAGGGTGAATTGGGCGACGATCTCTTCATCCTGCTCAAGGGCAAGGTGCGATTGCACAAAGATGGGGCCTTCGTCGCTCAGCTTGGACCGGGCGCGCACCTGGGCGAAATGGCGCTCGTTGACAAGCGGCCGCGTTCGGTCAGCGCCTCGGCCGAGGATCGAACCCGGGCCCTGGTTCTGCGGCGCAACGACTTCAACGAGATTATCCGCAATGAGCCGCGTCTTTCGGTCAAGTTGCTGTGGAGCTTCGTGCAAGTGCTGGCGCAGCGGCTGCGCAAGACCACCGCTGATCTCACCGGCGTCCGCCAGGATCTTCCTGACGTGTCCGACGAGACCATGTTCGACGAGTAGCGGTCGCCACCGATCGCCGTTTCTGTCTATCGGCAGCCGCGCACGCAACTAACCGAGAGCTCGCCTTGCCGATCGACGGCGACGGTGACCGCGCCTTCCAGATCCGTGCGCCGCATACGAACGCCGTGTGCAGCGTATCGGGCCAAGGTGAGCGGGTTTGGCAAATGAAACGTGTTGTGTTTGCCCACGGAAAACACGGCCAGGGCTGGCTGCACGGCAGCCAGAAACTCGTCTCCCGATGACGTCCGGCTGCCATGATGGGGAACCTTGACGACGTCACTGGCGATGGTCAGGCCGGTTTCGCCACGCGCGACGAGTTCAGCCTCGCCGTCGACGCCAATGTCTCCGGCGAGCAGCACCGCGTGGCCAGCGTAGCTCGCACGCACCACCAGCGAGGCGTTGTTCGCGTCCAATCCCGGTGGATTGCCCACGACGTCGCCAATCCAGGGCCCGAGGGGAGCGATGCGCAGACCCTTGCTCTCGATCGGCGACGGGACTGGCGTGGCCACGCCCCGTCGATGCGCAAGGGCTAGCAATTCGCCGTATTTCGGATTGTGCCCGTCGTCGCCGCTGGTCCACAGCTTGCCCACCTCAAATCGATCCAGCACGCGCAGAAGACCATTGAGATGATCAGGATGCGGATGGGAAAGAACGACCAGGTCAACGCGCGCAATGCCCTTGGCGCGCAACACCGGCTCCACCACCCGGGCGCCGGTGTCGAAAGAGTCATCGTAGCGGCCGCCTCCATCGATCAGCATGACAAAACCGCCCGGCCCTTCCACCAGAGCGGAATCGCCCTGCCCTACGTCGATGAAAGTCACGCGCATGCCATCATCCATCTTGCGGCGCAGATCGCGCACCAGCAGACTGCCCGCGGCGAGTGAGCCGGCCAGAAAGGCTGCCGACAACCAGCGCAACCGTCGCCCTGTGCCCCGTGACAGCCCGTAGAGAAGGAAGCCCGCGCTGGCCACCAGGGCCGCGCTTTCAGCCACATTTGGATAGCGAACCAACAAGACAGGCGCGAGACGCCGAAATCCCTCGGCTCCGAAGAGCGCCGCTTGTGACGCCAGCCCCGCGATCCAAAGCGGCAAGGCACCAACAATCGGATGGAGCAACGCCAGAAGCGCGCCCACCAGACCGCAGGGCAGGACCGCCAATTCCACGAGTGGCACCAGCACCAAATTGCCGATCGGCGCGGCGGGTGTCACCTCGCCAAAGTGGTGCGCCACCAGAGGCATGGTGATCAGGCTGGCGACGGAGCTTGCGGCCAGGCAACGGACAAGCCAGCCGATGGCCCGCCGCCACCGACGGGCGCCCTTGGGCGGTGCTGCCGGGGCAAACCGCTGGGCAAAGAAGCCAAGCGCGATCACCGAAGCAAACGAGAGTTGAAACGAGACATCCAGCAAAGCCAACGGTGATTGAACAAGCAGCACCAGCGCGGCGAACGCGATGCTGGCCACCAGTGAGAATGGCCGGTTAATCAGCATTGCGCCCAAAGCCACCCCAGCCATGAAAGCCGAGCGCAGGGTGGCGATGGCCTCGCCGGTCATCAACGTGTACAGAAGCACCACGGGCAGCGACAGAGCCGCGGCCAGCGCGGTGGCATTCACGCGCAAAGCCCATTCGGGAACCAACAAGGCGCAACGCCGCAGAACCCAGAAGACCAGCGCCGCCACCACGGCAAGATGCAGACCCGAAACCGACAACACGTGGGTGGCCCCGGCCGCGCGAAAGCCCTCCTCGACCTCGGCGGAGACTTCCGTGCGTTCGCCGAGCACCATGGTGCGTACGAAGGCTGCCGCAGGACCGGCGAGGCGCTGACTGATCACCCGCGCCATGGCCGCGCGCAGGCGGAAGGCCAGACGCCGCGGCAGCCAGGTCGACCCGCGCTGGCCTGGCAAAATCTGTATGTCGGCAGCGGTTCGGACGCTGGCAAGCAGGTCGATGCCCTGGGCCTTGGCCAGAAGTCGAGCGTCCGGCAGACCTGGATTGGCGAACCCGCGCGGCACGAACAGCTGCGCGCCCAGCGCCACTTCATCTCCCGGTGCCACGGCAGGCACACCCTGCACCACGTTCACCGATGCCCGAAGATCCAGGGGCGTGCCGTCGACCGAGTGGACCGCCAGCAGAAGCCGAGTCTTCCGGCTTTCGCCCTGCCCTGCTCCGGCCTCCGGGCCGGTGATCACTTGGCCTGTGACACGAACCAGACTAGCTTCCGGCACGGTGATCGGGACTTGGCATTGCCGAATCGCCCGAATGCAAAGCCCGGTACCGGTTGCCAGCGTGAGCGCCGCTACGGCAGAAACCCACGAACGACGCCCGAGTCGCCAAGCCGCGAACCCGACCGCGCCCAGGGCAAACCCCGTCGCAACTTGGACATCGGCAAAAATGGCAAGAACAATCCCGCACGCAAACGCGCAGGACCAGAGGGCAAGGACCATATCGGATTGTCGTCCGACTCGGCCCTAAGTTGCTTCCCAGCCGACGAATTCGCTTCGCCGGCCGGAATCTCCTAGAGCATCTCTCGCTTGGCCATCGCCTTGCGCATCTTGCCCAGAGCCTGCTCCTGCAGCTGACGCACCCTCTCGCGCGAAAGGCGATATTCGTCGCCAATCTCTTTCAAAGTCCGCTCTCGGTCGTTCACCAATCCGAAGCGCTTGCGCAGAATGTCAGCCTCGATCGGCTTGAGCACGCTCAGCAGCTTGAGCATTTCCCGCTGCGTCTCACTGCTCATCATCTGGTCGGGCGGAGCCGGCGCCTCGTTGGGGTCGACCAAGACATCAATGAGCCGTCGGCCATCGTCGTCAGACAGCGACCGATCGAGCGACACCGGGTTGTCGGCCAGGAAGGTACGCATCTTCTCCAGCTTTTCGGCCTCGATCCCGGTCACCGAGGCGATCTCCTCGGTGGTAGCAGGACGTTCCAGCTTGGACTGGAGCTCGCGTTCGGACTTTGCAATCCGGTGATACGCGTCGATCATGTGTACGGGCAGCCGAACCGCCCGGCCCTTGTCGGCCAGGGCTCGGCTGATGGCGTGACGAATCCACCAGCTTGCGTAGGTGGAGAACCGGAATCCCCGCCGATAGTCGTAGCGTTCCACCGCTTTCATCAGGCCGATGTTGCCTTCCTGGATGAGGTCAGGCAGGGGCAGACGGCCGTGATTGAATCGTCGCGCGATGGACACAACCAAGCGCAGGTTCGCCTTCACGAACTCGTTCTTGGCGCGTTTCACCACTGCTGCCTTCGCCGACACGCTGTCCACGAACTGGCGAAACGGTTTTCCTGTGGTCGGGAAGCCTAGACCCTCAATAGGACGACCCAGCTTGGCCGCCCCGTTCAAACGATGGATCTCGGCCATGGCGGCATCGACGAATACCCGGTCGATGTCCAGCTCCTTCAATTTGATGGCTAGGCCATCGACCAGCTTATCGAGCTTCTTGTTCTTCGTCGCGGCCACGCGATTCCCGAGCTTGTCGGCCAGGGCTCGGTAGGGCTTGAATTCAGGCAGCGGCTTGCCGATCGCAGCGTCGACGGTCGAGACCGCGTGGTCCGCCCAAGGCGTGAAGGTCAGGATCACCCGCCACAGATCGAGCTCAAGTTCTTCTATGCGGCGTGCCGTCTCGAACTCCTGTTCGGGCCGCAGCACCTCCAGCTCCGCCATATCTCGGAAGTACATCGAGAGGAAGCTCTGGGGTTCCTCAGACTTTTTCGCCTCGCCTTCAGGTCCCACAGGACGCGCGGTTACTTCCTCCTCCTCTTCCGCGTCCGCATCTTCTTCGCCTTCCTCTTCGGGTATCGCGACCAGCTCTACCTCCAGATCCTCTTCAGGGCTTGCGGCCACCACCTTTTCGATGGGCTCGAGATCTGTGGGGATGTCGTCCACAGCTGCCACAAAGGCGGCTTCTGGCGGCTCTGGCAGTCCCAGTTCAATGCCAACGTCATTGGCCGGTCTGGCCAATGGGCCGGGCTCTTCAACAATAGTTCTCCCAACTCGGCGTCCAGTCTTGGAGCTATGACTATCGGTTGCCGGTCGCGGCCTGCGCGTTGCTTTCATCTTTGCTGCTGTTCGGTCCATCGGTGCTTCTCTTTGCTATTCGTTTGGAAGGCTCCCTACTACACGTATACGGCTCTCAGCGCCAGAATATTCCTGGCATGGTAAATTCTCTCTCGTACACTGTGATGTTCGACTCCTGCCTTCGGTTTCATTAGCGTCAACAACGAATGGTCGGAAAACGCGAAGGCGCGGCGAGGCGAATCGGTCGTTTTTCCGGGACGGGTCTAGGCCACTGGTGCCGACCCACCGTGGAATTGTTCAATCGCGGCGCGGGGATGCGTGCGATGACGCGCGACGCTCGGCCTCTATGTCATCGGACGCTCACAGACGATGACAACGTGCCGCGATGCGGCTCCAAGAAATGGCTCTCTTCCGGCAAGGCTTCCTGATACGTCGAGGACCTGGAACCCGGCCCGACGAAGGATTCTGCCCAACTCGTGCAGGCTGTAGGCTCGAATCGAGATTTCGTTTTCGACCTGGCGCCCATCTCCAAACACAATCGAACGTCGAATGAGAACCCTGCTGGTGTGGAAATCGAAATCCACTTCCTCCAGCACCACGCAGCCGTCGCCTTCCCACCAGACCCGGCTGGGCAGGTCAGACATGATGTAATCCCGATTGACGGCCTCGACCAGGAACCGCCCGCCGGGCTTCAGCGCGCGGCAGATCGATGAGGCGACGCGGAGGTTGGTTTCTTCGTCGAAGTAGCCGAACGAGGTCAGAACGCAGTAAGCGGCGGCGAACTGGCTGTCGTAGGTCATCTCGCGCATGTCTGCGTGTACGAAATTGACAGACAGGCCCCGCCGTTGGGCCTCGTCAGCCGCACGGATGAGGAGCGGCAGAGAGAGATCAAGCCCGGTGACTCGAAATCCGCGCTGACCCAGTTCGATGGCGTGTCGGCCGTAACCGCACCCAACGTCCAGCAATTCACCATCAGGCGGCAAGGACAAGGAGCTCTCGATGAAGGCCGTCTCCCGCATTGTCTGCTGCGCGGTCATGAATGGCAGAGTGCGCAGGTAGTTTTCGTCGAAGACTTCTTCAAACCAGGGCTTGAGCCTCTTTCGCATCGGCCGGCGCGACAGGGCTTCGGGCAGAGGCAGAACTTCGTTCGCCGCAGGCGTGCCCACCCCACCCCCCGCCGTTCCCAAGCGAGGTTCTGGCCGCGACGGCGTGCCCGCCAGCGCGGTGGCCATGCCCGGCACCGGTGGCGGTGTCAGGGCTGCGGGTGCCGGACGTGAGGGAGTGTCGAGGGGATCCATGACCTCGAAATCGGCGTCCCCGACCTCGGCTGTTTCGGTCATGCGTATCGGAGCTTCTGGCAAAGCCCCGGTCGTGAACCCCTGCGATGTCGGCGGGGCGGCGCTTGCCGCGGGTGTCGCCATCGGGTCTGTCCTCGGGGGCAGTCTTTCCTGTCCCGGTTCGGGCGGCGGAGTCACCACCTCCATCTCTCGCTTCGACAGCGGAGCCACCATGGCAACCCTGGGCGGGGGGGTCACCATATCAATTTCTTGCACTGGCGGCAGCGTCGCCGACCCCGCGGCTCGCACGGGCGGCGGTGTCACGCCCGCCAACGCCACCGGTGCGCTGGGCGGCACAATCTCCGCTGCCTCCGTTGTCCCCTCGGAGACGAATATCTCTATGCTCTCGCTTCGAGGCGAAGCGGTCTCCTGGATGGAGTCTTGGATAGCTTCCGGCAGTGCCCCTTTGACCACGCTTTCGGCGGCAGCATTGGGTGCCCCGGCTGCCGCGGGCGCCACCGCGTTGCTCTGTTTGCCAGCCGGATCACTGACCGGCGCCTGAGTCACGGGCTGTGGCGCAGCCGGCTTGCCCGTCAGATCGGGAACGAACCATTTGAGTGTCGGATCCCGGCCCGGCGTAGCTTCCGCCAGCGGCCCGGTGGTTTCTGTCTTCTCCGGCGGGGCGGCCGGTGACGGGCCAGGGGTTGCACCGTTCTTGTTCATGACGCCGCCCCAGATGACAAAAGCCTTCCCACCACAGATCCCATACGCAAAGCGCGCCCCACCGCTAGCGGTTCGAGCGCCACATGGCCGGGCTCAAACACGGCGATGGTCGTCGAGCCGAGGTTGAAAACGCCCAGCTCATCACCGCGCGCAATGCGCGGAGGCTCGGCAAAGGACTTTCTGCGCACGCTGCCGGTAGCAAATCCCGGGGCATGGGTGGCCACCTCTGGATCGAAGCTAGCCGTGATATGTCCAACACCCACGGCTGCCACCATCACCACGACCGCGACGCCAGCGGCTCCCTCGATGACCGTGACGAATCTCTCGTTGCGGGCAAATAGGCCGACCTCGCGGGCAACGCTGCGACTTCCCACCGGAAACAGTCGACCTGGGATGTGGGTCCACGCGGTTATCTGCCCACCCACGGGCGCATGGACGCGGTGGTAGTCGCGCGGTGAAAGATAGGTCACGAGGTAAGGCCCTCCCTCCAGCCGAGCTGCCAACTCGCTGTCCGCGAGCAGGTCGGACAGGGTGAAAACTGAACCCTTGGCTTCGAGCAGCTTACCTGCGGAAACCACGCCCGCATCGCAAACCACCCCGTCGGATGGCGCCACGACGGCATCCGCCTCGGAGGCGACCAACCGCGCCCCGGGTTGCAGCTTGCGCGTGAAAAACTCGTGCAGGTTCTTGTACTGGTCAAGCGGCCATTCGGCCTCCGTCAGATCGATCTCGTACTTCCTGGCAAATGACTTGAGCACAAGGCCGCGAAAGGGTCTGGGCAACATGCGCCGCGCGCCCCATCCGACAAAGCCGGAGAGGGTTCTTTGGGGTGCTATGCGCCAGGCGGATCGGACGACCCGCTCACCGAAGGACAGAGTAGACATTCCGGCTTAACCAACCGAAAGAAGACAAGATCAGACGGAAAACTCTAGGCTAGGTCTTGCTTGGTGTGCAACCGCTTTCGGCGCAGTCGCATGCCGAGGATGCCTATTGCATAACGCAGAAAGGCGCTGACGCATCCGCAAACAGGCATTCCCTGCCTTGCGCGGGTACGACAGCGCCTTCACGCTGGCCTCAAAGGCCTGGTCTCTACGCGTCTGAGCTAGTATTGGAACAGCAGCTCACGGTACTTCGGCAAAGGCCAGAGATCGTCGGATACAGCCGTCTCCAGTTGGTCGGCGGCCTCACGAACTGCGTCCTGCGCCGGGATGACCTTCTCTTTGAAGGCCTTGGCTTCGGCGTGCAGTGAGCCCGCGTGGTGCGCGGCCTCCTGGGCGACCACCAGTGCATCGATCTTCTCAACCAAGGTGTCGGCCAGAGCGGCGATCTTGTCGGCCACCTTGTTTACGCCCTTGGACTTCGACGCCGTGGCCAAGTCGCCAAGGTACTTCACCACGGCGGGCAGGATCTGGGTCTTGGCAATGTCCACCGTGACGTTTGCCTCGATGTTCTGCACCTTTACGTAGCGCTCCCAGGCGATCTCGTAGCGGCTTTCCAGCTCGCGCTCGTTGAGTACGTTGAACTTCGAGAAGAGCTTCTTGGCCTTCTCGCTCTGCAGGGCGGGAAGCGCATCCACGGTGCTCTTAAGATTCGGCAAGCCACGCTTGGCAGCCTCGGCGTGCCATTCGTCGGCGTAGCCGTTGCCCTCGAAGAGGACCGTCTTATGCTCCTTGACGATCTCCGAGAGGATCTTGGTGAGACCTGCGAAGTCCCCGGGCTTGAGCTTGTCGAGCTTGTCGGCGATGAACTCGATCGACTCAGCTGCGATGGTGTTGAGCACCGTCTGTGGCCAGTAGATGGGCACCGAGGATCCGACTGCGCGGAACTCGAACTTGTTGCCGGTGAAGGCGAAGGTCGAGGTGCGGTTGCGGTCAGTGGCGTCCTTGGGCAGCACGGGGAGTGTCGTCACGCCCAGTTGAAGGCTTCCGCCTTGCTTCGACGAGGAAGCCGGACCCTTCACCAGTTGCTCCACGATATCCTCGAGCTGTTCGCCGAGGAAGACGGAGACGATGGCGGGCGGGGCCTCGTTGGCACCGAGCCGGTGATCGTTGCCTGCGTCCGCGACAGAAGCGCGCAGCAGGTCGGCGTGGATGCTGACCGCGCGGATGGTGGCCGCGAGGAAGGTGAGGAACTGGGCGTTCGCGTGCGGGGTCTTGCCAGGCTCAAGCAGGTTCTCACCGTCATCCGTGGCCATGGACCAGTTGTTGTGCTTGCCCGAGCCATTCACGCCCTTGAAGGGTTTTTCGTGAAGAAGGGCGGCCAAACCATGACGAAGCGCGATCTTCCTCATCAGGCTCATGAGAATCATGTTGTGGTCCGAGCCCACCGTGGTGGCTTCGAACATGGGAGCGAGTTCAAACTGCGCCGGTGCGACTTCGTTGTGGCGAGTCTTGGCAGGAATACCCACGCGCCACAGCTCGCGATCGAAATCCATCATGAACGCCAGGATACGCTCGCGGATGGTGCCGAAATACTGATCCTCAAGCTCCTGGCCCTTGGGCGAGGGCGCGCCGAACAGGGTGCGGCCCGTGAGGATGAGGTCGGAGCGGAGCTCGGCGAGGCGGCGATCCACGAGGAAGTATTCCTGCTCGGGACCGATGGTGGTGAACACGCGGTTCGTCGTGGTGTTTCCGAACCACTTGAGAATCCGCATGGCCTGCTTGGCCACCGCTTCCTGCGAGCGGAGGAGTGGCAGCTTCTGGTCAAGGGCTTCCCCGGTGTAGGAAACGAACGCGGTCGGGATGGTCAGGGTCACGCCATTGGGCTCAACCTGCAGAAAAGCGGGGCTGGTCACGTCCCAAGCGGTGTAGCCACGGGCCTCGAAGGTGGCGCGGATGCCGCCCGAGGGGAAGGACGAAGCATCGGGCTCGCCCTGGATCAGCACCTTGCCCGAGAATTCGGCGATGGTGCAGCCGTCGCCCGCGGGATTGAGGAAGGAGTCATGCTTCTCAGCGGTGGTACCCGTGAGAGGCACGAACCAGTGCGTGTAGTGGGTCGCGCCATGGGCCATGGCCCATTCCTTCATTCCCTGCGCGACGGAGTCGGCGATGGAGGGATCGAATGGCTCTGCGCCCTCGATGGTCTGGCGGAGCTTCTTGTAGACGGGCTTGGGCAGGTATTGCCTTTGGGCCTCGTCACCGAAAACGTAGCTGCCGTAGATATCTTCCCCGGCATGCTCCAAGTAGTTCGCGGTGGAATCGACCTTCTGCGTGGCAATTGCGGCAACGGCGGTCTTTCGAGCGGTCATTTTTTCATCCTTGATCTTCGAGTCGTTGTTGATGGGGGCAGTTCACAAAATTCAGGCCCAAAGCCGAAGCCAGTGCCCAGCGATTATTCCCTGAATCGCTGGCTCTCTTCCATCAGCTAGAGGGCGTCCTCGCCACGCTCGCCAGTGCGTATGCGAATGACTTCTTCTACAGGAATTACGAAAATCTTTCCGTCCCCGATGTGACCGGTGCGCGCCACCGACATGATGGCCTCGACCACGTCCTTGACCATGTCGTCCTTCACCACGATCTGCACGCGGACCTTGGGAACGAAGTCCACGACGTAGGAAGAGCCGCGATACACCTCTTTCCGGCCGCCCGTGCGCCCAAATCCCTTAACTTCCGAAACCGTCATGCCCTGCACGCCGATCTCACGCAGCCTGTCCTTCACGTCGTCCAACTTGAAGGGCTTGATGATAGCTTCAATCTTTTTCATGGGTCACCCGGCCAAGAGACTAAAGGGGCTTGGCTTTCGCTTCAATCGTCTTCGTGAACTATCCGAAAAAGAAGATTAGCGATCCAAGGTTTCCGGCGTATTTCGTGATGGCTAATTCGACGTAACCCGATGGGCTGAATCCCTGGAAAACTGCTCCATTTTGTGCATGACGCAGCGAGACGTGGACCGACCTATGGACCAACAGTCAGGGCGCCGACGAGTTCGCGCACATCGGTCACGCCCTGGGCACGGCAATAGTCTGCGATTTCGCGGATGATCCGTTCTGCCGAGGCTGGGTCCACGAAATTCTGTGTGCCGACTTGCACGCAACTGGCTCCCGCCAGAAGAAACTCGATCGCGTCGGTACCGTCCTGGATGCCGCCGATGCCGCAGACGGGAATGGGAATCTTCGCCCGATGCACCTGATAGACCATACGCAAAGCGACCGGCTTGATCGCCGGCCCGGACAGGCCCCCGAATACTGTGGCGATCCTCGGCCGGCGCGTGCGCGCGTCGATGGCCATGCCAGTGATGGTGTTGATGATGGATACCGCATCGGCGCCGCTGTCGGCGCAGGCGCGCGCCAGAGCCACGATGTCGGACGTGTTGGGTGTCAATTTCACCCACAGGGGCTTGCGGATGACGGCCCGGCAGGCCTTCACCAGATCCCGCAGAACCGCGGGATCCCGGCCAAACTCAATCCCGCCCGCCTTGATGTTGGGACAGGACACGTTCATCTCCAGGCCGTCGACCCCGTCGAGCGCCGCCAATCGGGCACCACAGTCCACGTACTCGTCAAAGGTCGTGCCGAAGAAGTTGACCAACACGCGCGTCCCACAGGACCGCAGAAACGGCAGCTTTTCGCGCGCGAAGGCCTCGACGCCAACATTCTCCAGCCCGATGGAGTTCAGCATGCCGGCTGCCGTTTCGCAGATGCGCGGGGCTGGATTGCCGAAGCGGGGATTGGGCGAGATTCCCTTGGTGACCAGACCTCCCAAGCCACGCAGCGAAAGTAGAGCGTCGAATTCCTGGCCATAGCCAAATGTTCCTGACGCGGTCAGCACAGGATTGAGAAATTCGAGTCCACCGCAGGTCGCGAGCAGGGATGGTCCTCCTTCTTCGCGTGGGTCAAGGCTGGACATCATCGCTTGCCCCCTTCACTTCCACTCGTCGCCAGAGACGTGGCATGTGCCATCACCTCCGCGGCGGGAAACACCGGACCATCCTTGCAGACGTAGCGGTACGGGCGAGTCTTCGCCGCAACAGCGCAGCCCAGGCAGACGCCAATCCCACAAGCCATCTGCTCCTCCATGGATAGGTAGCACTCGATGTCGAAGCTCTGCGCTATGCGTCCCACGGTCAAGAGCATCCCGCGCGGGCCACATGCCATGACGCGCAGACGCCGGGCCGGGGCGCCCGCTCGGAGGTGCTCTATGCGCGCCTCCAATTCGTCGGTCACACGCCCTCGGCGACCCATGGAACCATCTTCAGTCGCCAGGCGAACGGGCATCCCAAAGCCGCGCATCTCGCCCAGTAGAACCAGGTCGCGTGAAGTCCGGCCGCCGTACAGCATCTCGCAGCTGGCGGCCAATCCGCCGCGAGCGGCTGACTCCGCTTGCATGAACAGTGGAGGCAGTCCAACGCCCCCGGCCACGAGAAGGTCGGTCACGTCCGCCGAAGGAGAGGGAAAGCTGTTCCCGAGCGGTCCTAGAACTGAGACTCGCGACCCATGCGGCGCTCGCTCCATTAGCGCAGTGCCCTTGCCAACAACCTTGCCAAGGAGGTCGGCGCGGCCCTCGTGCGTCACGGAAAGAAGGGATAGCGGTCGGGGCAAGAGGGGATCACGCCCCCAGTCGCCGCGAAGCATCACGAACTGGCCGGGCCGACTTCCCGCCAGGGCTTCGCAGCCCCCCAGGCGAAATACGAAGTATCCACCACCGAGCGAACGGTTCTCAATGACACGGGCGTCAAAATAGCGCATCTACGGCCTGCACCATCTTCTACAATGCCGGTCGGCCGTAGCGCTGCTGTCCAGGGCTGGTCTGGTCCGGTTTTTCTCAATGTTCATGTTCAGTTCCATAGCCGATGGGCCAACCATCGAGCATTGTTCGACAAAAGTGAGTCCGTCATGTCGCAGAACAAGAAAGATCGCCATGCTTTTTTTTGTGTCACACCCCGTGATTTGTTGCACGTCTCAGTTAGCTGTGTTACTAGCCAAATTGCAGTGAATTCGGGGCTTTGATAATGGACTTCATGTTTGAAGATGAGGTCGACGAGGTAGGATCCGATGTAGAAGCCTTTTGCCCAAAATGCAAGGCTGACACGACCCACGTCGTCATCTCTAAGTACGAAGACGAGATTCGTCGCGTCCAATGCAATCCATGCGGGGACGTGCACTCGTTTAGGAAGCCCCGTGGCGAGGCTGAGGACGACGTACCAGAGCCTGTCGCGGCGCGCAAGCGCGCCATGATGAAGAAGTACACGTGGGAGGAGTTCTTCGCCAAGCACGGCGAGAAGGACGCCAAACCCTACGAGTTCCGTGAGTGCTATCGCGAGAACCACATCGTTTTTCATCCGAAGTTCGGCAAGGGCTTCATCTCCGAGATCGTCTCGGAGAGCAAAGTCGAGATCACCTTTGCGGATGCGCGCCGCATCTTGGTCCACAACCGCAAGGACATTCCTGGATCGCCCCTGGCCGCCGAGGACGATGGGCTTCCGACGCCGCCCCCGCCTGCCAAACCTGCGTCTGGCTCCAAGGCGAAGGAAAAGAAGGCGCCGGCACCCGCTGCCAAGCCGGCGCCGGCCGTGAGCGAGACCCCAGAAGCCGAAGAGCCCGCCTCTGCGCCGAAGCCGGCCGCCAAAAAACCGGCTCCGGCCCCAAAGGCTGAGGCCAAGAAGCCAGCCGCCAAGAAGCCCGCCCCGGCCCCAAAGGCTGAAGCCAAGAAGCCGGCCGCCAAGAAGCCCGCTCCAAAGGCCGACGCAAAGAAGCCGGCTGCCAAGAAGCCGGCTCCGAAGGCTGCTAAGAAGCCGGCTGCCAAGAAGCACTGACGGTCCGCCCGCCCCATCCGGGTGAAGGCCGAACCTATCTGACGACCAGAACGAAGATGTCGTAGAAGGCGTGGGTGTAGACGGCCACGGCGAACCCGCGTCGCCAGAATAGAAGGCCGAAGAAGATGCCGGCAAGGACCCTGAACACGAAGGGTCCGAGCGCAATGGGGTCACCGTAGGGCGGAAGGTGGTGCATCGCGGAGAAGACCACCGATGACAGCAAGAGCGCGCCGATCAGGGCGGCCCATCGGGCGACGCGTACGACCCGTTCCAGCACGACGGCCAGCCCCCCCAGCAATCCCAGGCGAAACACGGTCTCTTCGTACACGCCCGCCCCCAGCGACATCACGAAGCGGTTCACCAGCCCCTGCCCTTCGATCCCACCCGCAAGCCTGGGCGCGATGCCGAGCACCTTGGTCATGACGAAGATGATGAGCGACCCCATGGTCAGGGCCCAAACCACGCTTTCGAGCACGACAGGAAAGATCACGGCGCGATTGAAGTGCTGGCGCCGACCGAGCGCCACTACGGTCACCAAGAAGAGCGCCAGTACGCCTCCCAGAAATCCGAGATAGCCTGTCCGGGTCAGCCCGAAAGTCCCGATGAGCAGGGTTGTGACGAAGTCTGCCCCATTCAGCATGGGCAGGGTGAACAGAACCCCCACCTGATAGATGAGGAAGAGCGGGAAGACGAGCACGAGGCTCGTCAGCAAGTTCCTGGGGTTGGCTGCTGCTGGCATCGCCATCTACCGCGTGCGGTCCTGCGACGAGCGTACGCCGGGAACGGCGTCGGCATGCCGGCCTGGGGATGTTCCCGTCGCACCACCACCGGCACGAGCCGCTGCACGCGCAGCACCGGGCGTTCGCGCGGGCGGCTCGACCACAGCCGTCACTTCGCGCTGCGGGTCGAGATACTTGCGGGTCACCCGCGCGACATCAGCCGCCGTCACCTTCATGATGGCGTCGCCGTAGAGGCGATAGGCCTTCCACCCTTGCCCGTAGGCTTCATAAAAGGCCAGCGCGGCGGCGATGGCGCTCTTGCGCTGCAGACCGATGGCGTGCGTCCCGATGAGATAGCGCTGCGCTCGTTCTAGTTCGTCGCGGGAGATGCCATTGTCCGTCACCGACTTGAGTTCCTGCCGGATGGCGCGAACCGCCTCGTCCACCTTTTCGGGACTGGTGGCCACATAGACGGCGAAGTAGCCCGGATCCATGCCTTCGAGCGAGAAGGCACTCACCCGATAGGCCAAGGCCCGCTTCTCTCGAATCTCGCTGAACAGCCGCCCGCCCTGACCGGACAGAACATGCGACAAAATCTCTAGCGCGAAGCGATCGGAATTGGCGAAGCTTACCCCCGGGAAGCCAAGCACGACGTGCGCCTGCTCCTTGGCCAGGAACTTGAAAACCTGGATTGATCCCTGCAAGGGCGGCTCGACGGCAACCTCGGACGGCGCGACGCCGACGTCGGATGCGCTAGCGAATAGGGTCGCGACCTTGGCGATCACGCGGTTGGGATCGACATCACCCACCACCGCAAGCGTCAGATTGTTGATGGCGTAGTGGCGACGGAAGTGCTGCAGCAGCTTGCGCCGGGTGAGCCCCGCGACGGAGTCTGCTGTACCCAGCGGATCAAGGCGATAGGGATGCTTTTTCCACATGCCGGTGTGGAAGAGTCGGAACGCCACCTGCCCCAGGTTGTCGTCCTGGGCGCGGATGTCGTCGATGATGATCCGCCGCTCCTTGTCCAACTCCTCATCGGAGAAGGTGGCGTTGAGCAGGCAGTCTGCGACCAGGTCGAAGCCGCGTTCGAGATAGCGCGAGAGAAACTCGGCCTGCAGGCCCAGACTGTTGCGGCCCGAGTAACCCGAGATGCTGCCCGCCATGCCCTCGACATCATGCATGATCTGCTCGGCGCTGCGGGTCTTGGTGCCGCGTGAGAACAGAGTGGCCAGCACGTGGGAAATGCCGTTCGAGCGCTCGTCCTCGTAGCGAAGCCCCCCCACCCACGTCGCACGCACCGCCACGATGGGCACCGAGGCGTCGCGCAGAACCAGCAGCTTGAGCCCCGAGGGGAAGACATGCGTGACTACGTGGTCCACCTCGGTGGCGGCGTTCGTGCGGGCAAAGCGCGCATCGGCCCGGGCCTCGGCCGCCTCGGCCAGTTTCTTGATACGGGCAATGGTCTTGTCCGCCTTGGCTTGCTGTTTGTCGGCCTTCGGCTCAGGAACCTGCGCGAAAACCGTCATATTCGGCACGCGCAGGTACTTGGCAGCGACCCGTCGCAGGTCAGCCGGGGTCAGCTTCTGCAGCCCAGCGAGATATCGATCTTCAAAGTTCACGTCGCCAGCGATGGCGGTGAAAAAGCCCAGCTTGCGCGCGTGACCCTGGACCGTCTCCTTGTCGTAGACGCGATCACTTTCCAAGATGGTGCGCGCCTTGGCTAGCTCCTCTTGCGCCATCTCTTCGCGCGACAGACGCAAAATTTCATCGAGGAGAGCGCGGGTCGCCTCGTCGACTCGACCGGGCGGCAGGCTGGCGGCCACCACCATCAGGCCCGGATCGCGCGCAGAAAACAGATAGGCCGAGGTGTTGGTTACGAGTTGTCGATTGCGCACGACTTCGAGATTGAGTCGCGAGCTGTCGCCCTGGCCGAGTGCCACAGCGAGAAGGTCGAGGGCTGGGACGTCGCCGTGGTCGATAGCCGGGGTGTGGAACCCCAGCAGAAGTTGGGTTTCCTTCACGTCCCGCGCCGCCGCGACCACGCGCAGTGAAGACTGCTCGATCTGCCGGGGCCGGGAGGCAACCGGGACTCCCTCGGGCATGGCTGAGAAGGCCTGGGTGATTTTCCGGCGCGCAGCATCGACCTCAAAATCGCCCACCACAACCAGCGTTACGTTGCTGCCGACGTAGCACTTGGAGAAGAAGGTCAGCAGGTCTTCCCGGCGCAGGCGGCCCACCGTGGCCTCGGTGCCGATGATGGCGCGGCCATAGGGATGTTCGTCGAAGGCGGCGCGAAACAGGCCCTGCCCTGCCTGCCGTTCTGGATCGTCGAGCCCTTGCTTGATCTCCTCCAGTACGACCTTGCGTTCGCGGTCGAACTCGGCCGGGTCGAACCCCGCGTTTTGTAGCGTATCGGCCAGGATATCGAGGCCGGCATCGAAAAACCGACTGGCGAGCACGAGGTGAAACACGGTTTCGTCGTGGCTGGTCCAGGCGTTGATTTCGCCGCCCGAGCCCTCCACCTCGCGCGCGATCTGGCCCACGCCGCGCTTCTTGGTCCCCTTGAACAGCATGTGTTCGAAGACGTGCGCGATGCCTGCCAGCTCAGGGGGCTCGTCGGCTGACCCGATCTTGACCCAGGCCTGGAATGCCACCACGGGCGCGGCGTGGTTCTCTTCCAGAACCACTTCCAGGCCGTTGTCGAGACGAAAGGTCACGTGTTTTTCTCTCCCGGCTGCCGCCTCTGTTTGCGCGCCCCCTGAGACACCGGTCGGCCATGTGTGGCTACAACCGGCGGCAAACAGGAGCGTACAAGAGAGGACAGCTAGCCTCACCGCCGCAACGGTAGCACGTCGCGGCCTGCTTGGGGACATGCGGCGTGCTAGATGAAAAAATATGAAAGGCGCCGATCACTGTCCCGTTTGCAAGCGAGCCATCCCGTCAGACCCGGCGGGAGCGCCCTATCGGCCATTTTGCTCACAGCGTTGCAGACTGGTGGATCTGGGAAGCTGGCTGAATGGCTCCTACCGGATCAGCCGGCCGATTTCGGAAGAGGACCTGGACCAGGGCATGGCGCAAGGGGACGGCAAGGAAGATGAATCGGCCTGACTGAGGCTGCGGTCGTTTTCTCGTGGCGACGCGGGGCGGTCGTGCTACTTTTCGCCACCTTGGCGGCGGGGAGATTCCAGGTTGATTGAAAAATCGGGGCGTGGCGCAGTCTGGTAGCGCGTTCGGTTCGGGACCGAAAGGCCGGAGGTTCAAATCCTCTCGCCCCGACAATCTTCATCGATTTGCGGCTTCACCCACTTCGTAGTGGGTGGCGGCGAAAAGCCGCGCAGCCGCAGGCGAGCGCGACATGGCCCACCCTGAACGAGCGAAACGGCAGCTGGAGTTTCTGTACTCGGCCTCGCTCGACGCCCTGATGGAGCGTTTCCCCGAGGAATGGGAGACAGTTGGCAAGGAACTGGTGGCCGCCACCGCCAGCAAGCGTCCCGAGGAGATCGAGGCCTTTGTTGTGCGCGCAAGAGAGGCGGCCGCGCCTTTCCGCCAGCGCGTTGGCAAGAGCCACAAGAATCCCCAGATTCTGGCGACTGCGCTGCCGTGCCTGGCGCGCGCCCGCATGGCGGAGCTGGCGGCAAAGCGCGTGTTGCAGGCCGCGGCGCTTGGCGCCAGTGGCGGCCGAACGCGTTTTGGCCTGTGGAGCGGCTTCTTGGTGCAGCGATTGTTCTTCTCGCGCGGGCTTGTCCGCAAGCCGGTTTCGTTGCCCGCATTTCGCTTCTGGTGGCGCTTTGTCACGCAGAAGCGCTTGCTCATGCCGCTCGTGCAGCCGCGCGGGATGTACGCCTTCTACTCGCGGGAGCTGGTGGAGGATCTTGCCAACCGCATCGGCGAGCGTCCCTGCCTTGAAATCGGGGCCGGCGACGGAACTCTGGCCCGATTTCTGTCGCACGCGGGTGTCAACATCCGGGCCGTCGACGATCAGAGCTGGGCGCATGTCATCCGCTATCCCGAGGAAGTGGAGAAGATGGACGCCGCGGAAGCCCTGGCCCGCTACCAGCCCAAGGCCGTGGTGTGTTCCTTCCCGCCGCCCAAAAATTCGTTCGAGCAGAAGGTCTTCGCCACCCCGTCGGTTGACTTGTATCTGGTACTGACCACGCGACACCGCTTCGCCGCCGGTGACTGGTCCGCTTACGAGAGCCAGACTGAGTTTGCTTTGCAGACGGACGAAAGCCTGGCCCGCATGCTTCTGCCGCCTGAGATCGATCCGCAGGTTTTGGTCTTTGAGCGAAAGTCAGTCGGCTGAGTTGTCGCTCCGTGCAGCGCGATGACCGGCGCGGCTGGAGGGGGTCCCGGCGGCCCGGCGGCGCACAGGAAGACTCAGGCACCGCAACACCGGGCACCGCAACACCGTGCCGGAACTAGGGCGCCGGCTTCGCTACGCTATTCGAGTCCAGCGTGACGGCGCTGATTCGTGCCAAGGCCCGTCCATTCAACGTCGCGCCGGTATTCAACGTGATGGCTTGGTCCGCCATGATTGTGCCCTGGAAGGCCGACGTGGTGCCCAACGTTGCTGAGGTACCCACTTGCCAAAAGACATTGGTGGACTTGGCGCCACCGCTCAGGACGACCAAGCGCCCGGAAGTGGTGGTCAAGGTGGACGCGATTTGAAAGATGAAGACCGCATTTGCATCACCCTGTGCGTCGAGGGTGAGATCCCCGGATGAAATTTCAAGTGACGATGTCGATTTGTACAGTCCTGGGGTCAGGGTCCGGCCGCCGATGTTGCCGGCGATTGTGACCGGGCAAAGCGTTCGGCCAGCGACGTCCTTGTACGCGGTGGTCAAGTCGGCCGCGCCCTGGGCCGCGGTTGGGTCACCCGCATGTTGAGCCCCGACGATGGTTCCCGGCGGGAAACCGGTCACGGCCGTTCCCGGGCTCACGCCCAGATCCCCAGTCACCGAAGTGGGGCCGGCGTTGGTCACTGTGGCGCCAGCCAGTACCGCGAAGTTGCCGGCTACACCCAACGGCACCGACGATTGGGCGCATGTGGCCACCACCGGGCCACAAACGTTGGCGTTGCAGGTGCCAGAGACACAATCCGTGCCGACGGTACACGCCTGACCGTTCTTCTTCTTGCACACCCCGGTGGCATCGCAGCTATTTGCGCCCGTGCAACTGTCGGCGTCGTCCGCACTAATCACCGCCACGCAGGTCCCGCCGGCCCCGGTACAGGCCTGACAGACGCCGCAGGTTTGGCCGCAACAACGATTGTCGGTGCAGGTCCCAGCGGCGCAGTTGCCCGGCGGTGTGCACGCCTGCCCGCTCTTCAACCCGCAGGTTCCCGTGGCGCTGCAGGTGTTCGCGCCGGTGCAGGTGTCCGCGTCGTCGGCGTTGGTCACCGCCACGCAGATGCCTCCAGCCCCGGTGCAGGCCCGGCATACCCCGCAGGTTTGGCTGCAGCAACGATTGTCGGTGCATGTGCCTGTCGCGCACTCGCCACCGGCCGGCGTGCAGCTCTCGCCGCTCTTCTTCTTGCACGCACCGGCAACATTGCACGTGCTCGTTCCCGCGCAGGTCGCGCCGGTAGTGTCTTCCGCGCTCGAAACCGTGATGTTGCACGTCCCAGCAGCGCCGCAGTTCTGGCACTGCGGGCAGCTCGCTTGCGTGCAACACACGCCGTCCAGGCAGGTCAGCCCCACCTGACACTCCCCGGTCCCGGCGCAAGACGCCCCGGCGGCCTTGAGAACGGGGCCGGTGCTCGTCGTCCCGCCAGTGCTCGTCGTCCCGCCGGTTGTTTTGGTTCCTCCGCTGGTCGGGACGCCACCCGTGCTGCCGCCAGTTGGCGTCGTGCCACCGCTGGTCGTCACGCCGCCCGCGCTTGTCTTCCCGCCGCTGGCTGTCGTGCCGCCCATGCCCGTCGTGCCGCCGGTTCCACTGATACCTCCGACCGGCGCATCAGGTAGCACGTCGGCGCCCGGCGCGTCCGCTGGCGCGATTCCAAAATCAACGGCAGCCCCGTCCGTCCCGATCGCGCCGCCCGTGCCCGAAAACGCATCTGCGCCACCCGCGCCGCCGGTGGCAGAGAAGGCATCCTTGCCGCCCGTTGCGTCCGGCGCGCGCTCCGCCTGACGGTCGGCGGTGCCATCGACGGCCGCGTCCAGCGCAACGTCCGGGGTTGCGGCGTCCGGAATCACAGAAGCGGCGTCGACGCCAGGAACCGGCTGATTCGGCACGTAGTTCGGCAGATCCGACGGTACAACGGTGTCGGGTTCACATTTGCCGTTCGCCTTGCACGTTGTCGTGGCGACCGCGCATTTCACAGGCTTGCACACGGCCAGCAGTGGCAGTTGCAGCACCACCTTCTTGCCGCCCACGAAGGACAGCGTGGCACTGCGGGTGACGACCGACTGTCCGTCGAGTTGACCCGCGGCCACGATGCGAATCGGCGTGCTGCTGTTGTGCAGGGGATACAGCCTCGTTCGGAATGGCAGCGCGACGCGATTCTGCCCAACCCCCAGATCTAAGGTGCCGTCAAAGAGCTGAATGCCCTGCGGATCGGTACCCGTCAGGCGAACCTGGTTGATCTCTGTGGGCACAGCCAGATCGCTGCTGACCTCGACGATGATGGCCGTGTCGGACGCCTGGTCGGAATGGCAGCCGGCGCCAAGCAGCAGAGGCAGCAGGGCAGCCGATAGATGGATGCGAGAACGTGCAGTCATTTGACGTCCACTCCCCAATTCGCCGCGCAGTCAGGACAAACGCTGCCGCTGCCGCCACTGCCACGCGTGGCCAGCAGCACGCCCGTGACTCCTCCCGCCACGACCACGCCAACCGCCGTCCAGAACCACCAGCGGTGCAAAATCGAAGTCTCGGCCGTTGCCTCGGGCGGTGGGCTGGCGGTCGACTGAACGAGATCGGTGCGGGTCTCAGACACCGGCCTGACCGCCGCTGGGCTCGCGGGTCCATCGACCGCGGTGGGCGCGAGAATAGGAAGCGGCGGCTGCGCTGGTGTGGTGGCCGCCTTTGCCTCAGCCGCTGCCTTTGCTTCCGCCGCTGCCTTTGCCTCGGCCGCTGCATTGGCTTCCGCCGCTGCCCTCGCCTCCCCTGCAGCCTTCGCCTCCGCGGCCGCCTTTGCCTCAGCCGCTGCCTTTGCCTCCTGCTCCTCCGCGGCTTTCCGCGACTGCTTCACCTGTTGCTCGGCTTCGAGTTCCGAAATTCGCCTGTCGACTTCCGCGCGGTTGGCCGCATCCGGGGCGCGCCGCCGGTAGGTCTTGTAAAAGATCAACGCATCGTCGACGTGGCCCAGTCGCCGGTGGCACTGGGCGATGTTGTAAAGAAGCGCGGCGTCCGGCGTGAGCCGATACGCCTCCTTGAACTCGACCAGAGCCGGTTCCCACTCGGCCAAGTCAAAGTGGCGCACCCCGGACTCGAAGTGCTGCTTGGCCAGCACCTTGTCCGCGTCCGGCGAGGCGGCCCTTGCCCCCGACGCCAGGCCGAGCGCCAAGCCCAGGGTCACAAGCACTGCAACACGTCTGAAATGCATCGCATCGCAGACTACCACCGTCGCGGGAGTTTCGGCTAGCGGCCGGATCTTCGGGCCACCGGCAGACTGGCGCTGAACGTTCTTCGCTGCCAAGCTCAAGACTAGCCTGACGGAGAACGCTCTTCATCAAGGAGGCGAAAATGCTAGCCCACCGCGTACGCGTCACCATTCCGGAAAGCCACAGGGTCACTATCGACGTTCCTGCGGAAGTGCCGGCCGGCGAAGCCGAGGTGATCGTGCTTGCGGGCGCACCCGTGAACGCAGCCCTGCCCCATACCTCTTTTGAAGTGCGGTTTCCCCCGAATCCGGCGCTGGGGCCAATCGAGTTTCATGAGGATCCGACGGCCCCCATTCCCGACGAGGATTGGCCGACGGATCTCCGACCGTGACGCCAGTCGTCCTCGACACATGCGTCGTGCTCTGGCTGTCCGACCGGCAGGCAGCATTGAGCGCCCGAGCCCGTGACCTGCTTGCCGATCCGACCGTGCAGTTGCATGCCTCGGCCATTTCCGCCTGGGAGATCGCAATCAAGTCCCGCAAAGGAAAGCTGGGACTTCCGAGTGCGCCGCGAATCTGGTGGGAGACGTTTCTGCACAGCTTCGGTGTCAACGAAGTCGCGGTGACAGGGCCACTCGCCATGGGCACAGTCGAGGAAGATCTGCCTCATGGAGATCCGGCCGACCGTATCATCGTCGCAACAGCCCGCAGCCTCGGCGCACGGCTCGTAACCGCGGACAGCGTCCTTCGCGAGGCGCTCCCCTTCGTGATCTGGTAGTGCCAGCCTGGCTAAGTTGTCTTGAAACCCGCAGGGAAAGCGGTGTCTGACGGCTCAGGACCGGCGGGCTTCGGCTCCCCTGTGCCGCCGTGCAAACTTCACCAACTCGAACCACAGGACGCAGACCAACCCGGCTCCAAGGCTGAGCATGAGATCCGTCGTGTGCAGCGGCGCGAAGTGAAACAACCGTTGCGCGAACGGGACCACCAGAACTGCCGCGAGCAGGGCGCATGCGCCGAGCACGACCCAGAGCAGTGCGGGGTTGGGGACACGAAGCATGGCAAAGGCGGATCTTGTCCACGACCGGTTGACCAGGATGATGACGACGAAGGCCACCACCAGCGTTGCGAACGTCAAGGCGCGGGCGGCTTCGGGGGAATGGTCGGCGCGAGCGACCAGAAAGACGGCCAGGCAAACCACAAGAACGCTGAGCCCCTGCAGCACGGCGACTCCCACTGTCCGCATCGAGAAAAGCCGCTCGTCCGGTCTCCTGGGCGGCCGCCGCATGACATTGGACTCGGCATCCTCGGCCTCGAAGATGAGAGCGCATGAGGGGTCGATGATCAGTTGCAAGAACACGATGTGGACCGGCAACAGGAGAAGCGGCCAGTCGGCGAAGAAGACCGGAAGCATCGACAGACCCGCGATGGGCACGTGCACCGCCAGGATGAAAGCGGCCGCCTTTTTGATGTTGTCGTAGATGCGCCGGCCAAGACGAATGGCCGCAACGATGGACGAGAAGTCATCATCGAGGAGCACGAGCGATGCGGACTCGCGAGCCACGTCGGTTCCGCGACCGCCCATGGCGATGCCGATGTGCGCGGCCTTCAGAGCCGGGGCGTCGTTGACCCCATCGCCGGTCATGGCCACGACCTCTTTGTTTGCCTTCAGGGCGTTCACAATGCGCAGTTTCTGCTCGGGGACAACCCGGGCAAAGACCTGTACGTCCCGAATCCGCCGGGCCAGATCCTCGTCCGACATGTGGTCAAGTTCGGCCCCGGTGACCACCGTCTCGCAGTTCGCCAGGCCGGCCTGGCGGGCGATGCTTTGCGCGGTCGCGGGATAGTCACCGGTGATCATCACCACGCGCACTCCGGCGGCCTGACACTCAGCGACCGCCGTGGGCACTGTCGGTCGCAGTGGGTCTTCGAACCCCAGCAAGCCGACCAGCTCAAGCGACAGGTCGTGATGCTTCTCGGGAAGGCTGCCCAGCGACGTGAGCCCTCGCGCGACGCCAAGAACGCGAAGGCCCTGGGACGCCAGGGTCGCCACGTCCCGCGACAGAGAATCTTGTTGTGCCGGGGTCAGGTGGCACAGATCCGCGATGGCCTCGGGCGCGCCCTTGGACGCAACCACAACTTCGTCGTTCTTCCCGGTGGTCCAGGCGTGGCTGACCGCAAGCAGGCCGGGGGTCAGCGGATACTCCTTTGCCAGCGACCAGCCCGGATGCAGATGTTCCGTGTCCTTGATCAGCCGGTCTCCTGCCACATGCAGGGCCCGCTCCATCGGGTCGAAGGGATCGCGCTTGCTCGCCAGGATCGCGTTTTCGAGCAAGCCGTGCATGTGCTCTGGGAGCGCGCCAGCGAGTGTGGCGAGGTCGATGGAGTTGCCGGGCGTCGCGAGATCGCGAAGGGTCATCTGGTTCTGGGTGAGCGTGCCCGTCTTGTCGACACACAGAACCGTGGCGGCCCCCAGGGTCTCGACCGCCGGCATCCTCCGCGTAAGCACGTGGTGGCGTGAGATGCGCCACGCTCCGAGAGCCAGAAAAACCGTCATCACGACCGGGAATTCCTCGGGCAGGGTGGCCATCGCCATCGCGATGCCGGCGAGAACCCCCTGCTTCCAAGCGTCGGCACCGCCTCCGCGCGTGAGGGCGAACACCACCACCACGAGCGCGCAGGCTATGAGCCCCACAATGGCGAGAGTGCGGACCAGCCGCCCTGTTTCTTGCTGCAGCAGAGTCGGTTCTTGCTTGACCTGCCCGAGTGCCTTGCCGATCTTGCCGAGCTCTGATCGCAAGCCGGAGGCAGCGATTTCGACGATGCCCTGTCCGGCCGTTACCAGGCTTCCGGAAAAGACCGAGGGTCGGTCGTCGCCCCCTGGCTTGTCGATCTCTCGGGCATCAACGGACGGTACCTTCCTGACCGCGGCGGATTCCCCGGTCAGAAGCGACTCATCGGCCGAGAGATTGATTCCTCGGCGCAGAAGACCGTCAGCAGGAACGCGGTCGCCCTCGGAAAGGACGACGAGGTCGCCTCTCACCACCTCCCGCCCGGCGATGCGCCGATGCACGCCATCGCGGATGACCAGCGCGCGTGGGCTCGACAGATCTCGCAGAGCATCCAGGGCTCGCTCCGTCCGCCGCTCCTGGACGATGGTGATTCCCATGACCACGAAAACGAAGCCGAGCAGCATCAGGGCGTCGGCCGCCTCGCCCATGAAGAAATACAGGGCTCCCGCAGCGACGAGCATGAGGAACATGGGCTCACGAGCGACAGCGAAGCCGATGGCCAACAGACTCCGCTTCTTCTGCGTGGGCAACTCGTTCGGCCCCTCCTGCTGCAACCGAGAGCGGGCGTCTTCTTCACGAAGTCCGACAAGCCCACCGAGGTCCAGAACGGTGCGGATAGCTTGCGTTCCCTTGGCGGGCGCTTCGTTCGTGTTTCTACTTGGCTCGTTCACGATTCCTCCGGGCAAGGCCGATCGATGTGATGATCGACGTCTGCCAGCAATGCCGGGTATCTTGCTCGAAAGGATTCAGTCGACCCGGCGTTGCAGGAACTGGCGCACAAAGAGGCGCAGATCCCTCCGAGATTCCGAGCTTGGAGAGCGGCATCGTACAGCGCGGCGAGCCGCCTTGGAGTGTTGGACATCATGCCCGCTGCTCGAAGCAGCAGCGGCGGGCTCACCGGGCGGTGCGCGAGCGGCTGCCCTTCTTGGCGGACTGCGGGTCGGCGCCGTCGAGCCAGGCCAGGGAATTCTCGATCCGTGCGCGCGCGTCCAAGGTCACCGCGGCGCCGCGCTTGCCGAGCGCCGGATCCAACAGGGAGACACCTCCGTCGGGCGCCACGGCGGCCACGGCCCAGCGCCAACCGTAGCGGCGCGCGTCTGCCTCCATGCGATCCCACTCGCCCTTGCCGAAGCGGAGCGGCAGGGTCTTGCATTTGACCTGGACGCCGAGCTGGGCGGAGCCGCGCGTGGCCAGCAGATCGAAAGCTCCGCGCGAGCCGCGCGACTGGTAGACCAGCTCGAAGCCCAACCTGGCCAGGTGCTCCGCCACGGCGCGCTCGCCCTCGCTGCCCACCAAGGTCATGGGCAGCACGGTGCCGCCGGGGCGGCGCCAGCCGAGCCACAGCCCGAAGACGGGATCCGCCAGGGCATGCAGGCCCGCCTTGGTTCTGACAACGGCGTCCCCCAGGCGCTCAAGGTAGTTCAAGGTGGCCCCCGTCGGTGCGCCGATGGCCTGGGCCACGTCCGTGAGCCGTCGGGGACCTTGGGCGAGGCAATCGAGGGTCGCCGCAAGCGTGGTGGCCCGGCCGACCAGGCGCTGATACTCGTTGGCGAAGTACAGGGCCAGTCGGCCAGTGCGCGAGAACAGCTCCTGCTGCAGGCTCTCCTTGAGGGTGCGTTCGTCCGGTGCGCCACCGGCCTTCTCGCACATGGCCTCGCCCATAACCTGCAGATAGAAAGGATGTCCCCCGATGGCGTGGAAGATTTGGCGGGCGAGATCGGGGGCAATGGGGCCCCGGTCCGCGCTGGCCCGCACCAGAAGATCGATGCTGTCCTCCTCCGTGAAGGGTCCCACATCCATCATGGCGAAGTGCTGGAAGAACGGCGAATGCTCCGACGTGGCCAGTTCGACCAGCATCGACCGCGCCGAGCCGGAGACGATGTAGCCGACTCGCTTGTGCCGTTGCCATACGCTGCGCATGAGTGGCAGGGGATCGCTGCCTTTCCTGACCGACGCCAACCCCGCCAGCTCCTGGAATTCGTCGATGGCCACCACGAAATGGCGCCCAAAAAGAGCCGCCAGCTGCTCGGGCAGCTCCACGCAGGCGCGGACGAATCCAGCGTCACCGCCGGGCAAGAGCGGCAATTCCAGCAAGAAGCTCCTCAGCTCCGCGGGCAGCTTGGCGAAGGCTTGGGCGCCCGACAACGCCGCTCGATAGGCGGCTGGATCGCGCGCCAGCGCTCGCAGGGACGTTCCCGTTTCGGCCGACCACGCGACGTCCAGAGTCTGCAGCGCCAGCGTCCGGAAGAACTCCGCCGAGACCGGCATGGTATCGAGGACATCGACCACGACGATGCCGACCGCCCCGGCTTTGTTGCCGGCGGCCGCAATCTCGCGCGCCACCTCAAGCAGCAGGCTGGTCTTGCCGATCTTGCGCGGCCCCACCAAACACAGCCAGCGTGGCCTGCCGGCCTCGAGCTGCGCGATGGTCTGGCGAAGCCGCTGCCGCTCTTGGACCCTGCCGAAGAAGCCCTGGTCTGTCACGGGTACGCTGGCGGAGAACATGGCGGCTTCCTTTCAGAGTTGAAAGCTAGCATACTTGAAGACTAGCAAATATGAAAGGACGTGAAGCGCCCGCCCGGCGCTAGGGACGAGGTGCCCCAAGGCGCGTGCCGGCGGGGATGGGATGACCGGCGAGAACCGCGGCGGCGGGCATGCGTTTGCGACCGGGCATCTGCAATTCGGCAAAGGCAACGACGCCATCGGCGCACGCCACCGCCAGGCCTTGCGGCACGAGACCCTGGATTTCGCCGGGCGTGCCCTGCCCTGCAATCGCCTGCGGGCCGAAAACTTTGACCGGATCGCCCGCGAGAAACACGGTGGCACCTGGCCAGGGATCTACACCGCGAGCCTGTGCCGACACGACCCGGGCCGGGGCGCGAAAATCGAGGAAGCCGTCTTCCTTCTTCATGAGCGGCGCCAGGGTGGCACCCGCGTGGTCCTGGGTGGCGAGCACGGCCGTGCCATCCTCGATGCGCGGCAGGGTGGCAACGAGCAACTCGCTCCCTAGTAGCGCCAGTCGGCCGGCCAGGGTCCCCGCTGTGTCGTCATCCCGGATCGATTCTTCGCCAGAGGCAGCCACGGGACCGGTGTCGAGGCCTTCCTCCATGCGCATCATGCAGACGCCCGTCTTGCTTTCGCCACGGATGACGGCCCACTGGATGGGCGCGGCACCGCGGTACTTGGGCAGCAGCGAGGCGTGCACGTTCCACGGACCCAGCCTAGGCACGGCCAGAAGATCCGGGGGCAGGATGCGGCCGTAGGCCACGACGACAAAAACATCGGGCTGCAAGGCCGCGAGGGTTCTGGCCAGCACGCCGTCGCGCACCTTGGTCGGCTGCTCGACGGGAAGTCCCAGCCGCAAAGCCAGTTCCTTCACGGGAGGCGGCTGCAGCTTCTTGCCCCGCCCGGCTGGGCGATCGGGTTGGCTCACGACCGCCACGACTTGATGCTCGCGCGCGACCACCTCCAACGATGGCAACGCAAAGGCCGGGGAGCCAAAGAAGACAACGCGCATCTTCCTACCTTTCATGCCTCGGGCGCGCCTGATTCCCCGTGCCGGGTTGGGGCGGCCCGGTCAGGTGGCAAGTTGGCCGCGTAGGCGGTGCGCAGAGCCGGCGTGGAAAGGATGCGAAGGGCTTCCTCCAGGACCTCGCGAATCGTGTCGACCACGTCTTTCAGCTCGTGGTTCAGCTCCGGCCCGAGCGCCTCTGCTGAGCATTCGCGGAGCAAACGCTGGTGGGCACGTCGGATTTCGGTGACCTCCGCCTGTCGATCCACGCCCAAAATCTGGAAATAGTCGCCCTCTTGCGCCAGCGCGTGCCGGGCCATAACCCGCTCGCGCGCCAGATACAGATCGCGTACGCCGACGCGCATACCTTCGTTGCTCCCCGAACGGGCGGGGCGAAGAACGCCGAAGCACGACAAGGCGAACGCAATTTGCCAGACCGTGGTGTCGGGCAGGCCGCTTGACCGTGCCACCTCGTCGAGCGAGCGCACGCCATCGAAAAGCAGCGGCACGCGCGCTTCCGTTGGGTCGGGGAGCATCTGCGTCACCAGATCAGCGGCCCCGCCCGACGAATCGAGGGCGAACAAGTTTTTGCCCGATCCGACATGCGCCGCGATCCTTTCGGCCGAAAAATCGTGTCCCAGTCCCTCGCGCACCAGGGTCGCCGGATGGCGCAGAAGGCGCGTCCGCTCAGGTCCAGCGCTCAACCCCGGCTCGATCTGCCAACGCCCGGCCGTCCAGGAAAACAGGGACAGAACGATGCTTTCGTAGTGGCGGCGCACCGCCGGCAGCAACTCGTCGCTGCGCAAAAAACCAAGATCGACCAGCGCGGCGCCGACCTTGCGCCCCGTCGCATTGACGACTTTTTCAACTTCTTCTTGCTGGGGCGTGGACACCACGCGCTCGCGGACCAGCATGGCCAGCATGCGGTCGGCGACGTCATTCGATGCGGCCATGACAGGCAAACCGGCCTCAAAATAGACCATCTTCTCGACGGTCTCGTGCCAGATGCGCAGACGGCCGGAGGTTCCGTCGCTGAAGATGTGGCCTATCACACTCGGCAGATCCATTTCGGCCAGATCGCCCGATGTGGGGGGGCCCTCGTCGGCCACGTTTTCGAGAGCGGTCGACATCTCGGCTTCGAGGACATCGTCGATGCCCGCGGCCAAGCGGCCGAGCAACTGCGAGACTTCTTCGTTTTGGGGTGCCATCACAATACGCTCTGGGGATCGACGTCGATTGCCAACCTCACATCATGCGGCAGGGACACCCGGGCGGCGGCCCTGGCCACGGCCACTAGTTTGGCGCGATCCGTCCCGCGCAACCAGATCTGATAGCGGCTGCGGCCCCGCAGTTTGGGAATCGGCGCCTCGGCAGGCCCGAGCACGGCAATGGCATCGCCGGCCTGCGTGCGGGCAAGGCCTGCCGCAGCCGTGGCAGCGGCGCGAACTGCGGATTCAATACGACCGTCCAAGCGAATGGCGATCATACGCGAAAACGGGGGATAATTCGCGCTCTCGCGCTGGCCCAGTTCGTCGCGCACGAAGCCTTCGTAGTCGTGGGTGCGCAGAAACTGGATGGCCGGGTGATCCGGGCAGAAGGTCTGTACCAGGATGCGACCAGGTCGTTCGCCGCGGCCGGCCCGCCCTGCCACCTGTTCGAGAAGCTGGAAGGTCCGCTCGGCGGCGCGGAAGTCGGGCAGATGCATGCCCTGGTCCGGTTGCAGGACGCCCACCAGGGTCACCCCGCCGAAGTCGTGCCCCTTGGTGACCATCTGGGTTCCCACCAGAATATCGATCTCGCGCTCGTGGACGCGCGCTAGCAGTTTCTCCAGAACGTCACGCTTGCCGTCGGTGGTGTCGCGGTCCAGCCGCGCCACACGCGCCTCTGGAAAAAGCGCGCGCACCACGCTCTCCACGCGTTCGGTCCCGGTCCCCAGGCCTTCCAGCCCCGGGTGTTTGCAGGCGGGACAGCGGGCAGGAACCGGCAGGGCGCGCCCACAGTAGTGGCAGATCAGTTTCTCGCGCCCGCGGTGCAAGGTCATGGACACGTCACAGCTCGTACAACGCACGACCGCGCCGCAAGCCTGGCAGTGCATCAGCGTCGAGAATCCGCGCCGATTGAGAAACAGGATGCTCTGCTCGCCCGCCGCCAAGGCGGCTGCCACGGCCAGGGCCAAGGGCGGCGACAGTAACTGATCCGACCGCATTTGATGGCGCCGCAGATCGATGATTTCGACCGGCGGCAAAGGGCGCGCGGCTGCGGCCGGATTGGCCCGCGTGGGCAAAAGCAGTCGGCCAAAACGTCCGATCAGCACATTGCGGAAGCTCTCCAGCGACGGCGTGGCCGAGCCCAGCACAACCACCGCCTTGGCCTGGTGGGCGCGCATTACCGCCAGATCGCGGCCGTGGTAGCGCACGCCATCTTCCTGCTTGAAGGATCCGTCGTGCTCTTCGTCCACCACCACGACGGCCAGGTCGCGCACCGGCGCGAACACCGCCGAACGTGCGCCCACCGCAATGCCGACCTCGCCGCTGCGCAGACGTCGCCAGGCGGCCAGGCGATCGGCTGCGGGCAAGGCGCTGTGCAGGACAGCCACATCGTCGCCAAAGCGCGCGCGAAAACGGGCTGCCAGTTGCGGCGTGAGCGCGATTTCAGGCACCAGGACCAGGGCGCCTTTGCCCTGCTGCCGGGCCTCGGCGATGAGGCGAAGGTACACCTCGGTCTTTCCCGATCCGGTGATCCCCTGAAGCAAAAAACCGCGGTATCCCTGGCCGAGCGCCGCCTGCAGGGCATCGAGCGCGGCTTGCTGGTGCGGGTTGAGTACGGGCAGCGGGCTGTCGGCGACTGAGGCCTTGTCCTGCTCTGCTTTCTTCCTGCTCTTGGTCGGCCCCGCCACGCGGTCGACAATTTCGACCAAGTCGCGCTCCAGAAGGTGCGCCATGCGAGCGGCGGCGCCGGCCGTGCCGCGTGCCAGGGCCGTCGGGCTCAAGGTACGCGCAGCGTGCAGTCGGGCCAGCAAGGCCCGGTCTTGCGCATCGAGGGTGATTCCGGCCATGTGCGAGCGCCCGTGCGACTCGATCTCGACCAAGCGCCGGCCGGCGTCGGTAAGGCGGATGCGGCGTGAGGAAATGGCGCGCTCGCCGCGCGGCAGGGCCGAACGCAGGACTTCGCCCAAGGGAGCCAGGTAGTAACCAGATGCCCAGCGACAGAGTTCCAAGATGGGCTCGTCGATGGCAGGACCGTCGCCCACCGTGTCCGTGATGTCGCGCACCTGGCCGGGTGCTGTTTCCGGATGCCCCACGACAAAACCAGTCACCTGGCGCGAACCAAACGGTACGATGAGTTCGGTGCCAATCGGCACGGGCGGCCCGGGCCGGGGATCGCGGTAGGTGAACGTTTCTTCCACCGGCAGGGTGACCGCCACCTGGAGCAAGGTGCCGTCAGGGACCGCTGCCGAACTTCCCCGTGGCGCGGTCACGAGTCGCGCAGGAGTTTCTCCGCACCCGCACGCACCGCCGCGCCGATGTCCGCTCGGCGAAGTGCGTAGCGCAGCACGGCCAGCACGTATCCTGTTCGATCGCCGGCGTCGAACCGCTCTCCTCGCAGCCGCACGCCGTACAGACCCTCGCTGGCGCATAGGGTTTCGAGCGCATCGGTCAGTTGAATCTCGCCACCCTTGCCCGGCTTGGTGTTGGCCAGGATGGGGAAGATCTCGGGCGGCAGAACGTAGCGGCCGATGATGGCCATGCGGGAAGGCGCCTTGCCCGGCTCGGGCTTTTCAACCAGATGGCGCACGCGAAAAACGTCGTCGCCGACGGACTCGCCGTCCACGATTCCATAAAGATGTTCCTGACCCGCGGGAACCTCGAGCAGGCCCACCACGCCCTTGCCGTACTTCGCGTAGACATCCATCAGTTGCTTGATGCCCGGCGGATCGGCATCAAGCAGATCATCGCCAAGCAAAACTGCAAACGGCTCGTCGCCGACGGCAGCGCGGGCGCATAGCACAGCGTGTCCTAGGCCGCGCGCCTCGGGCTGCCGCACGGCCGAGATCTGCGCCAGATCGCTCAGCCGTCGCACCATTTCCAGATCGGCCTTCTTGCCCTTGCGTTCCAGCACTTCCTCCAGGTCACCCGCGCGATCGAAGTAGTCGACGATGGCGTCCTTGCCGCGGCTGGTGACCAAGATCAACTCGCGCACACCGCTCGCCACGCACTCCTCGACGTTGATCTGGATGGCGGGCACGTCCACGATGGGCAGCAGTTCCTTGGGCACGGCCTTGGTCACCGGCAGAAACCTGGTGCCGATTCCCGCAACCGGGAGCACCGCTTTTTGAATCGGCTTTGCGATCGCCATGGTCTGTGAGGGTAACCTACCGGGCCGCGTGGGTCACGTTGGTGATGCCTTGAAGTGCAGGATGTGGGCCGGCATCCAATTCGGATCGAGGCGCACGTAGTTCCACTCCCCGCGCCAGGTGTAGATCGATTCGGTCAGAAGGTCGGTCAGTTCGTAGCTCGGCGGCACTTTTCCGGTCAGGACCTTGCCGCGCTCGCTGCGCTGGAATAGCTCAGGGACCAGCCGGATGTTTCCGTCCTGCACATTGCGCGGATCCACGTTCACCACCGTCACCAACACGTCGGTCAGATCGGCCGTGGTCTTGGCGTAGGCGATGATGTTGGGGTTGGTCGATTCGAGGAACATGATGTTGCGGGCGAGCGCCAGCGCGGGATGGCCGCGCCGGATCTTGTTCACCGTGGTGACCAGCTCTTTGATGTTGCCAGGACGCTCCCAGTCCCAGACCTTGATTTGGTACTTTTCCGAGTCGATGTACTCCTCGCTGCCCGGCGCCACGGCGCGGTTCTCGGCCAGTTCAAAACCGCTGTAGATGCCGTAGCTGGGCGACAGGGTGGCCGCCAGGATCAGGCGCACCATGAAGGCCGAGCGGCCGCCCTGCTGCAGATACTCGTGCAGGATGTCCGGTGTGTTGGCGAAGAAGTTGGGCCGCAGATAGTCCGCCGCGTCGGTGAGAAACAGCTCGGTCGCATATTCCTCCAGCTCGGGGCGGGTGTTGCGCCAGGTGAAGTAGCTGTACGACTGGCTGAATCCCACCTTGGCCAGCATCTTCATGCGCTTGGGCCGGGTGAAGGCTTCGGCCAGAAAGAGCACGTCGGGATGCTCGCGGTGAACCCGCACGATCAGCCACTCCCAGAAACTCACCGGCTTGGTGTGTGGGTTGTCGACGCGCAAGATGCGCACACCGCGCTTCACCCAGAAAAGCACGACATCGAGCAAGGCCTGATAGAGTCCGTCGCGATCCTTGGTGTCGAAGTTGATAGGATAGATGTCCTGGTACTTCTTGGGCGGATTCTCGGCGTATTTGATGGTGCCGTCGGGTCGCTTGCTGAACCAATCCGGGTGCTGTTTGGCCCAAGGGTGATCGGGCGAGCACTGCACGGCGAAGTCGAGCGCGATTTCAAGCCCCAGGCCGCGCGCCGTCGCCACGAAATGCGCGAAATCGGCCAGCGTGCCGAGTTCAGGATGGATGGCATCGTGGCCGCCCTGCTCGTTGCCGATGGCCCAGGGCGAGCCGGGATCGCCGGGCTGGCATTCTTCGGCGTTGTTCGGTCCCTTGCGGTGGCTGCGGCCAATCGGACTGATGGGCGGCAGGTAGAGCACGTCGAAGCCCATGGCCGCGATTTCCGGCAGGCGCGCCTCGGCCTCGGCCAGGGTCGCGCTGCGGTTGGGATCGGTGCCCTGCGAACGCGGAAAGAGTTCGTACCAGGCGCCAAACCGCCCTCGCTCGCGATCGATCCAGAGCGGGAATTCCACCGGACAGATCTGCAAGTCATCGCGCGGATCGCAGCGGTCCATCAGATCGGCCAGCAACGGATCCAGCATCAGTTCGACCTTCATGGCCGCGGTCTTGGCCGCCGCGATCACGTCGCGGGCATCGCCCAGCGACGCCTTGTCCCTACCCCGGCTTGCCTCGATCGAGCGGTCGATGATCTGCAGCCCTTCCAGAATCTCTCTCCACGTCCTGCTCGGCCGCGAACTTCTTCTTCAGTTCGGCGGCAAAGGTGCCGAATCGGTCGGTCCAAGCCACCACCGTGAAGGCGTGTGCCCCCACCTCATGCGGGGCGATGGTCCCGTACCAGCGATCATTGAACGCGACGGCCGTCTCCAGCGCCGTCTCGCGCCAGTCCGGGCGCTTGCGATCCGGCGCCGTGGGCAGGGCGCCAATGGTCATCTCGTCTGGCGATAGCCTGCGCCACAGCACGGCGGCCTTGAGCAGATCGTGCCCGTCCTTCCAGATGTCGACGGCGACCTCAACTTGGTCGCCCACCACGGCCTTGGCCGCAAATCGGCCGCAGTCGACCCTCGGTGTTACGTTTTCGATGACGATCCGCACTTGCTGCATGGTCCATTTGTACACCAAGAACGGCCGCTTCGCGATCGTCGACCGGCGCGATCGGGGCGGGAACCAGGTTGCACGAGCCGACGAGGCTGACGCGGGATCAGCGTAACTGCCGCCGGGACTTCGACATCAAACGAAGTCGGAGCTGTAGGAATCGCGGTTCCCCAGGCCGTGGGCGACCGAGGAGACTGACCATGAACGACAGACGCGAAGCCGTGGTGATCGGAACGGGGTTCGGAGGCGCGATCAATGCCTGCCGCCTGGCGCGAAAGTGGCCTGGGAAGGTGACGGTACTTGAGCGCGGCAAGCGCTATGGGTTGGGCGAATTCCCGCGCGCGCCCGGGGATTTCAGACGCAATTTCTGGGTCCTTCCGGACGGGGCCCGGCGACCGGGTCATGTCCGCAGAGCCGCAGGGAAAGATGGCGAGTTGCACGGGATGTACGACGTCCGCAACTACGATCACATGGACGTGCTGGTGTGCGCGGGGGTCGGCGGTGGTTCGCTGATTTACGCCAATGTCTTTCTGATCCCCCCGAATGAGGTTTTTGCCGACGAACGCTGGCCGTCCTCGTGCAAAAAGCCCAACCTTTTACCCTACTACGCGATAGCCAAGTCGGTGCTGGGGTCGCGGCCACTTCCTCCCCACGCGGGTGACCCCCGCCGGCGCGTTCTGAAGACCGAATTGTTCCAAGAGATCGCTCGGCAGGGTGGACACGATTCTCAGCTCGTGGATATCAACGTATTCTTCGGCAAGGACCCCCACGAGCCTCCAGTGGCCATTGGTCAACAGGAGCGCAATCGCTTCGGCGCGCTGCAGACCTCCTGCACGTATTGTGGAGAGTGCATCTGCGGGTGTAACTACCGCGCTAAGAACACTGTCGATCTGAACTACCTCTATGTGGCGGAGAACTACCACCAAGCGTCGGTGCTCCCCGAGTGTCTTGTGGATGAGATCGTGCCGGTCGATGAAGCAGGCGCGGATGCTGCTGATGGGGATGGTTCGCACGGATACCGAGTGAAGTATCGTGACCTTGCGCAAAACCGGCGAGAGACGATCCTGACGAATCGTGTGGTGGTCTCCGCGGGATGCCTGGGTTCAACGGAGTTGCTGCTGCGTTGTAAGCACCTTCTGCGCACACTGCCTCGAATCAGCAAGCAGCTCGGACAGCAATTTTCCGGAAATGGAGACTTTTTGTCCTTTGTTGTCGAGGGATTTGCAGGCCATCCCAACTATGGGCCGACTATCACTCAGGCGACTGACTACAACCTGTTTCAGAAGTTCGCGCCCGAGCACGCCTTCATCATGGAGGATGCTAGCTATCCCGCATTTCTTGCTTGGTTCGTAGAAGGTGCGAGGCCGCGATGGATGTGGTTAACACCGGTCGCACACCTGATTCGTCGCCTGCTTGCCAACATCATTTCCGGGAAATCGCCTGGGACTCTCGGTTTTGCCTTCGCGGATCTGCTGAGCCAAAGCACCTCATCCCAAAGTGCGGTGCAGCTGTGCATGGGCATCGACAAATCCAACGGCGTGATGGATTTGGATGCAAACGGCCGCCTCAGAATGCAGTGGCCGGCGCGGAGCAATGGTCAGTTGTATGACGCCATTGTGGAGGCCGGAAAGCAGTTCAAGCGATTGGCGGGGGCGAAGATCTTCGCCGCCTTGCCCACATGGGACTGGCCGCTGCGAAATAGCGTAACCGTGCACCCGCTGGGTGGCTGTGTCCTGGCAGACAGCCCCGCAGCAGGCGTCACCAGCGCCGACCCGGCAAACTTCGGCGAGGTCTTCGGGTACAAGGGCCTCTATGTTGCTGACGGGGCGATCTTGCCCACTGCCTCAGGATCGAATCCTGTGGCCACGATCTGTGCATTGTCGGAATTGGTCGCCGAGGGCATCACTAGGATCCGTCCCGACACGGCGCTGTATTAAGCGGGGAGGTGCCCAATGCACCGGCTGATATTCCTGGGAACTGTTGAGAAGGAGGGATGAGTATGCATTTCCACAAGGCCATTCCCATCAAGGTGTTCCGGTATCTGTGTCTGTTAACCGCGCTGGCCAACGCCGGGGGCAACCTCGGGATGCTCCTGTTCCACAAACCGATTCTCGCTCTCGCCGGCGCTCCGCTTCCCAAGGACCTCTACAGTTTTGCCTTTGTGTGCGGCTTCTCGTTCACTGTTGGCGTGCTCGCCTTCATTGTGTTCCTGGCGCCTGAAAAGACGATTCCGCTTCTGGTGGTCGGTATCGTAGGCAAAGCCACCTACGCCTTCTTCACCTTCTATTTCTGGAGCCACGGCCAGTTGCATCCCTTCTACCTGATCTTCGGTTACTGGGATGCCGTCTACGCCGTGATCTTCTTCCTGTTTCTCGTGCGGTTGGTCTCGCCCGATCTCACTGTGCTCAACCAGGGCACAATTCTTGACGGCGTGGACCGGCCGCGCTCCGATAAGGCGCTTCTTATCTACTTCTCAATGACCGGTAATGGCAGCCGCGCCATGAAGGGCGTGCGAGAGGGTTTGGAGTCGCGTGGCTACACTGTCGATGAGAAGATCTGCGAGTCCAATGAATCGCTCTTCCATTTTCCGTTCTCGCTGATTGTGTTTGTTCGCATTATGTTGCGCGCCATCTTCCGCATCCCGACAACGATCAAACCACTCGGTATTTCCGACGATCATCCCTACGATCTCCTGGTCGTCGAATCGCAAACTTGGTTCGTCGGCATGGGCGCGCCCGTGGAAGCTGTGTTCCAGGACCCGAGGAATCGGGGCCTCTTCGCCGGACGTGACGTCGCCGCGGTCAACGTGTGTCGCGGGCTATGGCAGCGTCCCCAGGCTCAGCTCATTCGCTGGATTCAGAGTGTGGGCGGCCACATGGTGGGTGCACGCGCCTACGAGAACCCGGGGCGCGAACCCATCCGGTGCTTCTCGTTGTTTTTCTTCCTGGGCAGCGGATCTCCAGGCAAACCGGCTTTTCTCAAAGGCATCCTCACGCCGCAGCACATCTCTTTCGAGGCAGAGCGCGAGTTGGTGTCTTTCGGCCAGGCTCTCGCCGAGCGCAAGAAGTTGCTGACACCCGGAGTTTCCCTTTCACCGCACCCGAATCGCGCTGCCGCGTAGAGGAGTCAAAATGAACACAATCATGTCGTTTCTACACAACGGGACCTGGGCGCCGTTCAGGGATTTTGTCGAGCTCATGAGCCTTCCACCCGAACGCACCAAGGAATGGTTTCTCCTTCTCAGCGGGTTCATGGTCATGTGCGAACTGACGCGGCTGGCGCTGTCGACGACGTTCACGCGCTCGGTGCTGGCGCACGTGCTGCGCTGCGCGCTCGCATTCGCGGCCCAAGCACTCGTGCTGGCGGCCGTGCTGGTTTGGGCGGCCTACCGGCACCCAGATCGCGGCTGGATCAACCTCGGATATGCGCTGATCCTCTATGTGATTTGGTATGCGGCTGGCCAGCTCGTGCTGCTGGCTCGGTCCGACACCGAAGGGGCCGACCTTGGGTTCATGACGGTGGGCGCTCTCATCACGTTTCCGGTGGGGATCATCGCCGCGCTCGCGTGAAGGTCAGAGCTTGCCGCGGGATTGCCACGGCAAGCTCGTCGGCTGATTTCCGGCTACTGAACCGTGACGGTGTCGATGTACGCGGTCACCTTGGTCGTGCCGAACGCAGGCACGCCGCCATCATCTTTGGGTGTGGGTACAGTGGGCGATGCGATCTGCTTTGTCCTTTCCCTTAGGGAGTGTCGTTACGGGTGAGGCACCCGAGTCGGCGCGCATTTGATGTGAAAGCGCGGGCGACCACAAGCCCCAATTCGGTGCCTGCGCCGCCAGCGCTGAGAACGGCGCGGAGCAGTTCTCGGGAATAGCCGCGGGCCGTCCGCGGTTCCCCTGCGCATGCCGACGCACACGCAGCCCAGCTGTACCTCTTGCCTGTTTGCGCCGCTCTGTGTACTTCTAGGGCGTCATCATGATTGAGGTACGAGAGCTAACGAAATACTTCGGAGCGCACGCGGCGATCCACGATCTGAGCTTCGACATTCGGCCGGGCGAGGTGGTCGGTTTTCTCGGGCTCAACGGCGCGGGCAAGACCACCACCCTCAGAATCCTTGGCTGTGTGCTGCTGCCCAGTTCAGGGCAGGTGCGGGTCGACGGGGTCGATGTGGCGACCGAGCCGCATGAAGTGCGCCGCAAGATCGGTTTTCTGCCTGACACCCCGCCGCTGTACACCGAGATGACGGTGGGCGGGTACCTGGCGTTCGCGGCGCGATTGCGCGGCATCAGCGGCCGCGACACCCCGGCACGCGTGCAGGAAAGCGAGGACAAGCTCGCCTTGCGCGAGGTGCACGATGAGATCATCGGCAACCTGTCGTACGGATATCGCCAGCGGGTGGGCGTGGCGCAGGCCCTGGTCCACCGCCCTCGCCTGCTGATTCTCGACGAGCCCACCGCCGGCCTCGACCCCGTTCAGATCGTAGAAATGCGCAGCCTGGTCCGACGGCTGCGCGGCGAGCACACGGTGCTTATTTCCAGCCACTTCCTCGCCGAAATCAGCCAGACCTGCGATCGGCTGCTGGTCATCCAAGCTGGCGAAATCGTAGCCCAGGGAACTGAGGAAGAACTCGCCAAGTCTCTCGGCACGGCCGGCGAGATCGAGGTGGCGCTGCGCGGACCCGCGCCCAGCGCGCTGGAGATCGTGCGCAAGCTTTCGGGCGTGCAGGACGCGCAGCTTGCCCAGACCACCGGACATGAAATCGTGCTCAAGATTCGGGCGCGCGAAGACATTCGACCCGAAATTGCGCGCGCCCTGGTGCTGGCCGGCCACGAACTCCTGCGCCTCGACCGCGGCGCCTCCCGTCTGGAATCAATCTTCATCGAACTGGCCCACCGCGAGAGGTTGTCATGAAAGCGGCCCTGCTCATTGCCCGCCGCGAACTGGGCGCCTACCTGCGCACCATGAGCGGATACATCATTGCCGCCGCCGTGTTGCTGGTCGATGGCATCCTGTTCAACGCCTTTGCCCTTGGAACCCAACAGGACAAACACTCGGCTGAGGTGCTGAGCGATTTCTTCTACTTCTCCAGCGGGACGACGATGATTGCGGCGGTTTTTCTTTCCATGCGCCTGCTCGCCGAGGAACGCCAGACCGGCACCCTGGTTCTGCTCACGTCATCGCCGGTGCGCGACCGCGAGATCATTTTCGGCAAGTTTCTCTCGGCCTTCGCATTTCTGGCGATGTTCACCCTGGCCACGGCCTTCATGCCGGCGCTCATCATGGTCAATGGCAAGTTGTCGATTGGCCAGGTGGCGGCCGGCTATGTCGGGCTGTTGCTTCTTGGCAGCGCTGCCCTGGCCATCGGCACCCTGGGATCGACCCTGGCGCGCTCGCAGGTGGTGGCGGCCATCCTTTCGGGGTCCATGGTGGTTGGATTGATTGTCGTGTGGCTGCTGGCCGCGGTCAGCGAGCGGCCCCTCAATGATGTCTTTCTCGCCCTGGCGTTGTGGGGGCGCCACTTTCCACCCTTCCAGGCGGGCGTCATCAACCTGCGCGATGTGGCCTACTACCTGCTTGTGACCTATTTCGCCCTATTCGCGTCCACCCGAGTCCTGGAGGCGCGACGATGGCAATAAGACACACCAAGTGGCCGTCGCTCGTCTACGCGGCTGGACTGCTTCTCATCTACGGGGGCGAACGCGTCCTCGACACCGGGAAGGCCAGCTCGGCTCTGACTGTGCTCGGCGTGGTTGGCGTGCTGGCCGCGGCTGTCTGGCGTTGGCTCGGCTCACGCAAGGCAGACGCGGGGGTTCGCGGCACGGCACGCACGTTGTTGCTTCTCTATGGGGCAGGCGCCTTCGCGCTGGTGTTGCATTTTGCGGGCGGCGAGGTGGGCGCGCGCCTTGTCGGCCATTCTTTGGATGCGACCATGCCTCGACTAGCGGGCGCGCTGGCGGTGCTGTGGCCGGCGATCCTGCTGGCGGGCGCCCTGCCCGTCCTTCTGGTCGAGCTCTCGCTGGCTGGGATGGCGCACGCCCCGGTGCTCGACACCCGCCGGGTGCGAGCCGCGCTGCTGTCCGGGCTGGGCACGGCGCTGGCGGCGGTGTTCTGTTTCGCCATCGCCTATGTGACTGCGGAACGCAACGTGAAGGTTGATCTGGCCTACTTCCGCAGCACGCGAGCGGGGACAGCAACCAAGAAATTGGTGGCCGCGCTCGACCAGCCGATACAGGTGTACCTCTTCTATCCGCCGGCCAACGAGGTCGGCGAAGAGGTGGCGAACTACTTCGCCGATCTGACCCGCGAATCGTCGCAGTTGAGTGTCAGTCGGCTGGATCAGGCCGTCGATCCGGCGCGGGCGCACGAGCTGGGCGTTTCCGGCAACGGCGTGATTGTGGTCGCGCGCGACAAGCGGCGGGAGCAGATCGCCGTGCCGGTCAAGCTGGAAAGCGCCCGCGGCAAGCTGCGTGTTCTCGACCAGGAAGTTCACAAGCGCCTGGTGACCGTTTCGCGCGGCACCCGCGTCGCCTACTTCGTGCAGGGGCACGAAGAGCGCACGTTCAATTCAATTGGGGACACCGACCGCCGCGCCACTGTGCGGCTGCTGCGCGATCTTCTTTCCGACCTTGGATTCCAGGCAAAAGAGCTCGGCCTGGCGCAGGGATTGGGCCACGAGGTACCGGCCGACGCGGGGCTGGTGCTGATGTTGGGACCCGGGCGGCCGCTCATGCCGGCCGAAACGGAATCGCTGCTGCGCTACTTCGGCCGCAACGGACGCCTGCTGGTAGCGGTCGACCCGGAAAACGGCGATGCCGCCGCGGCTTTGCTCGAAGGGCTTTCGCTGCGCTTTGACGCCACCACACTGGCCAACGACCAGGCCTACTGGGTGCGGACGCGGCAGAAGACGGATCGCATCGGCATCGCCACCGGCGGCTACGGCACCCACGCCGCGGTGGCCACCCTGAGCCAGTTCGGCTTGCGCCTGCCCACCGTTCTGCTGGGGGCGGGGTCGCTTTCCCGACCCGACAAACCCGCGCCCGATGCGCCCAACGTGACCTTCGTGCTTCACGCCGAGGCCGGCACTTGGAACGACATCAATGGCAACTTTGAATTCGACGGCGGCAAGGAAGCCCGCAAGGCCTACGAGCTGGCAGCCGCCGTCAGCAAGACGACCGCGTCGGGCGAGGAAGGACGCGCCTTGGTGATCGCTGATTCGGATGTTCTGACTGACGATCTGATCGTCAACCGGGGCAACAGTCTGCTGGCGGTCAATCTGGTGCGCTGGCTGGCGGGCGACGAGCGACTGGCCGGCACCATCAACAACGAGGAAGACGTGCCGGTACGCCACACCCGAAAACAAGATGTCGCCTGGTTCTACGCCAGCGTCTTCGCCGCGCCGGCCCTGGTCTTGGGAATCGGCTTCACCGTGCGGCGACGGGCGGCACGGCGCAAACCCGCCCCCACCCCGCCAACCGCGGGGGGCTCGTCGTGACCGGCAAGGGAGTGGCGCTGCAAGGCGGGCTGGCCCTTGTCGGCCTTGTGGCGGCGTATCTGACCTGGCAGCGCCAGCCTGAATTGCAGGCGGGCGAGGTCTTTGTTCTCGACATCACCAAGAACGAGCTCGGCAAGGTCCGCTTCGACGACGAAGAAGCCAAGACGTGGGCTGAAATTCAGCTTGAACGCGATGACGGCGGCAGTTTCGTTGCGCTTCGACTTTCGCGGCACGAGGCGCCCGCGCCCAAGACACCTGCGCCCGCTCCAACCGCAGACAAGTCGACCCCGGAACGGGTTGTGCGCGGCAGCGACACCGCCAAGACCCTGTATGAGCGCTTCGCGCCCCTGCGGGCCACCCGTGCACTCGGCGTGCTCGACGCGGCCAAGCTGAAAGATCTGGGCTTGGCGACCGCCAAGAAGCACATCACGGTGTCGACTCGCTCGGGCCAGCATGTGTTCGACCTCGCCTCCGCCCCGTTGGGCGGGAGCGATCCGTACCTGCGCGATCAGGCCGACGGCCGTGTGTTCGTGGTTTCGCGGTCCATTCTCAGCGATTTTCAGGCCGCGGCCACCAGCCTGGTCGAACACCACCTGCACGGATTTCGGCTTGAAGACGCGGATCGCGTGGCGATGACCGCAGGCTCAACCAAGAAGGATTTTCGCGTCGCCCGCGCGGCTGACGGACGGGGCGTGGAGATCGCATTGGCGGGCGCACCCGACAAACCCGACCCGGCGGCTCGCGCCTGGCACGAGCGCGCCTTTGGCCTGTGGCCAAGCGATTCCCTGGGCAAAGACGAAACGCCCGCAGAAGGCGAGCCGCAGCCGAAGTTCCGGCTGGACTACTCTGCGCGCGGTCGCAATCTGGGCTGGGTTGTGGTTGCCGAAGCCTCTGTTGCGCCGACGGAAAACGTGTCGAGCGCAGCGCCAGCGCCCAAGAAGACGTTCTACGCGAAAAGCGAATTCACCCTGGGCTGGGCCAAGCTGTCTGGCGACAGCGACAGTCTGGTCGCTGAGAGCGCGAAATTGGCCAGCGGCAAGCCGTAGTTAGTGTACCGACTCGATCCAGCCTCCGCCCATCAGGCGGTCGCCATCGAAACATACGGCAGCCTGGCCTGGCGTCACGGCCAGCACCGGCTCGGCGAAATCCACTTCAAATTCTGTCGGGCCGGTTACGCGAACGTGGGCGGGACTGCCGGCGTGGTTGTAGCGGACCTGGACCGTGGCCTCGAACTCTGGCGGCGGGTCGCAATGCCAGTTGGCCCGGGTGGCACGCAGGTGGCTATGCAAGATCTCGCTGTGCGGGCCGACGGTGACCGTGGCTGTGCCCGCATCCAGGTGGGTCACGAAAAGCGGAATCTTGCTGGCGATCCCCAGTCCTTTGCGCTGGCCGATGGTGAAGGTTGCGATGCCACGATGCCGGCCGAGGACCTTGCCACTCGAATCAACGATGGCGCCAGGTCGCAAGGCCTCGGGGCAGCGCCGGCCGAGATAGGCGACGTAATCGTTGTCCGGAACGAAGCAGATCTCCTGGCTGTCGGGCTTGTCATGCACTGACAGCCCCATGGCGCGGGCCTTTTCACGCACGTCGTGTTTGCTCGGCATGTCGCCGAGCGGGAACAGGATGCGCCCGAGCAGCTCGCGCGCAATTCCGAACAGCACGTACGATTGGTCCTTGTGCCGGGGCGACTTGCGCCAAATGGCGGGGCGGCCGTCGGCCAGTGCGATGCGCGCGTAGTGACCGGTGGCCACCCAGGGAATTCCCAGAGCGTCGGCGTGCCGGAGAAGCCGCCCAAACTTGATTTGAGCATTGCACGGGACGCAGGGATTGGGCGTGCGGCCCAACCGGTATTCGTCGACGAAGTACTCGATGATCGGCGCAAACGCCTCGGCGAGATTCAGCACGTAGAGCTCGATACCCAGCTTGCACGCCACCGCGCGCGCATCCGTCGCGTCCTGTGGCGAGCAACAGCCGCGCGAATCGCTATCCGAATCGCCCGCCATGCCCAGGCACATGAACACGCCCGTGACTTCGAATCCCGCGTCGCGCAGCAACCCCGCCGTGACCGATGAATCCACCCCGCCGCTCATGGCGACCAGCACCCGCTTGTCGCCGTCACCCAACGCCATCTTCGCGCTCACTTGGTTTCGATATCGTAGGGCAAGCGCGCCAGGATCCCGGTACCGCCCTCGGCGAGCAACGGCAACAACAAGCGCACCGCCACTCGCCCGCCCGGCACGCGGGAAAGCGCGCCCAGCAGCGAGGGAACCGGGCGTGGCAACACCAGCAATTCAGGCAGGCCACCCGGGCCGAGCGGCACACCGCCGCGGCGGGCGGCTTCGTCAATCGCGGCGCTAACCCCGCCCATGTGATCGACCAGCCCCACGCCCGCGGCCTGTGAGCCCGTCCACACCCGACCGCGGCCCAATTCATCAGCGCGCGCAGCGTTCACGCCATGGCTGGCGCGACCCTCGGCCACCGTGTCGAGAAAGCGCCGGTACATCTGCTCCATGCGGCCCGAGATGAGGGTCCGTTCGTCGTCGCTCCAGCCATGCGCGACGGACATCAAGTCGGCGTGTACCCCGCGCTTGTAGGTTTCGCTGGCAATGCCCAGGTGGCCAAGCAGGCCCGCCACGCTGGCCTTGAATCCATAGATGCCTATCGATCCGGTGAGGGTCGAGGGCGAGGCAAAAATCTCACTGGCCGGCGCTGCGACGTAGTAGCCGCCAGAAGCCGCCACATCGCCCATCGAGGCCAGCACCGGCTTGCCCAACTTGCGCACACGGGTGAGCACGCGGGCAATGCGATCGGAAGCCAAAGCGGAGCCACCCGGGCTGTTCACCCGCAGGACAATCGCTCCCACCGATGGATCGTCGCCCGCCTCGCGCAGCGCCGCGATGATCCGGTCAGACCAAGCCATCTCGCTCGACGCGAAGGGAAAGTCGCCGCCTTCGCCGTCCACAAGGGTTCCGTCGACCAAGACGACCGCAACCCGGCTGGGGCGCCAGCGGCCCGTATCCCGGGGCTGGGCATCGGCGTCGCGCAGGGGACCCCAGGTTTGCGCCACGGCCGCCTGCAACTCGTCGTCGTCAGCGACCACGTCGACCAGCCCGGCCTCACGCGCCTGTGCCGCCGAGAACATCGCCCGATCGATCAAACCGTGCACCTTGACCGGGTCGAGCCCCTGCGCCTTGCGACCATCGGCCACCGCCGCCAGCAGCCGGCCAAAGTTGTCGTCCAGAATGGCGTTGCGGTTGGCGGCCACGGGCGCCGACTGACCGTCCATCACAAACGGCTCCATCGCACCCTTGTATTCGGCGATGCGCACCAGGTCGACCTGCACGCCAAGACGGTCAAGTGCGGTTTTGTAGAAGGTCACCGTCTGCCCAAATCCGCCGAAATACAGGCCCACGCCGGGATCGATGAAGACGCGGTCGCAGGCGCTGGCCAGGTAGTAGGCGCGCGTGTCGGGCTGGGTCAGGCGCGCGAGCACGGGTTTTCGCTGCCGCAGGTCCGCGACCAAGCCGCGCAACTCCTCGATGCGGCCGAGGCCAAGTTCAGGCTCTTCGATGTCGAGCAACACGGCGGCCACTGACGGATCGTCGGCGAGCTGGCGCAGGCGAACCACCACCGACAGGAATTTCCGGTCCGCTTCCAGATCGCTCACCTTGACCCGCGCCACATAGGCGCCGGCCCAAAGCGGCGAGCGTCGCGCAGGAAACGAGCGCAGCATGAAGGCGCCGCCCGGACCCAACCCCGCGCTGTTTTCTTCGCCGGCCCGCCAGTTGCCCACACCGGCGACCGTCACGCCCATCCGTTCCTCCTCGATGGTCAGCCCAAACAAGGCGGCGTAGTCCGCTGGCGGTGTCAGCATGCTGCGATCTTGCTGCTGTTCCGCCACTCGATAGCGCGGCCAGTCCGCCTCGCCGAAGATTGCCAACCCGCGCATCAGCCGCGCTGAGATGCGTGCCCGCGGCAACGCGGTGGTGCTGTCCCCCTGCAAAAGGCGCACGCCGCCGGCAATTTCCAGACGGTCGGTCGCAAGCGGGCGCAAGGTCGCCTCGAAATCCCATTCACGGGGCAGCGCGGTCGTCCCCTCCGCCAAACGCGGCCGCCCCACATCGCGCACGACCACAGCCGCGGCTAGCATCGACGAGATGCGCACGCCGAGGCCGAAGGCGAAGCTATTCTTGGTCGCGAAGTCCGTGCCGAAGATATGGTCCCACGACACCCCGAAACCCGCGCCGCGCCCCAGCCGAACCCCCAGACCGAGCTGCAGCTTCTGATAATCCCTCGGCATCCCGGGCAGCGTCGGACGCAACCACTGAAAGCCGGCGCCCAGGGTTGTGCCCAAGACAAGCGGCGTTCCGAACATGAAGGCGCCGCCACGGCCAGGCCGCCTCACGTCGCGTCCCCAGTAGTCGACGAGCAGCGCGCTCGACGCCCCAGAAAGGACACCTAGTTGTCCCGGGTTGAGTTCGACTGCGGTTCCGTCCGCGTCGCCGGCCACCGCGCCGCCCGGCACCTTCACGCCGCGAAATGGAGAGGCAAGAATGTCGGCTGCCTGCGCGCGCAGCGGAGCCGCGGCAGCCAGCGCCAGCACGGACCAAGCCGCGATTCTGCTGATCGTGTGTTTCAAGATGATCATTCACCCTTCGTCGAGCCTGACTGGAATTCTGACTGGAGGCACTGCCTGAGGTCGAGGTATACCAAGCCCTTGCTCAACGCCCAATCGGGCTCAACGCTATCCACGAGAACAGGACGAATACCGATTGCGTTCGCGCAAGGACCAAGCACGCACGTACAGACGCTGGCTGGTGTTGGCTGCCTGGCCGCCGGAACTGGCTGAGCTTCTTCGCCTGCTCAAGCGACAGCCCGCTGGAAGGCACGTGGTAGCGCGGGCCGCGGGCGTCGGACTGGTTGAGGCGGCCATCGGCGCAACCGCCGCTATCGCAGACGTGAAACCCGACGCCGTCGTTTTCGTGGGCACAGCGGGTAGGTACCCGGGCGTGCGGCCTGACCTCGCTCTAGCCGCCGTGGTGGCGGCGCGGCGGCTGGTGCTCTCGGCCGATGGCGTGGCGGATGGTGACGCCTATTTTCCGTCGGTCCTGCCCGTGCAGCAGGAGTCCACCTTGGCCCTACGCCGAATCGCCGCGGCCACCGGGCTGCTCATGGCGGACGTGGCCTGCCCGCTCGCCATCACATCACGCCCGGTTGGCGTCGGACGTCGGAGTCGCGTTCCAGATTGCGATGTCGAGAACCTTGAAGCATTCGCCGTCGCCCGTGCCGCGGCCACGGCTGGGTTGCCTTTTGCCGTTGTCCTGGGCATCAGCAACACGGTTGGTCCATCGGCGCACGCGGCCTGGAAGCGCAACGCAAACCGCGCCGCCGCCGCCGCCTGTCGCGCAGCCTTTGAACTGGTCCATTACTAGGGTGCCCAGTCGATGGGGCAGCCGGCTGGCAAGAGGCCAGATTTTGCCGCGCGATCGAACAGGACATTGATGGCACGGCGGGCGTCAGGCGCCATCGCCCGCGTGTCTTCGTTGGCGTACATGCCCAGGTAGCGATCAAGCAAAGCCGTCTCCGCCAGCGCCGGCTCGCCGCGCTTTTCGGCGGCCAGCACCCGGATCACTTCTTCGCGGTGGGCAAGCGCATAGGCAATGGCGTCGCGCAGGACAGCCGACACCGACGCAATGGTCGGCGCCCCAAGCCCACGCCGGATGACGTTCACCCCAAGCGGCAAGGGCAGCCCCGTTTCAGCCTGCCACCATTCCCCCAGTTCCGCGATGCGCGCGTAGCCGCGCCTTTCGTAGACCAGGCGGCCCTCGTGGATCAGCAAGGCAGCGTCGATGGTGCCGGCATCTAGTGCCTCAAATATGCGGCCAAACGGCGCGATGGGAACCACCACAGGGACGAGCCCCGGCTGCATTTGACGGAGCACCAGCCAGGCCGTGGTGGACAGGCCCGGGATGCCCACGCGCCGACCGGCCAGTTCCGCCAGCGCCATCGGCCGCCGCGCGACCACAACCGGCCCAAAGCCACGCCCCACCGAGGCGCCATGCGGCAGAAGCAGGTAGTTGGCCGCCACAGCGGGATAGGCACCAGCCGAAATCGCGACCACATCGGCCTCACCCGCCAGCGCCAGCGCGTTCAGCTCCGAAGTGTCGCCGCGGCGATGGGAGAACGACAATCCCCGTGTGTCGACCTCCCCAGTTCGCAGGGCGTGGAACATGAATGCGTCGTCGGCATCGACGGAATAGGCCAGCGAAATAGTCATCATACGAGTGTACCCTTCGAGGGCCTGACCCTGGTAGTGTGCTGGTCCCGGACCAGAGCGCCGAACTGTTCGGCGCTCCAAGCGCATCGGATCAGTTGCTCATCGCCTCTGCCCTGACTAACCTGCCCCACCCGTGCCAACCGCCCGCAAAATTCTGCTGCTCGCTGCAGCCTGTTGTATGCCGCTCCTGGCGCCGGCCCCCACCCTTGGCGCCCAGGCGGCGGCCAAGCATTCGCAGGGCAAAGCCAAGGTCAAGCCAGCGTCGAAGAAGAAGGCCAAGGCCGCGCCTAAGGGCAACGCGGCCAAGAAGACTCGCGGCGGAAAGCCCGTCGCCAAGAAGAAAGTGATGCTGGAAAAGCACGTGGTGGCGGTCAAATCCAACCTGCCGAATGTGCTGTCGCTCGGCGCGCTTGTCGTGGACCTGGACAGCGGCCGCGAGATCTTCGCCCGCAAGCCTGACCAGCCGCGCGCGATAGCCTCTATTTCCAAGCTGGCCGCGATGCTGGCGGTGGTCGACCACAATCTGGACCTCGAAGGGTTGACCACGATGAAAAAGGTCGACTCAGAGGTTGCCCGTGGTGGGGCGCCCTCGCGATTGCTCGAAGGAATGACCCTGTCCAACCGGGATCTGCTGCACGCGGCGCTGCTTGGATCGGACAACCGCGCCGTGTCCGCCCTCGGTCGCGCAGTCGGACTCAATGCCGCGCAGCTCGCCAGCGCCATGAACAAGAAGGTGGCGACGTTGGGTTTGCGCGGGACTCGCTTCCGCGAGCCGACCGGGCTTTCCCCGGAAAACGTCTCCACACCGCGCGAGATCCTGCAGCTTTTGCGCGCGGCCATGTCCAACCCAATCTTGGGCCCGATCGTGCGCAAGCCGGAATACGAGGCGCATCCGGTCGGCCGTCCGCCGATCAAGTACATCAGCACCCACCGGCCTGCCGCCCGGGCCAGTGTGCAAGTCCAAGGTGGCAAGACCGGCTACAACGACGTTGCCCGCTATTGTCTGGTGATCGCCATGCGTATCGATGGCCGAAGCTATGGCATGTCCCTACTCGGCACCGAGGGCAAGCTCACACGCTTCGGCGATGTGGCTCGCGTGGTTGACTGGCTGATCACACACAAAGCGAAGCTGACCGCCCCGGTAGCGGTGCAGGGACCGCCCATCCCTGACGGCTTCGTCGTCGCCCCGGATGGCGCGGCGTCATCAACTCACCCCGATGCTGGGGCGGCTCGGCCCGGGGGTGATATCTAGTGCTCGTAGCGTCATTTGGCATTGCCAACCGTCGTGGCCTTTGTGCCAACCTAGTTGACACGCGATGCCGGTAAGCCTATGTATTTCCAAGAACAACTAAGACTCCCATCGGCCCACATCTTGCTGTAAGGTAATCCCGAGTTCTGACCATCACCCGGTTCGTCCATGAGGAGGCTTTCCATGGCCCGTAATGTTTCAAGGCTCTTGCCGCTTGTCCGTTGGCAGTATCTCCGTTTGGGACTGCTCATCGCAGCCCTGCCCTTGGCCCTGTGGGCGTGCAACTCGCATCCCCTGAAAGAGCCGCTGCCGAATCCTCAGATGGAGACGGACTTCTCGATTCTGGTCAGCCCCGAGCGCCAGGTCGACATTCTCTTCATGGTCGACAACTCGCCGTCGATGGACCCGAAACAGAAGGCCCTGGCGGCGAACTTCCCGTTGATGATTCAGCAGTTGCAAAACCTGCCGGATGGCTTGCCCGACGTGCATATCGGCGTGATCAGCAGCGACATGGGCGCGGGGTCTGATTCTGTCGGTGTGAACTGCGCAAGAGTCCTGGGCGACAAGGGCTTGTTGTGGGGAAACGATCCCAACAGCGATCTCGCATCGATCGCACCCGGCAAGCCACAGGCTAACGACGCCACTACCCACCCCGTCATTACGGATGGGTGTGGACTCGATTCGGGTGCTCGCTGGATCGTGGACATCGGAAACGCCACCGGGATCGGACGAACGCAGAACTACAAGAACAAGAGTCTCACGGATGTCTTTTCTTGCCTTGCCACAGCCGTGGGAACCCAAGGCTGCGGGTACGAGCATCAATTGCAGTCAATCCGTGTTGCGCTCAATCCGCAGGACGGGGTCAACATGGAGAACGCGGGCTTCGTACGGCCGAACGCCTACCTGGCCATTGTTATCATCACCGACGAGGATGACTGCTCTGCTGACCCCAGCGACGCCAGCAACGACAGCATGTTCCTGCAGAATCAGAATCCCATCACCGAAACCGCCAGCCTAAAGTGCGCGGCACGGGGACATATCTGCAACGGTCAGGACATTCCTGACTACGCGGACCCTGCGGTCGGCTACACCGGAACTGGGTTCTCAACCCCGTTTGCCAACTGCGCACCCAAGGAACCCTCCAACCTGACCCCCCCCGCGGCCGCCGCGCATGAGATGCCGCTCATCGGCGTGCAGGCTATGATCGACAGTGTCAACGGTGTGCCGGGCTTCGCGACTGACAGCAGCGGCAATTTGATCTACACGACCGACAAGAGTGGCAAGAAGATCTACACCACGGTGCCCAAGCCGATCGAGAAGATTCTTGTTTCAGGCATCATTGGCTGGCTCCCGGAACAGAAATTGGATGGCGTCGACACTGTCGATCAATACCGAATTGGCAAGGACGCCACCTCGCGTCCGCTCCCATACGATACGTATTGGGATTACATGCCCATCTGTTCGGTCCCCGGCGCCGCCCAGGACAAGCAGGGGAATATCTACAAGGCCTACGGCGGCCTTCGCCTGAAGAAGTTCCTCGATGCTTTCAAGACGCAGAAGGACGCGCAGGGTAACGTCGTGCCGAACGTGTTCAGCATCTGCAACTCGAACTTCACGGATGCGATGACCCAGATCGGAAACGCGATTGTCAACGTGCTGAAGCCCGGCTGCGTCCCCTACAAGCTGATCGATACCGACCCCAATACCCCCGACACCCAGCCACAATGCCAGGTTACGGATCGCACCTCTTGCGATACCCCGGGCCAGGGTGATTGCCCGGTGGTCGGCTACAAAGAGACATCACTCATTGAGTGCGTGGATGGCAGCAATAAGCCGCTGAGTCCCGCCAATCCTAATCTTGGCAGCGTCCCGAACGATGACGCCCACCGGCCGTGCTGGTACCTGGTGTACGATGCAGATCCCGCTTCGGGCTGTCCAGCCGCGCCCGACCACCAGCGGATCACTGCCTTGCGTAAGGACGATGCAAAGGCGCCGGCGGGTACGCGGCTGGCGATGAAGTGCCTGACCTGCGCGAAGGCCGACGGGATCTGTGCTCCGTGGATCCCTGGCCAATAGTCGCGCCAGCACTAGGCTAGATCATGAAAAGCCGCTCTCCCTGGAGTCAGGGACGAGCGGCTTTCGCGATCTTGGGGTTTGCGCCGAAGCGCTGCTACGAAGCCGGTCCGCCTTCGACGAAGGCGCCCATGGCTCGATACTTCTGGTAGCGAAGATCCTTGAGCAGGCTGGGCGGAAGCGGCAGTAGATCGGCCAGATGGCGGCGCAGGGCTGCGGCCAGGTTGCGCGCGGTGAGATCGAAGTTGCGATGAGCGCCGCCCGGAGCTTCCGGGACGATTTCGTCGACGATGCCCAGTCGGACAAGGTCAGGAGCGGTGATCTTCATCGCCTCGGCGGCGTCGGCCTTGCGCTCGTCGCTGCGGAAGAGAATCGACGCGCAGCCTTCCGGCGAAATCACTGAGTAGATCGCGTATTCCATCATCAGGATGCGATCCGCCACGCCGATGGCGAGCGCCCCACCCGATCCGCCTTCGCCAATGACCACGGCAATGATGGGAACTGGCAGCGCCGCCATGATTTCCAGGTTCTTGGCCACCGCCTCGGCTTGCCCGCGTTCCTCGGCATCGATTCCGGGATACGCGCCTGGCGTGTCGAGCAGACAGATGACGGGCTTGCCAAAACGGGCGGCCAGGTCCATGAGGCGCATGGCCTTGCGGTAGCCTTCGGGCTTGGCCATGCCCATGTTGCGCGCCACCTTCTCTTTGGTGGTGCGCCCCTTCTGATGGCCCAAGCACAGGACGGGCATACCTTCAAAGAATCCGATGCCGCCGATCATGGCGGCGTCGTCGGCAAAACGGCGATCCCCGTGAACCTCGCAGAAATCGGTGAAGAGCCGGCTGACATAATCGAGCGTGTAGGGCCGGGCCGGATGCCGAGCCAGCTGCACCTTCTGCCAGGGTGTCAGATCGCCGAAGATCTGCTGCTGCAGATCCCGCGCCCGCGTCTCCAGGGTTTCGATTTCGCGCCGTATGTCGCCCGACATGCGCGTGCGCTGTTTGAGTTCCTCAAGGCGTCGCTCCAACTCGACAATCGGTCGTTCAAAATCGAGCACCGGGGCTTCTTTGGGCTTCTCTTTTCTGCTTGGCATGTGCGGGGTGCCATCCTGTTTCGGATTTTGCGTGGTGGCAAGACTTCTGTGGGTTGGGTCAGCTACGCGCCAGAAGATCCTGCGCCAGTGCGTCGGGGTCTGGGGGCGTAGCGGCCCGGATATCGGACTGCTCGCGCCTGAACCATGTCCTTTGGCGCCGAGCATACGCAGAAGTGACGGTCTTGGTCTGCGCCACCGCTTCTTCCAAGGTCAGCAGGCCGTCGAGGTGCTGGCCGAGCTGCTTGTAGCCGAGGGCCGCCAGGGCCCGGGTCTGGCCAAAGCCCGCGTGGCGCAGGGCTGCGACCTCAGCGAGAAAACCGGTCGCCATCATGCGATCAATCCGGGCGTGGATGAGCAGGCGCAACTGGTCGAGCGGGTAGTCGAGCACGACGACCGAAAGGCACCAGGGCAGCGGCGGTCGCGTCGCGCGCCGGCGCAATTCGCTCATCGGAATCCCGGTCTGCTCGTACACCTCCAGCGCGCGACTGGTGCGAATCAGATCGCCGGGCATGATCCGGGCTGCGGCTTCGGGATCAATCTCCTGCAGCCGGCGATGCAGGGCGGGCACGCCCGAAGCGGCAGCCTCGGCCTGATGGCGCGCCCTGATCAGCGGATCCGACGTGGGGGCGTCGAACAGTCCTCCGCGCAAAGCGCGAAAGTACAGCCCAGTGCCGCCGACGATGATGGGCGTGCGGCCGCGGACGATGATTTCATCAATGACGGTGCGAGCGCGCTCGGCCCAGGCCGCCGCATGGAACGGCTCAGTCGGGTCGACGATGTCGAGGAGATGGTGCGGGCAGCGCCTCTGCTCATGCGGAGTGGCCTTGCCCGTGCCGATGTCCATCCCGCGATAGACCTGCATGGAGTCGCAGCACACGATCTCGCCAGAAAGGCGTTCGGCCAGCGCCAGCCCGAGCTCGCTCTTGCCCGAGGCTGTGGGTCCCAGAATCGCGACCACCATTTCAGGTTCGTCCCAGGCGCTGCTCGATCTCGGAAACCGACATGCGCAGAAGCACGGGACGACCATGCGGACAGTGGGAATGCAGGTCAACCGCATCCAGTTGTCCGAGCAGGGTGACGGCCGTCTCGCGCGTCACCACGTCCCCCGCTCGCAGAGCGCCGTGGCACGCCATGGTGGCAAAAACGTGCTCGAAATTATCCTCGGCCCGGCGCAAGGAATCCCCCTCTGCCACCCGGTGCAAAACGTCGCGCAGCAGGGGTTTGGGATCCACATCTTTCAACAGGTCGGGTACCGCGCGCAGAAGCATGGTGTTCGGCCCAAAGGCCTCGACCTCGAAGCCGAGGCCGGCCAATGCGTCCACTGCGGCCGGCTCGCGCGCCGCTGCAGCCGCACCCTCATCCAGTTCGATGGGAATGGGGAAAAGCAGGCGCTGGCGAACCACGGCGCGCTGTCGATGGGCCACGCGCAGGCGTTCAAACATGACCCGCTCGTGGGCCGCGTGTTGGTCCACCAGCACCAGTTCGGACGGACCTTCGCACACGAGATAGGTTCGACGGAGCTGGCCGATGTACTCGAGTCCGGAGAAGAAACCAACCGCCGCGGGTGGGGCGGCCGCGGGCAGGGCCTCGTCGTGCAGCAGGGTTGGAGACGACAATGGGGCGTGCCAATTGCTGGCTTCGGGCGATCGCGAAGTGGCAGCCGAAAAAGATCCTTGCCGGTCCCGCGGCGGTGCGGGCGGCAGCGGCCGCGACTCGACGTCGTCTTCCGAGGCGAGTCGCTCGGGCGGCAGGGTGTAGGCCCGGATAGGCGACACCGCTAGCCACGGGGCACGCGCCACGGCCCGACCCACGACATGCCGAACTGCCGCGTAGACTTCCTGCGGCCGCGAAAACCGAACCTCCAGCTTCTGCGGATGGACGTTGATGTCCAGCTCCTGCCCGTCTACTTCGACGAAGAGCGCGGCCAGAGGGTAACGCCCCTTTTCCAGCACTTCGCCGTAGCCTTGGGCGAGCGCATGCAGGAGCGATCGATCGCGCACGAAGCGACGTCCGACGAACAAAAAGGTTGAGCGTCCGGCCGGCGCAGCCTCCTCGGGCGACGCCAGAAAGGCGTGAACCTTGATCCCGCCCTCTTCGCCTTCGGCTTCGTGCAAAACCTTGGCGCCCCGTCGCGCGAGCGCCGCGCGCACCCGTTCGGCCATATCCCGGTGGGGCGGCAAATCGAGCGCCACGCGACCGTTGCTGCGCAGACGAAAGTGGACCTCGGGATGGGCCAGAGCCAGGCGCAGAACCGCTTCCGAAACATTGGCGGCCTCGGTGGCCTCGGATTTCAGGAACTTGAGCCGCGCCGGCGTGTTGAAAAAGAGGTCGCGCACTTCGAGCTGGGTTCCCTCAGCCATGCCGATTTCACCCGCGTCGGTTTCGGCCCCGGCATCGACCACCAGGCGGAAACCGGCTGTGGCCCCGGTGGTCTTGGTGAGCAGCGTGAGCCGCGCGACCGCAGCGATCGAAGGCAGGGCCTCGCCGCGAAACCCGAAGGTAGAAAGTCCCCACAGATCGTCAGCAGAAACGATCTTCGAGGTGGCGTGTCGTTGTAGAGCCAGGCGCGCTTCTTCCGCCGTCATGCCGCAGCCATTGTCCACCACCCGTATCAGACGGCGGCCGCCGGCCTCGATTTCCACGTCCACACGCCGGGCGCCCGCATCCACCGCGTTTTCGCATAGCTCCTTGGCCACCGATGCGGGGCGTTCGACAACCTCGCCGGCGGCGATCTGGTTGGCCAGGGCGGGCGACAGGACGTGAATCCGGGACGGTTGAGTCTCCATGCTTTGCCGAGTGAGCGTACCAGGGAGCCGGGCGTGCGAAAACGACATACGTCGGGCATGTCGGGCATGCGACGGCGAGCCGGCGGCCCCTCGACGAGTCACAGGCTGGCGTACCGTCGGCCGTTCGGCGTTCGCGCTGTTTCCAGCCGTGTTCGTTCGCCAGGCGGCTGGCCCTGTGCTTGCAACGCTTCTTTCCGAAGCCAGGGCAAGCGAATGAATATCAGAGTGTGTGATACACTTGAGCCCGTGTCACGGGTCCTAGTTGTCGACGACGAGCCTGAAATCCGTCAGGCGGTTCGTCGTGCGCTTGAACGTCTGGGCCACAAGGTGACCGAGGCGTCGGATGGTCAGGAGGCCATCAAGACGCTGGACGGCGGCAGCTTCGATCTGGTGGTCAGCGATCTGCGGATGCCACGCGCCGATGGATTTGCGGTTTTGCGCAAAGCCCAAGAGCCCGCGCTGCGCACGCCGGTCATCATCCTGACCGCCAGCACCCTGATTTCGGAATGCGTGGAGGCCATGCGGTTCGGCGCCTTCAACTTCATGGTCAAGCCCTGCAACGGGGACGAGCTCAAGGCCGTGGTCGAGGCCGCCCTGGCCCAGGGACGCCCCAGCCCGCGCGCCTCGGCCACGCGCAGCAACGATCTGGCCGAGCCCCAAGCCATCTTGGTGGGCGATTCGGCCGCCTTGCGTGGCGTGATCGAGATCGTCGGTCAGGTCGCCCCGACCGACGCAACGGTTCTTCTTCTGGGAGAAAGCGGCACGGGCAAGGAAGTGGTCTCCCGATTGGTCCACGCCTTTTCGCCCCGGTTGGGCAACCCCTTTGTGGCGGTCAACTGTGGCGCCATTCCCGAGGGCCTGGTTGAGAGCGAGCTCTTCGGTCATGCCCGGGGCGCCTTCACCGGCGCCACCGACGCCCGCGCCGGCAAGTTCGTGGAGGCCGATGGCGGCACTCTGTTTCTCGACGAAATCAGCGAGCTGCCCCTGTCCCTGCAGGTGAAGTTGCTGCGCGTCCTGCAAGACAAGACGGTCACGCCGGTGGGGGAATCCAAGACGCGATCAGTGAACACGCGGGTGGTGGCGGCCTCGAACCAGGATTTGGAGGCGCTGGTCAAGGAAGGGAAGTTCCGCAACGATCTCTTCTTCCGACTCAACGTCGTACCGATTCTTCTGCCGGCCTTGCGTGAGCGCGCGGAGGACGTGGCGCCACTGGCGCACCATTTTCTTGCGTCCGCCAACCGCCGCAGCCACAAGAACATCACTCTGTCTGAGCCGGCGCTGCTGGCGATGCAGCTCTATAGCTGGCCGGGGAACGTCCGCGAGTTGGAGAATCTGATAGAGCGACTGGTGATTCTCAATCGCACCGGGGTCATCGGTTTTGAAGACCTGCCCCCGGGGGTGCGCAGCCCATCGGCGGATTTCGCCGCGGCCACGGCCAACAGCTCACCCACCGATGCCATCGATCTGGTGGCGACCTTGGCGCGCATTGAGGCGGCACTGATTGACCGGGCCATGCGCACGTCAGGCGGAAACAAGACCCGCGCCGCCGAGCTGCTGGGACTGAGCCGCACCACGCTGCTCGACAAGCTCAAACGGGCGAGCGGCGAATCGGGAAACTGATCACCTCGACACGCGGCCGCTGCGCGGCAGGACGAACCAGAACGTGCTGCCGTGCCCGACCTCGCTTTCCACGCCGATGCGGCCGCCATGCGCTTCCACGGCTAGCCGACAGAAGGTCAGGCCGAGGCCGGTCGAGAACTTCTGACCACGCGAAAGCGCCTCAACCTGGCCAAACTTTTCAAAGACCCGTTCGCGGTACTCGCGCGGAATGCCTGGTCCGGTGTCCGAAACCGCCACCCGCACCATCTCGTCGTTGGCCTCAACCGACACGGTGATGACCCCGGCCGCGGGCGTGAACTTCAAAGCGTTGCCGAGCAGGTTCTGCATCACGCGCGCGACCACGTCGCGATCCACCAAAGCCATGACCGGGTCATCAGGCCAGTCGCGCACGAGCCGTCGCGCGCCGACCAGGGATTCCAGCTCGTCAACCGTCTCGCGTGCCACCGCCGCCATGTCTGAGGGCGCGAGTTGCAGGTGCATCTCGGTGCCTTCCATCTTGCTTACGTCGAGCACGGAATTGACCATGCGGATGATGGTGCGTGTGGCGTGCAATGCCGTTTCCACATCGGCCGCCAACTCGCGACGGTGTTGCTCTTCCGCGTCCCACTTGATGACCTCCAGGCAGGCTGAAATGGCTGCCAGTGGTGAGCGCAGGTCATGCACCACCATGTGAACCAGACTGTCCCGGAGGACTTCCAAGCGCCGCAGGGCCTCCAAGCTTTCCTGAAGCTCGCGACGCTTGCGTCGCAGTTCAAGGTGGGTGGCCACGCGGGCTTCCACCTCGGCCATCTGAAATGGCTTGGTGACGTAGTCCACTCCCCCGACGGAAAACGCCCTCACCTTGTCCACGGTTTCGGTGTTGCCACTAATGAAGATGACAGGGGTGTCCGCCAGTTTGGGGTCGGCCTTCAGCTGCTCACACACCTCGAACCCGTTCATGTCCGGCATGTTGATGTCGAGCAGAACCAGGTCGGGCACCTCGGCTTTCGCTGCCCGCAAGGCAAGACGGCCCTCCAAGACGGGACGCACGCGATGCCCGTGCTCTTTGAGCATGCCGACCAGGACCTGCAGGTTGGCTGGCGTGTCGTCGACCACCAGAATGCTGGCGCCGCTGTCTGGGTGTGAAAGATCATCAGACATGCCCTTGCCCCCCTTGTGCATAGTCGATGAGTTTTTGGTAGTCGAATCGTTCGACAGTCTGGCGCAGAACACGCGCCAAATCGGCGTCCAATCCCGCAATCTGGTCCGCCAGCGCCATCAGTCGATCATAGTCGGCGTGAACGGCGGCGGTGTGGAGTTCCCCACGCACGGAGGCCGGTAGGTCCGCCAGCGTGAAACCGGACGAGGCGCCGTTGTTGAGCAGCGTAGCCCCCGGCGTTCGCATGGTTGCCGCGTCGACCGAGATGTACTCAACCCCCAGGCGCACGCGCAGCCGCTCCAGCAAGTCTGCCTCGCGGAAGGGCTTGCTGAGAAAGTCGTCGGCGCCAGCGGCCAACGCATGTTGCCGGTTCTCAGCGAAAGCGCTGGCCGACACGGCCAGAATGAAGACGCCGGGCCCGTCAGGCGTTGCGCGAATCAGGCGTATCGCTTCGGCGCCTCCCATCTTCGGCATACGCATGTCCATCAAGATGGCATTCGGGCTCCAACTGGAAAAAACGCTGACCGCCTCCGCCCCGTCGTTGGCTTCGCGGATGTGGAAACCAACCGCCTCCAGCATCTGTGACATCACCTTGCGATTTTCCGGCTGATCGTCGACCACCAGCACGCGAAGCGACTCGGCTGTCGGTTTGATCCCGATCACCCGCCGCGACGGCCCCTCGACCGGCAGGCGATCCGATTCACCCTTGCCGAGAGAGATTTCGACATGGAAACAGCTCCCGCGACCGACCTCGCTGGTCACGGTGACGTCACCGCCCAGAAGGCGCGCAAACTGTCGACTGATGGCCAGCCCAAGACCGGTACCCCCTGCCCTTGCGCCGGCCGCCGCCTGCTCAAAGGGATTGAAGATACGCTCGCGATCAGCAGGCGGAATTCCCGGTCCACTGTCGTCCACATCGATGAGAAGGCGGGACACAAGCAGATCCGTGGGGTCGACCCGCACATGCCACAGAACGTGTCCCTGCTCGGTGAACTTGATGGCATTGCCGAGCAAGTTGATAAGAATCTGGCGCAGCTTCCTCTCGTCGGTCACCACGTAATCCGGCACCGCGCCGTCCAATTCGACCTCAAAGCGCAGACGTTTGGATTCGGTACGCAGGCGGAACATCCCGGTCAAGTCAGCCACCAAAGCGCGCAGGTCGAAGGTCGACGGTTGCGCCGCCACTCGTCCCGCCTCGATCTTCGACATCTCCAGAACGTCGTCAATCAGCGCCTGCAGATGCTCGCTGCTGCGCCCGATGGTCTCCAGATACTGGCGCTGGCCCGCCGCAAGTGTGGGGTCGCGCAGCAGGAGCTGGGTGAAACCCAGGATGGCGTTCATCGGGGTGCGAATCTCGTGCGACATGCTGGCCAGAAAGGCGCTCTTCGCCCGGTCAGCCCGCTGGATGCCGTCGATTAACTCCCGTTCGCGCGAGACATCGCGAAACACGGTGACCACGCCCTGAAATTCGCCCTTGTCGTCAAAAAGTGGCGCTGCACTGATGCTGATCGTCAGGTGGCGGCCGTCGCGGTGATGGGCGGACACTTCTCGTGCGCTGAGCGGCAGACGCACGCGCTTGATTTCCTCGAAGGGACATCCATGGGCGAAGCAGAGTGGCTTTCCTTCCGCGTCGAAGTGGCGTCCGAGATCGCTGCACAGCCGCCCGACGGCTTCCTCGGCCCTGTAGCCTGTGATGGCCTCAGCTCCGCGGTTCCAGGACACGATGCGGTTGTGAGTGTCGACCGTGTACACGCCGTCAGTGATGCTGCGGACCACGTTCTCGGCATACTGTTTTTGCAGGGCGATTTCGCCTGCCAGCTTCTCTGCGTGGCGTTGAATGTCCTGGTGAATGAGAGCGTTGTCGATACTGACCGCGGCGGCACCGCAGATGGCCTGCAGGAACGCTATCTCGCCAGGGGAAAAATCCCGATGCTTGGTCGTCACCAGGGAGAGGACGCCGATCACCTTGCCCCGCGAAACCAAGGGGAAGCCCACATAGCCGAGGGCGTTCTGCCCGGTCGTCCACTCCGGGCTGTCTTCGCGAGGCGAGAGGAATTCTGATGACCGGCGCACGTCGGAAATGACCAGAGGCTTGAGATCGCTGAGCACTCGGCCTGCCGCGCCCTGGCCCCGGGATAGGCTGAGATGGGCCGGTATCGGACCTTCGGGACCGATGACCGCCGCGGTTTCGAGCAGGTCGGTCTCTCGGTCGAGGAGCATGATGCTGGTCCGGTCAACCCGCGACATCTTGCGCACGCTTTGCAGAACGCTGTCTAGGATCTGCCTGGGATCAAGGGTCGATGTGGTGGCGGTGACGATCTCGTTGAGCGCCGCCAGTTCCTGTCGGTGCTGCGTCTGTTCCTGATCCGCGAGCCGGCGCCGTGTAATGTCGTGCAGAACAAAGATGCCTTGCACGAACTGGCCCTTGTCGTCGCGAATGGCAGACGCAACCAGGTTGACCCAGGCGACGGACCCATCCCGGCGCAGGAAGCGCACGTCGGCCTGGTTCCATTCCCGTTTGCCGGAGGTCAGCTCGTCGTGCAGCGTCGCCAGACGCTCGCGGTCTTCGGGGTGGGCAAGCTCGATGAACGGGAAAGGCCCGATCTCCTCTTCGCTGTGGCCAAACATCTCGCGCAGGGCGCTGTTGGAACGAAGCGGGCGACCACTGACATCGACCAACACAATTCCCACGGGCGCCCGGTCGAACATGGCCCGGAATTCCGCTTCACTACGCTGCAGTCCAAGTTGGGCCTGCCTTTGTGCCGTGACGTCGCGAGAGGTGCCCCAGATGCAGACGATCCAGTTCTGCTCGACAATTCCCACCAGGCTGTCGAGAGACCAGGTTTCTTGTCCGTCGGGGCCGCTCCCTCTTGTCACCAGATCAGCAATGCGAAATCCGCTGCGAACAAAGCAGCGCAGCGACTCCAACTCAGCCGTCTGTGCCGCTTGCATCAGCTCGGATAGGCGCCGGCCGAGAACGTCTGGTGCCCGGGCGTAGCCATGCCGGCGGGCAAACTCGTCGTTGCACTCGCCCACCTGGGCGCGCTCGAACAGGGCGGCCACCAGCTCGTCCTCAGGCAGATCGGCTGGCACGGGCGGCAGCAAGTCATAGCGCCACACGCCCTCCCCGCTCATCTGCACGAAACGACGGTAGCGCTCCTCGCCCGCCCGGCGCGCGGCTTCGGCACGCTCCTTCTCGCTCAGATCGACGGTAATGATGAGCAGGCGATCACCCACGCGCGCGGCGTGAAATTCCACGTGGCGAAGCGAGCCATCCTGGCATGTGATGACGGCATCCATGGGCCGCATCGGGGTTCCCCTGTGGGCGGCGTCCGACAGGCGGGCCATCCAGTCGGCATGGACGCGCTCCCGATAGTCAACCTGGGGATAGGCCAGACGCCACCAATCGTCGACCGTGGCAGGCTCGCCTGAACGATAGCCAAACAAGTTCAGAAACCGGCGATTGGCATAGATCGGCAGGCCTTGCTCATCGAACACGACCGCGGCAAAGGGCGACAGGTCCAGCAGGTTGCGCAGATCCTCCTCGGTCTGGCGCAGGGCCTGCTCAGCCCGACGCCGTTCGCAGCGCTCGCTGGCGTCACGAAGCTCGCGCTCGACCACTGGCACCAGCCGGGCCAGGTTGTCTTGGGAGATGTAGTCATGTGCGCCTGCCCGCATGGCGGCGGCCCCCATGTCGTCCGAGAGCGTGGCGGACGCCACCACGAACGCGCCATCCCACGCGGCGTCCCGGCAAATCCGCAGGGCTTCGTCCACTCCAAGTCCGGGCAGGGAGGTGTTGAACAGGACGAGATCCCAGCTCTGTTCATTGAGCGCGGCTCGCATGTCTGCGGCGCTGTCGGCGCGCCGATCCTGTGTGGCCAGTCCCGCCTGAGCGAGATGCTCCACCAGCAGGGCGGCATTGCTCGGCGAGTCGTTGACGATGAGAACGCGAATCGGATTAGCCAAGGCTGCACCCACCCTTGCTCAAAAGTGCCAACAGGATACTCCTATGCCTATCGCGTGGGGTATTCGCCGCGCGGTCACGAAGAACCTGGCCCTCCGATTCACGAATGGTTTGACTGGGTGCAATAGCCTGCACCACGGTCACAAGGGCGCGTCTCACATCGTTTGTTGTCCTCGGTAGAACCGCGCCGCGTCTGTAGTTTGGCCGCGTTCACGTTTTGCGCTCAAGAAAGAACCATGCTGTGCCGATATTCATTCTTGCCACTGCCGGCATATCCTTGCGTATGTCGGTCTGGGCGGACGAGCAGCCGGAGGTCGTATGGAAAAGATCCTTCATACCGAGCCGCGCGATCAACTTCGCAGCCTCTACAGATCGTTCGTCAAGAGGCAGGAGAACCTGGATGAGTTCCGACAGCTGCTGTCGGAATACCCGCCCGTTGAGGACGATTGCGCCACCGAGCTGCCGAGCGCAACCGAGGTGCGCGAAAGGCTGTGCCAGCGCATCCGGGAGTGGACGGGCGAGCCTTTTGGCGGATTTTCAGCGGCCCAGATGCAGATGTGGCGATCGATCGTGATCGACAGGCGACTGGCCCTGTCGCCGTGGAACGACTCGAAAAACTAGGGTCTCCAGTCGGTCAGGGCACAAACCCTTTCCCGACCAAATACAGTTCGGTGCTCTCGCCCCGTGAACCTTCGGGTTTGACCAGGCGCACCTCGGAGAAGTGGGTGGACATGCGAGCGCGAATAGGAGCCACCTCTGGGCTCTGAAAGACCTTGGCAACAAAGGCGCCGAGCGGTGCCAAGAGCCGTTCGGCCCGGCCGAGCGATTCCTCTACCAGCGCCGCCGAGCGTGCCTGATCTGTCGCGCGGATCCCGGTCGTGTCGGGCGCCATGTCGGACAAGACCACGTCGAAAGCCGCCTGGCCGCACAGCAGTTCCTGGTCGGACAAGGTGAATATGTCTGCGACCAGAACGCGTGCGCCAGGGACCGGCTTGGGCAAGGGCTGACGATCCACGCCGATCACGACGCCGTGGGGACCCGCCACCTTGCAGGCGTACTGCAACCACGAGCCGGGGCGACAACCCAGGTCGAGCACCCGCGCGCCTGCACGCAGAAGGCGCAGGCGCTGGTCGATCTCTTCCAGCTTGTAGACCGAGCGCGCAACGAAGCCTTCGCTGCGCGCTTTGCGAAAGAACGCGTCGTGGCGCCGGTTGCGGTCGCGGAGCGAAGCCAACCTGACTGCCCAGCCGAACGACGATTACTTCGTCGTCTGACCCTTCTTCGACGCCTTCATCGGGTTCTTGGACTCTTGCTCTTTCTGGATCTGCGGAACGATGTACTTCTTCACGTTCTTGGAGCTGCCCTTGAGAAAGACGAGCCCTTGCGCCGGCCCAGGGACCGCGCCCTTCACCAACACGATGTTCTGCTCTGGGAAGATCTTCACCACCACCAGGTCCGAAGAGGTGCACCGGACATGCCCCATGTGCCCGGACATCCGTTTGCCCCTGTGGACGCGGCCAGGGGTCTGGCGGCAGCCGATAGAGCCGCCGTGACGGAAAAATTCATGCGATCCGTGACCGTTCACCGAGCCGGCCATCTTGTGCATCTTCATGACGCCCTGATAGCCCTTGCCCTTGGTCACGCCGGCCACGTCGACAACATCGCCCGACTTGAAGATTTCTTCGGCCTTCAGCACCTTGCCGACGTCGAACTTGGCCACGTCAGCCGCTTCCAGGCGAACCTCGCGCAGCACCGCAGGCGTCTTTTCAATCTTCAGCTTCTCGAAGAGCTTGGCCTCCGAGCGACGCAGGTGGCGCGCCGAGCGTTCCTCGAATCCGAGCTGCAAAGCTGCGTAGCCGTGCTTCTCCTGCGTACGTTGAGCAGTGACCACGCAGGGCCCGATTGAGAGCGCCGTGCAGCCAAGAGAAGTTCCATCCTCGTGGAACACGCGGGTCATTCCCAACTTACGGCCGATTAGGCCCATTTTCAGCGACATGGTGTACAAACCTCTTGAAAGAACGTGGCTTTATAGTCGGAGGCTGGCGCCAGGTCAAGTTGACTCAATCGCTTTGGCCATTATCTACCGCACCGCTCGTCTTGCTCTCGCTTTCGAGCAGTTTCTGCGGGTCAAAAGTCACCGGTCCTAGGATGAGATCGATGGGATCGAGCGCCCGGTCGACCGAGGAAGCGTCCGGGTGCGTCTCCTCGGGGGTGCGCGGTCGGAACACCAAATTGACCGCGGCCACTGTCGGCGCGTCACGAAACATGGGGCGCGGGTATTCGACCTCAAAGGCGGCTTGCTGGACACAGCGCTCGATCTCGGGTCGGTTCAGGCTGGACCGCCGAATGATCGCGGCCTCAAGCTCGCCGCGCTGCAGATGAAGCTCCAGCCGGACCCGCCCGTGCAGGGCTAGGTCCACGCTGTTGGCCACCCGCCGCGACAGATAGCAGGCCCGCGCGCGCGGCAGAAAGGCCAACGCCAGGGCGTTGCGCAGCACCAGCGGGTCCATCTGGCCGCGGGCAACTGCGTCCGATGGGCTCGGCGCGATGGCTTCGACCAGGACCGCCGCTTCGGGCAGCGAGCCCGCCCAGATCTTCGGTGGTTGGCCGGCGGCCAGGGGTTTCAGCCATTCGCTCGCGACGCTTGCGGCAGGCGCGCTTGCCCTGACGGTCGCGCCCGCGTATTCAGCCGTCACCGGCACGCGGGAACCCTGGCCCAAGGGCAGCGTCAACGCCTTTGCAAATCCGGCCCCGGGCGCCACAGCGGAAGCCCACGCCTGCGGCCGACGCCCCTCGCTGCGAACATCGAGCAGGTCCCCACCCTGCGCCAGCGCCGCCAGCGCTGTTCGCGCGACGCCGCGCAGGTCATCAGCGGAAAGAACCCGCACAACGCCCCCGAAGCGTCCGACCAGTCTGTCGAATCGCTCGACCGCATCGACGGGAACAGGATCGTCGGCAGCCGGACGCACGATCAAGGCCATCAGCCGCAGCCCGGCGCCGGGAGTCACAGAGGCCAGCGCGCCGGTCAACCCATCGACGGTTTGCTTTTCGGGCAAAGCCCCGTCGCTGATAATCACGAGCAAGCGAGAAACACCTGTCTCATCGGCGCTGGCCCAGCCCGCAGCGCTGCGAAGCGCGGCCACCAAATCAGTCCCATTTTCCAGACGATTTGGATCAGCGGCAGCTTCGAGCGCGTCCAGCGCCTCGCGCGTGGCGGTGCGTGCGAGTGGAAAAACCGGCGCCGCAGTCTTGTCGAATAGAATCGCGTTGAATCGCTGCGCAGGAGGCAGAGCCTCCAACAGGGCCCGCGCCAGAGCACGCTCGCTCGACATGCCAGCCGTCCCGACGCTTCGAGAACGATCGATGAGTACGAGAACCTCACCGGGCGGTGGCTCGCTGGCTCGGCGCTGCGGCCGGCACACAGCCAGCACAGCCGCCGCCTGCGACGCGCCCTTGTTGCGCCGAACTGCGCGCGCCGCCAGCAACTGACCCGGCCACGCGGTTGCCTGTTCACGCAAGGTGTAGCTCACGTCCCAGGCCGTCCGCACGGGCACCGTGGCGTGTAATACGACCGCGCGGCCCCTTGGCGAAATACGAACCGGCCGGCCGGCGACGCTCGCCGCGGCCAGTTTCACGTCCGCCGGCAAGCCGTCGAATCTGACGGTCACGGCAGCCTCGGTTGGGTTGTCATCAAGGCTGGCAGGCACGCGCACAACGAAGCGTCCGTCGGCGCAGATCGCCGGCGCCGAATAGCGATAGCGCAGCAGCACGCGCCCAGAATCTGCCAGCGGCGCCAGATGCACACGGATGCGGGCGGCATCGTCAGGGGGAATCTGGACCGGCGAGAGCTGATGCGACGACAGCGCCCGCGCGTAGTCGGCGCGAGCTGCGGCTTCGGGCGTGACAGGAATTTTTACCGCGCGGCCGGCGCCGCGGGCCTCCCAGTCGACCAAGGCCGCACCCTCGGGCAAGTCGATGTCGAGCGCCGTGTCGCGGGCTGGGACTCGCAGCGTGAGCACCACTTCACGCTCAACCTCGACCAGGGCTACCGGTCCGACCACGCGAATCGAAACCCGATGGACGAGATCCGTCGATGGTTCGGGTTGGGCGGTGGTCAGAACAAGCAAGACAGCGCCGATTTGCGCAAGCATCGGCAGCAGTCTACCGATCCGGCCGGCGACTGGCCATCCAAGCAAGCCTTTGCGTGGGCGACGCCCACCTGCCACTATACCGGCACGATGACCTCGCCCCGCGCACCCATCGTGGAAATATCGCCCCTAGAGCCCGCCGAAGCGGCTCTGCAGCAGGCAATCGGCGTGCTGTCGGCGGGAGGCGTGATTGCCTTCCCCACCGACACCCTGTACGGCCTTGGCTGCGCCTATGGCCAGAAGGCGGCGATCGAACGGATTCAACGTATGCGCGGTCTCGATCTCACGACCCGGCCGCTGACCTTCGTGCTGCCCGACATTGGCGAGCTGCCGCGATTCACCCGCATGACCGAGGCCGCCTATCGTCTGGTCAACCGCATCTTCCCGGGGCCCTATTGCGCTGAACTGCTGGCCCACCCGAATGTGCCCTCGCCTTTCGTACAGGGCGACCGGCGCACCATCGGAGTTCGCATCCCGCAAAGCGCCCTATGCGAAAAGCTGACCTGGCGCCTGGGGCGGCCCATCCTGACGGCAACCGCCAAGTCGCGCGACGGCCATGTTCTGACCACGGCGATCGAGATCCGACAGGAATTCGGCACAGACATCGATCTCATTCTGGACGGCGGAACCCTGAACGGCCCGCCCTCCACCGTGGTCAGCTTGGCCGACGATTGGCCCACGGTCTTGCGCGAAGGCCTGGGCCCGGCGAACCGATTGGTCGGATAGCTTCTACTTCAGCTTCGCTGCGGCGGCGCGGGCCTTGTTGATGAAGGCGCGCACCTTGCGTGTGTCCTTGATACCCGGCGCTGACTCGACCCCGGACGATACGTCTACACCGTCCGGTCGGGTGGCCCGGATCGCGTCGGCCACGTTGGTGGGATTCAGGCCGCCGGCGATGAGAAACGGCCGCCGTGCACCTGCTGCCACCACATTCCAAGGCGCTCGCTTGCCGCTGCCGCCGTACCCTTCGGCAAAGGCGTCGTAGAGGAAGAGGCTGGCCTGCCAGTCGGCCGCCTCTTTGAGCGAGGCATCGTCCCGCACACGCACGGCGCGAATGATCTGGTCCGGGCGCAGCCAGTTCCAGGTGGCCGCGATCTCGTCGCCGTGTAGTTGCACGTGGTCGAGCTGGAGATCATCCACTGTTTCGGTGACCACCAGGGGATGGGCGTTGACGAACACACCCACCTTGCGCACCCCGGGCGGAATCACCGCGATGATCGCGCGTGCCTGGTCGTCGGTGACGAACCGTTTCGATCCGCCCCAAAAATTGAGACCGATGATGTCGGCCCCGGCCGCGACGGCCAGCTCGGCGTCTTGCGGGCGTGTGATGCCACAGATCTTGATCAGAAATTTCATAGGCCACCCAGAAGCGTGCGCAAAGCCAAGCCCGGATCAGATTCTGACATGAGGCTCTCGCCTACCAAGACCGCATCAAGTCCTGCCGCCTGCATTCTTCTCACAGCGACGGCGGTGCGAATGCCTGACTCAGCGACGAGCAGACGATCCGGCGGAACCAAGGGTCGCATGGTGGTGGCCAAGCTCATGTCCATCTGAAAGTTGCGCAGATCTCGGTGGTTGACCCCAATCACCCGGGCTGAGGTGGCGAGTGCGCGCTCCACTTCCTGCCGGTCGTGGGTCTCCACCAGGGCCTCCATCCCCAATCGGCTGACCTCGGCGAGCAGGGCGACCAGGTCTTCCTGGGCCAGCGCCGAAACGATGAGCAAGACCGCATCGGCGCCGGCCACGCGCGCTTCGACAACCTGGTAGGGATCGATGATGAAGTCCTTGCGGAGCACCGGGATGTCGACGGCGGCGCGCACCCGGCACAGGTCATCCAGCGATCCGCCGAAAAACGGGCCGTCGGTCAGCACCGACATCGCGGCCGCCCCGCCGGCCTGGTAGGCGCTGGCCACCACCACCGGATCGGCGGCCTGGTTGATCCATCCTTTGGACGGCGAACGTCGCTTGAACTCTGCGATGCAGGCCAATCCCGGCTTTCCCAGCGCCGCACGAAAATCGCGAACCGGCGGCGCCAGGCCGAGCTGTTCCTCCAGCCGAGCCAGCGGCAATCGGCTGCGGGCGGTGAGCACCGCCTGGCGGGTCTGGGTGAGAATGTCGTCGAGAATCATTCTTTCTTCTGCACCGGCGACAGACTGCGCAGGCGTTCGACTAGGGCGCGGGCTTTGCCACTGTCAAGCGCCGCCGCTGCCTGGCCAGCCCCCGCGCGCAGGTCGGACGCCGCCCTGACCACAGTGAGGCCAGCCGCCGCCTCCATGAGCGCGGCCACGCGTATGGCCCCGGGCGCGCCGGCCAGCGCTGCCTCCAGCAGGCGCGCGTTGGTCGCCGCATCGCCACCCGCCAGGCCCGCGGGATCCTGTTCAGGCAAGCCAAAATCCGCAGGCCGAATCTCGTAGCAGCGGACGTCCCCGTCGCGCAGCTCGGCCACTTGAGTTGGCCCGGCGGTGGCAATTTCGTCCAGCCCACCCGCGCCGTGCACGACCAGGGCGCCGAGCGATCCCAGTTTGGCGTGAGCGCGCGCCAGAAACTCGCAGCGCTCGGCCGAAAAAACCCCGTTCATGTGATAGCGCGCGCCGGCCGGATTGGTGAGCGGGCCCAGGAGATTGAACAGGGTGCGAAAGCCCAACTCGCGCCGCGGACCCGCCACATGCCGGGTCGCCGCGTGGAAACTGGGAGCGAACATGAAGCAAAGGCCCGCCTCGGCCAGGCAACGCCGGGCCGTCTCAGGCGTGGGCGCTGGGTCGATGCCCATGGCCTCGATCACGTCATGGGAACCCGAGCGCGACGACAGCGCCCGGTTGCCGTGCTTGGCCACCTTGACCCCGCAGGCAGCAATGATGAAAGACGCCAGGGTCGAGATGTTGACCGTGCCTGAGCTGTCGCCGCCGGTGCCACAGGTGTCGAGCAAGACCGAGTCGTCGGTGTCCAGTCGGAGCATACGCTGGCGCATCGCCAAGGCCGTGCCCACGACTTCGTCAACCGTTTCGCCCTTCATGCGCAGAGCCGTGAGCAAAGCGCCGATCTGAGCCGGGGAAGCCTGGCCGTCCATGATGCACCCGACGACCGCGGTCATCTCCGCGGCCGCCAGGCTGCGCCCCGCAACCACCTGGCTCAGGGCCTCGCGAATGCCAAGAACCGGCGGGGCCACCGGATCTGTCATGCGGGCCTCGCCAGGCGCAAAAAGTTGCGCAAGATGTCCTTGCCCACCTTGGTCAGGAAGGACTCGGGATGGAACTGCACCCCTTCCACCGCCAGCGTCTTGTGGCGCAGCCCCATGATTTCTTCGTCCCAGGTCTTGGCGGTCACTTCCAGGCAATCCGGCAGGCTGGATCGTTCCACGACCAACGAATGATAGCGCGTGGCCTCGAACGGGTTGGGCAGTCCCGCGAAGAGGCCCTTGTCATCGTGGAAGACCCGCGATGTCTTGCCGTGCACGACTTCCTTCGCGCGGATGACGTTGCCGCCGAAAGCCTGGCCGATGGCCTGATGGCCCAGACACACACCCAGGATGGGAATCTTGCCCGCCAGCTTCTTGACCACATCAAGCGAAATCCCGGCCTCGTTCGGCGTGCACGGGCCAGGCGAAATGACGATACCGGCCGGGCTCATCCGCCCAACCTCTTCCACCGAGACTTCGTTGTTGCGCACGACCCTGACCTGCTGGCCCAGCTCGCCCAGGTACTGCACCAGGTTGTAGGTAAACGAATCGTAGTTGTCGATAACCAGCAACATCGCTAGCGCCCTCCGTTGGCGACCGATTGCCGAGCCAGCTCAATGGCGGAGATCACCGAACGCGCCTTGTTCAAGCATTCCTCGTGCTCAGCTTCCGGTCGGCTGGCATCCACGATGCCCGCCCCGGCCTGCACGTGCATGATGTCGTCCTTGGTGACCAGGGTGCGTATGGCGATCGCCAGATCCATGTTGCCTGTGTACGAAAGATAGCCGACGGCGCCGCCATAGACGCCACGACGGGACGGCTCTAGTTCGTCGATGATCTCCATGGCGCGAATCTTGGGAGCGCCCGAAAGCGTGCCGGCGGGGAATGCGGCCCGCACGACGTCCTTGGCGGACAGACCGTCGAGCAGGGTGCCGCTGACATTGGAAACCAAGTGCATGACGTGGGAATAGCGTTCAACCACCATGACGTCGTCGAGGATCACGCTGCCGGGCGCGGCCACCCGGCCCACATCGTTGCGGCCGAGATCGATCAGCATCACGTGCTCGGCCAACTCTTTGGGGTCCGCGCGCAGTTCTTTCTCCAGGGCCACATCTTCTTCGACGCTGCGACCGCGGGGGCGCGTGCCCGCCAGCGGCCGGACATCCACCCGACGACCGTCCAGGCGCACCAGCACCTCGGGCGAGGCGCCGGTGACGATCGCCTCGGGGAATTCCAGGTGAAACATGTAGGGCGACGGGTTGGTGACCCGCATGACACGATAGACGTCGAACGGGTCGACCCCGCCACGAGCCACGTCGAACCGTTGCGAAAGCACCACCTGAAACGCGTCGCCTGCTTTGACGTACTGCTGGATGCGACGGACAGCAGCCTCGTACTCCGGCTTGCTGGTGCGAGCCACGGGCTGCACAGCGCCTGCCGTCCCACCGACAAGATCGAGCGGCCGGAGCGCCGCCGCGGGCCGGGCGAGTCGGTCGAAGATCTCCTCGACCTTGCGGCAGGCTTCGTCGTAGGCGCGGTTGGGATCAACACCGGCCACGTCCACCGAGGCCACCGCCTTGATCGTGCCGCGCAGGTTGTCGAACACCACCACGGTGTCGGTCAGGGCGAAGCACAGATCGGGCAGGCCCAATTCGTCAGGCGCGTGCTCAGGCAGGTGTTCAAACCGCCGGACGAAATCGTAGGCCAGCCAACCCACCGCCCCGCCAAAAAAACGCGGCAGACCGGGTGGCACCGCGGTTGGCAAAGCCGCCAAGGTGCGGCTGACATAGTCGAGAGGGTTGGCTTCGCTGACCCGTTCTTCGAGAACGAAACCGTCGCCCTCGGGCCGCAGGCGTTCGACCTCGGTTCCCCGGGCACGAATAACGGCGCGCGGCCGCACGCCGGCAAAGCTGTACGCCGCCCACTTTTCACCGCCCACTACGCTTTCGAGCAGAAACGAGTAAGGGCCGCGGCCCAGCTTGGCGAAAACCGAAACCGGCGTATCTGCGTCGGCCAGCCATTCGCGATACACGAAACACAGGCGCCCTTGCCGGGCGAGATCGAGGAAGCGGGCGCGGTCAGGAACAAAGGCAGCCATGATGGGTGGCGGGAGATTAACACTACTTTCCCGTGCCCGACGGCAGTTCGACGCGGATTTCGCCTTGTTCCAGGGGATCGACCTGGCGCAGTTCGCTGGCCACTTCGTCATACTGTGCGGGCAACACGCGCGAGATGGGGAGTTGCCAACGGCGGCGCAGGAGCAAGTGTACGGCGCCGGACGCAGGGCCTGCTGGTGCCTCGACCTGGGCCAGGCGTTCCTCGGAGAAACGCGCCTCGCCGGCCGTCACGCTGCCGCTGGCTCCGAGATCGATGACCCTTGCCCCTGCCGGCAGTTCGATATCAGCCTCTAGCAAGAGGGGCACGTCGTAGCCAAGTTGCAGCGTGGTCCGTCGTTGCGATTCGGTGAAGTAGCGCCGGCCCGGCTGCGACAGAAAGAACTTTGGGCGAAGCCAGAGGGCGTTGCCTTCGCGCGTGGCCATGCGCGGGTTGGTGAGGGTGTAGCTGACACGTCTGCCGCCGGACGAATCCTCCTGCAAGGAAAGCTCGTCGAGAACGGCGCCCGGAAACTGCTGACTCAGCCAACGCTGCTCGAACTCCTGGCGGAGTTTGGCCTGATCCCGGCCGGTTCGTTCGACGACTTCGTTCCATTCGAGGGCGGGCAAACCGCTCACATCCTCGATCACGCGGACCGCGGCGCTGCCGTCCGCCGCAAGACGCATCTTCATCGCCACGTGGCGTCCGTCCGGCACCATCCCGCGGGCGATGGTCAAGGCATCGTCGCCCACGACAAAGCCAGGGGCACCTGCCAACCCCGGCGGTAGATAGCCAAACGGAGCACGCCGGGTGCGTGGATCGAAAAATCGCATCGCCCCGTCAAACCCGGGCAGTCGCACCACCGCGTCGCTGAAATCATCAAGCGCCTGCGGCGCCAGTTTCGCCGCTGCGGGGGCGCGGTTGAGCGGGCGCGCGAACATCAGCTCCGCCTCGATTCCCAGCGCGTGCGCCAAGGCCAACACAACCGCCGCGCGATTCCCCTGCCCACGAGCAAGCGAAACCGTGGCCGGCTCGAACAGGCTAGACTCGGGCTCGATGTGCTGGTTCACCCAGCGGGCAAGGACCTCTGGAATCTTGGCCCGATCGCCGCCAGCCTCGATCCTGATCGACGCGGCCACTCGTCGCAGGTCCGGCGAAGCGCGCGCCACGGTGTACAGGCGGTCGGCCAGAAAGCGCGACCAGCGCGCAAGATCGACGCCGCTCGACACCCGCACCGAAGGCACCCAGTCTTCTGCCGCGACAGAGGACCGCTCAGGAAAAAGCTGCGGCATCTGCCGCGCGTGGAAGTGCAAAATTCGCGTGCCGTCAGGACCTGGATTGGTCGTGGGCTCGGGCGCCCCGGCCCGCCGATCCTGATCCACCGGCATCGCTGCCGGCGCGACCAGAAGGTACTCGCTGCGATGAAGCGGCGCCTCGAATGCCTGGAAATAGAAGCGTTCGCCCAGAAATCCTGGAGCAAACGCCTCGGCCGGTTGCTTGTATTCCAGGGTTTCCCATTCGACGAAGTCGCCCACTGCCACATCGGGAACGGAAACCGTTTCCTTGCCGGCAATCTCTTGCGCCTCGCGGATGGTCCCGTCCGCCTTGCGTGTACGCAGGGCGAGCACGTCGGCTCCGGACGGCACGGAAACCTCGCTCGCCCGTTCGAGGCCTTCCTTGCTCAATACTTGGGTGATGGTGTGGGTCAGACTGGCGCGGCCGCCGTCGGGGAAGATCCGCTCGACCGTGCGATCCAGCACGATCACCGCTGGCGCCTGGTAGTGCTGGCCGGACGTGAGGAAGTCGCGGATAACCTGCGCGCCATCTAGTCGAAATTCATCGAGCGGCGGGGACAGCCCAACGATGCGCGCTGCCTGGCGAACCGCGCCGCTTCCGGGGAAGAGGCGCAGCGTCTCGATGAGCACGGCGCGCGCTTCCTTTGCGGCACCCTTGGCCATCAGGGCATCGGCCAGGAGCAGGCGCAGATGACTGTCGCGCGGGGCCCCGTCGACCAGAGCCTGCAATTCCGCGGCAGCGCCGTCCGCATCGCCCTGCTCCAGCCGCAGCGTCGCCAACTCCGAGCGGACCCACGCGGGGTCGGCGCTGGTGGCCAGAGTGCGGCGCAGGGCCGACTCCGCCGCATTGACGTCGCCGCGCTGTCGATACCACTGCACCGCCGCTTCGGACTGGGCATCGCAGCGAAGCAGCAGATTGGCCAACCGTTCCTGCTCGCCGAACTGGGCCAGTTCCTGCGCCCGGCGCAGCCCTGCCTCGATAGCCACGCACGCCCCCTGCCCCGCCTTTCCGTACGCCACGGCCTCTGCCAAGGCAGCGTCAGCGTCACGTTCCAGCCCGCGGGCGCGCAGGGCATCCGCAAGTTGCAGCGCCGCTGGCCACCATTGCGCGGCTGCGCCTCGCGCCCGCTCGGCGTACTCCGAAGCCTCGCGGGGCCGCCCATTGTCGAGTTCGAGACGGGCCAGATCCGCCCAAGCCCGCGCCATGTGCGGGTCCGCCGCCACCGCACGCAAGTGAAGGGCGCGCGCCCGGTCGCGGTTCATGTTGTCGGGGCGAGTGGAATCCGCCTCCGCCATGCGCGCCGCCGCGCATAGGCCCAGGGCAAAACCGGTGCGTTTGGTCAAGGCGGCCGCATACACCAATTCCTCGTCCAAATCGCCAGCCATGTGCGCCGCGATGCCCGCGGCGAAATCGAAAATCGCCTGTTCCAGCGAATTGGCGTCCGGCCGGCTTTCCGAACGGGCGTGCTTGCCACCGGCCGCAGATCCGATCAGCAGGCCAACATCAAGCCTTCCGCCGTAGCTCCCAAGACGAATTTCCACCTGGTGCCGACCGGCGCCCAGTTCCAGCGGCTGCGCCGACCAGCGCGAGCCAAGCGTCTCGGCCGAGTCGCCGTGGCGATGCCAGGGACCGCCATCCACGCGCAGCAGGGCGGGCCCGGCGTAGTCGAGCACGATTTGGTAGTGGCCAGCGCGCAGGCCAATCTCAGATTGCAGCAGGCGCACGCCGGGCAGCGGATCGGTGCTGGGCATGGTGAACCGGCACCCGACCCGGGTAAGAGCTTGCACCGGGATCACCGGGCGCACTTGCTTGGAAAGGAGATCAAGATACGGCAAGCGGCCGGCCACACCGACCAGACGCAGATCGGCCAGACACCCCGATCGCTGCGCCTCCCGTTCCAGCAGGTCGGCATCGGCCCGTCGCCGTGCGATTTCGATCGCAAGAGAGGCCAGGCGGTACTGCGCCCGCCACGGCAGGCGATCGCGGGACACGGCCAGAACCCGGTCTTCAGCGGCGCGCCGGTCGGGCAATTCGCCAAGAAGTTGCGGCAAGCGCGCCGCCGCGGCCGTAGCCACCAGCCCGTCGCGCCCATCGCGATCCCGCGCCACCGCCTCGATCAGATCAAGGTAGTGCGCCAGAGCCGCATCGACGTCACCGCGCTCGTAGGCCAGGCTGCCGGCGCCAAAGAGCGCCGAATTCCTGGGCTCGCGTTTTTCAGGCGCGGCCAGAACGGATCGCCACAGTGCCTCCGCTCGGTCGGCGTGGCCTTCAACCAGGGCTTGCCAGGCCCGGCCGGTTTCCGTGGTCGGGTCGGCCCGTCGCCCACCGTTCAAGATGCCGGCGCATCCCGCGGCGAAAAACGCCAAGAACCCGACGGCGAGGACCGCCCGACAGATCCAGGCCCGCGCGCTCATGGTGCCAACTCCCCTGCCATCACGATGGGCTCGCCGAGCAGGTTGTCCACATCACGTAGAAAGGCGCGAAATTCGCCATACTCGCTGGCTGCAATGCGATCCCGCTCCACCGACAGCAGCGAACGCACCTTGAGGCTGCGGCCATCCTTGGCCACAGCCACTTCCAGATCGAAGGTGCCAAAGGCGCATTTTAGCTGGCGCGCGGTCGGGACGCGCAGCAGGCGAAACCCGTCCGGCAGGCGGTACTCGACTTGTTCCTCATGTTGCCAGGGGAAGCCGAGAACCAAGGGCCATTTTCTCACGCCCAGACGCGCATAAGTCTGGGTCAGATCGGTTTCGCGCGAGCTCAACGGCAGGTGGTACTCGTCCCGCTCACTCGGTTGGGCCAAATGCGGGACCAGCGCCCGTGCTTGCACAACCACCGGCTGGTTGCGATCCTCCACGCCGGCCATGTCCACCGTCTCAAGCTGCGTGCCGACGTGGCGGCCATTCCAAACTTTGGCGTAGCGTTCGCGCCGTTCGCCCGGCGTCTGGTAGTGCGAGCGCCATTCCTGCGCCGCCTGGCCCGTGATGGTCACCGTCTCGTCAACCCGCGCGCTGCCATCAGGCGCAAGAACCACTTTCCACACGCGCAAGGCACGGTTGGCGGTGGCAGGCAGTACCGGGGTGCGCGCCACAGTGGTTCCCTTTGGTCCCACGCGCAGGACCATCACGCCCTGGTCCTGGGCCGGCAGCTCGTGTAGTCCGGAAAACTCCGCGGTACCGTCGAGATAGAGATCGAGCTGCGGAACATAGGTAATCGCGTGGTCGAAAATGGCCAGCGAAGCCGGGTCGCTGTCCACCGTGCCCGCCCGCCGCGTCCGCAGCAGGACCATCTCGGACTCGATCCCAACTTCACGCAACAAGGCCACGAGCAACAGGGCTTTGTCTTTGCAGTCGCCAAATCGACGCAACAACACCTGGCTCGGAGGATAGGGTTTGTAGCCGTGAATGCCGAACTCCAGGCCCACGTAGCGCGTCTTCTCGATCACGAATCGGTGCAAGGCGCGCACCTTATCCGCGTCGCCGCGCAGCCCCGCTGTGACCTGCGCCGCCGTCTGTTTCAAGGTTTGGTCACTTTGCAACTGGTCCTTGGCCAGGTTCCAGTACCATCGGCCCACGTCCTGCCAGCTCTGATAGGTGCTGATGTGCAGGTAGGGCGCGACCTCGGTGAACCCGGGCATGGCCGGCTCGACATCGACACGGGCCACATCGGTGGCCGACCAGCGATGGATCACATCGTTCCCCTGGCGCTCCACCTGGTGTTTGAGCCCCGGCAGCCGCGGCTGGTTGAAGGTGAACGACCGCTGCGCCGGTGCGATGAGCGTGTAGTCCCATTTCTGCTTGGGAAACAGATCAGCGATGATGGTCAGCTCGCCGAAGTAGTCGGCCATCTCGTTCTGGTAGGCGACATCGGCCACGGTGTACTGGACCTCGATCACGTCGCCAGCCCGCAGGTTCTCGAAGCTCACCACCTCGGCACGCGCGTCGTAGTACAGGCCATACCAGGGCTCGGAGAGGTCGCGATCGTCGCGCCCGCTCGCCTGCGAGGTTTCAAAATCCCCGTCAGTGGTGCGGCGCAAGACACGCGCCTCGCGGATCTCCACTTCCTGCTCGCCGGGCACGTAGCGCACCAACACCTCTTGGTTTTCGCGAGCCGCGCGATCGGTGCGCAGGTGGACGATTCGCTGAACGAAGGTGTCAGACAGTCCATTCGGATGCACCCGTGTGACATGGCGGTCGAGAAGCACCACGGCTGGGTCGCCGTCCGCCGCTGCCAAGGGCCCGGTCAAGGCCGGCCGGCTGACCGCTTCGCCATCAGCCGCGAAAGAGCGTGCCATATCTTGCACGTCGGTCGACCGACGTGCCGCCTCACGTGACGCTACCAACGCCTCGCCATAGCGCCGCAGCGCCGGCTGTTGCGGACGCAGCTGCAATGATTGGCGCACGCTCGCTGCCGCTTCCCGCAGGCGCCCCGATCGCGCCAGCAGGCGAGCCAATTCCTCGTGCAGGCGGGGCTCGTCGGGCAGGCGCAGCAGGGTTTTGCGCAAGACCGCCTCGGCCTCGGCTCCCTGCCCTGCGCCTTCCAGCATATGCGCCTGCTCGATGGCGAAGAAGTGTAAGTCAGGCCGCCATGCCGCCGCTTCGCCGAACAGCCGCGCCGCCTGTCGCAGATCCCCGCGCCGCTGCGCAGCCCCGGCCCGATCGCGCAGCAAATCCGCGTCGGAACGGCGCCCATCCCACAGACGCTGGCGATCGGCCTCGGCGGCCGCCAGCCGCCCCAAGTCCTCAAGGGCACGGGCGTGCGCCTGCACAACCGCCGGGATATCGTTCGCCGTGGTCCCAAGTGCGTCGAGGCGGCGCAAGGCCGCGGCGTAGAGGCCCACGTCGCGCTCCTCGCCCGCCAAGGCGAGTTGAGCGGGAATTGATGTTGGGTCTGCCGCAGCCGCTTGCCGCCAGCGCTCGATCGCCAATTCTGGCCGTCGCTGTCGTTGCGCCAGATCGCCAAGCCCAGCCAGAAGCAGCGCTCGCTCGCCCGGCGTGGGTGCCAGCACCAGGGCGCGTTCCCAGGCCTGTCTGGCGTCGTCCTCCTCGCGCGCGACTTGGCCGAGAAAAACCAGGGCCGCAAAACGGGTTGCCGAAGAAGTCGTCTCGGAGGCCACAGCGCGGCCCGCCGCCACTTCGGCCGCCTTGCTTTCGCTGTCCTCGCTGTGGAGAAGGTCTAATGCGCGGGCAAGGTCGAGCCAGCGCGACGCCGCCTCGGTCTTGGGGGCACGATCGACCCGCTGGCGCAGAATCTCCGTGAGGTCACGAACCGCCGGAGGTGTGCCCAGCGGCGCAGCGCTCGCCACCCGGGCCGTTGGCGCCTCGCCGTCCGCTGTCACCCCGGACAGAGGCCCGCCCCCAGGCTCTGTCAGACGCAGGAACATGTGCCATGTACCCGTGGTGACGACGGTCTTCACCACCAGCACGCTGTCACCGCGCGGAAGCCAGAGCGCGGCAGCATCCTGATCCAGCGCAGGCGATCGCACCACATCGCGAGTCATCACCAGGCGGCCGTTGAGCCAGACCTTGACCGGCCCCGGCGAACCCAGGCGCAAAGCCGCCCACCGCCCGCGATCGCTGTGCACATATGCAAGCCCATACGCAACAGCATCGCTGTCTGGCCGCAAGAGCCCACCGAGCGCAACGGCGCCCTGCCGAACCACCTCGACCGGGCTGCGGCGCCAACAAACCGGCTGTGTTTTGCCCGGATAGCACTGACTTCCGCGTGGATCGGGCAAGATCAGCTCGACCGGGAAAACCTGTCCGAGTGCGCTGCGACCCTGGGCATCGAACGGCCCCAATACCCACAGGTCGCGCAGAAAGCCCAACTTGCGGCGTCGCAAATCAGCTTGGTCGTGCTGACCCGCAAGGTCTTCCTCCAGAGAAAGGAAATAAGATGCCTGCGCCGCCACCAGAGGATCCGCGCTGGCTGGATTCCTTCCCTCGACGAACCCGCGCAGCACGCCTGCCAGCCGCCCTTTGCCCACCATCGAGTCCATGCGCAGAAGCGCAGCCAGGGACGACAGCGCCTCGGGCGTCGCCCGGCGAGCCTGCAAACTCGCACGCTCGGCATCGAATCGATCCTGGTAGGCGTCCGCCCGCGCCTGCCCGCTGCCCGCGATGGCCTGCCCGGCCACCAGCGCCAGGGCACAGGCCAACCGCCGGGCAACCTTCATTCTCATCACTGCCTTTTAGGAAGACTACGGTGAAAAGTAGTGCCCGATGGATTCGCGCAGGGCCAGGCGGGCGCGGTGCAGGCGGGTCTTGACCGCAGGCAGCGACAGCCCGAGCATTTCGGCCGTCTCCTCCGTCGACAGACCTTCCACGTCGCGCACCAGGAAGACCGTGCGCAGGCCCTCGGGCAAGGCGTCCACGGCTATCTGGATGTGGCGCCGCAGTTCCTCGGACTGAAGCTGCTCGTCCGGCCGTTGCGACCAATCCTCTGACGAGCCATGCACCGACTGTTCCGCCACCTTGTGCAGCACGCTCGGATCGATGTCGTCCAGCATGACCTCGGGGTGCCGATTGCGCGCCCGCAGAAACATGAGCGCCGCGTTTGCGGTCACGCGGTACATCCAGCTACCAAACTGCGCCCGCCCCTCGAAGCCGGCGAGATTCCGCCACGCCGACAGGAACGCATCCTGCAGAATTTCCTGCGCGTCGTTCTCGTTGCGGACGAAACGCATGGCCAAACGGTAGAGTTTGTTCTCGTAGCGCGCGAGAAGCTCTTCGAACGCCGCTACGTCCTTTTTGCACGCACGCGCAACCAGCACCTCGTCGGTCAAACCGGCCAAGGCTGAAGGCTTCGCGCCGTCGGGGCTGTGATTGGTGTCACTCTGGGGCATTAGATCCCTCTCGCGGGAGAGGCCAAGAATAGGCTACTGTCGCCCGAGAACATAGACCTTCGATCACTTCACGCTACACTTCGCCGCCGCCCATGGTCCTTGCCGTTCTCAAGTCCCTCCGTTTTCACCAGTGGGTGAAGAACGTTTTTGTCCTGGCACCTCTGGTATTTGCGCGCAAGGTCAATGACCCACGGGCGGTGGTTTTGTCGGTTCTGGCCGTGGTTTGCTTCTGTCTGCTGTCGAGCGCTGTCTACGTGTTCAACGACATCGTGGACGTGGACAAGGACCGCGCCCATCCCTTGAAGCGCCTGCGCCCGATTGCTTCGGGAGCTTTGCCCATCAGTCGGGCGCGCCTGCTCGCGGCCATCCTGGCTGTGGGCGGCTTGGGCGGCAGCACCTTCATTGCCCCCGTTCTCGGCGCCAGCGCCGCCGCGTATCTCGCACTGAACGTTGCCTACTCTTTTTGGCTGAAGCACGTCCCTTTCGTGGACGTGGCGTGCATCAGTACGGGGTTTCTCCTACGCGTTCTGGGCGGCGCCGCGGCCATCGCGGTGGATCCGTCCGCCTGGGTCTTGCTCTGTACCCTGGTCCTGGCGGCGTTCCTCGGTTTCGGCAAGCGCTCGCACGAGCTGCGCGTGGCAGGCACCAAGGGCGGCACCCAGCGTCTGGTGCTCGACCGTTATCCACCGCACGTGCTGCGCGTGCTCCTGTACGTGCTCGCCGTTCTGACCGTCGTGGCCTACGTCCTTTACACCCAGTCGCCCCACGCCCTGAACGTCTTTGGCACGCGCCGCCTGGCGCTCACCGTCCCGTTCGTGGTGTTCGCCCTTTTTCGCTTCATCTGGATCGTCCAGGGCAAGGTGGACAGCGAAAGCCCGACCGATTCCATGCTGCGCGACCCGCCCTTTCTCATCAATTTGCTGGGCTACGCCGTAGCCATCATCGCGATCCTGTACGGCGGCTGGTAGACAAGAACTATCCGCGGACGCAGTTGCGGCCGGCGTTCTTGGCCTCGTAGAGTCGCTCGTCCGCGTGCTTGATCAGGCCGCCAGCGTCCGTGGTCTCTTGGTCCAAGGCCGCGACACCCAGGGAAATGGTGACGTCGATCTTCACGCCCTCGAAGCGAAACTCGGTCAGTTCCACGATGCGCCTGATCTTTTCGGAAAGCTGATGGGCATTGTGACGGTCAATCTCGGGCAGCACGATGGCGAATTCCTCGCCGCCATAGCGGGCGAATAGATCCTCGCGCCGGATTTTGCCCTTCACCGTGGCCGCCAGGGTCTTGAGCACCAGATCCCCTGCCAGGTGTCCGTGGGTGTCGTTGACCTTCTTGAAGTGGTCGATGTCGAACATCACCAGAGACATGTCCCGCCGGTAGCGAAGGGCGCGCGCGATCTCGCGTTCAATGCATTCCTGGAAGTAGCGTTTGTTGAAGATTTGGGTCAGACCGTCGACAGTGGTCAGTCGGTAAATTTCCTCGTGGTAGGCACGCTCGATGTTGCCGCCCGAGAGGAACTTGAAGATCGTTCGGCCGATCTTGATGAAGTCGCCGTCTTCCAACGGGCGCTCGTCGATGAGCTCGTCATTGACGTAGGTGCCGTTGGTCGATCCGAGATCGCGAATCCGGATCGCACGCCCAGAGTTCACGATTTTTGAATGGGCGCGCGACACCGACTCCTGGTCGATCTGAATGTCGGACTTGGAGGATCGCCCGACAACCAAGGTAGGCGCTTCCAGGTTGTATTTGCGGCCCAGGTCAGACCCGTAGATGACCACCAGGCACGCCTCCTTGGTGGGAGCGTGTTCAGTAATCTTGTTGATACTGGTGACGACGGTCTTGGCCCGAACGCGATCGGAATCGACAAGACGGTCAACTTTGTTGGGTGGGACGCGTGGCAAGTGGAACCATCAGGTTAGGACGGGACCGCGGCCGCGTAAAGGCGCATCGCCACATACGAATTCAAGACACATTGTCCTACATATGCGGCGGCGTAATTGTGGTTCCCACATCCCGCAGGGCCACATCACGGATGAGGCGCGACACCTTTCAGGGAATCGGCATCGGACAGTGCCTGGCGAAGGGCATCTTTGAGTCCGGCGCCGTCGGGACGCAGCCGGAGGGCAGCCTGGTAACTGGCGATTGCCTCGTCGAGCCGTCCCAGCCGGTGCAGGGCCGTGCCGAGGTTGTAGTGGATGTTGGCGACGGTGTTAGGCACGCCGACAAAGTCGGCCTTGGTTCCCGCGCCCTGTGCCCGCAAGGCGGCCTGGTAGTGGACGATGGCTTCGTCCAAACGTCGCTGTCGCTGCAGTTCGGTGCCCAGGTCATATTCTTCGACGATGGACGGAACCTGGTCGACCCGATCGAGCGGGAGGTTGCAGGCGACAAGCAGCGCCACGAGGATCGCGGCGGCGCGCATGCCGGCCCGCCTGTCCCTGGCGAGATCGACTGCGCAATCGAGGGCGTAGGCCGCGTAGAGCGCAAACAGCGGGAGCGCGGGGGCGCGGTAGCGGGCGGTGACGAAGAACCCAAGGAGCAAGATCGCCTGGACGGCAATGGCACCGGCAATCAATCCGTGCCGTCGCCACGAGCCGCGGGCGAGCCACAGACCAAGAAGGCCAAGGGGGATGAAAAGGCCGGTCGGGAACGCGATCCCCCAGCGCCAAAGCAGGACACGCAGAACCGATGAATACGAACGATCCGCGTACAGCCGCCTGCCTCGCGGCACCTCGGTCCCGTTGATAGCCTGCAGGACCTTGCGGGCCAGCAGCCGGAGCGAGGCCGCGGGGTGGTCCCGGAAATACGCGGCAGTCCTGTGCAGAAAATAGCGACTGTGCCCGGACGCGCTGCGGGTTCCGGTCGCCCAAGGCTCGGCCAGGATTTGGCCGAACCACGCAAAGTGCTGCACGTGATCGTCTCGGTTGATCTCCTGCAGTTCAGGAATGGCACCGACGTAGACGTTGACCCCATCGGCCCATCCCAGAGGACTGTAGCGGCCGGTGACGATGCGCTTGAGGGTACTCGACACCGACGTCGAATCGGCGGCTGGCGGCGGGAATACCGCGTAGGTGAAACTGCTTTCCGGAACGTCTTCGTAGCGGGCATTGTGCCAAGCCAGGGGCGCGATCACGGCCCCGGCGGATAGCAACAGCACCGCGGCCTTCTTTGCGAAGGCAGTCGCGCCGCCGGGCGCCCGACTGGTGAGCCAAAGCCAGCCAAGGGCGAACGGTACCAGAACCAAAGTCCCGCCGCGATTGAGGGCCGACAGGCCAATCACGACGCCGACAAGCATCCAGGTCAGCACGCCCGATCCCGAGCGTCGCGCCGCCCACAGAAGCGTCAGCAGCGAAAGCAGAAGGAGAAACACCTCCAGGCTGGCCGAAAGCGGCTCAAGGTCGTAGTAGACGAGGGTTCCACAGAAAGCGGAGAGCAGACCTGCCAAAAGGGCGATGCGACGCCGCTCGAACGCCAGTCGGCCAATGGCGTAGACCAGCAGGCAACTGAGAGCACCCATCGTCGCCTGCACCGTTTTCAGAATGACGATGTCATCACCGAGCAAGCGATAGAGCGTGCCCAGAAAGACCGGATACAGGGGCGGACGAAAAAGTGCCTCAGGGCCAGGCCATTCGTGGTGTGCAAAGCGAAGGCCGAGCAGGTGGTAGTGGTGGGCGTCGATCAGGCGATGCCAGAAATACGGGTTGGCAGCCTCCTCGGCCAAACAGGCCAGCCGCACGCCCAGCGCGCAGAGAAACACCGCCACGGGCGCGACGAGCCTTCGTTTGCTGACATCGGACGGAACAGCCTCCGGCACGACGAGGAGTATAGCTTTCCTTGCCTTGGCACAAACGCTGCAGTTCAAGAGAACATGCGCCTTGTCTTTGACCAGGGAACCATTCTTCTGCTCGACCCTGACTGCCCCACCGCGCTCGCTGATTTGCCGGGCGCCCTGTGGGATCCGCGGGTCGCGGCCTTGCGTTGCCCGGCGCGGTTTCACCAGCGCCTGCGGGGCGAGCTTGGTCAGCGCGGCGTCCGGTTCGAGGACGAAGTGGCCGGGCGCGCGGACGATCTGCCGAACCTCCGGACACCGGATCTGCGTCCCTACCAGGAGGCCGCTCTCGGCGCGTGGACGCTGGCTGACCGGCGCGGCGTGACCGTGTTGCCCACCGGCTCGGGCAAGACCCGGCTGGCGATTGCGGCCATCACCCGTCTGCGCGTGCCGACCCTGTGCCTGGTGCCCACGCGGGTTTTGCTCGACCAGTGGGCGCGCGCCATCCACGAGTGTACGGGGTTTGCGCCCGGCCGCCTGGGCGACGGCGAGCACCAGATCGAGCCCATCACGGTGGCGACCTTTGAGAGCGCCTGGCGCCAGATGCGCCAGCTCGGCAATCGCTTTCAACTCCTGGTGGTCGACGAGGCTCACCATTTTGGCTCCGGCATGCGCGACGAAGCGTTGGACATGAGCATCGCGCCGCTGCGTCTGGGCTTGACCGCCACGCCACCCACGGGCCAGTCGGCCGCGCGCCTGACTGAACTGGTCGGCCCTACCGTCTACGAACTGCGCGTCGACGATCTGATTGGCGAGTTTCTGGCTCCCTTTGACACCGTGGTGCTGCATCTCAATTTGACCCCGAACGAACGCGCCGACTACGAAGCCTTGATGGCAACTTTCCGCGAGGTTCTGCGCCGCTTTCGCGCCATCGATCCGGACGCCAATTGGCAGGAGTTTGCCCGGGCCGCGGCGAAAACTGACGACGGTCGACGTGCCCTCGCCGCCTGGCAACGCTCGCGGCGCCTGTTGGCGTTTCCGCAGGCCAAACGCCAGATGCTGGCGAGCCTGCTGGCCCGCCACGGCGAGTCTCGCGTGATTGTGTTCACGGCAGACAACGCCACCGCCTATGCCGTGAGCCGCGAGCACCTCATCATGCCGCTCACCTGCCACATAGGGCGCAAGGAACGCGAACGCGCCTTGACGCTATTCAAAGAGGGCAAGCTGCACGCCCTGGTTTCGGCCCAGGTGCTCAATGAAGGACTGGATGTGCCCGATGCCGAGGTCGGGATTGTCGTGGCCGGCAGCAAGGGCGAACGCGAACATGTGCAGCGGGTTGGCCGCGTGTTGCGGCCCATGCCGGGCAAGCGCGCCCTGGTGTACGAATTGGTGGTGCGCGCCACCGGAGAAGTCGAGCAAGCCCGTCGCCGAAGGAGCGCCCTTGCTGCCTGAAGCGATCATTCCGGCGCGTCTTGACCATGGCCGCATCCTGCCGAGTTTTCTCGACGAGCGGGATCAGCCCTGGTTGCATGTGCTCATCGACGAGCTGGACCGATTTCGCGGCCGCCCGCTGCGTGAGCTACAGCAACGCCTGCGCGAGCCCCTGCCCTGCGCGGCTCCTCACTTCAAGTTGCGTGCGGCGGTGCAGATGCTTCTGCGGCTGGGCAATGCGGAGATCAAATCTGAGGTGTCTCCCCCTGAGGCCCGCGAAACCCTCTTTGTCGAGGCCGTGCAACAGACGGGGAAACCGCGCACCGCAATTGTCGCTGCCGCGGCCGCGACACTGGGCCTGGCGCCAGCAGGCTTGGAACGAGCGCTTTTTGCTGATTTGCCAGGGGAGCGCATATTCACCGGCCCCGAAAGCCCCGTGTCACCCCACGACGTCGCCTTGCGGATCAATCAGCTCATTGCCCGCAGCCTGCTCTTTCGCGCCAGCCGCGTGCGCATCCGGGCCGAGGGCGCACTACGCCCGGTGGTTCGCCAAGCCAAGTTGCGCGGCCTCATCTGCACGGTCGAAGACGGAGATCCTCCGGTTCTGGATCTGTCCGGGCCGTATGCGGTCTTTCGCCGTACCCTGCTCTACGGCCGGGCGCTGGGCGAGTTGATTCCCTTTCTCGCCTGGTGTGCGCGTTTTGAGCTGCAGGCCACCTGCGCTTTTCGCGGCCAGGAGGCCGAGTTGCACCTGCAAAGCGGCGATCCGCTGTTCCCGGCCAGTACGCCCAAGCCCTTTGACAGCAAGCTGGAGGCGCGTTTTGCCCGCGACCTCAAGAAGGCTGCGCCCGACTGGGATCTGGTGCGCGAACCCGAACCGGTGCGCGCCGGCGGCACCATCATCTTTCCCGATTTCCTCCTGCGCCACCGCTTCGATTCGAGTCGCCAGTTCTTGGTCGAGGTCGTCGGATTCTGGACGCCCGAGTATTTGCAACGAAAGCTGTCTTCGCTGCGGGCGGCGAAGCTGGACAATCTGATCGTGTGTCTCGACGAGGAGCGCTGCTGTGCCGACGGTGATCCGGTGCCTGGAGCACGCGTCGTCCGCTTTCGCCGGCGCATCGATCCGGCAGCGGTGTTGCGGGCGGCTGGCCAGATCCCCACCTGAAACGCAAGACGGCGAGGTGCTGATGCCACCTCGCCGCTTTGGTGAATCAATCTGAGTGAACTACGGCGTGCAGGTTCCTTCGGTGCAGCCGCTGGAACGTGAGCCCATCAACGCTGACATCGGCCAGACGCTGTTGCACGACAGATCGAGCGGCACGTCGGCCTCGCCCGTGCAGGTGACGATGAAGAATCGGCCGATGTAGTCGATGGTTACGCTGGCCACGGTTTCGCCAGCGCCATCCATGACAGTGATGGCACCGTCGCCGTTGTAGACGTTGTTCCCGTTGTACACTGTCGAATAGCAGGATGAGCCGTCCTTCGTGGCGGTCAGGGTGGTGTCGTCGGTCGACACATCGTGGGCCTCGATCTCGTTGGCCCCGTTGGCGTAGCACCGGTTTTTGCTGCCGGTAGCCATGTCGGTCTGCTGGATGCAGGCTCCACTTGAAACACAGTCGGTGCTGAGACTCGCGAGGCAGGTCGGTATCACGCACGAGCTGGCGCAGGTGCAAGTCGGAGCGGATGACGCGCCACCAGCGCCGCCCGCGGCTGTCCCGCCTGTGCTTGCCGTGCTCCCGCCAGCGCCGCCCACCGCGGTCCCGCCGCCACTGCCCGCGACTTTGGTATTGGTCCCGCCGCTGCCGCCCTTTGCTGTGCCGCCGCTGCCGCCCTTTGCTGTGCCGCCGCTGCCGCCCTTGCCGGGACTTCCGCCAGCGGCGATCCCGCCGCCGTTGCCGCCGCTCGGGGGAGCCACGGCCGTTGTGCCACCCCCACTGCCAGCGCTGCCACCAGCGCCTGTGCTGGGGTCAGGGACGCAGACGCAGCCGCCAGTCGCTGTGCCCGAATCGCCGCCGTTGCTTCCGCCGTCGGAGGTTGCCGTGTCGCCACCGCCACTGCCGCCCTTGGCGGTTGAACTATTTCCGCCGCTGCCACCATTGGCTGCCGAGCTGCCACCATTGGCTGCCGAGCTGCCGCCCTTGGCCGCCGAGCTGCCGCCGCTGCTGCCACCGTTGGCCGCTGCGCCGCTGCCGCCCTTGGCCGCCGAGCTGCCGCCGCTGCTGCCACCGTTGGCCGCTGCGCTGCTGCCACCCTTGGCCGCCGAGCTGCTGCCACCGCTCCCCCCAGTGGCAGCCGCGTTCCCGCCGGTACCGCCGATGGTCGGGCTGGGACTACTGCCGCAGCCTTCGACAACCGCGAAAAGGCCAACAATGACCAAAGCGCCTAGTTTTCTCATGAACTTCTCCTTCTCACTTATTGGTAGAGGCCCAATCGGGCCAACCGTCGAGCGGGATTATAGGCCAAAAATTCTGCGGGGCATGGATCCAGGACAACGCGCGTCGGGAAATCGCGGGCGCCGCAGAAGTCGACGTCGTATCGATTCCAAGAATGCCAGAACGACCGCTACATCTTGTAGCGCAAGAATCTCACCCGCGGTGATCCGGACACTTCCAGATAGAACCCGAAATCGAAGTCGATGAGGCCGGTGGCCTGCACCACCAGCTGGCGCGGCGGATTGGGAAATGGCTGGGCTTGTTTGAATGCCTCCATCGCCGTGTCGTCGAGAAAGTCCACGCCGCAGGTCTGCGCCACCGAGACCTTGGCCAGCGAGCCATCGGGGCGAAGCTGGACGTGGAGCTGGGTCAGGCGATCCTGCGAGCCGTAGATGGCGCCAGTGGGGTCGCGCCGCCGGAACTCGTCGACCGGCTTCCATTGGTTGCGCACCTGTTCCTTGACACGGTTGAAGAACGTCGCGAACTTCCAGCGTTTGGCGTTGAGTGCGGTTTCCTCGCCCTCGTCGACGTCGCGCAGGTAGTCCTGAGTTCCCGTGCCCGCGGCCCGCGCGATCTCCTCTTCCGAGGGCAAGAGCGGCGCCGCCCCCAGTCCGGGCGCGAGCAGAGGCGTGCCTTGCAGGGTCAGCGATGGAGATCGCCGCTGCCCTCCCCCGCCAGGCGGAGCAAATAGGCCCTCGGGATCCGACGGCCCCGGCGCCTGCTCGCCGGACTCACCCGGTGCCTTGTCTGGGTCGCCCGGCGTCGACAAGGCGCTCGGTCTCCGGTGTGCCGGCATGCGCATCGCAAGCGCGCCCGGCGATCCCGGCGGGTTCGGCGAGCGTTCCCTTTCGGCCACCACGGCCTTGTTTCGATCGCTCTCGCCGCGGGACTTCTGCAACTCGTTGGGATCGAACTTGCCGTACTTGCGCGTCTCGTGCTCAACCGCGGAATCGTACTCGGCGGCAAAACGCGCGTTCTCCGGCCGCCTCTCCTCACGCGGCTTGGCCAGGTCCACCACCTGACCGGGGGCCTTGGCCGATTCTTCCTCTTTCTTCACCTGCTCCTGTTGCGCCTTTTCCTCTAGACGTTCCATGTCGGCGATGAGTCTGCGCGCCGTATCGTCGTCGACCGTGCTGACCGCGATGGGTTCGGCCGCAGCGGCCCGCTGCTGCGCCGCCAAGAGGTCAGCCTGGTGCGGGGCCCAGATGTGCAACACGACACCAGCCATCAGCAAGAGCTGCAGGTGAATAAGCAGCGCCAGCGCGGCCCATCGGCCGAGCGAAGTGCGCTTGCGTCGCTGGGGTGAATCTACGGTGACCATGGCGCCAAAACCCGCCTTGCACCCTCTATTGTAGCGGCTTTTGCTCAGGGTCCAACCATCGACGCCCCACTTCGGACCACAGGGTTTTCAAAAGGAATCCGCATGGACACCGAGTGTGACCGGCCACTTGGGGGAAAAGGCGCAGCCTTGGCGACTGCAGACAGGGCTTCGGCATCAAACTCCGCAAAACCTGCAGATTTTACAAGGCGGATACGGCCGTTTAGGCGTCCGTCTGGTTCAACGGTGAACGCGACGATGGTTTCGCCTTGTTCGAGCAGTAGGGCGAGCCTGTGCGGAAAACGCAGGACGGCTGCCACACGGCGACGGATCTCGAGTTCGTAGCGAGTGCGCGCCTGTTCCGCGGCGCTGCGGGAAAGCTCGTCACCAAGCGCCATGGCATCGTGGCCAGGCGGCGCAGGCGCGGTCCCACGCGATGGGTGGTCGACAGCCCCGGGTTGCTGGCCCGGGCCTCGTGCCGCCTCCCCCTGCCGCGGGCCTGGCGCAGACACCGCGGAAAGGTCCAGCAAACCAGGATGTTGCTCGTCTGAGGCCGCGCGAACCCAACGAATGTCGCGGGCCGGACCGCGCTCGCTGGTGTCGAAGCTGCGCTCGCCCACCCGCGCGTCGAGTGGGCCTTCACCGCGCACAGATTCGCTGCCCGCCATGCGATGGGGAGCGGGCGCAGATTCCGCGGACGCCGCGTGGCCTTCGTCCTCGCCGTCCGCGGGAAGCGACGGTGCCGAGGCCTGTTCGTCGTCAGGCACGAGAGGGCGTCGGGTGCGTGAGGAATCGCCCATGCCGACCCGGCGCTCCCTGCGGCTGGCCTGGGGCGAGGATGCGGCACGTCCGGTGCGCTCGTGCTCGGGTCGATAGCGGCTGGAACCATCGGTCAGGCGCGCGTGCAGCGTGGATCTGTCCCGCCGGAATGCTGGTTCGAGCGACCTCCCGGTGTTCCTTCCTGCGTCCGGGGCCGGTGCCCGGCTGTCGGCCGCGATGGAAATTTCCGGGGCAAGGGATCGGCCAACGGCCAGGCCGCGATCCGTGGCCGCGTGGTCCTCGGTGGCCAGGGGCGCTTCTTCTGCGGGGATGGCAGGCAGGATGATCGGCGCTGGCTGAAGATCAACCCACGTCTCTTCCTCGGGCGCGGGAGCCGGACGTGCCGCAGCGGTCGGGTCAGGCAGCGGTGCGCTGGCGAGACGAATTTCGTTCGCTCGTGACGCGTCCACCAGCAATCCAAGCAACGCCGCGTGCAGGCCGCAGGACAAAGCAGTTGCCGAAAAGAAGCGACTCTTTCTCCGAGTTCTCACGGCGTGCCGTGTACCCTGGATCCGCAGCACTTCATTCCCTATGTTAGCACGTGCATTCAATGAGCGACCTCGTGCAACTGCGCAAGCCAAAGGCGACGGCTGAACGACCAGCCGTCGACCGCGCCCTTTTGCACGAAGTGGGACGCGCTGTGGCTGACTTCGACCTCATCTCAGAAGGCGATCGGATCTTGGTGGCGGTTTCTGGAGGAAAAGACAGCTATTCGTTGCTCGTCCTTCTAGAGACGCTGCGCCGACGGGCGCCCGTTCATTTCGACCTTGTGGCTGTCCACCTTGACCAATGCCAGCCCGGCCATGACGCCGCGCCGCTTGCCGATTGGCTGCAGACGCAGGGATTCGACCACCGGATCGTTCGGCAAGACACCTATTCGATCGTGGTCGACAAAATTCCCGAGGGGCGCACCTATTGCTCTCTGTGCGCCCGTCTGCGTCGGGGAATTCTCTACCGTCTGGCCAAGGAATTTCAGTGTACGAAGATCGCGCTCGGCCACCACCGCGACGATACGGTGGAGACGCTGCTCCTCAACATCTTCTTTTCGGGCAGGCTGGCCGCTATTCCGGCCCGCCTGGTCAGCGACGATGGGGCATCGGTGGTGATCCGGCCGCTGATCTACTGCGCCGAAGAGGCCTTGGCCCGTTTCGCCGAGGATCAGGGCTTCCCGCTTCTGCCCTGCAACCTGTGCGGCTCACAGCCCAATGCCCAACGCAAGCAGATGAAGGCCCTGCTGACCCGCCTGGAGGCCGAGCATCCCAACCTGCGCCAGAACATGCTGGCAGCGCTCGGCAACGTGAATCTATCTCACCTATTGGTCCCGGGCTGAGATCCGCTATTATGCGGAAGCTGCGTCGCACGCGCATGCAAGGGGTACGATCATGAAAACCAACTGCTCCAAGTCTTGGATGGCTCTGGCTCTTTTGCTCGGATGCGGGTCGCGAACGCCGCTCGACGATTGGCAGGGCGTGGAACCCGCGGGTCCGGGCGCCGGTGGAGTTGCCGCCCAGGGTGGTTTTGCAAACGGAACATCCGCGATCGTTGGGGGCAGTCTCGCAACCGGCGGCTCGGGTGATGGAGCCGTCCGCGGTGGGCAGGTCGCCACCGGTGGACAGGGCGTTTCGACGAGCGCAGGCGGAAACGCGGTAATTGGCGGCACGGGCGGCACGGGCGGGACAATCCAGTCGAGTAGCACCGTGACGGGCGGGCGCGGCGCTTCGACGAGCGGGGGCGGAAGCACGGTGGTCGGCGGGCGCGGCGCTTCGACGAGCGGGGGCGGAAGCACGGTGGTCGGCGGGCGCGGCGCTTCAACGAGCGGGGGCGGAAGCACGGTCGGCGGGCGCGGCGGCTCGACCAGCGCGGGCGGAAGCACGGTGGTCGGCGGTCGTGGGGGCACGACGAGCGGGGGCGGAAGCACGGTGGTCGGCGGTCGTGGGGGCACGACGAGCGGGGGCGGAACTTCGGCGGTTGGCGGAAGCGGCGGGACCACGTCGTGCCCAGCGCTGGCCGCCAACGAAGAAATGATCGACGACATGAACGATGGCGATCGCTTCATCCCGCAAGTCCACGGCCGCGCCGGGGCCTGGGATGACGCCGATGACGGCACGCCGGGCTCAACCATGTTTCCCGATCCAAACAAGCCATTCACCATGACGGACACAGGCGATGTCTGTCGCAAGTACGCCGCCTATGTGTACGGCGGCCCATTTGTAGACGGACCCCCGTCTTTCTGGTTCGGGATTGGCGGCCCGTACGACGCGTCCGCGTTCGACGGCATCAGCTTCTGGGCCAAGATCGACAGCGGCACATCGACGGGACTGCGGGTCGACTTTCCCGACAAGGACACGATGCCTGACGGAGCGCTCTGCTCAGAGACCGACAGCTCGAACCTGTGTTGGAACCACTACGGCAAACGCCTGAATCTCACCACCACGTGGACGAAGTACAGCGTCGACTTCTCTTCACTCACCCAGGATGGCTGGGGCCGCAAAGGGACTTCTTTCGACCGCTCGACTATCTACCGAGTGGAGTTCCAGCTGCCGGAGAACGCCAAGTTCGGAGTCTGGATCGACGACGTATCCCTCCACACCTACTTCTAGGCGGCGCCGCTGCGGCGGCGCGGCGTCACGATCTTGGGGGCGGTCCCACGCGGGGCCGCCGCGTGACCCGCAGCCTTGGCATGCGGCAAGGGCCTGGTCAGCGCGATTGCCAGAGCCTCGTCCACCGTGTGCACCGGCTGGATCTTGATTCGCTGGCGCAGGTGCGCGGGAATTTCGCTCAACTCCGCCATGTTCGTGGCGGGAACAATCGCCGCGCGCATGCCAGCGCGCACCGCCGCAAGCAGCTTCTCTTTCAGGCCTCCGATGGGAAGCACCCGGCCGCGCAGGGTGATCTCGCCGGTCATGGCCAGGTCGCGCCGCACGGGGATTCCAGACACCAGCGACACCAGAACGCAGGCCATGGTGATGCCGGCCGAGGGGCCATCCTTGGGCACGCCGCCTGCGGGCACGTGGATGTGGATCTCGCGATCCGCGAGAAAGTCGCTGCGCAACCCGAGGCGCGTGGCCTGGACCCGCGCGAAGGACAGCGCCGCCTGCGCGGATTCCTTCATCACGTCGCCCAACTGGCCGGTCAAGATCAGGTTGCCCTTGCCCGGCATCATCTGCGCCTCGACATGGAGGACCTCGCCGCCGGCCTGGGTCCACGCCAGTCCGTTCGCGATGCCAACCTCATCGGCGCGCTGGCGCTCGTCGGGGATGAATTTGGGCGGCCCGAGCAACTTGGCAAGGTCATCAAGCGAGACGCGGCTGGTTTTGCCTTTGCGGCCCTGCCCTGTCGCTCCACTTTCGACCAAACGTCGCGCCATCTTGCGTGCCAGCTGCGCCACTTGTCGTTCCAGTTCGCGCAACCCAGCCTCGCGCGTGTACTCGGAAATGATCTTGCGCAAAACCGGCCGCCCCAGAGAAAGATCGCGATCGGTCAGACCGGCCTCGGCGATCTGCTTGGGCAGAAGGTATTTCTCGGCGATGGCCAGCTTCTCTTCTTCGCTGTAGCCCGACAGACGCAAGGTTTCCATGCGGTCGCGCAGAGGCGGCGGAATGGTGTCGGACAGGTTGGCGGTGGCGATGAACATGACCTTGGACAGGTCATAGGGCACGCCCAGGTAGTGATCGCGAAAGGCGTGGTTCTGCTCGGGATCGAGCACCTCAAGCAAGGCCGCCGATGGGTCGCCTCGGTAGTCAGATCCCAGCTTGTCGACCTCGTCGAGCATGAACACCGGGTTCTTGGTGCCCGCCTGTTTCATCCCCTGCAAAATCCGCCCCGGCAGGGCGCCCACATAGGTGCGGCGGTGGCCGCGAATCTCGGCCTCGTCGCGCACGCCGCCCAAAGAAATGCGCACGAACTTGCGGCCCAAGGCCCGCGCGATCGAGCGCCCCAGCGACGTCTTGCCCACGCCGGGCGGGCCAAGAAGGCACAGCAAGGGACCGTGAGCCCCGCGGCGCAACTTGTGCACCGCCAAGTAGTCGAGGATGCGTTCCTTGACGTGATCGAGGTCGTAGTGATCCTCGTCGAGCACGGCGCGCGCGGCCCGCAGATCCACCGGATCCTCGCCCGGCTCCTTCCACGGCAGGTCGACCAGGACGTCGACGTAGCTGCGCACGACCGACGCCTCGGCGCTCTCCGGACTCATCTGTTCTAGACGGCGCAACTGCTTGTCCGCCTCGGCCCGCGCCTCGGCCGGCAGCCCCCCGTCTTCGATTCGCTGCCGCAGATCTTCGATTTCCTCGCGAAAGGAATCCGCGTCGCCCAACTCGTGCCGAATCTGGCGCAACTGTTCGCGCAAGTAGTAGTCGCGCTGGGTCTTCGACATCTCCTCTTTGGCGCGGCTCTGGATGCGGTTCTGCACCTCAAGAATTCCGACCTCGTTTTCGAGGGCCTGGTTCACCTTGGCCAGGCGCTGCACCGGATCGTCCATCTCCAAGATGGACTGCGCGTCGGCCAGCTTGAGCGTCAGATTCGACGCCACCAGATCCGCCATGCGGCCCGGCTCGTCTACGTTCTGCAACACCAGCGCCAGCTCGGGCTGCACCGTGCGGCCCAGTTCGGCCACGCGTTCCACGTTCTGCTTGACGGTGCGGACCAGCGCCTCCAGTTCGACCGTGGAGGCCGGCGTCGGCTCCTCCATGATGTCGAGACGAACCCGGTAGCTGGGCTGCTCCGCGATGAATCGCTGAATACGCGCGCGGCACAAACCCTGGATGAGAATTTTGAGCCCGCCGTCGGAAAGCTTGCGCATGCGCATGATGATCCCGACCGTGCCCGTCCGGTACAGCGAGCTCGGCTTGGGATCCTCTTCCGCCGATTCGCGCTGAGCGACGATGAAGCACAGACGCTGATCGTTCTGCAGCGCGACCTGCACGGCATCCAGTGAAACAGGCCGCGACACGCGCAGGGGTGCGATCATGTACGGGAAAATCACCAGGTCCCGAACCGGCAACAGCGGCAGGACATCTGGAATCTCGTGACCCAGGCCGGGCCTCTTGCCTTCGCCCTCGGCGCTCATGGTTTGCAGAGTAGCAGAAACCATTCGATCACCACACAAATTGGTCCGTCGACAGACGCCTTGACAGACCCGGGCCCCGCGACTAGCTTGCGCTCCTCTGACAATTGAATAGCGACACGGGCGCGGGGTCTCGATGGCCCCGCTGAAAAGGGAAGCCGGTGCGCACCCAAGGGTGCTATTCCGGCGCGGTCCCGCCACTGTAAGTGGGAAGTCTTTTCCGATCTGGCCACTGGAGAATACCTCTGGGAAGGCTGGAACAGACGCCGCGGCTTTCGCCGCAAGACCCACGAGCCAGGAAACCTACCCGTGTCAGCCACGATGCCAATGCTTCCCGAGGAGGAACTGGGTCCCGAGCTTTCTGCTTGCGTCCCCCGCTTCCGCCGACGGAACGGGGGTTTTTCATGTGGTCCCAAAGGGTGCCGACCGGCGCGGAGATCGCTGGGCAGGCCCGCAAGCACAATCTTTCGTTCCTCGTTGCCGCGTTCGCGGCGGCGGCGCTGTGTATGGCGGCGGGCGCCGCGCGGGCGACCGAGCCGATCTACGAAACCGTGGTGGTTGCCTCGTCCGTGGAGCGAGCACGCCAAGATGATGCCGCCTCGTCTTCGGTGATCACGGCCACCCGGACGCCCCGCAGCGCCGAGGACCTGCCCCAGCTTCTCTCCGAACTGCCGGGGGTTTCGGTCACGCGCATGGGTGGGCTGGGGGCGACGGCCACGCTGTCGTTGCGTGGGTCATCGGCCAACCAGGTTGAGGTGTACTTTGACGGCGTGCCGCTTTCTGCAGCGTCGGGCGGCGGCGTCGACATCGGACTCATCCCGGTCGTGGACTTGGATTCGATCGAAGTCTACCGAGGAATGAGCCCCATAGGGTTCGGCGCCTCGGCCATCGGGGGCATTGTCTCGTTGTCGAGCGCCACAGCGACCACCTCGGGCGTGCGCGCCTACGCGGGTGGCGGGTCGTTTGACACTGGTTTCGCTGGCGTGCAGGGACGCTGGGCGGGCAACAAGATGCGCGTGCTCGCCAGCGTGAACGGGCTTGGCTCCGCTGGCGACTTCACCTATCGCAACGACAACGCCACGGACTTCATTGGCAGCGACTCCATCAGTCGCCGGGAGAACAACTCCCTCCGGCAGATCGATGGTCTGACCCACGTCGTCGGACTCCTGCCTGGCGGACGACAAATCTGGGGTACGGCCAGCTTCCTGCACCGCGATCAGGGCGTGCCGCGCGTGGCTTCCCTGAGCGCCAATGGGGCGTCACTCGGTACTGACCGGCTGCTTGTTACGGCTGCCTATGATTCGCATGACGATCTCGGCAGCGGAGGGCTTCTGCGCGCCCAGATCTTCACGGTGGCCAATTGGCAGCGCCTTGACGATCCCTATGGCGATTTGTCGGCTGGCGTGGAGACGCGAACCCGCGACCTTTCGACCAACTCAGGGGCCACGCTTTCGGGAGCGAAGCCGCTTTGCGGGTGGCTGAAACTTTCCGCTGTCGCCGCCGGCCGCTACGAACGCTTTGAGCCCGCAAGCGTTCTGCCTGGCGCAACGGCCATTCCGCCTGGCGCGCGCGTTGCGGGATCGGGCGGGGTGGAGGCGCGGATGGTGACCCAGACACTGCGCCTGGCCGTGATTCCCTCGCTGCGCCTGGAAGCCGCCAAAGACACCATCACGCGGCCGGAACGCTATCGTCTGATGGGCGCAGACACTCAGCCGGCGACCTATTGGCTGCCCAACGCGCGGCTGGCCCTTCTGCAATGGGCAAGCGAGCAAGTCACTCTGCGCGCGAACCTTGGGCGCTACGGCCGTCTGCCATCCATGACCGAGCGCTACGGCAACACCGGCCAACTCCTGGGCAATCCCAACCTTGTGCCCGAAAGCGGAACCAACGCAGACTTGGGCGCGAACTGGACGCGCAAGGGCCAGCGGTTACGCCTGTCTCTCGACGGCGCCCTGTTTGCTGCCTGGGCGCGCGACCTCATCACCTTCCGCCAGACCACTGGGGGACGCATGAAGCCAGACAACGTCGGTCGCGCACGCATCCTGGGCGTGGAAGCCTCGGCCAGAATCGACTGGCGCAGCACGCTTCGACTTTTCGGGCAGACAACATTCACCGATGCCCGCGACATGGAGGGTGTGAGCGGCAGCTACGGCAAGCAGCTTCCGTACCGACCACGCCTGCGTGCCTATCTGCGGCCCGAGTTGCGCGATCTTCCCTTGGCGGGGCGCTGGCGCTGGGGGCTCTACGCCGATCTGGATGTGACCAGTGGCAACTACCTCGGCTCGTCCAACCTGGCGAAGGTCGACGCGCGCGTGCTTTTCGGTGCGGGCGGCCAGGTCGGTGCACCCCACTGGGGATTGCTCCTGATTGCCAGCGCACAGAACCTGGCCAATACGCCCGTGGTTGATTTCAGCGGCTATCCCCTGCCCGGCCGCTCTGTCTTTTTCACCCTGCAATGGTCCACGCCCGAAGCAAACAAGGAGATCCTAGAATGAACGAACCATCCCGGCGCCTCAGTCCTGCTTTGATTCTATCCCTGCCCGCCCTGCTTGGCCTGGCGTGCGGCAGTGGCACGGCCAGCAACGTCGCTGATGCGTCGGCCGAGACTGACAGTGCCGCTGCACCCGACGTTGAGACAGATGCCGCTGCGCTGGACCCGGCCGGGCTGGCGGTCGTTCACGGCGACAAGACCTACTCGTCGTCTCTGCTTTCGCTCGTCGATCCTGCGACCGCCTCGCTGGTGCATGACAACTGCCTCAATTCGGGCAGCGTGGCACCGCGGCTCTCGCAGGCACTTTCCGGCGACGTGGTGCTGCCGAGCGCGCCTTTGCCTGGCCATCCCTTGGTTCTTGTCGACCGCACCAACAATGCCCTGGTGTGGGTGAATCCCGCGGATTGCACCGTGGTCCGGCAGATCAGCGTCAGCACGAAATTCGCTGCCAACCCGCACGATGTGGTGGCGATTGCCGCCAACAAGTTCTACGTGACCCGCTATGCAACCAACCCCAATCCGACCACTGATCCGTCTGATCTCGACGAAGGCGCGGACTTGCTGGTGTTGGACCTCGACCTCGGCAAGGCTGTGGCCCGCATCGACCTGGCAGCTTGCGCCGCGGGCGGAACCGGCATCAATCCCAACCCCGATCGCGGCATGGTTCTGGGCGGCAAGATCTACGTCACACTCAATAACTTCAACGCGAGTTTCAGCCAGGCCGGCCCCGGTCGCGTGGTGGTCGTCGATCCAACCACTGATACTGTGAGCGGCGTGATCGATCTGCCTGCCTTCAAGAACTGCGGCGCCATCGTTGCGGTGCCGGGGCAGCCTGGCGCGCTGGCGGTCGCATGCGCGGGAGCCTTTGCTGACGGCGCGGATCAGATCAATGGCTCGGGCGTGGCGCTGATCGATACGACGCTTTCGCCCCCTTCTGTGCAGCCGCTGATGGCCGCTGCCTTTGGCCGCCCGGTTTCGGGAGCCGATCTGGCCGTGGTGACTTCCACCCTTGCCTTTGTTGTCGTTCCCGGCGATTTTTCGGGAAAGCCCGCTGATGAATTGTGGCAGTTCGACTTCACCCGCGGGGTCCCGCAGAAACTGCTCGACGCGGGTGCCAGCTTCGTGCTCGGAGGCCTGGTCTACGACCCGACCACGCGGCGGATGTTTCTGGGCGATGCCAACGCACAGTCGCCCAAGCTGCATGTCTTCGACGTGAGCACGGCATCTCCCGCCGAGCTACCCTCCCTGTCGAGCGATCCAGAAGAGGGGCTGTTGCCTCGATTCTTGGGACTGTACTAGCGTCCGATGAAGGCCGCGCTCACATACGCAGTGCTGATCGTGCTCCTGGTGGGCGCGGTCGTTGTGGCGTTGCTGGTCGGGCACGGCAGTCTGACCGATCCGACATTGCGGGCGACACTGCTGGGGCTGCGGGCCACGCGGGTCGGGGCGGCGCTGCTGGCGGGCGCGGCCCTGGCCACAGGCGGGGCCGTGGTTCAGGGCGTGTTTCGCGATCCCCTGGTCAGTCCATCGATTCTGGGAACGACGGCGGGCGCCAGCTTGGGCGGACAGTTGGCCATGCTGGCCATGCTTTCCGGCTCGCCCCTGGTCAGCGCGGCGGTCAGCGCCGAAATGGTGATGCCGCTCGGATGCCTCTTTGGCGCAGGCGCCTCGCTTGCGATTGTCTTGATCTTCTGTCGTGAACGCACGGGCACCCTCCGACTCATTCTCACTGGGTTCATTTTGTCGTCGCTCTTTCTTGCCCTGGCCAGCTTCGTCAGCAGTTTGGCGCAAGATTCCTGGGACATGAGCCGGGCCGTGGTTTCCTTCACCCTGGGCGGCGTGGGAGGGGTCAGCACGCGGCAACTGCTGGCGGCTCTGCCCCTGATCACCGTGGGAATGGTCGCGTGCTGGTTGTGGAGCGGGACGCTGGACCTGCTGCTTTCCGGCGAGGACGAAGCCAGCAGCCTCGGTGTCGATGTGGGCCGAGCCCGACGCTGGACTGTGACTTGGGTGGCCGTGCTGACCGCGGCGGCGATTGCGGTCGGAGGCAACGTCGGTTTCGTGGGACTCATTGTTCCGCACACCCTGCGGCCCTTGGTGGGCGTCCGCCACCGGCGCCTCATCCCAGCCTGTGCCCTGCTGGGTGCCACTTTTTTGGTCGCGTGCGATGTGATCGCGCGCGTGTTTCCCAGTCGGTCTGAACTGCCCTTGGGCGTGATCACCGGCATCATTGGCGCCCCCGTGTTCTTGGTCCTGCTGGCACGATCACAACGCGAGGTGAGCCATGGGTGATGAGGCGTGCGTGCAGGTACGAGGGATCACAGTGCAGCGAGGGACAAGGGTGCTGCTCGACCGCGTCAGCTTCTCGTTGGGCACGGGCCAGGTTGTTGCCCTGCTCGGGCCGAACGGCGCGGGCAAGAGCACGCTGCTCAAAACCTTGGCCGGCCTGTTGTCGTTTTCGGGCGAGCTGCGGCTCGATGGGCGCGAGGCGTCCGGTCTTGACCGACAGGAACGGGCGCGCCTGGTGGCCTATGTGCCTCAGCATTCGGCGCTCGACGCGGCCTTGCCAGTGCGTGATGTGGTGACCCACGGTCGATTTGCCTATCGCGATGTTTGGGGGCGGCCTGACCGGCGCGATGACGCGGCCGTTGATCGGGCCATGGAGCTGACCGACACGCGCCGCCTGGCCGAACGATTGTTCAGCCGCCTGTCCTACGGCGAGCGACGGCTGGTGCTGCTGGCGCGTGCTCTGGCCACAGAAGCGCGCGTGTTGCTGCTTGACGAGCCCACAGCGGCGCTGGATGTGACCCACGCGCTTGTGCTGCTTCAACTCCTGCGCGACTTGGCGAGGCGCGGCTGTCTGGTCATCGTGGCGCTCCATCAACTCAACGAAGCGGCGCAGGTCAGTGACCAGGCGCTGTTGCTTGCCGACGGCCATCTGATTGCCGAGGGTACTGCCGCGGACGTCATCTGCCCCGAGTTTGTTCGCCGGGTCTATGGCGTCGAGCTCGTGCCGGCGGCCCAGTTTGGCTATCGCCTGTCGGACAAGAGGGATGCGGTGCCATGAACCGCGTGACCCTAGCCAATACCTGCGCGCTCGCGCTGGCTGTTGCGCTGACCGTGCAGCTTGGTCGTCGCCCGTCCGGCTTCCGGGGTGCGACTGGCGGCGAGAGTCTCTCCGATGCCGCCGGCTATCCCGTTCCGTTGCGACGCTACACCCGCATTGTGTCCACAAATCTGGTCACAGATCGGATGCTGCTGGAACTGGCCGAGCCGGATCGCATCTTGGCTTTTAGCCGGGCGGCTGCCGAGCGGCCACGGGATGGCTATCGCTACCGGGGCAGGCCGGCTATCGACGGGTTCGGCCCGGTGGAGGCGCTGGTCGCGTTGCGACCGGACCTTGTATTGACGAATAGTTTCGGCGCCCCTGGGCGCACAGCCAAACTGCGTTCTGCTGGCATCGAGGTGTTTGACCTGGGCGAGTTGCGCGGGGTGCAGAGCCTGGTAGTTGTGGCGGAAACCCTGGCTCGATTGCTGGGACAGCCCGCACGTGGACAGGAATTTGTCCGCACCTTTGTCCAGCGCATGAACAGCGTGGCGGCCGGGCTGGCGGGGCGGCAGCGCAAGACGGCGCTCTTCCTGTCCTCGATTGGCGGCCAGGTTCAAGGCGGCACTGCGGGCACGGCCTTGCATGACGTCTTGAGCGCAGCTGGCCTGGTCGATGCCGCCGCCGGCAGCTATCGAGACTGGCCTGCCTATTCGGCCGAGCAGTTGCTCGATCTCGCGCCTGACCTGATTGTGACCAAGCAGGGGATGTCTGCCGCGGTCTGTGCCTTTCCCGGCGCCGACCACCTGGCCGCGTGCCACCAAGCCGACCGGCTCATCGAGATTCCTGCCGAACTGGTCGACGAGCCTGGCCCGGCAATGCTGGAAGCCGCCGAGTTTCTCTTCCACCGAGGCTACCCATCAGTCTACCCATCCGAGGGTAGTATTCCAAGACCCTGACCGGCGGGTGCCCCGTCCGTCCACCCGTCCGAGGGTAGTCTCCCCAAAGCCTGACGGCCTGCCTGTCCGGTCTACCTGTCTGGTCTACCTGTCCGAGGGTAGTTTCCTCGAACCTCACGGCCCAAGGAGGGCTGTCGACCATGAGGCGACTCGGTCCGAATCCCCTTCGACCGAGAGTTTCACCGACGGAAGTTTGGGGATTTCGGGGCACCGCAAGTGAGCGCTGTTTTCTGCCCGCCCAGAATGCCAAGCAAGCCAAGTCCAGACACGCCAGTGACGGTTTCCACCCGTGACTGGCCTCCGCCGCTTACCACGCGCGGCAATTCGAGTACGGTGCAGACCGGCGCCCTGGCAACATGGCTCAGCAAGGCGCTTCTCTGTCTGTGCGTCCGGTCAGGCGGGAGCGGCTTGCAGCGCGGGCGCCGACTCCGCTGTCTCGCAAGCCACGCGGGCGAATTTCTTCATCCACCAAGTTC
>Ga0265316_10000033_pt1 | contig 159729 bp, 140 predicted proteins | sample 4522metaG_FD_202092 | JGI IMG/M metagenome (GOLD analysis project Ga0265316, IMG submission 202092) | Rhizosphere microbial communities from Carex aquatilis grown in University of Washington, Seatle, WA, United States - 4-5-22 metaG | ecosystem: Host-associated > Plants > Roots > Rhizosphere... | reverse complement strand
TAGCGACCTCCGTAGGGACCAAATCGACCGGGAACTTGGGGAAGAGTGGACATCTGACTGGCGCCACTATATGCCTTGGTGTACTCCCGAGTTCAATCAACAGCTCGCGCATCATGTCGACGAAACAGGACGACGATTTCGACCCCAGCCAACGGCGGCTTTGCCCGGACGGCGCTTGCGTAGGTCTTCTGGGCAGTGACGGGAAGTGCAAGGTTTGCGGCACGCTCGGCTCTGGCGGGGCTGCGGTGACACCGGCCGCGAACTCGCCTGCCCTGCCCACTCCCGAGCCGGAGATCAGTGACGAGTCTGGTGTGCCAACCATGTCTGGTGCCGAAGAAGCAGCCTTTGACCCCAACCGCCGGCTTTGCCCCGACGACGCCTGCATCGGCGTGATCGGCAGCAACAACCGGTGCAGCGTTTGCGGCCGTCACGGCTGACCGCAAGCGGGGTTCCGGCAATCAGTTCAAGCGATACTTGAAGTTACGCGACTAGCACGATCGAGCCGGTCGTGGCACGTGCCTCCAGGGCCGCATGAGCTGCACCAGCTTCGCGCAGAGAGAACTGCCGCGGCGGCAGGATGCGCACGGCACCCGAACGCACGACCCCGAAGAGATCGCCGGCCATGCGGCGCAGGGCCTCGGGCGTGGCGGCGTAGGTGCCCAGGGTCGGGCGGGTCACATAGAGCGATCCCTTGACGCTGAGGGCGCCAAGGTCAAACGGCGGAACCATGCCCGAGGCTTGACCGAACATGACCAGGAGGCCGCGCGGCTGCAGACAATCCAGCGATCCGGCAAAGGTATCCTTGCCCACGCCGTCGTAGACCACGCGCAGCCCGCGCCTGCCCGTGATCTCGCGCACGCGCTCGACGAAGTCCTCGCGTGTGTACACGATGACATGGTCACAGCCGTTGGCGCGCGCCAGCGCCACCTTCTCGTCGCTGCCCACCGTGCCGATCACCGTGGCCCCCAGATGCTTGGCCCACTGGCAGGCTATCTGCCCCACCCCGCCAGCCGCCGCGTGCATCAGAATGGTGTCGCCAGGCTCAATCTGGGTAGTCTGCAACAGCAGGTACTGGGCGGTGAGGCCCTTCAGCATGATGCAGGCAGCGGTGCGATCATCGATGTCGTCAGGCAAACGCACCAGGCGATCCGCGGGCACCACGCGTGCTTCTGCGTACGCCCCTACTGGTCCTGTGCCACAGGCCACGCGATCACCCGGTTGGAAGTCGGTGACCCCAGGGCCGACCGCTTCCACCACGCCGGCGGCTTCGCTTCCCAGGCCGCTGGGAAGAGGCAGCTTGTACACGCCCCGACGGTGATAGACGTCGACAAAGTTGACGCCCACGCAGTGGTGACGAACCAGGGCCTCGCCTGGACCCGGTGCAGCCAGCGTGACCTCCTCCCATGACATGACTTCCGGGCCGCCCGTGTTGTGAATGCGAATGGCCTCGGTCATACATGAAATCTACCATCGCTGTGTCCGCGGGGCACGAGTGGTACAACTACCTCATGGGCTCTTTGTTTCTCGACGCCTGCCGTGGCGAACCCACGCCGCGGCCGCCCCTCTGGTTGATGCGCCAGGCAGGCCGCTACCTGCCCGAGTACCGGGAAGTGCGCAACAACGTCACCTTCCTTGAGCTGTGCAAGACGCCGCTGCTCGCGGCCAAGGTGACCATGCAGCCCATCCGGCGCTTTGGCTTTGACGCCGCGATTCTGTTCTCCGACCTTCTCATTCCCCTGGAAGCCATGGGGCAGACGGTTAGCTTTACCGAGGACGGCCCCACCCTCGCGCCGCCGGTGCGGAGCGCGGCTGACCTGGCCCGGCTCGCGCTGTTCGATCCCTGGGAACGCACACCGTTCGTCTTGGAAGCCATTCGGCTGGTGCGCCCCCAGCTCGGCGAGACGCCGCTCATCGGCTTTGCCGGCGCGCCCTTCACCACCGCGACCTACGCCATCGAGGGAAAAACCTCGCGGCACTTCGTCGAGACCAAGAAGCTTTTCTACCGCGAGCCCCAGACCGCGCATCAGCTGCTCGAACTGATTGAAAGCGCCACGCGCTCGTACTTGCTGGCTCAGGTGGCTGCGGGCGCCCAAGCCATCCAGATCTTCGACTCATGGCTGGGCGTGGTTTCGCCCGAGGAATGGGACGAGTTCGTGGTCGGGCCCACCGCGAGCTTGGTGGCGGCGGTGAAGGCGACTGGCGTGCCGGTCATCTACTTCCCCAATGGGGCCACCACCATTCTCGACCGCGTGGCGCGCGTGGATGCCGATGTCTACGGGATCGATTGGCACCTGCCGCTTGACGAAGCGCGGGCGCGGCTCGCCGCCGGCGGAGCCGAGCACGCGGCCGTGCAGGGCAACCTCGATCCGGCCGTTCTCTTGGGCCCGGTCGAACGGATTGGGCGCCAGGCCGCTTCGGTGATCCGCCGCGGGGCTGGTCGCGGTCACATCTTCAATCTGGGGCACGGCATATACCCCGATACCCCTATCGAAAACGTGGAAGCCCTGGTCCACGCCGTGCGGGTTGAATAGCTTCAACCCATGCTGGCCGTTGTTGCGCTCAACATGGGAGGCCCGGATTCGCCGGCGGCGGTGGAGCCGTTTCTGCGCAACCTGTTTGCCGATCCCGACATCATCCAGTTGCGCTGGGCGCGGCCCTTGCAGCCGATCTTGGCGCGTTTCATCGCGCGCCGCCGGGCCGCTTTCTCGCGAGCCGCGTACGCCCAGATCGGCGGGCGCTCGCCCATCCGTGAAGAGTCAACCGCCCAGGTGCAAGCGGTGGTCGCAGCCATGGCCGCATCTGGGGTCGTGGCCAAGCCCTACCTGGCCATGAGCTACTGGCACCCCTTCCCCGCCGAGACCGCAGCGGCCATGCAAGCCGATGGCATCACACGGGCGCTGCTCTTGCCGCTTTATCCCCATCGATCGAGGACAACCAGCGGGTCAGCCTTTCGCACCATCGAGTCCGCCCTGAAGAGAGCGCCAATCGCCACGGCCCGCATCGAGGGATACGCCACAAACCCAGGCTATCTGGACGCCCTGTGCGACCGTATCGCCGAAGCGACGGGGCAATTGCCGGAGTCGGAGCGAGCGACGGCCCCGGTGCTGTTTTCCGCGCATGGCCTTCCCGAAGAGTACGTCCGTCGCGGCGATCCCTATCTCGACGATATCCGCGCGACGGTGGCCGCGGTCACGCGGCGGCTGGGGTTGGAGGGTCGGGCGCAACTCGCCTTTCAAAGCCGCGTGGGCCGGCAGCGCTGGCTGGGGCCCACCACGGAAGCAGCACTCGATGCCCTGGCTGGCGCGGGCCAGCGGGCCGTGGTCGTGGTTCCGGTTTCCTTCACCGGCGAGCATGTCGAGACGCTGCAGGAAATAGACATTCTGTACCGCGAACGGGCCGCCGCGCGGGGGATCACCAGTTTCGCCCGGGCGCGGGCCGTGAGCTGTCATCCCGCTTTCATTGCAGGGCTGGCGGGCTTGCTGGTATCCGCCGCGCACGATCGCGGTTGGGTGTAACCCATTTACTGGGCGAAGCAGCGCGGGTCGAGCACGATGGATTTCTTCGGGTCAGCGACACCGGCAAAGCGGAAGAACGTGAAGATGCCCAGGTCGTCGCCCACCACCAGGACATGGGCGTCTTCGCCCTTGTTGGCGCAAGCGCGGCTGCTGTTGAACTCGAGGTCAGCCAGGCCGATGCCGAAAAAACCCGTATTGGCAATCGGGTTGCTGTCGTTGACAACCGCGATCGGTGTCTTGCCGTCGGCAAGGGAGCCGGAGAGCTTGTAGATCAGCACCTGGCCGGCCTTGGGCGTCCTGCCTGCGTCGGCCTGCAAGGCTGTGACGGCGAGTTCCTTGACCCCGTCGCCATCGATGTCAACCAGAGCCACTCGTTGTCCGAACTCCGAAGCGCCGTCGGGGGTATTGGGGTCGACGATGGTGACCCCCGAGATCGTCTCGACCCGGACCTTGGTAAACAGCTTGGGCGCCGTGCTGCCGTCAAAGGGGCTGAACAGAAGATAGGCTCGATCGGGCGGCGCGCCTACCACCAACTCGGCCAGGCCATCCCCGTTCTGGTCTTCCACCGCAACCAGCGCCGTGCCGAATCCGCCCACGGCTGGATTGCCGGCCGGATTGGGCACCCCGATCTTGCGCGCGCAGAACAGCCCAGCTGGCGCCGTAGGGTTGGCGGGATCGATGCCATACTGCAGGATGAACACCTGTCCGGCTCCGCCCTTGACTGGCAATCCAATGGCGATTTCCTGGTTGCCATTGGGCAGGAAATTCCCGACTGCAAGCGACCGGTGTAGGTCCAGCGGCGTGGGCAGAGATCCGGGGCAGGTGGTTGAAACTGCTGCGCCCGTGGTGACGCCCAGCACGTGCACGGCGCTGTCGGAAACGATGATCGCTTCATCGGCTGCCGTCTGGGTCACGCGCCCGCTGGCGACGGCCAGGCCGAAGTGGGTTTCGGTGACAGGTCCATCAGCTGGGATTTGGGCGCTCTCGAAGTCCACCTTGCCGGCATCCCCAACCAGGTTGAGAAACGCGACGCGACCGGAAGGCAGACCCTTGCCCTGCGGTGGAACGAAATCCGGAATACCGAGGAGGATGGTGCCGTTGGCGCCCGTACCGCTCAGCCAGGCTGCGCTAGAGATGCCGCCCTGACCCTGGGTCTGGTCGGCGGACAGGCCCAGGGCACCGAGATCGTCGCTGCTGGCGGTCTGAACCTGGGCTTTGCCATCGTCGTCGAAATCCGCCACGGCCAGGCTGGGCTGGTCGGTTCCTGCGAAAAGCAGACGCGCCGCCATCTTGGGCTTGTCTGCGGGCGGGGCCAGGGGCAGCAACGTGCGACCGACGTTCGATCCGAAGCCACCGGGCGCGCTGATGTACTGCACAGGTGCCTTGTTGAGCAACGAACTGAAATCCCCAGGATCGCAGCCGCCTGCAAGCGCCAGGGCAGACAACGCCAATATCGTCCGTCGCATGCTAGAACCTCCCCGTGGCGGCAAGCCCCGCGCCGTCCGGCAAGCCGAAGGGGACAAGACTCAGGTTTTTCGGCTCGGGCGTGGTCCGGTTGACAGTGCTGACTGCGGCCGTGCTGGGCGGCCCTGATTCGAGGAAGTTCCACAGCGACAGCAGCCCGGTGATCGCCCCCACCCCGAACAGCACGTCGGCTTCGATGTAGTCGATCTGCCCGGTGCGGGTGCGCGGATCGTTGCTGTTGGTGAGCCGCGCCGGGTTCCCGATGTCCTTGTTGATCTGGTCCTTGACCCCCATGCCTGCCACCCCCCGCCAGATGCCGAGGCTGAACGACGCTGCCGAGAGAACGGCATAGGCCCACGCCTTGGTGCGCGGGGGCTTGGGCGAGAACTGCAGGTTCAGTGTCGTCTCATCAGCGCGGTTGGCGGTCAGCTTGCCGGCATAGGCCTCCATGCCTTCCTGCTGAACAACGATCCGATGCTCCCCCGGCGCGAGCCGATGCTCGCAGGGCGTGATGCAGGCGAAGATTCCGTCGACCATGAGCTCGGCGCCCTGGCTCTCCTTCCCGCCGGCCTTGAGCACGGCGTAGTCGACGGTCTCCAGGGTAATTGTGTGCGTGGTGGCGGTCCCTGGCTCGACGGTTATTTCTTTCTGACTGGTCTGGTAGCCGGGCCGCGCCACCCACAGCATGTGCTTGCCTGGTTTGAGGTGCCCGGTGTAGGGCGTCTTGCCGATGGCGCCGATCTCCTGTCGATCGATGAACACGTCGGCGCCAGGTACGTTGGCGATGACCTCGATCCAGCCGAGAAAGTGCTGTTCGGAGAGCGAGATGTAGATCTCCACCACTTTGTCCGTGCGAGGTAGGATCTCGCGTTCTTCTGGCTTGAACCCCTGGGCCTCGAAGATCAGCTTCACCGGCTTGGGCTCCAGTGAGCCTTGCCACGGGGTGGTGGCGAAGGTCCCTTTGGATTTGTCATCGAGGTAGATGGTGGCGCCGGTCGGCTTGGACTCGATGATCACCAACCCCTTGGTCTCGATGGTGGGCAGCACCGCCGCGGGCGCAGGTGCCTTTTCGGCGGTTTTCGCCGCCGGGGGCGGCGGCGCCAGCAGCGCCTTCAGGCTGTCGATGCGGGTCTTGACGTCAGCGGCATCGCGGGCTTGCGGATCCTTGTCGAGATAGCGCTGGAACATGTCCACGGCACGGTCCAGTTTCTTCGCCTTCTCGAACGCGACCGCGGCGTTGAAGAGAAACGAGCTGAAGGGCTTCTTGTCGTAGGCCGACAGGAACTTGGCTGCGGCGTCGTCCCATAGTTCCCTCAAGTAGAGGATCTGGGCTTCCTCGAACTGCGCCTTGGCTGCCTGCAAGTCGGGGTCGGGAGCCGTTTGTTCCTGCGCTTGACCCATGCGTTCAGGGACGACCACCGCGCTCACCAGGCACAAGGCGGCGGCTAGGGCTGATTTCAGCAAGCGTTCCATGGTCATCCATGATTGCGCCATTCACCAGGGACGATCAAGAACAACGAAATTCGCCGGGGGCGCCGGGACAGAGACGGATGATTGCGGCGTCATTCTCTGTGCAGGGTGTGCCGACTGTGGTCAAATAGCTGCCCTCCATGACCCGCCCTGCCTCGACTGACATCGCGCGACGAAAGGCCGACCATCTGCACATCGCAAGGTCGGGCGCGGGCCGCTTCGCGCGCTCGAGCCTGCTGGAATGCGTGCAGCTCATCCACGCAGCCCTGCCCGAGTTGGCTCTCGACGAGATTGATCTTTCCACCACCTTGCTCGGTCGGAGACTGGCTGCCCCACTCATGATCGCGGGCATGACCGGTGGCACCAAGGAAGGCGCAACCATCAACCGCATCCTGGCCGCCAGCGCCGAGAAACTCGGCATCGCGTTCGGGCTGGGCAGCCTGCGCCCCATGCTGGACCATCCCGCGCTTGCGGCCACCTTTCAGGTACGCAAGGTCGCGCCCTCGATCTTTCTCTTTGCCAACCTGGGTGTGGCCCAGCTGCGCCAGATGAAAACCAGCGAAGTAGTTCAGGCCATGGATCGCCTGGCGGCCGACGCGATCTGCGTTCACCTCAACGCCGGGCAGGAGTTGGCCCAGCCGGGCGGCGATCGCGACTTCCGCGGCGCTCTCGCCACCATTGGCCGGTTGTGTGCCGAGCTGGGGCGACCCTTGATGGTCAAGGAAACCGGCTGCGGCATTTCGCCGTCGGTGGCACGCGCGTTGGTAGACGTCGGGGTGACGGCCATCGACGTGGCAGGCGCAGGCGGCACCTCCTGGATCGCCATCGAAGCCCTGCGTGCGCGCGGCGCCCAGGCGACGCGCGGCCGCGAGTTGCGCGAATGGGGCATTCCCACCGCGGCCTGTGTGGGCTGGCTGGCTGCTACGGGCCTGCGCGCCGAGATCGTGGCCTCCGGTGGCGTACGCACGGGTCTGGACGCCGCGCGGGCGCTGGCGCTCGGGGCTCGCGTGGTGGCGTTGGCCCAGCCAGCTTTGGTCGCCGCCTGCAAGGGCGGCGAGCGAGGCGCGACCGCCTACCTGTCGGGAATCATCCACAGCCTTCGCCAGGTGTGCCTGCTCTCGGGCCAGCGAAACGCAGCTGACCTCGCCCGTGCCCCGCGCGTGATCACCGGCGAACTGGGCCAGTGGCTGGCGCAAAGGCCGGCATGACCGAGGACGCCGCAACCACCACAGGCTTCGGCTACGGCAAGGTCATCCTGCTGGGCGAGCACGCCGTGGTGTACGGTCAGCCAGCCCTGGCAGCGGGCATGCAGGCTGGCGTGCGCGCCCACGCCAGCGCGGGAGCCGGCAGCGTGCGCGTGCCAGCCTGGCAACTCGACGTGCAGGTGGGCGACGATTCGCCCGTGAGCGCCGCGGTCGATCGGCTGTGCCAGCGACTGGGCGTTGCTGGCCGCAGCCTGGATTTCTGGCTGGAAGCCGGGGTGCCGTCGCGGGCTGGTCTGGGAAGTTCAGCGGCCATGGCCGTGGCCATCGCGCGGGCGGTGGCAGCGCGCACCGGCGCAGGCGAAGACGACGTGCTAGCCGCTGCGGCGCTGGCCGAAGCGGTTTTTCACGAGAATCCCTCGGGAATCGATACCGCGGCAGCCAGCCGGGGCGGCGTGGGCCGCTTCGACCGCGCCGCAGGCTGGCAGGCCATCCCGGTCAGTCGTCCCATAGAATTGTGCGTGGGCCTTTCCGGACAGGTGCGCCAGACCAGCGATCTGGTGAGTGGCGTGGCCCAACTATGCCAGCGGGTTCCGGTGGCACGTCGTCTCATCGACGCCCTGGGAGATGTGGCCCGTGCTGGAATGGAGGCCCTGGCCAGCGGCGATGAAGTCGCGCTCGGACACCAGTTCAACGTGGCCCACGGGCTGCTTTCCGGTTTGGGCGTGTCCTCGGCTGAACTGGACGCCCTGGTTCGCGCCGCGCGTGGGGCCGGCGCTCTGGGCGCCAAGCTGACCGGCGCCGGCGGCGGGGGCGCGGTGATCGCGTTGGCTCCTGATCGCGCCGAAGAAGTGTTGAAAAGCTGGCGCGCCATGGGCTGCTATGGCTTCCTTACCCAGGTAGGAAAATGAGCATCTTCGGTTTGCCTCTCTCAGTTACCGCACGCGCAGGAACCAACATTGCCCTGGTCAAGTACTGGGGCAAGCGCGACGCGACCTTGAATTTGCCGGCGACCGGTAGCCTGTCGCTGACCCTGGCCAATTTCGGCAGCGAGACCACGGTGCGCTTTGCTCCCGACGCCGAATCGCCCGACGGCGGCGACCGCATCACCCTCGACGGAACGCCCGCTCCCCTGCCCTTCGCCGAACGGGTGAGTCGCTTTCTCGATTTGATCCGCCTGGACGCGCGCGTGGGCCTGCCCGCCGAGGTAGCCACCCACAACAGCGTGCCCACCGCCGCTGGCCTGGCCTCCTCGGCTGCCGGGTTCGCGGCGCTGGCGCTGGCCGCCTCGCGCGCCGCCGGCATGAATCTCGCCCTGCCCGAGCTGTCCGCCCTGGCCCGCCGGGGATCGGGTTCGGCCGCGCGTTCTATCTTTGGTGGTTTCGTCGAGATGGCCGCGGGTACGCAGCGCAACGGCAGCGATGCCTGCGCACAGGAGCTGCTGCCTGCGGGCGCATGGGATGTGCGTCTGGTGGTGGCGATCACCTCCGATGCGGCCAAGGCCATTGCATCGAGCGAGGCCATGGAGCTGACCGCGAAGACTTCGCCCTACTATGCGGGCTGGGTGCAAGCTGTGCCGCAGGATCTGGCCGCAGCGCGAGCCGCCGTGGCAGCGAAGGATCTGGCCGGGTTGGGCAGCGTGGCCGAGCGCAGTGCCATGCGCATGCACGCCTGTGCCATGGCGGCCGACCCGCCCATTCTCTACTGGAACGCCGCTACCCTGGCCGCGATGGAAACCGTACGGCGCCTGCGCGCAGCCGGCACGCAAGCCTTCTTCACCATCGACGCCGGGCCGCACGTCAAGGTGCTGTGCGCGGCACGCGACGCCGAGCGGGTGGAGCCCGCCCTGGCCGCGACGCCCGGGGTTCTGCGCACCCTGGTGCTGGCGCCCGGTCCAGGCGCCGAGGTGGTGCGCGAGGAGCGGCGATGACCGGATCGCGTACGACTCTAGTGGGCACGCCGGTGGTCGCTGCCCCGGGCAAGATCTTTCTGGTGGGCGAGTACGCCGTACTCGAGGGCGGCGTCGCTGTCTTGGCCGCAGTGTCGCGCTACGCGGTCGCGCAGTACTTGCCAGGAAGCGAACCACAGTCGGCGGTGGTCGATCAAGCCGTGAAGCGCGCGCTGGCAGCCATTGGCGAAGCCTCGGCCGCTCTGCCGCCCGGGTCCGTGCTGGTGGACACGGACTCGTTTTGCCAAGGCAAGGTCAAGATTGGGCTGGGCTCCAGCGCAGCGGCCGCTGTGGCAACGGTGGGCGCCATGTTCGAGACTGCTGGTCTGTCCATCGAAGGCATGCAACATGAGGTCTTCGCGATCGCAGAGGCTGCCCACCGCGCGGCCCAGAACGGAGTGGGCTCGGGCGCCGACGTGGCAGCCGCGGTCTGGGGTGGCTTCACCAAGTTCGTGCGGCCCGCCGAAGGTCCCCCTGTCGTCGAACCGATTGCTGTGCCGGCCGGCCTGCACCTGGTTGTGTTTTGGACGGGAGAGTCGGCTGACACGCGCGACCTGGTGGAATCGGTACAGAGCTACGCGCGCCTGGCACCGTCGTCGTACCGCATGCTGATGGGGGCGCTGCGCACCACCGCCGAGCGTTTCGTGAATGAATTGCTCGCGGGTCGCGCCACCGGTGCCGTGGTGGCGGCGGGTCGCTACGGCCGACAAATGGCCGAGCTGGGCAAAGCCGCGGGTGTGAAGATCGTGACCGACACCTTCGAGCAAGCGACTGCCCTGGCCCGTGAGCTGGGTGGCGATGCCAAACCGTCGGGGGCTGGGGGCGGCGACGTGGGGCTGGCTCTGTTTGCCACGCCCGAGGCCGCGGCGCTGTTCGTGCGCGCGTCCCAGCCTACGCTTTCGGTATTGGATGTCTCGCTGGCCCGCTCGGGCGTTTCCCGTCGCTCCGCAGAGGAGCCGCTGGTCGAATCGCGGGGACCCTTCTATGTCGGATAAGCAAAACGGCTCACGCATTCCAGAGTTTCGCAGCCTGTCGCTGGCAGATCGGCGCCGCGAGTTGGCGGCGCGTGCACAACTGACCGATGATGACCTGGCCCTGCTCGACACCGGCGGCATCGCTGCGGCAGACGCGGCCCGCATGATTGAGAATGTCGTGGGTATCTACGCCCTGCCCTTGGGCGTGGCGCTCAATTTCCAGATCAACCAGCGCGACTATCTGGTTCCCATGGCCGTGGAGGAGCCGTCGGTCGTGGCCGCAGCCTCCTACGCGGCCCGCATGGTGCGCGAAGGTGGCGGGTTCTCTGCCACGGCCGACCCGCCGGTGATGATCGCCCAGATCGAGCTGCGCGATGTCGCCGATCCAGCCGCGGCACGCGCTCGTATCTCGGCCGCCCGTGCCGAAATCCTGGCCCTGGCCGACAGCTGCCAGGCCGTGCTGGTCTCCGTCGGTGGTGGTGCGCGCGACCTGGAAGTACGACACGTGACCGGCTCCACGCAGAGCCGCCTCGTGGTTCACTTGCACGTGAACTGTCGCGACGCCATGGGCGCCAACTCGGTCAACACCATGGCCGAAACCGTGGCCCCCCGGCTGGCCGAACTTTCTGGCGGCCGGGTCGGTCTGCGCATTCTCTCCAATCTCGCCGACCGGCGCGTGGTGCGCGTAAGTGCCCGTGTGCCTTTTGCTGCCTTGACCGCCCACGGGACCGGGCCTACCGGCAGTCAAGTGGCCGAAGGCATCGCGGCTGCTTCGCGTTTCGCCGAGGACGATCCCTATCGCGCGGCCACGCACAACAAAGGAATCATGAACGGCGTGGATGCGGTGGTCATGGCTACTGGCAACGACTGGCGCGGAGTGGAAGCCGGCGCGCACGTCTATGCCGCGCGCGACGGCCGCTATCGGCCGCTCAGCACATGGAAGGTCGAGGGCGAAAGCTTGCTGGGGCGGCTGGAGATGCCCATGGCGGTGGGCACGGTCGGCGGAACTTTGCAGGTGCACCCCGGAGCGCGACTCGCTCTGCGCATCCTGCGCGTCTCGTCTTCCGAGGAGCTGGGCATGGTGATCGGGGCCGCGGGCCTGGGACAAAACCTGGCTGCCCTGCGCGCCTTGGCCACCGAAGGCATCCAGCGCGGTCACATGACCCTGCACAGACGAGCGGTGGGCGATGCCACGCCTGCCCGGAACGGACCGCGGTCGTGATCCGTGCAATTCTGCGCAGCGGACGTTCGCGTCTCGCCGCCAAGGTCCGTGGCCATGCGGACGCGCCCAGCCCGGCGGACTCCTCCCTGCCCTGGTTGACCCCGCCACCCGGTCCTTGGACCGTGGAGCGCGCCTACCACTACTGCGAGGAGTTCGCCCGCGTCCACCACGAGAATTTCCCGGTGGCTTCGCGTTTCGTGCCGTCGGCGCTACGGCCCCATGTGGTCGCGCTCTACGCCTTTTTCCGTGCCGCCGACGATTTTGCCGACGAGCCGCAGTATGACGGCCGCCGCGGGGAAGCGCTCGACGCCTGGCAAGAGGAACTGAACCGGTGCTTCCATGGCGAGCCCCGCCATCCGGTGTTCGTGGCTCTGCACGACACCATCGAGAAGCGCGGTTTGACCCTGCCCCCCTTCGAGGATCTGCTGTCTGCGCTGCGTGCCGATCTCGAGGTCACGCGCTATGCGACGTTTACTTCTTTGCGCGCCTACACCGCGCGTTCGGCCGAGCCGGTGGGACGGCTGCTTCTGGGGTTGTTCGGCTATCACGATCCCGAGCTGGTTCGCTACGCCGACGAGATTGCGACCGCGATGCAATTGACCAACTATTGGCAGGACGTGGCTTCCGACGCCGCCCGCGACCACATCTACATTCCCGGCGAGGATCTGCATTTCTTCGGCGTCAGCGAGGCCGACATCAAGGCGCTGAAGCTGGCCACGCCCATCCGCGATCTCATGCGTTTCGAGGTGGCGCGCACGCGCGCCCTGTTCGAACGCGGCCGCCCTCTGCTCGGCAAACTCGGCCACGACTTCAAGTTTGAACTGGCCCTCATCTGGCTGGCCGGCATGGCCATACTCGACAAGATCGAGGAGGCCGACTTCGACGTGTTCACCCACCGCCCGGTCATCGGCAAGCGCGACAAGGCCAAGATCCTGGCCCACGCCGCCAAGCGCTGGGCCGCACGCCTCGATCTGTCCACGTTGCGCCGTCTGTGGCCTTGATTCGATTGCGCGGAAACGACAGAACTTTCGCGGCGTCTCGATAGTGGCCCTTCGCTGAGAACACAGAGGGCACAGGAGAGGACACGGAGTCGACAGGCGCGACGAGCACAGTACACTTCGCGGCGGCTGCCGTTTCATGACCGAAAGACACGATCCCTATCAAGCCCTTCGCAATCCCGAGTACCGCTGGTATCTCCTCGGGTGCGCGCCCTTGTTCATGGCCGCGCAGATCCAGAGTTTGGTGATGGGCTGGCAGGTCTATTCGATGACCCATGACCCGCTTTCGCTGGGTCTCATCGGTCTGGCTGAAGCCCTGCCCTTTTTGGGCCTGTCGCTCTTCGGCGGGTGGGCGGCCGATCGCTGGGAGCGTCGCAATCTGTCTTTGATTTCCATGTCAGCGCTGCTGGTCGGCGCGATCATTCTGCTGCTGCTCAACCTGGGCTCGGGGCCGCGCGTGGCGTGGCCGTTCTATCTGGTGCAAGGGCTGGCTGGCGTGGCGCGCGCCTTCTACCGACCGGCCTACAACGCCCTGGGCACGGAACTCATCCCGCGCGAGGCCTATCAGAACGCGGCCACCTGGCGCAGCTCCGTCTTCTATTCGGCCACAGTGGTCGGGCCCGCCCTGGGTGGATTGCTTTATGGCTTTGCCGGTCCGCTGTGCGCCTACGGCACCGAGGCCGGGTTTATGGCGTTCAGTCTCTTCGCCCTGAGCCGGGTCCGGCGACGGCCTCGTCCGCTGACTGCGGAAACCCAATTGGCGCGCAGCCTGATTGAAGGAGTGCGCTTCGTGTTCTCGCACCGTCTGATTCTCTCGGTGTTGTCGCTCGATCTGTTCGCAGTGCTTTTCGGCGGCGCCGTCGCTCTGTTGCCCGCCTTTGCCAGCGATGTCTTGCACGTAGGTCCGCGTGGCCTCGGTCTGCTGCGTGCGGCGCCTGCGCTGGGCGGGGTGCTGATGTCCATCGTGCTGGCCCACCGGCCCCAGTCGCGTGGCACGGGCAAGATCCTGCTCTATTGCGTGGCGCTCTTCGGGTTAACCTGGATCGGCTTTGCCTGGTCGACGAGCTTCGTGCTGTCTTGGCTCCTGCTGGCCGCAGGCGGTGCCTTTGACAACGTCAGCGTGGTCTTGCGCGCCACGCTGGTGCAGATGAAGACGCCGCCCGAGATGATGGGACGAGTGCAGGCCATCAACGGGTTCTTCATCGGCAGCAGCAACGAGCTGGGCGCCTTCGAGTCGGGTGTGGCCGCGCGATTGTTCGGCCTCATACCCAGCGTGGTTCTCGGCGCCTGCATCACCCTCGTGGTGGTGGCGGTCACGGCCTGGCGAGTTCCCGAACTGCGCAAGCTCAGTCGGCTGTGACAGCCGCGCGATCAAACTTTTCTGCCGACAACCAGGTACCCCAAGCCGCCGTAGACTTCGTGTTCCTTGATATCCGCGATACCACCGGGAGCTGGCGGCCTTGGTTTGAGAAAACCCGGGTTGATCTTCACAAGTATCTTCCTTCGCATCGTGTGCGGGTAGCTTTTGCCGAATCCCTCATCGCCGTACGACACCAGGCCGTCTCTGCGCACCACCCGCACGAACTCGGCCAGCGCCTTGTCGGGCTCACTAAACAGGTTCACGCCGCCGAAGTGAAAAAGCGCGTCGAAGGACTCATCGGCGAACGGCAAGTACGATGCATTTCCGTGCACCAGGTGCACATCGAGGCGCTTGTTGCGCGCTTGACACTGGCGGAGCATCGGCATGGATAGGTCCAGCGCCACGATTCGACCTTCCTCGCGCAGATCATGCCGCAGGAATGGCTGGAATACCCCCGGACCGGGCGACACCTCGAGCAGTCGCATTCCGGGGCGCAGACCGAGCAGCTCGACAATCCGCCTGCGACCGGCGACCATGTCCACACCGACCAGCAGTCTTCCAGCGATCCTTTCATTCAGGTCGTACAGCGGCGCGAGCCATCGGTAAAGCTTGTTCATTGTGGCGTCTTGCGCCCCGAGCACTTCCGGATAAACGATAGACAGCACGCCGTTCACGACCGGGTAGGCCTTGCCGTCCGCACGCACGTACACGTGGCCCTCACGCTGCAAACGTTCACCCGTCTGTGGGCACCTCAGTATTTCATCAAGCCATTGCGGGTAAGACATGGAGGGATCCACGTTTCTCACCTATTTCTTCTGTTTTCGCAGATCGGCCAGTCGCACAGCTATGTCGCGTTCTCGCCCCGAGTCGGACGGCTGGTAGTAGTGCCGCCCTCTTAACTCGTCGGGCAGGTAGTTCTCGACGACAAAGTGGCCTTCGTAGTTGTGCGGGTACTTGTATTCTTTGCCAAAGCCCATGGACTGGCCCAGCGCCGAGCTGGCGTTGCGCAGGTGCAGCGGCACCGGCAGCGCGCCCTGCTCTTCCACGTCGGCCTTGGCGGCAGCGTAGGTCGTCACCGAGGTGTTGCTCTTGGGCGCGACCGCGAGATATACCGCCGCTTGCGTGAGCGGGAGGTGCCCCTCGGGCATGCCCACGAAACGAAGCGCATCGGTCGCGGCCATGGCCACGCGCAAGGCATTGGGATCCGCGTTGCCGATGTCCTCGGCGGCAAAGATCACCATCCGGCGCGCCACGAAGAGCGGATCCTCGCCCGCTTCCAACATGCGCGCCATCCAGTACACGGCGGCATCAGGGTCGCTGCCGCGCATGCTCTTGATGAAGGCGCTCACCACTTCATAGTGCTGGTCGCCGGCTTTGTCGTAGAGCAACGCCCGCCGCTGCAAGGCCTCCTCGATGGTCTTGGCGTCGATGAGTTTGCGGCCCTCGCCGTCGGGCAACGCGACGGCCGCGGCTGCCTCCAGCGTGGACAAGGCCCGTCGGGCATCGCCGCCAGCCTCGGCCGCAACCAGGTCGCGTGTAGCGTCGGAACACTCGATGGACTCTGCGCCCAGGCCCCGCCTGGGATCGGCCAGCGCGCGGTCGATGATGGTGCGCAGGTTCTCCTGCGAAAGCGGCTTCAGGACCACCACCTTGGCCCGCGAGAGCAGCGGCGCGTTCACTTCAAAAGACGGATTCTCTGTGGTGGCGCCGACCAGAATGACCGTGCCTGCCTCCACATGGGGCAGAAGCGCGTCCTGCTGGGCCTTGTTGAAACGATGGATCTCGTCGATGAACAGAAGAGTTCTCTGCCCGCGCATGTCGCGCCGCTGCGCCGCCTCGGCCACGGCCTCGCGCACTTCCTTGACCCCGGCCATCACCGCTGACATGGCCACGAAACTGGCGTTGGTTTCCGCAGCCAAGAGGCGCCCCAGGGTGGTCTTGCCGGTGCCCGGCGGCCCCCACAGAATGAGCGAGGTCAGCTCCTTGCTGTCGAGCGCCCGCCGCAGCCAGCGGCCCGGTCCGAGCAGATGCTCCTGGCCCACGTACTCGGACATCGACATGGGCCGCATGCGCTCGGCCAGCGGCTGGCCGCGTCGGTCCTTGCCTGCGGCATGTGCGAAGAGGTCCACGGCACGCAGTATACCTGCTGTGTCCTCTACGACGAGGCCGGCAGGACTCGCACGTAGCCCTGGTCGTCGATGTCGACCAGGCGCTCTCTCAGCAGGCGTCCCACTGCCCGTTTGAACGCCTTCTTGCTCAGGCCGAACAGCGCGCGAATCTGCTCGGGGTCAGAGCGATCCCCGAGCTTGGGCGCGCCCGGCCGTCTGAGTAACTCGAGGATCTTCTGCGCATCGTCGGCCAGCTCCTCGTGTGCATGCCCGCGCAGCGACAGCTCGATCTTGCCGTCCGGATGCACGTGGGTCACGCGAAAGTTGGCCGCCTGGCCGCGCGACAAGCTGTGCGGCTCTTGCTTGGGCACCAGCCCGACAAAACGGCGCTGCACAATCACAAACAGACCGATCGCGGGGTCGTCGCGCCACGCTTCGCCCTCCACCCATTCGCTGCACACAAAGGCATCGCTTCCGCCCAGCCATTCGGTCACGCGCATGGTTCCCGCAAGGCGTCCGCTGTTGTCGATGTACAGGCCGATGGGTTGACGTTCGCCCACCCGCAACTTCCTGGTCTGCTCTGCGAACGGCACCAGCAATTCCTTTGGCAAGCCCCAGTCCACGAACGCGCCAAAATCCGTGCACGCCGTCACCGTGAGAAACGCCACCTCGCCCAGCCCCAGCTTGGGGGTCGCGGTCGTGGCCAGCGGCCGTCCCTCGGAATCCAGCGTGACAAAGACGCTGATTTCGTCGCCCTCGTGAGCATTCTCGGGAATCTCCGGCCCAAGCAGCAGCAGCGTGGCTGCATCAAGGGCGGCGCCCTTCTCGACGAGGAAGGCGCCCGGGCTGCCAAAGCGTCGAATCTCCAGCGTGGCAAAGCGGCCAAGGAGATCGTGAAAGGGGTGTGCGGCAATCTGCATGTGACGCCAGTCTGACATGAATACGAAGGCGCGAGTGGGAGGTCATCAGAACCCCCCGTCCACCCGGATCGCGATCTTCCCGCGCGCGCCGCTGGTCGCGAAATCTTCGATGGCAGCGGCGGCTTCGCGAATGGGAAACACCCTGGCGATGGTAACCGACAGTCCCTTCCGCAAGGCTTGCGCCAACCATTCCAGGTCAGCTCTGCGCGGCCTGACCATCACCAGCTTGCACCTTCGACGCAGCAAGGGCGCAAGCAAGAAGCCGCCGACAAGGCCAGCGCTGGGCAAAGTCGAGACATACGTCCCGCCGGGAAGAAGGATCTTGCGCATCGCCAGCAATCCAAACGCGGCTGCCGCGTCCAGCACCACCGAGTACTGTCGATCGACTCGTGCAAGCCACGCTTTGTCACTGCGGTCGAAAGTCGCGCGAACGCCCAGGCCACGAACAAAGTCCACGTTCGCACTGGTGCTGACCGCATCGACGACGCCACCCAGCCTGCGGGCAACCCCGATAGCAACAGAACCCACGCCCCCCGATGCGCCGGTGATCAGCACCTCCTGCCCCGTTGTCATCCGACCGCAATCCCGCAGCGCCTGCAGCGCGGTAATGCCCACCGTCGCCGCTGCGGCTGCGCTTTCATGGCTCACGTTCCCGGGCTTTGCCGCCAGCTGGGAGGCTGGCAGCACCGTGTATTCCGCCAAAGCGCCGAGCTTGGTCGATCGCGAATAGGCATGAAAACCAAAGACCTCTTGCCCCACGCGAAGGTCGGTCGGGCCCGAACCCACGGCATCGACCACGCCCGAGAGATCCCACCCGACCACCAGAGGAAACACCTTGGCGTGCAGCAGTTTGATCTTGCCCAGCAAAGTCTTGCCGTCGGAGGGGTTCAGCGCTGAGGCCATCACGCGAACCCGCACCTCGCCAGGACCTGGTTCCGGCAGCGGCAGTTCCACAACCCTCAAGTTCCCGATGGGACCGTAGGCATACGCAGCCAAGGCACGCATGGTCTTTGCCATAATGCTCAGTCTCCCAAGTTGACAGCGCCATGTCGAAGGACTTGTTCGCGATGTGGACGCTGGCACCGGCCACCCGGCAGCCGTTGCGCTCGCGTCGTCCCTGGTTGCAGTCTCGGTCCCCTTCACGGTAGACCGGCGCAATGTTGCGCCACAAGTTCACGCTGATCTGCGCCCTCTGTATCGGCCCCTTGTCGGTCACCGCGCAGGCGGCTGGCGATAGCGGCGCTACGACCCCGGTTGCGACTTCGGTGCCGTCGGCGGCAGCCCCGGCGACGTCGCCTCCGGCCAATCCCGCAGAACGACCAGCGTGGCTCAAGGCACGGCTGGATGCGCTTTTCACCTCCCCTGCCCTGGCCGGAGCCAAGATTTCTGTGCTGGTTCTCGACGCGGAAAGCGGCAAGCCTGTTTATGGCCGCAACGAAAAGAACGGCCTCAATGCCGCTTCCAACGTCAAGCTGGTGACCACTGCGGCAGCCCTCGCTCTGCTCGGGCCTGAGTTCCGCTGGAAGACGGCTGTGCTGGGCCTGGCGCCAGCCGAGGGTGGGCGTGCGGTCAGCCCCGCCGGCGAATTGCAGGGCGATCTCTTTCTGCGCGCCTCGGGCGATCCGACGCTCACCGCGCATGACCTGGCCGAATTGGCCAGCGAGCTCAGTGCCATCGGCCTGCGCAGGGTTCACGGAGGCTTGGTGGTCGACGCCACGGCCTTTGACAGCGCGACGGTGGGACCGTCCTATGATGAGAAGGATGACTCGGCCGCGTTTCGCGCGCCCTCGTCCGCTGCTTCGCTCAATAGCAACGCGGTCTCGGTGATCATCACGCCTGGGCCCAGCGCGGGCGCAGCGGCGCGCGTGGTGCTCGACCCGCCCTCATCCAACCTGGTTTTGGCCGGCCGGGTGACCACCGCAAGCAAGGGGCCAGCCGCGCCCATTGTGCAAACCAGCGACGCAGGCAAGGGTCAAACCCGCGTGAGCGTTTCGGGCCGCATCCTCTTGGGCAGTGAGCCGCGCATCGTGCTGCGCCGGATCGTGCAGCCGGATCTGTTTCTCGGCCAGACCTTCAAGCAGGTCTTGCAGAAGCGCGGCATCACCGTCGACCAGCCGCTGCGCGTGGCTGCTGCTCCCAAGAACGGGCTGCGCACCCTGGCCACGCACGATTCGCCGACATTGGCGGTGGTGGTGCACGAGCTGGGCAAGCGCTCGAACAATTTTGTCGCCGAGCAAGTCCTGCGCACCCTGGGCGGTGAGGTCATGGGGAAGCCCGGGACATGGCAGAAGGGCCTGGACGCGGTGGCGCGCTACCTCGAAGGCTTGGGCATAGCCAAGACCAGCTTCACCATGCGCAACGGCTCCGGGCTGTACGACTCCAATCGCTTTTCCGCCGAGCAGATGGCCACGGTCGTCCGCGCGGCCATGCGCGACTTCCGCATCTCAGGCGAGTTTCTCGCCTCGCTGGCGGTGAGCGGCGCCGACGGAACCCTGGCCAACCGCATGACCGGCAGCGCAGCCGAGCGCTACGTGCGCGCCAAGACCGGCACTCTGGCCAAGGTGAGTTGCCTGTCTGGCGTGGCCGGCGCGCCCGGGCAGAAGCCCCTGGTCTTCTCCTTTCTGATGAACGACCTGCGCTCGCCGGTGGAAGCGCGCGCCTTGCAAGATCAGGCGACCGAGTTGCTGGTGGGATTTCTCGATCCGACGTTGCTTGAACGACGGTAGGTCTGGGATTCGGAGCACTGACCTAGCGAAAGCGCAGCGCCAATTCAGAAGGTTCAATCGGGTCGATTCCGAGCCGATCTCTGGGGCACTACGCCCCGTGGGGCATGATTCCCCAGGTCGACGGGGCCGTCTGGCCAAAGACTTCAAGTCGATATGGCGGGCATGCCTGTTGCATTACCGTCCCGCATGGACGCCTCCGACCCCTACCCCAACTTTGCGGCACGGCTGAAGGCAACGGGTTTACTTTCCGACCCATGGCTCGACGGGAAGCCGAGGTTTCGACAACGGCCACTCGTGCTCGGCACCAGCGAACTGGCCGCGCTCTACCAGGCGGCAGAGGGAGTCTTGGCGGTCCTGCACGAGTTGGCGGTGATCTGCGCTGCTGAGCCTGAGTTGGTTCAGCACTGGTTTGGCCTCACGCGCGCGCAGCAGATCATGTGGGCGGCATCAGCGCCAGCATGGCACGGCATCGCACGCGCGGACGTGTTCATGACCGAAAACGGCCCCGTGGTCTGCGAGGTGAATTGTGATACGCCGAGCGGCGAGGCAGAGGCGGTGGAGCTCGGATCTTTCGCCACGGCCGAGCAATCCGGGTGCTTCGATCCCTGCCTGAATCTGGGAGATCGTCTCTGCGAATTGGTCGAATCCATGGCCCGACCGCGGACGGAGCAGCTGGTCGCAGGGTTCGTCTATCCCACGGAGTTTTCCGAGGACCTATCGATGATGGCACTGTACCGCCGGTGGTTTGAAAAACGTGGCTGGCGCGTGGTTCTCGGCTCCCCGTTCAATCTTCGCCCTGCCTCCGACGGCGGTGTGGCGCTGTTCGGCTCTCGTTGTGATGTGCTGTTACGCCACTACAAGACGGACTGGTGGGGCGAGCGCCTGCCGGTGTGGCGCGACGAGCCCGCGTTTTCCGATCCCGAGCCGCTGCTTGGTCCGCTTGGTCTGGTGCTGGGGGCTGTGCTGCGCGGGCGAGTGGGCGTGGTGAACCCGTTCGGTGCGGTGCTCGCGCAAAACAAGCTGACCTTTGCTTTCATGTGGGAGGAGATGAATCGTTTTCCGGTCTGGGCACAAGAAGTCATCCGGCGCTTCGTGCCCAGAACGCTGCGCATGGAAGTGCTGGCGCCCGAGACTTTGGCAGGCGAGCGCATGGGCTGGGTACTCAAGTCTGACTACGGCTGCGAGGGAGCCGAGGTCGTGGTTGGGGCAGAGGTCGACGACGGATTGTGGGCGGCGGCCGTGCGCCAGGCAGTGCCGCAGCGGTGGATTGCGCAGGAGCGGTTCTGCCCCTGCCGCGACCAGGACGGGGCAGCGGTCAACCACGGCGTCTACCTGATTGAGGGGAAAGCAGCAGGTCTCTTCTGTCGAATCCAGACCACGGCGACGGATCGGCGAGCTGTTACTGCGCCGGTCCTGGTCGCACGCACACCCGAAAATGTTCGCTCGGCGAGCGACATCGTCGCAGGCATGCGCCGGTTTGAAGTTCCGCTATCCGCGAGGTGCACATGAACGAGCATGACGACAGCGACGGTCGCTTCCATCGCAGCAGTCGCGACGATGGCCACGATCCACACGCAGCGAACAGTGTTGCGTGGTGGCGCGAGGCCACTGCCTGTGCCCTCGATCCGGTCTATCGCATGGCGCTTCTGCGTCGCTTTTCCCTGCTTGGTCTTGGCCTCGGGACGCTTGGCTGCACGGAAATGATGTGGCTATCCCGCGCCCATGGCCAGCAGAGCCCAGGGGCAACGGAAGAGAGTCAGCACGAAGATGAGAGCAACGAATATCCGCAGTCCTGGTACTTCCCAGGGGCGGTCGAGACCGATGCGCGCGGCTACGCTCGCTGGATGGCAATGGTTCCCCAGCTCGCCGCCCGCCTTGCTCCCGCGCAGGACGCGCTCTTGCCCTTCTACCGTCCAACCTTGTTTCAAACACTAATGCTCGAGCAGGGACGCGATCTGCGCGCGCTGATCACGCCCATCTACACATCCGACATGTGCCGGGCCTATTCGCGCGGACGCGGCCTTCTCTCATTGTTCGTGCGCAGGGGTGTGCCCGCGGATACGGCGATCATCATCGATGCGCCCGGTCCCGAGGCGATCGCGGCCGGGGCGGCGTTGGCCGAACGATTCGATCCGGTGTTCATTTTCGACAATTGGCCGCACCTACGCGGTGTCGTGCCATCGCATCTCACCCTGGCCGCGGCGCTCTACTTTGCGCCGCTACTGGAAGACCTCAAGACCCGGCCTGTCCCGCGTCCCCCAGTTATCGTCCTCGACAGCAATCGCCTGGCCCCCTACGTCGACGCCGCCGGAGAGTTCGACAATCGATACATGGTCGATTTGCCTGATGCGCAGGCGTTCGGGCGGTTGGGGATTCGGCGCCTTTTCTACGTCACCGGTCGAGCGCGAGACACCGAGCTCGACGATCTAAACTCGGATTTCGTCGCACTGGCCAGCGCCGGCGTCGACATCAGGTTGCTGGCGCTGGATGATTTTCGTCAGGCGGGCAACGAGCAGGCCTGTGGCGGGCAAGACGCCCAGCCCTTTCTCTTCGGCGGCGATGAAGAGACCGACCAACTATTCTGGGATTGGTACGCGCCGCTCTCGCCGCCTATCTCGGGTTCGTTCAGCGTTGCCCCGCCGCCTTGGCTGGGGCCGCGTGCCCGCTATCGCCCGACCCGACGGCCCACCTTTTTGGGCGGGCCAGCGCCTATGGCTGGCGGCCATGGGGGTTCCCTCTCTCCGTACCATGGCGGTTTTGGCGGTGGGCGTAGTGGCTCGCTCGGACGCTCACATTCCTCCCCTGGGTCGTAGACTGGTGGCAGGTGGAAGGTGAAGGGCGTTTCTTCCCTGACTCGTTCGACACGATCCGCTCAGCCGCGACAAAATGGGGTTAAGCTGGGCTTGCCGTGCGCTTGACTCTCAAGCTTGCTCTCGCTCTCTTGCCCGGCATCTTGCTCGTGCTGGCCGCGTCGTCATATCTGGAGATGCGCAGAGACGTTGCAAGCTTCGATGTCGATTCTCGGCAAGACGACCTGCTGATCGGTAAGGTCGTTACCGCCGCTGTAGACAGGATTTGGAATAGCAGCGGGCGCGACCAAGCGGTTGCGTATGTTGGGGATGTGTCGGCCCGTAGGCACACGAGTCTTCAGTTTCGCTGGCTGGAAGCCGGCGCGCTAGAGCGCGAGGGAGGCGCCCTGTCGGCTCTGCTGCCTGGTTCGATGAGCGCGCTGTCCAAGGGCGAGGAAGTGGTGCGCGAGCAGAGGGATGCTTCGCCAGGGATGCTGTTCGTCTACGCACCCGTGCTCCGAGGCGGCTTGCTTGCCGGTGTGCTCGAGATTTCGGAACCGCTCACCAACAAGCGGCACTACGCCGAGCGCATCGGGTTGAGCACGGTCGTGACGACGGTCTCGCTTGCGGCGGTTTGCCTACTCATGACCACAGTGCTCGGGGTGTGGCTGGTGGGACGCCCGATCAAGACTTTGATCAACAAGGCCCGCCGGGTGGGAGCAGGTGACTTTTCCGGCCGTCTGCACATCCCCCATGCCGCCGAGATCGGCGAGCTGGCGACGGAAATGAACCTGATGAGCGAGCGTCTGGCCGACGCAGGCAAACAACTCGCCGCGGCCACGACAGCGCGCATCGCCGCCATCGAGCAACTGCGCCATGCCGATCGTCTGAGTACGGTGGGAAAGCTGGCCTCGGGCATTGCTCATGAACTCGGCACACCGTTGAACGTCGTTTCCGGACGCGCCCAGCTTATTGCAGAGTCAGTGCAAGCGGGCGGTGCAGACAGGATTGGCGGAGCCGCAATCTTGGATGTGACAGACAACGTGCGCATCATCGTTGAGCAGACGCGTCGGATGAGTGCGATCATCCGCCAACTGCTGGATTTCGCCCGTCGGCGCGGCGCCCGGAAAGCGTCGTATGATTTGCGCCAGCTCGTGGCCCAAACTGTGTCGATGCTGCAACCCCTTGCCGAAAAACGAGGTGTCGCCTTGGCGATAGAGGCCACGACAGCTCCGGCGTCCGCGCAGGTCGATGCCTCGCAGATCCAGCAGGTGCTGACCAATATCGTGGTCAACGCCATTCAGTCCATGCCCAAGGGGGGCACGGTCACCATTTCGCTTCGGCCGTCGAGCGCCCAGCCGCCGCCGGGGGCAGAAGTCACGGAAGGCGCGCGATTTGAAATCGCCGTGAGAGACCAGGGCGATGGCATCGCCCCTGAGGTGCTCCCGCATGTATTCGAGCCCTTCTTCACCACCAAGGCGGTGGGAGAGGCGACCGGGCTCGGCCTGTCCGTCGCCTACGGCATCGTGCAAGAGCATGGCGGGTTCATCACCGTCGAGAGCGAGCCGGGTCAGGGAAGTCGATTCGCCATTCACTTGCCGCGGGGTGAGTCGTGAGTGGGCGCGTCTTGGTCGTCGACGACGACCGCAGCATGTGCGAGCTGTTGCAGGCGGGGCTTGTCCGGCGCGGATTCGAGGTGACTTGGCGCACGTCCGCGGCTGAAGCGTTGGCCGCCATGTCCGAGGGCGACTTCGACGTGATCGTCACGGACTTGAACATGCCCGGGACCAATGGGCTTGAGCTGTGCGAGCGCGTGACTGCCAACCGGCCCGATGTGCCGGTCGTCGTCATCACCGCGTTCGGGAGCTTGGACACAGCCGTTGCCGCAATCCGCGCCGGTGCCTACGACTTCATCACCAAACCATTCGAGATGGACGTGCTTCGCCTGACTCTGGATCGAGCCGTGCAGCATCATCGGCTGCGCGACGAAGTCAAGCGGCTGCGCCAGGCAGTCACGGAGTCGCGTGGCTTCGGCGAAATCTTGGGCAGCAGCCCGCCGATGCGGCAGGTGTTGGACTTGGTCAATCGTGCAGCGGAATCGGACGCCACGGCGCTCATCACCGGCGAGAGCGGCACCGGCAAGGAGCTGGTTGCGCGCGCTCTGCACCAGCACAGCCGTCGCCACGATGGTCCCTTCATTGCGGTTAGCTGCGCCGCCATGCCTGAAGCGCTGCTCGAGAGCGAGCTATTTGGCCATGTACGGGGCGCATTCACCGACGCCAAGATCCCGCGCACCGGCCTACTGCTGCAGGCGAGCGGCGGAACCCTGCTGCTCGACGAGATCGGCGATATGCCCTTGGAGTTGCAGCCGAAACTATTGCGCGCCCTTGAGGACCGACGCATTCGTCCGCTGGGCGAGAACAGCGAGCGGCCCTTCGATGTTCGACTGGTGTGCGCCACCAACCGTGACCTGGAGGCCGACGTCGAGGAGAAACGGTTCCGCGCCGACCTTTTCTATCGCATCAACGTCATTCACATCGAGCTTCCGCCCCTGCGCGAACGCGACGGCGACGTGCTGCCGCTGGCGCAGCACTTCGTGCAGCACTTCAGCCGCGCGGTCGGCAAACCCGTGGCCGGTGTCTCAACCACGGCAGCGGAGAAGCTGCTGGCCTATTCGTGGCCGGGCAACGTGCGTGAGTTGCGCAACTGCATCGAACGCGCGGTGGCCTTGACGCGTTTTGAAGAGATCGTGGTCGAAGATCTGCCGGAAAAGGTCCAGAACTATCGCCGGTCGCGCGTGGTGGTCGATCTTGACGACACCGCGAGCCTGGTGACCATGGAAGAAGTGGAACGGCGCTACATCCTTCGGGTGCTCGAGGCAGCGGGAGGTCAGCGCACAAAGGCGGCGCAAATCCTGGGCCTCGACCGCAAGACGCTTTATCGCAAGCTCGAGCGCTGGGGAATCAGCGAGTAATTCGTTCAAGGAGCGGCGGGATCGAGGCACAACACCCCACGGGGCATGGCGCCCCGGACGCAGATGCGGAAAATGGCGTTCTGTTCGCCCGCGTGCGGGCCCAGCTCTTGGATCGGCAATTGCAGCCAGTACCGGATATGTCAAACACCGGCAGACAATTCTCGATCAAGGCGAGTGGCAGCGCGAGACGGATAGCCATCATGACGAGCGCGCTTGCAGTGGCAAGCGCCACGGCCCGCGCAGAGCCCACGCCCCCGCCTAGCCCATCATCCTCTGCTCAGCCTCTGCGCTTGGATAGCGATGACGGCCGCGCCAGCCTTCTCCGGCTCGATCCAGATATCTGGATCGTGAATGCCCGTCATCGCTCGCGGGGCCCGTGGCCGATAGAACACTGGACAAGACTCTGCGATGCCCCATGCAATGCGCCCGTGGATCGCAACGGCCTCTTTATGGTCGCCGGCGACGGCTTGACGCCGTCCGAGCCCTTCTCACTGGAGAAAGACGTCAGAACTCTCAAAGTGACAGCAGGATCGTCAGCGCGTCGCAGCCTCGGGCTCGCGGGGGTTATGCTGGGCGCAGGCATGACTTCCATTGGCATCGCGATGGCTGCGACAACTCCGAAACCAACTTCCCCGCCTGCTGACTGGCCAGCCACCCTTCCTTGGGACTCTCCGTCGGGGCCTCCAGCCGCGCTGACGTGGGGATTTGTCGTGGTCGGGGCCGTTATGCTCATCGTCGGCATGGCCGTCGCCGTCGGACAATCCACTGTCGTCGAACCATCCACGAGCCCGTGAGCCGAGCGGCCACGACCTTCTGCGGCTATCGCGGGACTACAGACAGGGCAAGACAGGGCAATCCTCTTGTCCGCGCACAGCCTTTCCGCCAAGATGCGGCCGCGATGAACGCCAGCCCTGCCACCGAACCCCGCACCACCCCGCTCTGCCAGGCGCACCGCCGACTGGGCGCCAAGATGATCGACTTTGGCGGCTGGCTGATGCCAGTCAACTACCCCGCGGGCATTCTCGAGGAGCACAAGGCCACGCGCACCGCGGTCGGCATGTTCGACGTGTGCCACATGGGCGAGGTTCACTTCCGCGGCGCCCGCGCGGCCGAGGCTGTGCAGCGCCTGGTGACCAACCAGGTCGGCAAACTCTACGACGGCCGCGCCATGTACACGGTGGCGTGCAACCCCAAGGGCGGCATTGTGGACGACCTCATCGTCTACCGAGTCAAGCCCGACCACTTCCTCATCGTGGTCAACGCGGCCAACATCGCCAAGGACTATGGCCACTTCGTGCAGCAGGTGGGGTCGTGGTGCGAAATTCGCAACGCCTCGGACGAAACCGGACTGATCTCGTTTCAGGGTCCCAAGGCCCAGGCCTGCCTGGCGCCGCTCACGCGCGCGCCGCTGGCCACGCTCAAGCCGTTTCACTTCTTGCCTGACGTCGAGGTCGCAGGCCGGCCCGCGTGGATCGCGCGCACGGGCTACACCGGCGAGGACGGTTTCGAGATCTTCTGCGCGGTTTCCGACGCCGAGCCGCTGTGGCAGGCCTTGCTTGACGCCTGCGCAGGCGTGGGCGGCAAGCCGGTTGGCCTGGGCGCGCGCGACACGCTCCGGCTGGAAGCCCGTCTGTCTCTCTACGGAAACGACCTCAACGACGAGACCACCCCGCTGGAGGCGGGCCTGGGCTGGGTGGTGAAGTTCGACGCGGGCGACTTCATCGGCCGCGAGGCCCTGCTGCGACAGCGGGAAGCGGGCCTTCGGCGCAAGCTGGCTGGCTTCTTCATGCTCGGTCGCGGCATCGCCCGTCACGGCTACCCCATTCACGATTCGTCGACGGGCGCCAAGGTCGGCGACGTGACCTCGGGCACGGTAGGCCCCACCGTGGGCAAGAACATCGGGCTCGGCTATGTGCCAGCGCCGCTGGCTCGGGCCGGGGCGCGCTTGCTCATCGATTGTCGTGGAAAACAAACCGAAGCCGAGGTGATAGAAGGCCCCTTTTATCGCCGTTAGCGTGCAGTACAATCCCGCCAGCGAAGGAGAGCGACCGACATGAGCGAGAATGTTCCCAACGAACTCCTCTATACTGAGGACCACGAGTGGGTTCGCCAGGAAGGCAACCTGGTCACCGTGGGCATCAGCCAGTTCGCCGTCGACCAACTCGGCGACGTGACCCAAGTGGATCTGCCCAGCGAGGGTGAAACCCTCAAACGGCATGAAGTATTCGCGTCGGTGGAATCGGTCAAGGCCGTGTCCGACGTCTACGCCCCGGTATCGGGCAAGGTGGTCAAGGTCAATTCCCCGCTGCAGGATTCCCCCGAATACGTGAACGAGGAACCCTACGACGGCGGCTGGATGGCCCAAGTCGAGATGTCCAACCCTGAAGAGCTGAAGGGGCTGATGACGAGCGCGGCCTACGAGGAATTCCTCAAGGACCACGAAGGCTAGATGCCGTCCCCACTCGATCCGACAGACCTCTTCTCCCAACGCCACATCGGGCCCGACGATGACGACCTCGTCGCCATGCTCAAGGTGGTGGGCGTGCGCTCGCTCGACGAGCTGGTCAGTCAGACGGTCCCAGCCGCCATCCGGGCGACCGCGCCGCTCGACTTGCCACCGCCGCTTTCCGAGACGCAGCTTCTGGCCGAAGCCCGCCGCCTAGCCACCCACAACCGCGTATTCCGTTCGTACATCGGCGTGGGCTACCACGACTGCATCGTCCCGCCCGTCATCAAGCGCAACATCCTGGAAAATCCCGGCTGGTATACAGCGTACACGCCCTACCAGGCCGAGATCTCGCAAGGCCGGCTGGAGGCTCTGCTCAACTTCCAGACCATGATCATGGACCTGACCGCTATGGAGGTCGCGGGCGCGTCCCTGCTCGACGAGGCCACGGCCGCGGCCGAGGCCATGCACATGTTTGCCGGCCAGGCCGAGCGTGACGACGCCAACCTGTTTTTTGTCTCAGAGTTGTGCCACCCGCAGACCCTGGCGGTGGTCTCGACCAGGGCCGAGGCGCGCGGCATCGAGGTCGTGGTGGGCAACCACGAGCGCTTCGCCTTTGACAACCGGGTCTTTGGGGCGTTGGTGCAGTACCCCACCACCGACGGCAGCGTGGTCGACTACCGCGCCTTCTGCGAACGCGCGCACGCTGCCGGCGCGCGCGTGGCCGTGGCCGCGGACCTGCTCAGCCTGGCGCTGCTCTTGCCCCCAGGAGAGTTCGGTGCCGACGTGGCGCTGGGAAGCACGCAGCGCTTTGGCACGCCGCTGGGCTACGGCGGCCCCCACGCCGCGTTCTTTGCCACCCGCAAGGAATTCGTTCGTCGCATGCCCGGACGACTCATCGGCGTGTCCGTCGATGCGCACGGCCGGACTGCCTTGCGCATGGCTTTGCAGACTCGCGAACAACACATCCGGCGCGACAAGGCCACCAGCAACATCTGCACGTCCCAAGTCCTGCTCGCCGTGATGGCGAGCATGTACGCCGTGTACCACGGGCCGGCCGGAATTCGCGCCATCGCGGATCGGGTCGCCCGTTTGACCGCTGTGCTGGCCGAGGGCCTGGCTCGGCTCGGGTTGCGCGTGTGGCGCGGGCCGTTTTTCGACACGGTTCGCGTGGAGGGTCCGACCGCTGACGTGAAGAGTTGGCACGATCACGCCGAGGCTGCGGGGATGAACTTCCGCCCGTTGGGGCCGTCGGCCATCACGATTTCTCTCGACGAGACCACCAGCGAAGCCGACCTGTCAGAAATTCTGGCCGCGCTGGCGCCCGCGGGCCACAAGCTTCCCGACGTCGTAGCCCTGGCCAAAGACATCGAGCCGCCGATTCCCTCGGCGCTGCTGCGCAAGAGCGCGTACCTGCAACACCCGGTCTTCGCGCAGTACCATTCCGAGACCGAGATGTTGCGCTACATCCGGCGGCTGGAGGCACGCGATCTGTCACTGACCCACTCCATGATCCCGCTCGGCTCATGCACCATGAAGCTGAATGGCACGGCCGAGATGGTACCGATTAGCTGGCCCAAATGGGGCCGGCTGCATCCCTTTGCGCCGACCAACCAGGCCGAGGGCTACCAAGCCATGTTCCGCGAGCTGGAGCATGTTCTGGCGACGGTCACCGGTCTTCGGGGCGTGTCGTTGCAGCCCAATGCGGGCTCGCAGGGCGAGTACACCGGCCTGCTGGTGATTCGTCGCTATCACACTCGACGCGGCCAGGGCCATCGTGACGTGTGCCTGATTCCGGCGTCGGCCCACGGCACCAACCCGGCGTCTGCGGTCATGGCCGGGTTCAAGGTCGTGGGCGTGGCCTGCGACGCCGGAGGCAACGTCGACGACGCGGATTTGGAAGCCAAGGCCGCCGAGCACAAAGACCATCTCGCCGCACTCATGCTCACCTATCCTTCGACTCACGGCGTGTTCGAGGAGAGCGTGAAGCGGTTGTGCGCCATCGTGCACGAGCATGGCGGCCAGGTGTACATGGACGGCGCCAACATGAATGGCCAGGTCGGACTTTGTCGGCCGGCCGACATCGGCGCTGACGTCTGCCACATCAATCTGCACAAGACCTTTGCCAGCCCCCATGGCGGCGGCGGCCCAGGCATGGGTCCCATCGCAGTGGCCAGCCATTTGGTCGAGTTTCTGCCCGGCCATCCCGTAGTGCCAGTGGGCGGACGCGACGCCATCGGCGCGGTCTCTGGCGCGCCCTGGGGCAGCGCCAACATTCTGCTTATCGCGTGGGCCTATGCCCGCATGATGGGGGCGGAAGGACTCAAGCGCGCCACCGAGTTCGCCATCCTCAACGCCAACTACATCGCCGAGCGGCTGCAGCCGCACTATCCCGTGGTGTATCGGGGCAAGAACGGCCGCGTGGCCCACGAGTGCATCGTGGATCTGCGGGCGCTCAAGAAGAGCGCGGGCGTCGAGGCCGAGGACGTGGCCAAGCGGCTCATGGACTACGGCTTTCACGCCCCCACCATGTCCTTCCCCATCGCGGGAACCTTGATGATCGAGCCGACCGAGAGCGAATCGCGGGCGGAACTGGACCGCTTTTGTGAAGCGATGATCGCCATCCGGCAGGAGATTCGCGAGATCGAGTCGGGCGCGCAGCCCCGCGAAGGCAACCTGCTCAAAAACGCGCCTCACACTGCTGAATCGCTGCTCACCGCCGACTGGACGCACCCCTATGCGCGCGAGCGCGCGGCCTATCCCTTGCCCTGGCTGCGCGGCCGCAAGTTCTGGCCGTCGGTGGGGCGGCTGAACAACGTATTGGGCGACCGCCAATTCGTGTGTTCCTGTCCGCCGGTCGAGGCCTACAATCCGCGTGGGGATCCGGCCGGCTTTGCCGGCCGCGCACTATCGCGCGAGGGGTTGGGAATTCTTTGAGGGCTCCCATCTGAAGCAGCAATGTCGAGCACCAATCTGACTTTCTCGTCGCGCGAAGCCCACCGGGCCTGGCTGGCCACCCAGGCCATTTTGCCAGCGGGTTTTCGGGTGGGCACCACCTCTTTGTCCTTCATTCCGGCGGAGGTCCCCAAGCCCGCCAAGATGGACATAACCTTGATCGCACTGGATCGGCCCACGCCCGATTTCGCTGGGGTTTTCACCCGCAATGCGCTTCCGGGCGCGCCCGTGATTCTCGGCCGGCAGCGGCTTCACGAGTCGACCGTGGGCGCGGTGGTGGTGAACAGCAAGGTGGCGAATGTGCGCGCTCCTGATGGCCTCGCCATTGCCGAGCGCTGGTGCGAGGTGGTGGCCGGTGCGCTCGGCCTGCAAGGCCGCCAGGTGTTGCCCAATTCGACCGGCGTCATCGGCTGGCGCATGCCCATCGACGCAATGCTGGCCGCGGCGCCCGATGCCGTGGCGTCGCTGGGACAGCGATCCTTGCTCGACGCCGCGACCGCCATCATGACCACGGATCTGTATCCCAAGGTCCGGCGCGCATCGGTTGGCCGGGGCAGCATCGTGGGCATTGGCAAAGGTGCTGGCATGATCGAGCCGAACCTGGCCACCATGCTGGTCTTCTTGCTCACCGATGTCGCGGTCCCGCGCGCTGAGCTGCGTCGCATGTTGATCCCGTCCGTGGATTCCAGTTTCAACTGCATGAGTATCGACTCTGACACCAGCACATCAGACGCCGTGTTGCTGCTCTCGTCGGGCGCTGTGCCCTGTCCTGACCCGGCTGCTTTCGAGCAGGCATTGGCACAAGTGTGCCAGGATCTGGCGGAAGACATGCCCCGCAACGGCGAAGGCGTTCACCACGTGCTGCGAGTGCGGGTGAGCGGCGCACCCAACCAGGCGCTGGCCCGAGGCGTGGGCAAGGCCGTGGTCAATTCGCCTCTCTTCAAGTGCGCGGTGTGTGGCAACGACCCCAACGTGGGCCGCCTGGTGTGCGCCATTGGCAAGTATGTTGGCCCGGCGGCGCCTGACCTCGATCTGCGCAACCTGCGCATCCGCATGGGTGGTCTGCCCATCTTCGCCAGCGGCAGCTTCCACCTCGACTCCAGGGTCGAAGCCGCCCTGGTCGCCCATCTCAAGCAGGCCGAACTCTACGCCAGCGCCCCACCCGTCGACGGCGTGTTCCGTCCGCCTGTCGATTACCCTGCGCACGAACGTTGCGTGGAAGTCGAGATCGATCTAGGTGTGGGCAGCGCGAGCGCCACCGTGATCGGCGCCGACCTGAGCCACGAGTACGTCAGCGAGAACGCGGATTATCGAAGCTAGCTTTTCCTGGCACGGCCGCTGCACTTGCGCGGACCATGCGCCTTGTCTTTGACCAAGGAACCATTCTCCTCCTCGAACCTGAATCGTCGTCGGCACTCGCGGATCTTTCGGGCGCGCTGTGGGATCCCCGTGTGGGAGCCTTGCGGTTGCCGGCGCGATTTCATCAACGACTGCTCACTGAACTTCGCCGGCGCGGTGTCCGATTCGAGGACGAAGTGGCCGGCCCAGCGGACGAACTGCCGGCCCTCCGGCCTACTGACCTACGCCCATACCAAGAGGCAGCTCTGGCCGCCTGGGCAATGGCTGACCGGCGCGGATTAACCGTCTTGCCCACGGGCTCGGGCAAGACCCGGCTGGCGATTGCGGCCATCACGCGTCTGCGTGTGCCGGCCCTCTGCTTGGTTCCCACGCGGGTGCTGCTCGACCAATGGGCGCGCGCCATCCACGAATGCACTGGGTTCTCTCCCGGCCGACTGGGCGACGGCGAGCATCGGGTCGAGCCCATCACCGTGGCAACCTTTGAAAGCGGCTGGCGCCAGATGCGCCAACTCGGCAACCGCTTCCAGCTGCTGATCGTCGACGAGGCACACCACTTCGGGGCGGGTCTGCGCGATGAAGCCCTGGACATGAGCATTGCGCCCATGCGCTTGGGATTGACCGCCACACCGCCCACGGGTCAGGCGGCCGCGCGCTTGACCGAGCTGGTCGGCCCCACTGTCTACGAGCTGCGCGTCGACGATCTGACAGGCGAATTCCTGGCGCCCTTTGACTCGGTGGTGCTGCACCTGGATCTGACCCCGGCAGAACGTGCCGAGTACGAGACGCTGATGGCGACTTTTCGCGAAGTCCTGCGCCGCTTTCGCGCTGTTGATCCCGACGCCACTTGGAAGGAGTTCGCGCGGGCTGCGGCGAAAACCGACGAAGGTCGCCGCGCCCTGGCTGCCTGGCACCGCTCGCGGCGCTTGCTCGCCTTTCCCCGGGCCAAGCGCCAGATGCTGGCCAACCTGCTGGCCCGCCACGGCGATGCCCGCGTGATCGTGTTCACCGCAGACAACGTGACTGCCTATGCCGTGAGTCGTGAACACCTCATCATGCCGCTCACCTGTCATATCGGCCGCAAGGAGCGCGAGCGCGCCCTGACCCTTTTCAAAGAGGGCAAGCTGCGCGCCCTGGTTTCGGCCCAGGTACTCAACGAAGGGTTGGACGTTCCCGACGCCGAGGTCGGAATCATCGTGGCGGGCAGCAAGGGCGAGCGCGAACATGTGCAAAGAGTCGGTCGCGTGCTGCGGCCGCGGCCAGGCAAGCGGGCTTTGGTGTACGAGCTGGTGGTGCGCGCCACGGGCGAAGTCGAGCAGGCCCGCCGCCGGAGGAGCGCCCTTGCTGCCTGAAGCTGTCATTCCTGCGCGCATCCACAACGGCCGCGTCTTGCCCGCGTTCCTCGACGAGCGCGACCAGCCTTGGTTGCATGTTCTCATCGACGAGGTGGATCGCTTTCGCGGCCGGGCCTTGCGCGAGCTGCTGCAGCGCCTGCGCGAGCCCCTGCCCTGCGCGGCGCCTCACTTCAAACTGCGCGTGGCCGCGCAGCTTCTCTTGCGCATGGGCAACGCTGAGATCGAGTCTGAAGTGTCTCCGGCTGAAGCCCGCGAAACGCTCTTCGTCGAGGCGGCCGTCCAGACCGGCAAGCCGCGCACGGCAATTGTCGCAGCCGCAGCCGCAAGGTTTGGCCTGGCACCGGCTGCCCTGGAACGAGCGCTGTTCGCCGACCTTCCTGGTGAGCGCATCTTCACCGGCCCCAGCAGTCCTGTGTCACCGCACGAAGTCGCCCTGCGGGTCAATCAGCTCATCGCGCGCAGCTTGCTCTTTCGTGCCAGCCGCGTGCGTATCCGTGCCGAGGGCGCCCTGCGCCCGGTGGTTCGCCAGGCCAAGCTGCGCGGCCTCATCTGCACCGTCGAGGATGGCCAACCGCCGGTGCTGGATCTGTCGGGGCCGTATGCCGTTTTTCGTCGCACCCTGCTCTACGGCCGGGCCTTGGGCGAGCTGCTTCCCTTCCTCGGCTGGTGCGCACGCTTCGAACTCACTGCCGTCTGCACGCTCCGCGGCCAGGAAGGCGAGCTGCACTTGCAGAGTGGCGATCCGTTCTTCCCCGCCAGCACGCCCAAGCCCTTTGACAGCAAGCTGGAGGCGCGCTTCGCCCGCGATCTCAAGAAGGCTGCGCCCGATTGGGATCTGGTGCGCGAGCCCGAGCCCGTGTGCGCCGGTGGCACCATCATCTTTCCCGACTTTCTGTTGCGCCACCGGTTCGATCCCAGCCGGCAGTTTCTCGTAGAAGTCCTCGGCTTCTGGACGCCTGAATACCTGCGGCGCAAGCTGTCCCTGCTCCGAGCCGCCAAGCTGGACAATCTGATCCTGTGTCTCGACGAGGAACGCTGCTGTGCCGACGGGGATCTCCCGACCGGAGCGCGCGTCGTGCGCTTTCGCCGGCGCATCGACCCCGCGGCGGTGCTCCAGGTTGTGGGCTGCCAAAGGTAGCAACGTCACGCGCGCAACCCGGGCGCTTCGTGGCCGCTGCGGGCCACGTATTCCAGGTAGCCGCCGCCGTAGGGGATCACACCCTCGGGCACCAGTTCCAGCACGCGATTGGACAGGCCGGCCAGGAAGCGTCGGTCGTGCGACACGAAGAGCATGGTGCCCTCGAAGTCGCGCAAGGCTACCAGCAGCATCTCCTTGGTGGCCATGTCCAGGTGGTTGGTGGGCTCGTCGAGCACCAACAAGTTGGGGCGATCGAAAAGCAACCGCGCCATCACCAGGCGCGCCTCCTCGCCGCCCGAAAGCACGCGGCAGATCTTGTCGATGTCGCTGCCCGAGAAGCCGAAGCAGCCGCCCAGTGACTTGATCGTGCCCACTGACGCCAGCGGGAACGCCTCTTCCAAGGTTTCATAGACGGTCTTGTCAGCGTCGAGCAGTTCCATGGCGTGCTGAGCGAAGTAGCCCAGGCGCACGCCCGCGCCCAGGGTCACAGCCCCCGCGTCGGGCGCAATCTCGCCCGCCACCAGCTTGAGTAGAGTCGACTTGCCCGCGCCGTTCACGCCCATCACGCTCCAGCGCTCCTTGCGCCGGACCATGAGATCGAATCCGTCGTAGATGACGTGGGATCCGTACTGCTTGTGCAGGCCTTCGATCTTGATCACGTCCTCGCCCGAGCGCGGCGCCTCGGGAAACGCGAAGCTCAGCGTGCGACGACGGCGCGGCGGCTCCAGCTTTTCGATCTTGTCCAGCTTCTTCACGCGTGACTGTACCTGTGCCGCGTGGCTGGCCTGGGCCTTGAACCGCTCGATGAAGCGGATCTCCTTGGCCAGCATCGCCTGCTGGCGCGCGTACGCTGCCTCGGCCTGCGTCTCGTTGAGTGCGCGCTGTTTTTCGTAGAAATCATAGTTGCCTGAATAGGTGGTCAGCACGCCACCGTCGATTTCGATGATCTTGCTGACCACGCGGTTCATGAACTCGCGGTCGTGGGTGGTCATCAAGAGCGCACCGTCGTAGTTCTTGAGAAAACCCTCCAGCCAGATGATCGATTCGATATCCAGGTGGTTCGACGGCTCGTCGAGCAGCATGACGTTGGGCCGCATCAGCAGAATCCGCGCCAAGGCCACGCGCATCTTCCACCCGCCTGAGAGATTCCCCACGTCGCCGTCCATCATCTCTTGCGAAAAGCCCAGGCCGGCCATGATCTCACGCGCCCGCGCTTCCAGCGCATAGCCGCCCAGCTCGTCAAAGCGCGCCTGCACATGGCCGAAGCGGTGGACCAGGGTGTCGAGCTCGTCGACGCGCGTTGGATCGGCCATGGCGTGTTCCAGCTCGCGCATCTCGGTGGCCATGGCGGATACCGGACCCGCCCCGTCCATAGTCGCGCCAATCGCGGAGATGCCCGTCATCTCGCCCACGTCCTGGCTGAAGTGGCCGATGGTCACGTTGCGGTCTATGGAGATCTGGCCCTCGTCAGGCGACTCTTCGCCCATGATCAGGCGAAACACGGTGGACTTGCCCGCGCCGTTGGGCCCCACCAGACCGATCTTCTCGCCGCGCAGAATGGCTGCGCTGGCCTCGATGAATAGGATCTGCGGGCCGTGCTGCTTGCTGATGTTGTCGAGGCGAATCACGAGAGCGAGGGTGTTTACTACGCTCGGCCTCATGGTTCCAGCACGCCGAGATGCAAATACCCCTATACTCCCGCACCCTATGGCGATCCTTGCCACTGCCCAGGAGCTGTCCAAGTCGTTCGGCGCGCGACCGCTGTTCGACGGCGTCAGCTTTACTCTGGCCGAGGGCGAGCGCGTGGGGCTCATCGGGCCCAACGGCGCGGGCAAGACGACGCTGTTGCGTATTCTGGCCGGCGCGGACACTTCCGACCGCGGCGAGCTGTCGCTGCGGCGCGGGCTGCGCGTGGGTCATGTGGCGCAGGTGCCGGAGTTCACCGCGGGGCGGACCGTGCGCGAAACTATCATGGAGGGCGCGGCTGGAATCGCCGATCACGACCTGGGCTGGAGGGCCGCGGCACGTGTGGACGAGTTGATCTCGCGGCTGGATCTGGCTGGCGCCCAGGCGGGCGCGGACACGCTGGTGGATCGCCTGTCAGGCGGCTGGCGCAAGCGGGTGGCTCTGGCGCGCGAGCTGGTGCGCGAGCCGGAGTTGCTGCTGCTTGACGAGCCCACCAATCACCTCGACGTGGACAGCATCCTGTGGCTGGAAAAGCTGCTGGCCGCGGCGCCCTTCGCCACCGTGACCGTCACGCATGATCGCCTGTTCCTGCAGCGAGTGGCCAACCGCATCCTCGAACTTGACCGGCGCAATGCCGGCGGGCTGCTTGCCGTCGACGGTGACTACGCCACCTTCATCGAGCGCAGGGCGGACTTGATGGCTGCGCAAGAGCGGCGCGAAGCCTCGCTGCGCAATACCCTGCGCCGTGAAACCGAGTGGCTACGCGCCGGCGCGCCAGCCCGCTCCACCAAGCAACAGGCGCGCATCCAGCGCGCCGATGCGCTGGCAGGAGAGGTCGACGAATTGGCCAGCCGCAATGTCGTGCGCACCGCGAACATCGATTTTGCCGGCACCGGCCGCAACCCGCGCCGCCTGATCGAAGCGCGCGGTATCGCCAAATCGTACGGCGACAAGATCATTTTCAAAGAACTGGACCTCTTTGTCGGTCCGGGCAGCCGCGTGGGACTCATCGGTCCCAACGGGTGCGGCAAGTCGACCTTGTTGCGCGTGCTGGTGGGTGACGAGCCCCCGGACGTAGGTCAGATCCTGCGCGCCGATGGACTGCAGGTGGCGTACTTCGCCCAGCACCGCGAGGCCCTGGATCCGCAGCAGAGCGTGGTCGACACCCTCTGCCCGGGCGGAGACCACGTCACCTTCCGCGGCGTGCGCGTTCACGTCAGCGGCTACCTGGCGCGCTTTCTGTTCCGCAGCGAGCACGCCAAACTGGCCGTGGGGCAGCTCTCGGGTGGCGAGCAGAGCCGCCTGGTGCTCGCACGCCTCATGTTGCGACCCGCGAACGTGTTGGTGCTGGACGAGCCCACCAACGATCTCGATCTGGACACGCTGCAGATCCTGGAGGACTCGCTGCTGGGCTTCGACGGTGCGGTCCTGCTGGTGACTCACGATCGCTATTTTCTCGACCGCGTGACCACCAAGCTGCTCGCCTTTCACACGCGGCCGGGCGCCGAAGGGCGCATCAGTTCCATGGTGGGCCTCAGGCAGTGGGAGAGCTGGTACGCTGAGGAGGCTGACGCCAGCACTGTCGTGGATGCAACCGAGCCCAAGACGCCTGCGGCGGCCAGCACCCCGCGCCGCAAGCTCAGTTACCATGACCAGCGCGACTGGGACACCATTGAGGCGCGCATCGCCCAGGCCGAGGCAATCTTGGCGGCGCTGCGGGCCGAGCAGAACAGCCCGCAGGTTGCCTCGAATCACGCTCGTCTGGTCGAGCTAGAGGCAGAGATCAACGCCGCCCAGGCAGAAGTCGACCGTCTCTACGCCCGCTGGGGCGAGCTGGACTCGCTGATTCCGCGATAGCGGTGGGGGTAGCGCAAGCGCTAGGGCGTGCAGCCGCCCTCATCACAATGAGAGCCCATAAAAGTGGACACTGGGTAGACAGCCAAACAAGACGGATCGGTTGCCACCTCCTGCGCGCCCGTGCAGGTGACCCAGTAGTAGGTGAGCGCGTCGTCGTACCTCACGGTCGCCACCGTCGTACCGCACGCATTCTTCACCGTGATGGAAGCGCCCATGCCGTTGGTCACGTCGTTCCCTTCGAACACTGTGGAAAAGCAGGTCGAGCCGCTCTTCTTCACGGTCAGCGTGGTTACATTCGAGCTATCCAGAACCGCACTCTCCGTAACCCCGTTCGGGTAACAGGTATTGAAGTTATCCGTGGACAGGTCTGTCTGCGTAGTGCAAGTGCCAGTTTCAACGCAGTCGGTGGCGAGATACTTGAGACAGTCCGGGAGGCTGCAGGAAGCCGAGCCGTTCCCGCCGCCCGTGCCGCTCGTGGTTCCGCAGCTTCCGCCTGTCGGTGTCGTGCCGCTGGCGCCGCCGCTGTGGCCGCCCGTGGGTGTCGTGCCGGCGGTTGCACCGCCGCTGTGGCCGCCCGTGGGTGTGCCGCCGCTGCCGCAAGCCAGGGCAAACGCGACAAGGCTAGCCGAAACCAAGATGCTTAGATTTCTCATGGAAACTCCTTCTTATTGCCGAGAGCCCATTCGGGCGATGCATTCGAGGCCAGATTATAGGACGAATTTGTCACTTGGCAGAAATCCGCGATAGCGCGCGGCGACGCGAGACGCGCCTGGCCCAGCTACATCTTGTATTTCAGGAACCTCACGCGCGGCGAACCGGAGATCTCGAGATAGAACCCGAAATCGAAGTCGATGAGGCCAGAGGCCTGCACCAGCTGGCGAGGCGGATTGGGGAACGGCTGCGCCTGCTTGAATGCCTCGATGGCCGTGTCGTCGAGAAAGTCCACGCCGCAGGTCTGGGCCAGCGAGACCTTGGCCAGCGAGCCATCGGCTCGGAGCTGGACGTGCACCTGGGTCAGGCGGTCCTGCGCACCGTAGATGGCGCCCGTGGGGTCGCGGCGCTGGTACTCTTCGACCGGCTTCCAGCGGTCGCGCACCTGTTCCTTGACCCGGTTGAAGAAGGTCGCGAACTTCCAGCGTTTGGCATTGAGCGCCGTCTCTTCGCCCTCGTCGACGTCTTTTAGGTGGTCCTGGGTTCCGCTGCCCACGGCGCGCGCAACCTCTTCTTCCGAGGGCAGCAGCGCGGCTGCGCCCGGGCCGGGCGAGAGCAAGGGTTCGCCTTCGCGCGTCTGCGAGGGAGCCCGGCGCGAGCCACCGCCGCCCGGCGCAGCGAACAGTCCCTCAGGATCCGAGGATTCCGAAACCTGCTCGCCGGTTTCGCCGGGCGCCTTATCGGGATCGCCGGGCGTCCACATCGGTCTCCGGTGCATCGGTGTGCGCATGGCCAGAGCACCGGCCGCGCCCGGCGGCTTGGGCGACCCCGCCGGCTCAGATACCGCCACCCGGTTGCGATCGCTGTCGCCGCGCGAGCGCTGCAGTTCGTTGGGATCGAACCTGCCGTACTTGCGTGTCTCGTGCTCGACCGAGGAATCGTACTCGGCGGCAAAGCGCGCGTTCTCGGGCCGCTTCTCCTCGCGCGGACGGGCCAGATCCACGACCTGCCCGGGCGCCTTGACCGACTCTTCTTCCTTCTTCGCCTTTTCCTCTTGCGCCTTCTCTTCCAGGCGCTCCATGTCGGCGATGAGCTTTCTCGCCGTGGCATCATCGACCGTGCTCACCGCGATGGGCTCGGCTGCGCCCTCGGCCGCAGCCCGCTTGCGCTCCGCCAAGATGTCGGCGTCACGCGGGGCCCAGATGTGCAGCACGACTCCAGCGACCAGCAGGAGCTGCAAGTGGATGAGCAGGGCCAGCGCGGCCCATCGGCCGAGCGAGGAGCCCTTCCGTCGCTGGGATGAATCAAAGATGGCCATGGCGCGAGACCCGCCTTACACCCATAAGTGTAGCCACTTTTTCGCAAGGGCCAACCATTGCAGCCAGTTGCGGAAGACGGGATCCGGAGGACGTCGGTCTCTGGTGCTATAGAGTAGCTGGTCCACGCGATGAGCCGCCCCGTGCAAATTGGCGATCCCATGCAGCCCGCCCACCGGCCAGGGCAGCTTGAGGAACGCGACCTTCTGCATGACGTGGGACGCGCTGTGGCGGACTTCGACCTTATCTCAGAGGGTGATCGCATCCTGGTGGCAGTTTCTGGCGGGAAAGACAGCTATTCCTTGCTCGCCTTGCTGGAAACTCTGCGTCGCCGGGCCCCGGTGCATTTCGACCTTCTGGCCGTGCACCTCGACCAGGGTCAGCCCGGCCACGATCCCGCACCGCTTGCCGACTGGCTGCGCGCCAGTGGCTTCGACCACCGAATCGTGCGCGAAGACACCTATTCAATAGTGGTCGACAAGATCCCGGAAGGCCGCACCTATTGCTCGATGTGCGCGCGCCTGCGCCGCGGAATTCTCTACCGGCTGGCTGGCCAGTTCGGGTGCACCAAGATTGCGCTCGGGCATCACCGCGACGACGCCGTGGAGACCCTACTGCTCAATGTCTTCTTCGCGGGCAAGCTGGCGGCCATTCCGGCGCGCCTGGTCAGCGACGATGGCGCGTCCATCGTCATCCGGCCCCTCATCTATTGCGCCGAAGAAACCCTGGCCCGCTTCGCCGAAGGCCGCCGCTTTCCCATCCTGCCCTGCCACCTGTGCGGCTCGCAGCCCGATGCCCAACGTAAACAGATGAAGGCCCTGCTGTCCCGCTTGGAGGCCGAGCACCCCAACTTGCGCCAGACCATGCTGGCAGCGCTCGGCAACGTCAATCTGTCGCATCTATTGGACCGAGAGGCATTCGACTCGGCGGCCAGAGCCGGGTAACCGAGCGCAGGCTAGAGCTAAATCGATACATTATGGATGGCATCTATCCCTGCATGGACATTGATTAATTTCGCGTGCCAAGCTGTCGTTAATCGACGCCGAGTGAGTGATCTGTGAGCGGTGAGTCTTTCCCTCACTGGCCTCGAAGTCCGTTATTATTTCGTCGGTCGAGCAACATGTGCGAAAGCAAGGGTACTCCCATGAAGGCAAATCGCTTGAACCTATGGCTGGCTGTTTCGCTCCTGACCGCCGCGGGATGCGGCGGGGCGCGAACGCCCCTGGACGAGTTGGAATCCGCACAACCCGGTGGCCCGGTCGGCGGCGCTATCCAAGGTGGCGACACGGGTCTGGTTCTCGGGGGTAGTCTCGCTACGGGCGGGGTGGTCGGGACAGCCGGTGTCATTGGCTTTGCGGGCGCGACAGTCGGAACTGGTGGTGTGATCGCACTGGGCGGCGGTTCGGGCGGATTCGTTCCATTCGGTGGCACAGCAGTGGTGGGTGGGTACATCGCGCCGACGGGCGCAACGACGTACGTTCCGCCGACGGGCGGGACGACTGCGCTCGGTGGCCGCGGCGGTACAACGCCATTGGGCGGTACCGTGGTGGGTGGTCGCGGCGGCACGGGCGGGTTCTTTCCATTCGGTGGCACAACAGTATTAGGCGGCAGCAGCGGCGGCAGCGGCGGCACGCTTACTCTCGGCGGCACCGTGGTGGGCGGTCGCATCCCATTCGGTGGCACGGTTCCATTGGGCGGCACCGTGGTCGGTGGTCGCATCCCAGTCGGTGGCAGCGGCGGCACGCTTGCAACGGGCGGCACCGTGGTCGGTGGCGGCGGCGGCATGGCGAGCACCGGCGGTGTTGGAGGGTCGGTCGGCAGCACGACTTGTCCGGGATTGGCGCCCAATGAAGAGCTGATCGACGACATGAATGATGGCGATCGCTTCATCCCGCAGGTCAACGGCCGCGCCGGGGCTTGGAAGGACAGCGACGACGGCACGCCGGGCGCAACCATGTTCCCTGACCCAGCGGGACTCTTCACCATGACCAAAACAGGCGACATCTGTCGCCAGTACGCGGCCTACGTGTATGGTGGGCCCTTTGTAGACACGGGCGCTACCGTTGGGTTCGGCATCGGCGGCCCCTACGACGCCTCCAAGTACGACGGCATCAGCTTTTGGGCCAAGATCGATAGCGGCTCATACGGGCTGCGCGTGGCGTTCCCCGACAAGGACACCTCGCCTGATGGCGGGCTCTGCCAGGGGAACGTCGCGGGGAATCAGTGTTACGACCACTACGGCTACCGCATAACCAACCTCACGACTGCGTGGACCAAGTACACGGTCTACTTCAATTCGCTCACCAACGACGGATGGGGCCGCTCAGGGGGCGGCTTCGACCGGTCGACCATCTTCGAGGTGCAGTTCCAGATTCCGAAAGACAACAAGTTCGGGGTCTGGATCGACGACGTCTCATTGGTGATTGGACTTAGCAACTAGAGTCTGAGTCGCCTGAGACGGCAACCTCGGTGCTCTATGCCGCGCCGCCGCGGCGGGGCGGCGCGACCACGTTGGCCGCAGGCCTGCGCGGAGCCACGGCCGCGGCCTTGGGATGGCTTAGTGGCCGGGTCAACGAGATGACCAAGGCCTCATCCACGCTGTGTACCGGCTGGATCTTGATCCGCTCGCGCAGGTGAGCGGGAAGTTCGCTCAATTCCGCCATGTTGGTGGCGGGCACGATGGCCACGCGCATACCCGCGCGCACCGCCGCCAGCAGTTTCTCTTTCAGGCCACCGACCGGGAGCACCCGCCCGCGCAGGGTGATTTCTCCAGTCATGGCCACATCCCGGCGCACGGGAATCCCGGACACCAACGACACTAGGACGCAGGCCATGGTGATCCCGGCCGACGGTCCGTCCTTGGGCACGCCGCCCGCGGGCACGTGAATGTGGATCTCGCGATCGGAAAGGAAATCGCTGCGTAGCCCGAGACGCGTGGCTTGCACGCGCGCGAAGGACAACGCCGCTTGCGCCGATTCCTTCATCACCTCGCCCAGCTGGCCGGTCAAGATGAGGTTGCCCTTGCCCGGCATCATCTGCGCTTCGACGTGGAGGACTTCGCCGCCCACCTGGGTCCACGCCAGGCCGTTGGCGATCCCGACCTCGTCCGCGCGCTGGCGCTCGTCGGGAATGAACCTGGGCGGTCCCAGCAGCTTGGCCAGGTCGTCAGGGCTCACCGCGGTTCGGCCGGCCTTGGTCTTGCGGCCGCTGGCGGGTGCCTGGCCACTCTCCACCAAACGCCGCGCCATCTTGCGCGCCAGCTGCGCAATCTGCCGTTCCAGTTCGCGCAGCCCGGCCTCACGCGTGTATTCCGAGATGATCTTGCGCAGCGCCGGCCGTCCCAGCGAAAGATCGCGCTCGCTCAGGCCCGCCTCGGCGATCTGCTTGGGCACCAGGTACTTCTCGGCGATGGCCAGCTTCTCTTCCTCGCTGTAGCCGGCCAGGCGCAGGGTCTCCATGCGATCGCGCAAGGGCGGCGGAATGGTGTCCGCCAGATTGGCGGTGGCAATGAACATCACCTTGGACAAGTCGTAGGGCACGCCCAGGTAGTGGTCGCGGAAGGCGTGGTTCTGCTCGGGATCGAGAACTTCGAGCAAGGCCGCCGAGGGATCGCCGCGGTAGTCGGAGCCCAGCTTGTCGACCTCGTCGAGCATGAACACCGGGTTCTTGCTGCCCGCCTGTTTCATCCCCTGCAGAATGCGTCCAGGCAGCGCGCCCACGTAGGTGCGCCGGTGGCCACGGATCTCGGCCTCGTCGCGCACGCCGCCCAAGGAAATGCGCACGAACTTGCGGCCCAGCGCCCGCGCGATGGAGCGCCCCAGCGATGTCTTGCCCACGCCGGGCGGGCCCAGGAAGCAAAGCAGCGGCCCGTGGACTCCGCGGCGCAGTTTGTGCACCGCCAGGTAATCGAGGATGCGCTCCTTCACGTGCTCCAGGTCGTAGTGATCCTGGTCGAGCACGGTGCGCGCGCTGCGCAGATCCACCGGATCTTCGTCCGGTTCTTTCCAGGGAAGCTCGACCATGACATCCACGTAGCTGCGCACCACCGCCGCCTCGGCACTCTCGGGGCTCATCTGTTCCAGGCGCCGCAACTGCTTGTCCGCCTCCGCGCGCGCCTCGGCCGGCAGTCCCCCCGCTTCGATTTTTTGGCGCAAGTCCTCGATCTCGTCGCGGAATGAATCCGCATCGCCCAGCTCGTGCCGGATCTGGCGCAACTGCTCGCGCAGATAGTAGTCGCGCTGGGTCTTGGACATCTCCTCTTTGACCCGGCTCTGGATGCGGTTCTGCACCTCCAGAATTCCGACTTCGTTCTCCAAGGCCTGGTTCACCTTGGCCAGGCGCTGTACCGGATCGTCCATCTCCAAGATGGCCTGCGCGTCGGCCAGCTTGAGCGTCAAGTTCGACGCCACCAGATCCGCAATGCGGCCCGGCTCGTCTACGTTCTGCAACACCAACGCCAGCTCGGGCTGCACGGTGCGGCCCAGCTCGGCCACCCGCTCGACGTTCTGTTTCACCGTGCGCACCAGCGCTTCCAGCTCGACCGTGGAGGCCGGCGTCGCTTCCTCCATGATGTCGAGGCGAACCTGGTAGCTGGGCTGCTCGGCGATGAAGCGCTGGATGCGCGCGCGGCACAGGCCCTGAATGAGAATCTTCAGCCCGCCGTCGGAGAGCTTGCGCATGCGCATGATGAGTCCGACCGTGCCCGTGCGATACAGCGAGTTGGGCTTGGGATCCTCTTCCGCCGATTCACGTTGGGCCACGATGAAACACAACCGCTGATCATCCTGCAGGGCGACCTGCACGGCGTCCAGCGAGATGGGCCGCGACACGCGCAGCGGAGCAATCATGTAAGGAAAAACCACCAGATCCCGCACCGGCAGCAGCGGCAGAACATCCGGTATCTCATGACCCAGGCTGGGCCTGGTGCCTTCGCCCTCAGCGCTCATGTTTTCCAGACTAGCAGAAACGACCGAATCACTACACAAATCGGTCCAATCCGTCATGCGCTTGACAGACCCCGGCACGAAGACTAGTTTGACGCCGCATTGACAACTGAATAGCGACACGGGCGCGGGGCTTCGATGGCCCCGCTGAAAAGGGAAGCCGGTGCGCACCCAGGGTGCTATCCCGGCGCGGTCCCGCCACTGTAAGTGGGAAGTCTTTTCCGATTTGGCCACTGGAGGACAACCTCTGGGAAGGCTGGAACAGGCGAAGCGGCTCTGCCGCAAGACCCACGAGCCAGGAAACCTGCCCGCGTCAGCCATGCTGCCTTCCCGAGGAGGAACTGGGCGCCGAGCTTTCAGCCACGCACCCCCGTTTCCGCCGACGGAACGGGGGTTTTTCATGTGGTTCGAAAGGGTGCCGTCCGGCGCGGAGATCGCCGATCCGGCCCGCAAACAGACTCATTCACGCCTGAACGCCGCATTCGCGGCGGCGGTCCTGTGCATGGCGGCGGGCGCTGCGCACGCGGCCGAGCCCGCCTTCGAAACCGTGGTGGTGGCCGAGGCGGCGCCGCGGGCGAGCCGGGATGATGCGGCCTCGTCATCCGTGATCACGGCTGCGCGCACCCCGCGCAGCGCCGAGGACTTGCCCCAACTTCTTTCGGAGCTGCCCGGCGTGTCGGTCACGCGCATGGGCGGGCTGGGCTCCACGGCCACGCTGTCGTTGCGCGGGTCCTCGGCCAACCAGGTCGAAGTGTACTTCGACGGTGTGCCGCTCTCGGCAGCTTCGGGCGGCGGCGTGGACGTCGGACTCATTCCCGTGGTCGATCTCGGCTCGGTCGAGGTCTACCGGGGAATGAGCCCCATCGCGTTCGGCGCTTCAGCTATCGGTGGCATCGTGTCCTTGTCGAGCGCCACGGCGACGGACTCTGGCGTGCGCGCCTACGCGGGCGGCGGCTCCTTCGGCACTGAGTTTGCTGGCGCGCAAGCGCGCTGGGCGGGCCGCAAGCTACGCGCACTCGCCAGCGTGAACGGGCTGGGCTCGGCCGGCGACTTCAGCTATCGCAACGACAACGCCACGCCCTTCAACACCAGCGACGATTCCATCACGCGCCGCCAGAACAATGCCCTCCGGCAGATCGACGGTCTGGCCCATGTCGCTGGGTTGCTGCCTGGAAGTCGACAGATCTGGGGCACGGTCAGTTTTCTTCACCGTGACCAGGGTGAGCCCCCGGTGGGCTCGGTGACAGCCAGCGGGGCGTCGCTCGGCACTGACCGGTTGCTGACCACTGTGGCGTACGATTCGAACGACGATCTCGGGCCAGGCAGTTCGCTGCGCGCCCAGCTCTACGACGTCGCGACCTGGCAGCGCCTCGACGACCTGAACGGCGACTTGTCGAGCAACGTGCCCACACAAACGCGTGACCTTTCCACCAGCTCGGGCGCGACGCTTACGGGCTCGAAGCCATTGGCGGCGTGGATGAAGCTTTCTGCTGTTGCCGCCGGCCGCTATGAGCGTTTCGATCCCTCCAGCCTTCTGCCTGGCGCGACTTCTATTCCCCCTGGGTCGCGCGTGGAAGGCGCTGGTGGAGTCGAGGCACGATTGGTGACCCAGACGCTGCGCCTGGCTGTGATTCCGTCGCTGCGCCTGGAAGCAGCCCAAGACACCATCACGCGCCCGGCGCGCTATCGGCTGATGGGCGCGGACACCCAGCCCGCTGCCTATTGGCTGCCCAACGCTCGCTTGGCCCTCGTGCAATGGGCGAGCGAGCAAGTCACTCTGCGCGCAAATCTGGGCCGCTACGGCCGCTTGCCTTCACTGACCGAGCGCTATGGCAATACCGGCCTGTTGCTGGGCAACCCTGACCTTGTGCCCGAGAGCGGAACCAACGCAGACGTGGGTGCGAACTGGACCCGCCAAGGCGAGCGACTGCGGCTTTCTCTGGACGGCTCGCTGTTTGCGGTCTGGGCGCGGAACCTCATTCACTTCCTCCTGGCCGGGCCCTACTTGCGGCCGGAAAACGTGGGGCGCGCACGCATCCTGGGTGCGGAAACCTCAGCCACGGTCGACTGGCGACGCCGTTTTCGGTTTTTCGGGCAGACCACTTTCACCGATGCCCGCGACCAGGAAAACGTGAGCGGAGTCTACGGCAAGCAGCTTTCCTTTCGTCCGCGCCTGCGCGCCTATGCGCGGCCTGAGCTGCGCGACCTTCCCCTGGCGGGTCGCTGGCGTTGGGGCCTGTACGCCGACCTGGACGTGACCAGTGGCAACTACCGCGACTCGACCAACCTGGTCGAGCTGAACCAGCGCGTGCTTTTCGGTGCAGGCGGCCAGATCAGCGCGCCCCACTGGGGACTGCGCCTGGTCGCCAGCGCGTACAACCTGGCCAACACCCCTGTCGTCGACGTCACCGGCTATCCCCTGCCCGGCCGATCGATCAATTTCACCATGCAATGGTCCACGCCCGACGCAAACAAGGAGACATTGGAATGAGCACCCGATCCCGTTCGCTCGAACTTGGCTTGATCCTTTCGCTGCCCACCTTCTTAGGCCTGGCCTGCGGCAATGCCATCCACAGCCCTACCCCGGATGCAGCTCCAGCGGCTGGCGACGCGCCAGCGGCCGATGTCGTCGACGATGCGGCCAGCGCCGCTGACGGCGGCGCGGACTCCGAGGAAACCGCCGATTCCGCCAGCTCCGAGCCGGTCGGGCTGGCTGTCATTCACGGCAGCAGCGACTACATCTCGTCGCTGCTTTCGCTGGTCGACCCGGCAACGGCCACGCTGGTGCACGACAACTGCCTCAACTCGGGCAGCGTGGCGCCGCAACTTTCGCAGGCACTTTCCGGGGGCGTGGTGCTGCCCAGCGCGCCCTTGCCTGGCCATCCCCTGGTCCTCATCGACAGCCTCAACAGCGCTCTGTTGTGGGTCAACCCCGTGGACTGCACTGTGGTCCGACAGTTGAGCGTCAGCACTGGATTCAAGGCCTTCCCGCACGACGTGGTGGCCGTGGCTCCCAACAAGTTCTATGTGACTCGCAACTCGACTAACTCCAGCCCCACCGCCGACCCGTCGGATCTCGACGAGGGCGGTGACCTCTTGATCCTGGATCTCGATCTGGGCGAGGCCGTGGGCCGCATAGACCTGGCCCCCTACGCGGCGGGCGGAGTTGGTATCAATCCCAATCCAGACCGCGCCCGCGTTCTGGACGGCAAGATCTACGTCACCCTCAACAACTTCAGCGCTGACATGGTCACCCAGGCTGGGCCAGGCCGCGTGGTCGTCGTGGACCCGACGATTGACAAAGTCAGCAAGGTCATTGATCTGCCCGCTTTCAAAGACTGCGGCGCGATCGTCCCGGTGCCTGGGCAGGAAGGCGCGCTGGCAGTTGCTTGCTCGGGGTTCTTCAGCGACGGGGTCGATCAGATCAAGTCCTCGGGCGTGGCTCTCATCGACACGTCGGTGTCACCGCCCACGGTGCAGCCCCTGATGGCCGCGGCCTTTGGCCGCCCGGTCTCATTCGCTGATCTCGCCGTGGTGAGCCCCACCCTCGCCTTCATCATCGTGCCCGCCGGCTTTTCCGGCTCGGCATCCGATCAACTGTGGCAGTTCGATTTCGCCCGCGGCGTGCCGCAAAAAGTGCTCGACGCCAGCGGCGCCTGGGTGCTGGGAGGTCTGGTCTTCGACCCGGCTGCGCAGCGCCTGTTTCTGGGCGACGCCAATTCGCAATCGCCCAAGCTGCATGTGTTTGACGTGAGTGTCTCGCCGCCGGCCGAGCTGGCCTCTCTGAACAGCGATCCCTCCAAGGGCCTGTTGCCACGGTATCTGGGACTGTATTGATCCATGAAGACGGCGCTCACCTACGTGGTCCTGCTCGTGCTCTTGGTCGGAGCAGTGGCGCTGGCCATGCTGGTTGGTCACGGCAGTCTGGCGGATCCGACGCTGCGTTCGACGCTACTTGGACTGCGAGCCACGCGCGTGGGCGCAGCCTTGCTGGCGGGCGCGGCCCTGGCCACAGGCGGGGCGGTGGTCCAGGGCGTGTTCCGCGATCCACTGGTCAGCCCGTCTATCTTGGGAACCACAGCCGGGGCTAGCCTGGGCGGGCAGTTGGCCATGTTGGCCCTGGTCTCCGGCTCGCCTCTGGCCAGCCTGGCGGTCGGCGCCGAGATGGTGTTGCCCCTGGGCTGCCTCGTCGGCGCCGGCCTTTCACTGGCCATCGTGCTCACCTTCTGTCGCGAACGCACGGGCACGCTGACCCTCATCCTTACTGGCTTCATCTTGTCGTCGCTGTTCCTCGCGCTGTCCAGCTTCATCACCAGCCTGGCGCAGGATTCCTGGGACATGAGCAGAGCCGTGGTGTCCTTCACCTTGGGCGGCGTGGGGGGGGTCAGCACTCGCCAGCTTGTGGCAGCCTCGCCCTTGGTCGCGATCGGAATTGTCGCCTGCTGGCTGTGGAGCGACAACCTTGACCTGCTGCTTTCGGGTGAAGACGAGGCCGCCACATTGGGTGTCGAAGTGGGCCGCGCCCGACGCTGGGCCGTGACCTGGGTGGCGGTGCTGGCCGCTGCCGCCATCGCGGTGGGCGGCAACGTCGGGTTCGTGGGTCTTATCGTTCCGCACACCCTGCGGCCCTTGGTGGGTGCGCGCCACCGGCGCCTGATTCCCGCGTGCGCGTTGTTGGGTGGCGCGTTCCTTGTCGCCTGTGATGTCATCGCGCGCCTGTTCCCCAGCCGATCCGAGCTGCCCCTGGGCGTGATCACGGGCATCATCGGAGCGCCCGTATTTCTCTTCCTGCTGGCGCGCTCTCAGCGCGAGGTCAGCCATGGCTGACGCCACCCTCATCGAAGCTCAAGGGCTCACGGTGCAGCGGGGGAATCGCGTGCTTCTCCAGGAGATTTCTCTGTCCTTGGGCGCCGGACAGGTGGTGGCGCTGCTTGGGCCAAACGGCGCGGGTAAGAGCACGCTGCTCAAGACCCTGGCCGGCTTGTTGCCATTTTCAGGTGAGTTGCGGCTTGACGGGCATGAGGCTTCGCAGCTTGGCCGTGCCGAACGCGCGCGCCTGGTAGCGTATGTGCCCCAGCATTCGGCGCTGGACGTGGCCCTGCCGGTGCGCGACGTGGTGGCGCATGGTCGCTTCGCTCATCGCGATGTGTGGGGCCGACCTGGTCGTCGTGATGAGGCGGCCATCGATCACGCCATGGACCTGACCGACACGCGCCGTCTGGCTGAGCGTTCGTTCTCTCGCCTGTCCTACGGCGAGCGACGCCTGGTGCTGCTGGCGCGCGCCCTGGCCACTGAAGCGCGCGTGCTCCTGCTCGATGAGCCCACGGCGGCCCTGGATGTGACCCACGCGCTCGGCTTGCTGCACTTGCTGCGCGATCTGGCCAGCCGTGGGGTTCTGATCATGGTGGCGCTCCATCAACTCAACGAGGCGGCTCAAGCGAGCGATCGGGCGTTGCTGTTGGCAGGTGGGCGTCTGGTTGCCTCGGGCCCGGCAACGGAAGTCATCGCGCCCGATCCTGTGCGTCGGGTCTACGGCGTGGAGATGGTGCCCGCCGCCCAATTCGGCTTTCGCGTGCCGGCCCAGAAAGACTCGGCGCCATGAACCGCGCGACCCTAGGCAATGCCTGCGCCCTGGCTGCGGCAATCGCGTTGACTATTCAATTTGGCCGCGGCCACAGCCGGGAACTTGGCTCAACTGATTCCCGTGATCGCACGAGCCTCATCGATTCCACCGGTCATTCCCTGCCGGCGCGGCACTACGCCCGCATCGTGTCCACCAACCTGGTGACCGATCGTCTGCTGCTGGAGCTGGCCGAGCCCGACCGCATCTTGGCCTTCAGCCGCGCCGCCAGCGAGAGGCCGCAGGACGGCTATCGCTACCAGGGCAAGCTTATCGTCGACGGCTTCGGTCCGGTCGAGGCGCTCATTGCCTTGCGGCCGGACCTTGTGCTCACCAACAGTTTCGGAACACCAGGGCGCGCGGCCAAGTTGCGTTCCGCTGGCATCGAGGTGTTCGATCTGGGCGAATTGCGCGGCGTTAGCAGCCTGGTCCGCGCAACCAAGACATTGGCCGAACTGCTGGGGCAACCCGAACGCGGCCAAGAGTTTGCGCACACCTTTGTTCAGCGGATGAACAACGTGGCAGCCGGACGCGCGGGGCGGCCGCGCAAGACTGCGCTGTTTCTCTCGATCATCGGCAATCAAGTTCAGGGCGGCACTGCGGGAACCGCCTTGCACGACGTGCTGACCGCAGGCGGCCTGGCCGATGTTGCGGCCGAGCGCTACCGCGATTGGCCTGCCTATTCAGCCGAGCAGTTGCTGGATCTGGCGCCCGATCTGATTGTGACCAAGCAGGGAATGTCCGCGGCGGTCTGTGCCTTTCCTGGCGCCGACCACCTGCCCGCGTGCCACGAGCCCGGCCGAATCATCGAGCTTCCCGCCGAGCTGCTCGACGAGCCTGGCCCAGCCATGCTAGAGGCTGCCGAGGCGATCTACCAGCGGGTCTACGGCGAGTAGTTCAGTCGCGCTTGTGGTTGGTGATCGCGCGTCGCCGAGCCGCGCGCATCTCGTCGAGGTACTGGCGGGCTGCCGGCAGATCGGGATCGTTGGCGTCGGCCCCGGCGACAAACCTCGCGCACGCGACGGCAAAACGCGGGGCATATGTTTCGTCGCTGTGAGAGAGAAACTGGTAGGCCATGCCCAGGTTCTTCCAGACCATCGGACCCAAGTCGAACTTGCTTATGCCTGGCCACGCCGCGATCTTGAGTTGCTCGTTACCGCCAGCCTTGGAAACAAGATCCTCAAGAATGGCCAGCGCGATTCGCGTCGGCTCCGCCGCATCGCCGCGCTCGTGGGCGTAGGCCAGGGCGAGGCGTGCACGTCCGAGCTGGGTGTCCAAGACCCTCTGGCCCAGGGCCTTTTCCCATGACTCCTCTGGCGCGCGCAAAGCCACTGTGACGTCGTAGCCGGCAAAGGCCTGGCGATCCCGTTCGACCCATTCCTCATAGGTGGGAAACTCATTCTTTCGAATCAGGAAGCGAACCAGGCCGCAAGTGGCCAGCTTGTATCCATCTTTCCAGCTCTGATCCCAGTCGGCAATCTGACCAATCACGATGAACGGACGGCTGGGATTGCCGTCGAGCAGTTGCTTGATCTTCCAGCCGTATATTCCATAGGTGCCTTCAGGCAAGTACAGGTCGCGATGAAGGCGCCGCCTGCGCGCCACGTACCAGGGTTCGGCCAGGTAGTCGTTGTCGAGGTGAATGATGTCGGGGCGAAGCTTTTCCACCTCGTGAAAGTAGAAGACAGCGCCGGTGACATCGTCCCCCATGGTAGTGAGCACGATAGCGCTGGGTGGAACGGCGGCGAATGCCGTGGTCACGAAGTCTCGATACACGGTGTTGCTGCGCCCGCTGGCCTGCCCGGCATGGGCAGCGACGCCGATGGCAAAGACCGCCCCGACGCCAACGGGGACCAGGCGGCGCCATGGACTGCCCAGCCTTTGCAGCAAATTGGCCAGGCCCAGCCCGGCCGCAATCGCCACCAGCAGATCGGACTCGATGCAGAACCGGCCGAGGACGCCTAACAGCAGCGCCCTGGTTGTCGCCAGATTGGAGAGAGAGCAAAACGTCAGACCGTATAAACAGGTCACAAAGAGAAGCACGAAGGTCGCGCTGCGCGCCTGGCGGCTTCTTACGCCGAGATACAGACCGGCCACGGCGAGAACAGGACCAAACCAGAGAAGACGAGGAAACGCGCGTCCCCACATGTGCCAGAGAGTTGGAAGGAACGTGCCCCCAGCCACGAAGATTCCCTCCGTATTGGTTCGGCCCATGCTGAAGGTTCCATAATTGAGGCGTAGGAAATGGGCGACCAGGCCAGCGAGGCTGGTTTGATCGCCCCACGACACAGCCGCCGTGGAAGCCGAGGCAGACACGAGGTAGAAATAAGGGACCAAGCCCAGAAGCCCGCAGGCGAGCGCCACGGCCACGCCCCTGGCCCCGAGGGTGCGCCTTGTGACCCAGAGCGAGCGCAAAACCAAGGGTGCTCCCACGAACACAAAGGTGTGGTGGTTGCACATGGCTAGCCCGCTGGCCAAAAGCAGCGCAAACACGTCACGCCTGGCAAGCGAGCGTTCGACCCGCATCCAAAGATGGAAAGCCAATGCGACGAACATGGCGTTGAGCCCGAACACCTCCGCGCTCGTCGCATGTGACCAAGCCAAAGGGCTCGTGCCAAACAGCGCGGCGGCCAGAAGCCCGGCCGCAGCGTTGCGCGTCCACGACTGAACCACGGCGCACAGCAAGGCTCCCGCCGCTGCCGTCGACACGGCACAGAGCAAATTCACGCGCCAAACGGGCGAGTGTCCAAGCGGAAGCGCAGCGAAGAGTCGGGCCAAAAGGGCGAAGAGCGGATAGCCCGAGGGATGAGGAACGCCACCGGTGAGCGCGGCGGCCGTGAGTTCACCGCTGTCACCACCTGCAATCGAAGGACGCAAAGTCGTGATGTACAGCGCCGCCAGAACGAGAAAGGCCAGGAAAGGAGCGAACCGATCCCACGCCGTCGCGGGGTCGCGGGCAGCCGGAGAACTGACGGCAACCGGTTGGTTGCCCTTCGGTGGTCCTGAGCGGCGCTTTGCCATTGCCTGGAATCATCATAGCGCGCCCTGCGACCCCTTCGCACTTGGTCCGCGAATCTGACAGAGTCAGAGGCAGCACATCCATCTCATGCCGACGCCCACTGACAAGACTGCACCTGCCCGCTGGCAGATCGTTTCGCCCAGCCGCCTGCGCCCTACCCTTTTCGCGCGGCGGAAGTACTGGGCGCAGCGATTCGGCGTGGCGCCGGTCTTGCCCATGTCGCGCGCCGAGATGGAGCAGCTAGGCTGGGAGTGCTGCGACGTCATCCTGGTGACTGGCGACGCCTATGTCGATCACCCCAGCTTCGGCGCGGCTTTGATCGGCCGCGTGCTGGAAGAACAGGGGTTTCGCGTGGGAATCATCGCCCAGCCCGACTGGCGTTCGGCAACCGCCTTCGCCTGTCTGGGCCGCCCGGCCCTGATGTTCGGCGTGACCGCTGGAAACATGGACTCCATGGTGAACCTGTTCACCTCGGAAAAGCGCGTGCGCAGCGACGACGCGTATTCACCCAACGCCAAGCCGGGCCTGCGCCCCGAGCGCGCGGCCACGGTCTATGCCCAGCGCTGCCGCGAGGCTTTTCCCGACGTGCCGGTCGTGCTGGGCGGCATCGAGGCCAGCCTGCGCCGGGTCGCCCACTATGACTACTGGTCGGACAAAGTCCGGCGCTCGGTGCTCTTCGATTCCAAGGCTGACCTGCTGGTCTACGGCAATGGCGAGCGCCAGGTGGTCGAGATCGCCCATCGCCTTGGTGCGGGCGAGCCGGTGGCGGCCCTCACCGACGTGCGCGGCACGGCCGTGGCCCTGCCAGCCAAAGCGTCGCATGTCGACGAAATCGATTGCACCACCATCGGGCGACGCGCATCCAGCCCCCGCGCTCAAGTGATCCGCCTGCCCAGCTTCGAGGCTGTGGCCGAGGATCCGGTGCTCTACGCCCACGCCTCACGCCTGCTCCATCTCGAATCCAACCCAGGCAACGCGCGCGCCTTGCTGCAACGACATGGCGATCGCGATCTATTGGTAAACCCACCTGCCTTGCCACTCACCACGACGGAGCTGGACGCCGTCTATGATTTGCCGTTCTCGCGCCGTCCCCACCCTAGCTATGGCCAGGCATCGATTCCCGCCTATGAAATGATCAAGTGCTCGATCGCCATCATGCGGGGATGCTTTGGCGGGTGCACCTTCTGCTCGCTCACGGAACACGAAGGCCGCATCATCCAAAGCCGCTCGCCCGCGTCGGTCTTACGCGAGATCGAGTCCGTGCGCACGAAAACGCCTGGGTTTACCGGAGTGATTTCCGATCTGGGCGGACCCACTGCCAACATGTACCGACTCGCGTGCAAGAAGCCTTTGCTCGAAGCCGCATGCCGCCGGTCCTCGTGCCTGTTTCCAGGCATCTGCCCCAACCTCGACAGCGACCACGGCCCTCTCATTGATCTTTACCGCCAAGCGCGCCAGGCCCCAGGCGTAAAGAAGATCACCATTGGCTCAGGCGTGCGCTACGACCTGGCGCTGGCCTCGCCCGCCTACGTCGAAGAACTGGTCAGGCATCATGTGGGCGGCTACCTCAAGGTCGCGCCCGAGCACAGCGAGCCCGCGCCCCTGGCCAAGATGTGCAAACCGGGCATTGCCGCGTTCGATGACTTCCGTGCCCTGTTCGAGCGGTTCTCGCGTCAGGCGGGCAAGGAGCAGTATCTCATTCCCTATTTCATCGCCGCGCACCCAGGCACCTCGCTGCGGGACATGGTGGCGCTGGCCCTCTGGTGCAAACGCAACGATTTCCGGCCCGACCAGGTGCAGGCCTTTCTGCCCACGCCCATGGCCATGGCCACCGCCATGTACCATTCGGGCAAGAACCCCTTGCGTCCCTTGCACCGCCGCGGCGGCGAGGACGTCTGCGTGGCTCGCGGCGAGAAGGAGCGTCGGCTGCAAAAGGCCTTTCTGCGCTACCACGATCCCGAAAACTGGCCGTCGCTGCGTGCGGCCCTTGTGCACATGGGCCGACGCGATCTCATCGGCCACGGCCAGGACTGCCTGGTCCCGCCGGACCGCCATGACACGCGCGTCGTTCGTTCCCCCGCGAACAAGGCGCGAAGGGCGCCTGTCTCTTCCAAAACCCGTCGGAGATAGCTACTCTATGCGTATGGTTTCAACTTCCGCTTTTCGCCCCGCGCAGTTGACGAGCATTGCCCAGACTGCCTGCCGACTGTCATTGGCAGCAGGTCTGTGTGGGTTGATGCTTGCCAGCGGCGCGTGCACCAAGACGACCACGGCTGGGCCGAGCAATGGTGGATCAACGAGCCCTGCCACGACCAACCCGACAGGAGGAACCACGCACACCGGGGGTTCCACTGGTGCCGCCGGCTCTGCAGGATCTGCAAGCTCCTCATCCGTCGGTGGAAGTGGCGGCGCTTTGGCCACGGGCGGCTCCACGGCCAGCGCAGGCTCGACGGCGGCGGGTGGTTCCACTTCTCCGGGCGGCGCCACGAACGCCGGCACGGCTGCCAGCGGAGGAGGCAACACCGGCGGCACGACTGCCAGCGCAGGCAACACCGGCGGCACGACTGCCAGCGCAGGCAATGCCGGCGGCACGACTGCCAGCGGGGGCAACGTCGGCGGCAGCGGCAGCGGCAGCGGCGGCGCGACCGGCACGGGCGGCTCCACGACCAGCACCACCGTTCCCTTGCTGCCGCCGCCCAACCCGTGCTCCAACCAGTTCACGAGCCAGGGGTGCAGGAAAGGCCAAGCGTCGAGCACGTGCGGCGGCATTTGTGCGAACGACTACGGCGGCACTGCCGCCAGCGTGTGCCAGGGGGGAAGCAACGGCGTCCCCGTGAACTACGCCTGCCCGCAATTCATGCTCTATAGCGATGCGCTGAATCAAGCGGTGATCGCCGACGGCTTTGGGGACAAGCTCAACTACGCCGTGGTTGGGCACGACATGGACGGCGGCTCGGGTGGCGTTGACAGCGGCCTCCCGGACGCCTGCTGCCAGTGTTACCAACTGGTGTTCGATTATCCGAAGGAAAACCAAGTCTGGGTTGACCCTGACCATACGCCTGGAACATCTGCGATCAACATCCCGAAGCCCTTGGTGGTTCAGAGCTTCAACACAGCGACCAATGGACCCGATGACTTCGACATCTACATGGGCGCGGGCGGCTTCGGCGCCAACAACGGTTGCTATGTGAGCGGCGGAACTTGCCCAGGCGGCCCCTGCATGTACAGCGGGTATCCCACCCAAGACGGCGGCATGGTCAAGGCCGTGGGCAACACGTTCCAAACCCCCTGGCCCGATCCGTGCAAGACCTCGGATACGAATTGGGTCACCCAGGCCACTCTTACGTCACCGGCCTGCGCGAATGCCGTGACTACCGCGTGCAATCAGATCACCTCGCCCAATGCCAGCATCCAAACCCAGACGATCCGCTCGTGCCTGCAGTCGAACGGCGTGAAGGCCGATGACACCGGGCAGATCCCCGGCGACTACCACGTCAACTGGTACATCTGGGTCAAGCGCGTCGAGTGCCCGACCAGCCTCACCAACGTCACCGGCTGCAAGCTCGCGAGCCAGGGACTGCCCAAACCAGATCCGAACGTCGCCACCGTCGCGCAAGCCAAGGCCGCCGGCTTCCTTCAAAAATCCGGCAGTGGCAGCAACTTCAACACGACTCAAATGCAGGACTGCTGTATGGCTACCTGCTCCTGGTCGAACAACGTGAAGGGCACCACGGTCAACGGCTACAACTCGTTCTATTCATGCGACAAAGACGGCGTGCCGTGGACGACCGCCGTCACCCGGACTCAATGAGCCACAGCGTGCGCACGTCCACCGAGCGCACGCCCGCGGCCCAGGCAGCCAAGGATCCGGACTTTCGCTTCAAGACCGGCAGCTCCAACAACATGTACGAAACCACCACCATGGAGGACTGCTGCCGTCCCTTATGCGCGTCCACGAGTTGGACTACGCAAAAGGGGCTTGTGATGGATCCCCAGTACGAAGCTTTCTACCTTTGCAACGCCAACGGCGTGCCCTATCCGCGCGCCCGTCACGCGCGTGCGCGTAGGATGTGGGCGGCGGCTTCGCCGGTGATGTCGCCTTGCTCGCCAAAGGCCGACCGGCGGCTGGCAAAGCGCTCGCCCACCTTGCGGGCCGCGTCCTCGGCATCGATGCCGAAGTCCTTGAGGCGCGTGGGCATATTGAGCGAATGGAAAAATGCCTCGGTCCGGTCGATGGCGGCCTTGGGATCGCCGAGGTTCCAGATGCGACGGCCGTACTGGCTGAGCTTGGCCGACTTGGCGGCCAGCTTGTGCGCCCACACGCCTGGCATGACCACGGCCAACGACTCGGCATGATCGATGCCGTAGAAAGCGGTCAGCTCGTGGCCAATCATGTGGGTGGCCCAGTCGCCGGGCACGCCACAGGAAAGCAGGTTATTGAGCGCGATGGTGGCTGACCACATGAAGTCCGCGCGGCTGGGGTAGTCGCGCGGGTTCTCCAGGGTGAGCGGCGCGACCTCGACCAAAGTCTGAAGCACGCTTTCTGCCAGGCGATCCTGCAGAAGCGCGTCCGTGGGAACCGTCATGTACTGCTCGCACACGTGGACAAAGGCATCCACCAGGCCGTTGCGCACCTGCTTGGCAGGCAGCGAGAACGTCGCCTCGGGGTCGAGCACTGAAAACACGGGGTAGGCGTGGTTCGATGCAAAGTGCAGCTTCTCGCTCGTGCTCTTGCGTGAGATCACCGCGTTGCCATTGGACTCCGAACCAGTAGCCGGCAGAGTCAGCACCGCGCCCACGGGCAAAGCGCCGGTCACGTTGCTGCCATTCCTGCGCAGGATCTCCCATGGGTCCGCGCCGGAAAACACGGCCGCGGCTGCGATGTACTTGGCCGCGTCCAGCACCGAGCCTCCCCCCACCGCGAGCAAGAACTTGACGCCCTTGTCCTTCACAACGGCCAACGCTTTCATGCATGTCTCGTGCGATGGATTGGGCTCGACGCCGCTGAATTCGACAAGCTGGTGTCTGGTCAGTGCGGCCTTCACCTGATCGTAGACACCGTTCTTCTTGATCGAGCCGCCGCCCCACACCAGCAAGATCGGCCGATCCGCTGGCACGCGCGAAGAAATCTCAGCAATCATGCCCTTGCCGAACAGGATCTCAGTCGGGTTGCGGTAAGTGAATCTTTCCATGGTGCTCTCTCCTCTGTGACAGCGAGCGTGTCCGATGCTGTGCTCGGCGTCAACTGCCCGCCGCACCACCGTGCCACGAGCCTGGAGTTTCTTCCGACTCTGCGGCCTCCCCTCTCATCTCTGCGTTCTCAGTGGTGGGTGGTTGCAAAGACGACTCATCTCTCGCCCTTTGATGGCGGCCGTCAAACTGCCCCGTGGCGCTTGCAGTTGCACAGGCAAGCCTGCAGAATGCGTGGGCGCGCGGGTGGGCGCGCCCAGGATTTCCTGGCCTCAAACTGGGCGAAACAACAAAGGACGTTCATGATTCTCACATCCAAGGCATCCCTCGCGCGCATTGGCGCCCTGCTGCTCCTGTCCGCAGGCACGCTCTCCCTCGGCTGCAAGTCTGCCGGCAAGGATGCGACTGCGAAAAATGCAGCCGCGGCTGCGGCCAGCCCCTGCCCCGACTTCGTGAACGCCATCTGCGACAAGGCCGGCAAGGAATCGCAGACATGTCAGAGTGTCACATCCACGGTGGAACTCCTGTCGCCGGCTGCCTGCAAGGTAGCCAGCAAAGACATCAGCTATGCCCTGCAAAAGCTCGGGGACCAGCGCAAGGTTTGCGACCATCTGGCCTCTCGCCTTTGCAAGGATATCGGCGACACCACCGAGACCTGCAAGATGGTGCAGACGCAGACCAAGACCTTCCCGCCCGATCGCTGCGCCACCATGATCGATCACTACAACGACGTGCTGGCCGATCTCAAGCGCATGGAAGCGGCCAACAAACCGCTGGCCGCGTCCCTGCTGGCGACACTGGCCAAGGGTGACGCGCCTTCTTTCGGTCCGGCCGACGCCAAGGTGACCATGGTGGAGTTCTCCGATTTTCAATGCCCGTACTGCTCGAAAGCGGCGCAGGTGACACAGAAGATCAAGGACAAGTACAGCAACAAGGTCCACTTCGTCTTTCGTCAGTTCCCTCTCTCTTTCCACGACAAGGCCCATGGCGCCGCCGAGGCAGGCATGGCGGCCAATGCCCAGGGCAAGTTCTGGCAGATGCACGACCTCATGTTCGCGAACCAGGGCGCACTGGATCGCGAGTCGCTTGACAAGTACGCCAAGCAAGTCGGGCTGAACCTCGCGACGTTCAAGAAGGCCATGGATTCCAAGCAGTACCTCGCCGCCGTCGACGCTGACGTCAAGCTCGGGGGCGAAGCCGCAGTGAACGGAACTCCGTCGCTATTCCTGAACGGCGCCCGCGTGCAAGATCCGACCAACTTCGATGCGGTGTCAGGCATGATTGAAGCGGAGCTCAAGAAGTAGCCCTCGCTGGGCGTCGGCTCTGTCGCACGAATCTAGTCGCACCGGCCACGGCGGCGCCTATACTGCGCCGCCATGACGGTGAAGCTTCGCTCTCTGTTTTGCGCCTCGCTGGCAACCTTGGCCGCGGGATGCGGTGGCCTCAACATGCAGATGGTGGATCGCTCCGTGCAGAAGCCATCCAACATCGCGGTGTACTTCACCGTCGACACCACGCATGGCGATCCGGTGGCGGATCTGACCCCCGCCGACTTCCGAATCTATGAGGACGACCGTCCCGTGTCGCTCTACGAGAGCCGACAAACCATCCTTCAGCCAGAGGTGGTGGCCGCGCGCTACGCCCTGCTGCTGGTGGATATGAGCGGCTCGGTGGTCAGCTCGCCCGAGATCAACCGGTTGGTCGAATCAGCCGTCAATTTCTCAAAACGCGTCGGATCCTTCCAGAAGGTGGCAGTTTACGCCTTTGACGGCAGCCCGCACATCACACCCATCGTTGGATTTGGCGCGTCCAGCGTCGAGTCGGCCATCAACAGCCTGGCCTGGTATCGACCCAAAGACCCCTCGACCAACTTGAACGGCGCGGTGGTTGAGGCCATCAAGGTACTCGAACATCAGCTGGACCATGCCAGCGCGCCCCTGCGTTTTGGTACCCTGGTGGTCTTCACCGACGGCACCGACCACGCCGGCCGAGTCAAGGACCAGACCCTGCGGGATGCGGTGGCCGAGGCCCCGGTCGACGTATACGCCATCGCGGTTGGGGGCGAGGTGAATGCGTCCGAGGTGCGCGCCATCGGCCGCTCGGGCACCTTCACCTCCAAGAATCCGCAGGACATCGCGCGCGGCTTCGAGGAGATCGCCCGGCGTATCGAGGGCTTCACGCGCCGCTACTACCTTCTGTCGTACTGTTCGCCCGCCCGCGCCGGCCACCACCAAGTCGAAATCCAGGCGGTCAAGGGTGGCTTGAGCGGCCGCTTGACCTATGACTTCAAAGCCGACGGTTTTGGCCCGAACTGCGATCCCAACCAGAAGCCTGCCTTCGACGTGCATCACCCCCGCGTGCTGCGCACCTCACGGCGAGAGGGAAAGTAGCGGCCAGCGCGTCGGGAAGCGACCGCTGAGCGGCCGGGGCGCGGGTCGCGGCTAGGGTGTGCGAGAGCGTGAGCGAGTTCGTGTGGGGCACGCGGGCCGCGGGGCAGCCCACCCTGCCCACCCCTCGCGCTCACGCTGGCCGGCCTGCGCTGGTCGGGAGTTTCTCGATAGGCCGCGGCTACAGTTTCCGCTTGGCGCGGCGGTGGCGGACCAGCAGCAGTACCAGAATTGTAAGCGCGACAAGCACGAGTGCCCCCGCGAGGGGCGTGCCGCGCATCAGCTTCGTGATTTCCAGCGCGCCACGAAAAAGCCGGACCAGCACGCGCACCAGAATCGAACCAAAGCGCAAGGCCAGGGGCAACATCAAGAGCAGCGCGACGATCTGCAGCCAACGAATCTGCTTGCGGGTGAGCGAGCCCGGGGCTGTCGCATAGGCCTGGCCGAAGCCTTGACCGCTGTCGTAGGCCGCCCGACGCGCGGGATCGGAAAGGATCTCGTAGGCTCGGTTGATGGCGACCAGCTTTTCGCTGGCCAAGTCTTCCAAAGGATTGCCCTGGTATCGGTCGGGATGGTACTTCGCCACCAAGGCGTGGTAGGCCGCGCGAATTTCTGACTCAGAGGCCGTGCGCGCGACACCCAAAACGGAATAGGGATCGATGTCCGTCTGGGCCTTCATCGGCTAGGAATCACGCTCTTGCCTGTTCCGGCAGCGCTTTGCGACTGTAGATAGCGGAAAACATCCGTGCTGGTGGACAACACCAGCCAACTCTCCTTGTCGATGGTGCTGTGGTAGGTCTCCATGGTCTTGAGGAAACGGTAGAGCTCGCGATTGCGGTTGTAGGCCTCGGCGTAGATCGAAGTGGCCTCGGCATCACCGCGTCCCATGATCTCCTGGGTCTTGCGATAGGCTTCCGACTCGATCACTTTCAGCTCGCGCTCCTTCTTGCCGCGCACCTCAGCGCTCTTGCCTTGTCCCTCGGAGCGGTGGCGGTCAGCGATGCGCTTGCGCTCGGAGATCATGCGGTCAAAGACCTTGGCCTGCACGCTCTCGATGTAGTTGACCCGCTGGATCTGCACGTCGACCAATTCGATGCCGTAGTCAGGCACCACGTGGGAAACCCGTTCGAGAATCAGCCGGGTGATCTTGTCCCGCCCCAGCTCGACCTGGCGCATGGATTCGGCCTCCATGATGTCTTCCGCCTCTTCGCCCTTTTCGAAGGCGCGGTTGGTGGTGCGCACGACTTCGATGAGATCGTGGCTGGCGATCACGTTGCGGGTCTCACCGTCGATGATGTCATCGAGCCGCGACTGCGCCCGGCGCTCGTCGCGCAAACGCTGGAAGAACAACAGGGGATTTGCGATGCGCCAGCGCGCGTAGGTTTCCACGCCGATGTACTTCTTGTCGCGCGTGGGAACCTGGTTGGCGTTGCCGTTCCATTCCAGCCAGCGTTTGTCGAACACGTTGGCTTCCTGGGCAAACGGCGCCTTCACGTGCAGGCCGGCCTGGGTCACCGCCTCCCCCATGGGCTCGCCGAACTGGGTGATGATGACCTGTTCGGTTTCGGAAACCGTGTACAGGGCAGACGACAGCGTCGCCAGTCCCAGCACCGCGAAGACGCCCCCGATGATCATCGAACGGCGGCTCATGGCTTGCCCTCCTGGACCGGGCCGAGCGGGAACATGGGCAAGATGCCTTTGGCCTTTTCGTCGAAGATCAGTTTCTTGCCAGCCGCGGGCAAGACCGCTGCCAGGGTTTCCAGATAGATGCGGGTGCGCGTGACTTCCGGGGCCTTGCGGTACTGCTCTTCCAGCGCGTTGAAGCGTTGGGCGTCGCCCTTAGCCCGGTTCACGCGGTCGATCGCGTAACCCTCGGCGGCCTGGATCTTCTGTTCGGCCAGCCCGCGCGCGCGCGGAATCTCCTGGTTGTATTCGGCCCAGGCCTCGTTGATGGCGCGCTCGCGCTCCTGGATGGCCTGGTTCACGGCATTGAAAGACGGCTTCACCGCCTCGGGGGGATCCACATTCTGCAAGATAAGCTGCTGCACCGAGATGCCATTGTCGTAGAGCTTGCACAGGTGCGAGAGCAATTCCTTGGCCTTGGCAGCGATGGATTCACGCCCCACGGTGAGCAGCTCGGTCACGCTGTGATCGCCCACCACCGTGCGCATGGATGCCTCGGTCATGAGACGGAAGGTCTCCTCCACGTCGCGCATGCGGAAGAGGTACTTGTAGGGATCCGAGATCTTGTACTGGACGATCCACTCGACCGTGGCCACGTTGAGATCCCCGGTCAGCATGACCGCCTCGGCCTGGGTCTTGTCGTCCTTGTGAAACGAACTCTGAATGTCGGCGTTGGCGGTGCGAAAGCCGAACTCCTGCTTGAGCTGGCGCTGCACCGGAACCTTTTGCACCTGTTCGATGCCGAAGGGGAACTTGGCGTGCGGACCGGGATTGCAGGTGCGCACGAAACGTCCGAAGCGCGTCACCAAGCCGACCTCGTCGGGCTCGACCTGGTAGTACGCGCCGTACAGGGTCGCGAATGCGACAATAGCCAGCGCGACCCAGGTCAAGGTCTTGCGCGATCGGCGCAGCCTGTCGCCTGTCTCGCGTGCGAGACGTGAGAAGTCATCCGGATCGAACCCAACACTCTGTCTTGCCATGGCACCTTCTCCCAGAGTCCGAGGGAAAACTCAACCCGTACGTGTCGCCGACCAGAGCCTGTCAATTCAAGACCGGCCCGGTGTTAACCGCCTCGAAGTCGCTGCCGTGGACGCCATGCAGGTTCGACACCAGGTCGTCCATGTAGTCGGCCCATCCTTGGTTGCACTCACCGCTGATGTACCAGTTGCTGCCATTGTCTGCCAAAATGATGCCGTACTTCTTCATGGCCGTCAGAATGACCAGCGTCGGGCCGGAGAATGAGTTCGTGTCAAATGATGCCTTGAGGCGCATACGCAGCCCCATGGGCGGTAGCGTAGTGCTGGAGTTGCCGGCCGCGTGCGTCGCCGGGTGGATGTAGCCCTGTTGCGAGCGTTGGACGGTGAATCTGATGGCGTGACGAATCTCGCCAGCCATGACTTCGTCGTAGCGCACCAGTCCCGGCAGAATCGGCAGCCCGGCCGCGTCGGCGGAGGTCCACCCAGCGGTCCTCAGCGCATCCGAGCCAAGGTGAAAGATCGCGCCGTTGGACGCTGTCCAGCCCTTGCCGCCCGTCGGGTTCTGCGCGTTGTACAGTTCATACAGCGTGCAGTTGTTCGGCGCGCCCGCGGTGTCGATGTAGAGCACATGCCGGTCGCTGCCCGTATCGGCGGTGGGGCCGCCTTCGATGGGAGCGGTGAGCGGAATCGGGTAGCAGAACTGGTTGCCGCCCGAGGCACAGGGAAGTGGATCGCTCTCGGTAGCACCGTAGTCAACATTCCAGGTCATCGGCTGCGGCGCCGCGCCCGTGCCGGTCGAAAATGGAATACCATACTCGTCGGTCACCGTACCCCAGTCGGGATGAAAGCCGGTGGCTGGCGACATGTTGGCCAGGTAAGTCGCTCCGTTGGGATCGAGGGCATAACCAGAGATGTCCGTGTTCCAAGCATTGTCGGCAGGGAAGATATTGCAGCCGGCGATGGTCGGCACGCTGCCCGGGCTTGGGGTGCCGGTGCTGCCGCCAGTCGTACCGCCGCTGCCAGGCGAGCCGACAATCCCGCCCGCGCCCGTGGGCGCGCTCGCCTTGCTCCCTCCGCAAGAGAGAACGAGCAAGAATCCAAGAGCCATCGGCAGCTGCAAGTCGCGCATGACTTCCCCTTTAGCGTTCCGGTTCGTAGAGGCCAGGACTGCCAGTGTACCCCACTCCCGTCAGCCGATCACGGTCGTGCGAAGATCGCGGGCCGCGTGACAGAATATCGCCAAGAAGTAGCAAGTCAGCACAAGGCGACTGACCATGTTCAAATCTCATCAGCGCGCCTGGTGGTTTCTGGACAAGCGAGCCCCGACTTGACGGCACAAGGCCGTGCCCGGTGTGCTCTGCACTGATGGCACTTGCTTTGCATTGGCACATCGTCCATGTCGTCTTCCAAATCGAGCCATCGCATTCGGCTTTCATTCGCCGCTGCCATGGTCGCCGGTTTTCTTGGCGGTCAGGCCAGGGCCGCTGACGACGAACCGAACCCACTTGCGCACCGGACTGTGGGCACGGGCCGAATGGCACTTCCCCTGGTGGGGGCGATGATGGCCGCGGCTTCACGATATTTGGAGCATCTCTTGCACAGCGATTTCTCAATCTGGTTGAGATCGAAGCGGGTGTGTCCGCGCAAACGTTGATTGTCGAAAACGGCCACACTCTTGTGGTGCGGGCTGGCCTGTCCCCCAGCGTGCTGACCCCGCGGCCGTCAGGAACGCACTGGAACCTAAGAATTCCACTGTTGGCTGGGTTTAGCTACTACACGGGCCAGGAGGAGGATGAAGGCCGAGTTACCGCGCTTGTTTGGAAGGTCTACCACTTCGACACCGGATTGGACGCAACCTGCTGGGGAAATTCGGGCGTGGGGTTCAACATACGGCTCCTGGTGAACTTGGGTACGGCTCGGCCGCAGCAAGCCTATGGCGGCACGTCTCCTCCATACTCCGGGCTGGTTGGCGGCAGTCTCATGTTCGGCGTCTCGTTCGCTGGCGTGTAGTTCAGCGGAATCGGCGGCCAGCGCGGTCATGGCACAGGGCCGGAAGGCACAGGGCCGGAAGACGTGTAGATGTAGCCTGGGTTGGCCATCGCCACAAGCCTCGTCCTCCGCAATTCCCAGCGGCGAATTCGCGTCCCTTCCGCCAGCGCGGCTCGTTTACCCGCTGACGACGAGTTGGGGTACACTCCTCGCCGAACTTGGGACGAAGTACTGAAGCTGGGCGAATCACCGAAGATCAACCGGAGCGCGGCCTGACATGAGCGTGTGCCCCCGCTGTGCCCGCGAACATCCGCCCGGTGAGGCGTTCTGTCACACGTTGCTTTCCCAGCCGCGTCTGCCGGTGCGCGAGCGCGCGGTTGCCACGCGGGTCGATCCCCCGGCGCCAGAGGGTGAAAACACCCTGGCCATCGGAACCGCGATTGGCCCGTGGACCATCACCCGATTTCTGGGAGCCGGCGGAATGGGGGCGGTGTACGAAGCCACACCCCGCACCGGAAATCGGGTGGCCATCAAGGTCCTGCGCCTCGCTCACCCGGGAGGGACAGCCCCGGAAGCCAGGTTCGCGGAAGCCCGAGAGCGCTTCCACACCGAGGCCAGAGCCACCTTCCAGCTCAACCAGCACAAGAACGTCGTCCAGATCATCGCCGACGGAGACTTGCCGGACGGGCGGCCCTACTTGGTCATGGAATTCCTGGCTGGCTCCACCCTCGACGCCCGTCTGCGCGACGACCCGCTTTCCGCCGAGGAACTGCGCCGCCTGCTGTCGCAAGCCTGCGATGGCCTGGCCGCGATCCACGGCGCGGGGATTGTCCATCGGGATCTGAAGCCGGAGAACATGTGGGTGGTGCGGGCCGAGGATGGCGAGACTTCCATCAAGCTGCTCGACTTCGGCATCTCCAAGATGGAGGGCGCAAAGAAGCTGACCCAGACCGGTGTCCCGATCGGAACGCCCTACTATATTTCGCCCGAGCAACTGGCCAAGCAGACCGCGGACGCTCGCAGCGACATCTACACCTTCGGTGTGATCCTCTACGAGGTGTTCTCGGGACGGCTGCCCTTTTTGGCAGACAGTCCTCTGCCGTTGATGAAGCAGATCGTGTTCGACGATCCGCCACCCCTGGTCGCACGCGAGGGCTATACGATTTCGCCAAGACTGGACCGCCTGATTCGTGACTGTCTGTCCAAGGAGCCCTCCTCCCGACCGCAAACCGCGCTGGAACTCAAGCAACGTCTGCTGGCTGCCCTTGATGGGCCGCCGCGGCCGGAAACAGCCCTGGCCATCGCGGCCATGAGCGCGCCCCGACGACGGGCTTACTGGGTATTGGCCGGCTCGTTCCTGCTCGCGCTGGCCGCGAGTTTTCTCATCATGTGGGCGCGTTCTGGCGCAGCCCCCAGCGCCGTCGCGACGCCGTCCCCAGTGCCGGCCAGGCAGCAGGCGATGGCTATCCCGTCTTCCGCACCCGCTCCCGCCGCGGTAGCGACGGGCTCTGCTCCGGCGATCGCGCGCCTGCCCGCCGCTGACGGAACCCTCTCTGTACGAAGAAATCCGCAGCCCCCCATCACCACGCGGGCCCGCACCCCGGCGCCCTCGTCGCCTCCGGAGGCGACAGCCTTGCAGCCCGGCCCCCCGCCAGCCGCCCCTGCTCTCGCTCCAGTGCCGCCAGCGGATCGGATCCCCGCGCCGTCCGCGGTGACGAACTCGCCGTCCCCGCCGCCGCGGGCCGCGGTCCCAGCAGTCGAAGCGCCCAAACCTTCACGCCCCTTGACTCCATCCGAGCGGGATCTCATCACGGACAAGGATATTCTCCTCAGGTAGAAAACATCATGCGCACCATTCTTGTTGCCCTGACCTGCTGTTGCCTGGTCACGCCTTTGCCCGTGCTGGCCCAGACTTCCGAGCCAGATACCGTGGACGACCTGCCACCGCTCCTGGTCGCGCGCCTGAAGCTGGCCAACACGCTCTACGACCAGGACAATCTCGCTGCTGCACTGGTCGAGTACCGGCGGGTCCAGGTCGAATCGGGCAAGGCGCCGGGGCTGTTCAATGTCGGCCGGATCTGCGCGCGCCTCAATCGGCCCGTCGAGGCGGTTGCCGAGTTCGACAAACTGCTGGCCGCGCCAGGCCGCACACCGGAGCCAAGGCTGGAAGAGGCGCGCCGGCTCCGCGATGAACAGCGCGCTCGCATCGGGCGTCTGATGATTCAGACCAAGGTGCCGGCGTTCATAGAGGTCGACAACGTCGCCGTGGGCAAGACCGAGGTGAAAGTTTTCGTAGGCGCGCGCGAAGAACCAGCCGGCAACGCCGTGCCCGACATGCGCTACGTGATGGCGCACCCAATTGAAGTGGCAAATGGCCCGCACCTGGTGGCAGCAGTGGCCCCGGGCCACGCTCCCCTGCGCCAGCAGATCGAGATCGGCGGTGGGATGACCAAGGAGTTTGAACTGGCCCTGGTGCCTGCCAAGGGCGAGCTGGCTCACATTCGCGTGCGGACGCCCGTGCCGGGTGCCGACATTCAGCTCGACGGTGCCCCCGTCGGCCACACGCCCATCGACGTCACGCTGTCGGTCGAGGCTGGCTCACACGAGCTGGCTTTGCAGCGCAAAGGCTATCGAACCACCACCCTGCGACGGAATCTGGGTGAGGGCCAGACCTGGGACGCGGATGTGGAGATGGAAGAAGATGCGACGGAGATGGGCTGGCAGGCAGGAGATTTGCTGATCGAAGGGGAAGAGCCGGGTTCCGCGCTATCGGTCAACGGGAAGCTGCGCGATTTCCGCGGCGGCAGCGTGAGGTTGCCGCCCGGTCCGCACCGGATCGAGCTTGCCCACTCCGGCTTTCTGCCTTATCGAGCCGAGGTCGCCATCGAATCCGGCAAGGTTCGTCGCCTGCACGTCGAGATGGAAGCCACGGCTGAGGCCCGCCACGAACGGCTCGACCGCGTTTCCGGCCAGCGCTGGCGCGCCTGGGGCACCTTGGCTGCGGGCGCTTTGATTGCCGGCGGGGGCGGCGCGTACCTGGGGTGGGCGATCAAGAACCGAACTCAAGCCAACAACTACTTCGACCAAGTGCAGAAGGATTTCACGCTTACGACCGGCGGATGCTATCAACTGAGTGCAACCGACGTGACGACTTCCCAGTACTGCAAAGCCAAACAGGACCAGGCCAACGATGGGCAAAGCAACGCCAAGTACCACCTTATTGGCAGCGCTGTGGCGACCGGCGTGGGCGCGGCGGTCTTGGTCACTGGATTGATCATGGTCTTGACCATCGACGACACCAGCCGCTACGAAAACCCGCATAGTTCCCTGGCGTGGCTGGGATGGGCCAAGTCGAACGGCGGCGGCGTGGCTGTGGCAGGACGTTTCTGAACGAGCGAGAGCACCATGGCTGCACCGACCAGCGCGATCCCAAGCTTCCCAAAGGGCAGCCACGTGCTGCACGTTCTGGTCAGTGGCCCCGATGTTCACGAAGCCATCGCGCTGCCCGAGCGGGGCACGTTGTCGCTGGGTCGTGACGATGACGCTGACATTCGGGTTCCCGACTCGAGCGCATCTCGTCAGCACGCCTTGCTTCACATCGGCGCGAGCGTCGAGATCGAAGATCTGGGCAGCACCAATGGCACGCACGTGGGCGCCACGCGCATTCCGCCCAGGCAACGCGTCCCCTTGGCAGTCGGACAGTCCGTGGTCATTGGCGGCATCACCCTGGTACTCCAGCAACAGTACGTACGTTCCGCGAAACCCCGCGTGCGCAGCCACGGCTACTTCTACGATCGCCTGATTGAGGAATGCGCCCACGCCGAGGCGGACGCAAAGACCACCCTGGGATTGCTGCGCATCCGCCTGGGCGCCACCGCGGACGAAGAGCGCGGCGTCGACGTGGTGGCCGCGGCGATGCGACCGGGAGACCTTGTGGCGGCCTACGCGCCCCGCGAATACGAAGTCCTGCTGCCGGATTCGGGGCAGGAAAAATGCCGTGAGATTGCCGCCAGCATCGAGAAGGCGCTCGCCGAAATCGGCGGCGGCCCACGCCTGGGCCTGGCCTGCTTTCCCCAGAACGGCGCTTCGCCAGGCGCGCTCATGGCCCACGCCTGCGCGCAGGCGCGCGGCAGTGACGACAACGCGCCCGTCGGCGCGGTCGTGTGCGACGCGCAGATGGTGGCGCTGTATCAAAAGGCGCGACAGGCGGCCAGGGCCAACGCCAACGTGCTCATCCTGGGCGAGACCGGGGTGGGCAAGGAGGTGCTGGCCAACTGCATCCACAGCGAATCCCGACGAGCGGACAAGCCCTTTCTCAAGCTCAACTGCGCTGCCGTGGCCGAAACTCTGCTCGACAGCGAGCTCTTCGGGCACGAGCCAGGGGCTTTCACCGGTGCCAACAAGTCGCGCAAGGGGCTCATCCAAGCCGCTGACGGAGGAACCCTGTTCATCGACGAAGTGGGCGAGATGTCGCTTCCCATGCAGGCCAAACTGCTGCGCGCAGCCGGACAGGGCGAAATCACGCGCGTGGGCAGCACGACTGTCGTGAAGGTCGATGTGCGCTTCGTCGCAGCCACAAACCGAGACCTGGCGAACGACGTGAAGGCCGGCCGCTTTCGCGAGGATCTCTACTATCGACTGGCCGTGTTCGAGCTGATCGTGCCACCGCTGTGCGATCGCAAGAGCGAGATCGAGCCGCTGGCGCGCAAGTTCCTGGGCGACTTTGCCAAGGCTTCCGATCGACAGCCTCCTGACCTCTCGGCCGATGCCCTGGCTCTCTTGCTTCGCTACGACTGGCCGGGAAACATCCGCGAGCTTCGCAACGTGATGGAACGCGCGCTGGCCCTGTGTTCGGGCAGCACCATCACGCCTGAGCACCTGCCGCAGGACAAGCTGGCCGGCGTTCCCGCGGGCGCGTCGCCTGGCGGCGCTGCGCCTGAATCATCCGAGGAACTGGTGGCCGAGCGTCGGGCCATCGAGGCCGCGCTGGCCAACTGCGCGGGCAACCAGACCAGGGCCGCCGAGCAACTGGGCATCTCCCGCCGCACCCTGATCAACAAGCTGGCCCAGCTCAAGATCCCGCGTCCGCGGCGGTGAAATTGGCATTTGCACTTCAAGTGCAAGTGCCTGAAATGCGCATTTGCACTTCAAGTGCAAATGACGGGGACTAGCCGGGCGCCAGCCGCGGTTTCCCGCAGGAATTCCCGCGGATTTCCGTAGAAAACGCGCCGCCAGACACGCGGCACAGGTTCTGCATAACGAAGGGCCAGCCGCCACACAGAGCCCTCTTCGAAATGACAGCAGCCATGCAACGAACCATCTCCATAGCTCTCGCGACCGCCGCACTTCTTGTTGGGATCTCGCGACCAGCGGCCGCACAGGCAGCGGCAGATATTCAGCAAAACCTGCCGGCCGTCCCAGAAGCCCCCGCAGCGATAGATACCCAGCAAAGCTTGCCAGTCGTCCCGGAAGCCCCCGCCACGCCAGATGTTCAGCAGATCTCGCCAGTCGTCCCAGAAGCCCCCGCAGCGGCAGATATTCAGCAGAACCCGACGGTCATCGCAGAAGCCCCCGCAGCGGCAGCTGTTCAACAGAGCGTCCCAGAAGCTTCCACGCAGCCCAAGCGCTTGCCCCTCTTCGGAGTCATGGTTGACGTGGGCGTGCCTGATGGGCTCATCGGCTCGCTGGCGATTCGACCGCGAAAATGGGTGCGCGTCTCGGGCGGCGGCGGGAGCAATGGCATCAGCAGCGGCTGGCGCACTGGCATCACCCTTTTGCCCTTTGGCGCAGGTCCCTCGGCCAGCTTCGAGTACGGCGGCTATCAGGACGGGGACGCCAACGCCCTGGCCAAGACGTTCGGGTTCGGCAGCAGCCCGGTCCTGCAAAGGGTTGGCTACCAGTACATGAACGCGCACCTGGGTCTGGATTTCGGCACTCGCCGCTTCGTCTTCTTCCTTCATGGCGGCGTCACCATGCTTCGCGGACAGATTCACAATCTCGATACCTTGATCCCTGCCCCGCCCGCCGGCGACGCAAGCGCCACTGGAACAACCGAGGTAACTGTGCGACGCGACCCCAACGCCAAAGCCGTGGGACCGTCGCTGAAACTGGGACTGATTGTCTATGTCTGGTGAGGTGATTGAAATGAAACTTCGACTCTTCTCGATTGTCCCTGTGCTGGCCGCGTTGACTGGCGGCTGTTCACCTTCTTTCGAGGCTGACCTGCCTGACGTCGAAATTACTCAGCACGGATTGAAGATGACAGGCGTGCCCGGAGCAGCGCAGGTCGGCGACACATCGGTGAGCAGCTCATTCACCCTATCGCCGTCCACATGGGCCAAGCGAATGAACTCCGAAATCTTCGTCCACCGAGCGACAATCACTGCCAGCGACAGCCTAGCCAACCTCGATTTCATCAAGTCTGCACGCGTGACCGCAGCTGTCTCCGCGCTCGCCGAAGGCACGACCCCGATCATGGACTATGAGCGGAGCGCGGATGCGCCATCCACTTCGGTCATCGAAGTCAGTCTGCCGGCACCTATCGACGTAACCAGCCTCTGGTCTGCCGACCAGTTGGTCATCGAACTGCAAGCAGCAGGACAGTTGCCCGAACAGGACTGGACCGTCGACGTAAGCCTGAATCTCTCGGGCAACATCACGTACAAGTTCTAGCGCGCTCCGTGCTAGAAGACCTTTCGTGTCGTAGTAGCGTCGTCCCTCGGTGAGCAAATTGGAGGATTGAGATGTCCGTATCGCGCGTTCTTGGCTTGATGGTCGTTTCCGCGTGGCTCGCGGCTGGTTGCAGTTCGACAAAGAAGATCGACGTGGGCGGCGCGTGCATCCTCAACAGCGACTGCGGCGGCTCACTGGTGTGCACCTCGGGTGTGTGCCACGTCGCCTGCCGGGCGTCGACCGACTGCCCCGCCGGCCAGAGTTGCATGAAGACGAGCGACTCGGCTGTCTGTGTGTTGCCCGCCGAGGTCACTTGCTCTGCAACATCATCGTGCAAGAACAGCCTCTCGTGCGCGCCTGACCAGCACTGCCGGACCGCCTGCATATCCGCCACGAACTGCACCACCAACCAAGTCTGCGCGAGCAACTTCTGCGCTGACCCGAACGATCCCGATCTCGTGAATGGCCAGATACCACCGACGGCAGCCCCGGATGCAGGAACCTACGACGCCTTTTCGCCCGACTTGCCGGCCGTTTCGCCTGCCGACGCGCCACCAGTGACCGGTCCTGAGGCCGGTGTGACCTACGATGCTTCTTTGGATGCCCCTGCTGGTCCGGATGGGCCGGCCGCGCTTCTCGACGCCGAGCCCGACCTCGCGCCTGACGTTGCTCTGCCGGGTCCCGAGGCTGGTCGTGGCTGCACAAACGGCTGCGACGATGGTCTCTTTTGTACGACAGATACCTGCGTCGCTGGAGGCTGCAAGAGCACGTTGAATCCCGGCTACTGCGTGATCGACAAAGCTTGCTACAGAGACGGCGATACCAAGCCGGGCGATACCTGCCAGGCATGCACCGCCGCCACATCCACCTCGCTCTGGACACCCGAGCCTGATGGCGCGCTCTGTGGAACCGCGAAATCCTGTCAGTCGCATGTTTGCACAGCCTGCGGCGCCGTTGGCCAGGCATGCTGTGGCACAGCCACCCCAGGAACCTGTGCACAGGAGGGAGCCACCTGCAACGCCGGCACGAAACAGTGCCAAGCCGACAAGGCCATCGACATATCGGGCATCGATGACACCGTCTGTGCGCTTCTTCAGTCGGGCAGCGTGCGCTGCTGGGGAACCAACGGCGCCATGCTGGGCGCGAGCACGGGTTCGGCCGTAGCCGCGCCCCCCATCGCTGGGTTGGAGGACGCGGTAAACATTTCCGTGGGCTCTGGCACCGCCTGCGCTGTCCGCACCACAGGCGCGGTGGTTTGCTGGGGCAACGCATTTGGTGGTGGCGGAGTGCCAGTTCCTGGCATCACAAACGCCACGCAAGTTTCGGCTGGCCCACACACTTGCGTGCGCACTGCGGATAGCAAGGTTCTGTGCTGGGGCACCAACAGTTATGGCGAGTTGGGGCTCGGAACCACGAGTACGACCGCGACGACCACTCCACAGGAGCTGTTGGATGTGACCGACGCCCAGAGCGTCGCAGCTTGCGGAAATGCCACATGCGTTCTGCGAAAAGGTGGCCAAGTCTCTTGCGCTGGCAACGTCGATGAGAACGGTCAAGCCACTTCCACGTCAACGATTACTGACCTGCCCTCTGTTTCCAGCGCCGTTTCGTTATCGTGTTCGACCTACACCTGGAGTGGGGAATATTTTGGCTACTTCTGGGCGGTAACGGGGAATGCTACCCTCCTCACCTGGGGAGCCGGCTACGCTCAACCGGGAAACGCACAGGGCGTAGGCCAGGCACTTTCGGCCACATGGGCGACTTCGACAGCCCTGAATTCTTCCTACCTCGCCATTCAACAGGACAACACCCTTTGGTCAGTGGGGGATAATACCTGGGGACAACTTGGCGATGGCACCTTCACGTCCGCCTCGATTCACACAAACCCCAGACTGATCCACAACGTTTCATCAGTGAGCAACGTCGTTGCAGTTACGGCAGCAATGGCGCCGTATAATGGTGCAGGCGAACCCACGGCCACATGTTTACTCCGCACCGACGGAAGTGTGAGTTGTGCCGGGCAGAATAGCAGCACAGCTGGTACAGCCGTGGGTGATGGACAGCACTATCCACAGGCCCCTCGCGCCTACTTTGTACCGGTGGTTGGTATCCTTCCGGTCGCCAGCGAGGACGGCCAGTGCTACGACGGCGTCGACAATGACGGCAATGGCCTGACTGACCTCAACGATCCGGCTTGTGCTCAGGACTTGGGCGCGACGGTTGGAGATTCCGTCGCCACGGTTTCGTTCACCGGCGTCTTTGGAAACTACTTGAAGGAGAGTTGCAACGGTACCAGCGGCGGCTACGGCGGTCCCGAAGCCGTGCTCACCTGGACCGCGCCCAGCGACGGCACCTATCAGTTCGACACCAGCGGCAGTACCTTCGACACGGTCCTGGCCGCCTACAAGGGCAACCCGCTAACCAGCGCCGAGCTGGCCTGCAACGACGACGGCCCCACCCTGTTGAACGGCGCCTCTGCCATCCAAGTCAAGGTGGTCGCCGGCGACAAGCTCACCCTCGTCGTCGACAGCAAAGCCGCCCCAACTGGCCCCGCCTCCTTCACCCTGAACATCACCAAGCAGTGACCGGCGGCCTCGGCTTTTCGCTACCTCGCCAGCTCGCGCGCGAGCGAAGCAAGCGGCAGGGCGTCGATGTCGGAGGTCACATGCAAACGTTCGATGCCGGGGTAGACGACCAGTTTGCGCGTGGGGCGAAGGTCGGCGCATCCGGAGTGGAATCCTCGGCCAACCGTCGGGCTCAGGCTGCGCTTGACCTCGATGGCCCAGCTCTTTCCGTCGCGCCACACCAACAACAGATCGATCTCGGCGCCGCCGCTGGTTCGGTAGAAGTAGCCTTGCACCTGCTCGGGCGCGCAGCGGAGCAGGTTTTCGATCACGAAGCCTTCGTAGCTCGCGCCTACCACTGCCAGAATCAGACCAGATTCCAGGGCAAAGCGGCGACGTCTTCGGTGACCCAGAAAGGCCGCGGGGTGGCGCACAGGATCGCGGCTTTGGCGATGCGCCTATCGGGGTACGCCTTGCGGAAGGCGACCAGCCCCGAGGCATGGCGACGCGACGGGTTTGCGGTCAGCTTGATCTCGAATGGGTAGAGCACTCCATCCCGTTCCAGCAACAGATCGACTTCGGCGCCGCCGGCTGCGCGCCAATGCGAGTAGGCCACGCCACCAGAGAGGACTGCGGCACGCTTGCGAATCTCGTTCACCATGGAAGTCTCAAAGAGCGCGCCGACCAGGGGATGTCCACCGAGGGCCTCGGGGCTGGAGACATGCGCGTGATGGCAGGCCAGGCCAGTGTCGGCCAGGTAGCCTTTGGGCTTCGCGGAGACGCGCTTCACGGCGTTGCGGGCGAAGGCGGGATGTTCGACCCACTGGAAGGTACCCGACAGGATTGCCAGCCAGCGCCGCGCCGTCTGCGGCGTGATGCCGATGTCGCGCCCCAGTCGGCTGGCGTTCACTTCCTGCGCGGTCAGCGCCGAAATGAGCCCGAGAAACTGTCCAAAGCGTTGCCAATCGTCGACGGAGCCGGCCAAGCGGGCGTCGCGTTCCACGTAAGTGCGGTGATAGCCCGTCCAGAAATCAGGAACCAGATCTGCATCGAGCGCGCCGGCGCCTGGCATGGCCCCGCGCCAGAGCCATTCCCACAGCGTGCGTCCCACCCACGTCGCGCTCGCCGGCCGCGAAGCGAGCAACCCGTCCGCGTCGTCCATCCAGCGACCAAGCCAGCCCGCCCGTGCGTCCGCGCCCGCCAGTTCCTGGATCGAGAACCCCTGCAAATCCAGAAAGGCCACGCGACCAGCCAGGCTCTCGGCCAGCGTCTGCATGACCTGCCACTGCTGCGAGCCCGTCAGCAAGAACATCCCGGGCCGCGCTTGGGCCTCGTCAACCCGCCGCTTGATGGCAGAGACAAGCTCCGGGGCGTACTGGATCTCGTCCAGCACCAGAGGTAGGCGGTGGTTGTGCAGAAACAGGTCAGGCTCTGCGCGCGCGTTCTCTACGTCGATGCTGGGATCGAAGGCGACATAGTCGAGGTCGGGAAAGACATGCCGAAGCAGAGTGGTCTTGCCCACCTGTCGCGCCCCGCTGACCACCACGACCGGGAACGCCTTGACCAGCTTCCTGAGTTTGTCCGTGACGCCTCGCTTAACGTACATACCTTGCAGTTTGATGGTGCCATCATTAAATTGCAAGGTGCTGAGACGACGCAATCCAAGTATTCGGGCGATCTGGCGAAAAGCCACTTTGCTGCGGCGCTCACGCTCCGTGAGGGGATCCGCCCGCGCTTCTTCGCGGCACGGCCGTGAACTGTGGCCAGATGCCCGTCGTTGCACTTCATGTGCACGCGGTCTGCGAACTTTGCACTTGAAGTGCAATCGCAAGTGACCGGCCAGGAGGCAAGCAGCGAAGATCCTCGCTCTGTTTGATGGCGTTGCACTGGCACGAGGCTTGCTGTTGTGTCCAGGCGACTGCGGGTGAGGCAAGGCCCGCAGCGAAACCCCGCTGTGATAGCTTCGCATCTTGCACAAACTCGGAGGATTGAAATGTCCGCATCGCGCATTCTGGGCTTGATGATCGTTTCGGCATGGCTCGCGGCCGGTTGCAGTTCGGCGAAGAAGATCGATGTGGGCGGCACCTGCATCCTCAACAGCGATTGCATGGGCTCCCTGGTGTGCACCATGGGCAAATGCCACGACGCCTGCCACAAGTCAGCGGACTGCCCCACCGGACAGAGTTGCGTGAAGACGAGCGACTCGGTGATCTGCCAGTTGCCGGCCGAGGTTCCCTGCGGAGGAGCTTCATCATGCCGCAGCGGCCTCTCGTGCGCGCCTGACCAGCACTGTCGGACCGGTTGTCTGTCCGTAGCGAACTGCACCGGCGAGCAAGTTTGCGTGAGCAACTTCTGCGTGGACCCGAACGATCCCGATCTGGTAAGCGGCCAGCTTTCCGGAACGACCAATGACGCTGGTGCAGATACCGTGTTAGCGGACGCGGGCACCAACACAGATGTTGTGCTCGCTCCCGCAGACGCCGGAAGCGCCGACGGCGGGGGGGACGCTCCACTCGCCCTTCCCGACGCAGCAAACCGCGACGGCGGCGTGGACGTTCCGGTCGGCTCTCTCGACGCCGGGCTTGCGGACGCGGTCGACGCTAGTGACTCGGACGGGAGCCAGGACAGCGGCGGCGCTGGCGCGCAGACCTGCAAGGTCAACGCCGAATGCGAGTCCGTCCACTGCGTGGATGGCTTCTGTTGCGACAAACCGTGCAGCGGCACGTGCGAGGCGTGCAACGTTCCGAAACTGGAAGGTACCTGTTCACCCATTCCGGCTGGCACGGATCCCGCCGCCGAGTGTCCAGACACGGGGCCGTGCGTGAGCACCTGCAACGGGAAAGGGGCGTGCAGCCCGGTTTGCGGCGAGGTGGGCGCAGCCTGCGATGGCGAAAGCGACTGCCGGATCGCCCACTGCGTGGATGGCTACTGTTGTGATGTCCTGTGCTCGGGCCTTTGCGAAGCCTGCAATGTCGCCGGACATGAGGGCACGTGCACACCGGTGCCAGCCGGCAAAGACCCCGCGGGCGAGTGCGATGCGGCTGCCCCGTCAACCTGCCAACTGAATGGTTTCTGCGACGGCAAGGGCTTGTGCCAGTTCTACGGTGCCGAAACAGCGTGCAACGACGGACAGGACATCTGCACCAGCGGCGACCACTGTGACGGCAAGGGCGCCTGTGTGGGCGGGCAGTCGGCGCCCAACTTCACACCCTGCACGGTCGTTACAGCCCCGGACTATGCCTACGACATCTGCGTCCACGGCAAGTGCGTCTCGCCGGGTACCTGCGCAGACAACAGTTGCAACGCCCCAAGCATCCATTTCCCGCTTCCCGACACCAACCAACGCCAGTGTCAAGACGCCGCGGGCGCCCTCACGGCTTGCCCGGGGTCCCCTGGCGGCGTCACCTGCGCGACCACGGACTATTGCGGACAGGACGCACAGTACGGCTGGGACGTAACTCACGCTGCGAGCGACCGGTTCACGCGCGCCGGGACCTGGGAGCCCACGGTCACCGACAACGTCACCGGGCTGATGTGGCAAGGATGTCCCGCCGGGCTGAACGCTTCTGATTGTACCAATGGTACCGCTGTAGCGAATTCGTTCGCCAACGCAATGGCGTATTGCGCCGGTAGCTCCTGGGGTGGGTTTTCGGATTGGCGACTCTCAGACCAGTTTGAGATACTGACATTGGGCGATTTTGGAAATGGGAGGATTGACCCGGTCGCATTTCCAAACTTGAGCGCGGGGCTGGTGTGGACCACCGCAAACGCATCCGGGTCTCACGCGGCCCTGTCCTTGGGATCTTGGGGCTGCAGTGGTGGTACCTACTACAGCGTGCTCGGACGTGCATCTGCGTACGACAGTGGCTACCCGCCCTGTGCGTACTATTACGGCACGGGCACATGGACGCTATGCGTCCGCGGCCTCGGCACGGCGCGCGCGAACTCACGCTTTGTCCGCACGAGCGGCAACGAACCGGTCGTGACCGACTCCGACACCGGCCTTGTGTGGCAGGGCTGTGCCGCGGGTTTGAGCGGATCGCTTTGCACCGTCGGTGCAGCAACCACGCACAATTGGCATGATGCCCTTCAGTACTGCCAAGCGATTGCGTGGGGCGGCTACGACGACTGGTATTTGCCCAATTTGCTGGAGTTGCAGACCATCGTAGACGGAGCGCTTTCAGAGACCGCGTTCGACGCCGTTGCCTTTCCGGCGACACCGACCTCGTTGTCTTTCATATCCTCGACCTCACAAGCTGCTTCCAGTCGCGTCTGGTACGTCAGCTACCTAGATGGGAGCTATGCAGACGCCGACAAGGTATCGGGGCTCCTCGCCGTTCGTTGCGTCCGCAAACCGAACTGAGCCGGGCGAATTCTGGTTTGAGTTACAGAGCATTCCTTCATGAAGGCTCCCGTTATGTTGACCACGCTGATCGTCTGTTTCGCAATCGATCCTTGCGGGAGCGCCCAGGGCGCAGAACTGTCTCGCGCCAGGCACGGAGACTCGCCACAGCCGCAGGCTGCCAACCGCCAGCCGCATGGAATCGAGTTGGCGCAGCGATCGAAATCCGCCTCGGGCTGTGCAACATGGGACGTCCCAGATGGCGGGCAAGACGGTCCCGCAGTGGCACACCGCACGTGGATACAGGGATGCGCCTACATTCCGATCTTGCGATTCAGCGACGATTCGCCTGGCCGCGACGATCCGGTGATCCGTGAACGCGCCTGCCGCTGGGACATTCAGTTGCTCGACGATCTGGCCGGTTCGAAACGCAAGGGGCTGACCGAGAAAGTCACTCGGGCGGCTGGGGAACAGCTGCTCGCCGATTGCCCGGAATTCGCAGCCGAGATCCAACCGCAGGTCGCTGCGCTTGGGCGCGCGGTCGAGGCGCGCGAGTGGAAGGACGCCCTGCAAACCAACACGGAGAAGTCGTTTGCGGACTTTCTGAGCTGTTTTCCAGGTTCCCGCCACAAGGCCGAGGCGGAAAAGAAGAGAGCCAAGGCCGCCGCCATCGAGGCCGCGCGGGCGGAAGCCCAGCGCGCCGCAATCGCCCAGGTCGAAAAGGATGAGGTCCTTCTGAATTCCGAAAGCCTGCGCGAGCCAACCAAGGCCGACCTAGCTCGGGAGGAGACAGACGCCTGGCAGCGCGCTCGAAAAGAGGACACGGCCGAGGCCTACGAGAGTTTTCTGGAGGAATACGACGAGTCGAAGCGGTACCAGCGGGCGGCAGAGGCCCGCCTTGCGGCGATCGAGCGAAAGGAGAAGGCGGAAGCCGCCCGGAGCGCGCGCCAGGAAGCGGCGGAACAGGCCCGGCAGGCGGCCAAGGAGCGGGCAGAAGAGCGTGCCCGGCGAGCTGCTGCAAAGGCCAAGTACGTCTTCCGGCGCCAGGGGGCATGGGCCAAGGCGGTCGAATCCCTTGACCCAAGCGCAAGCAGCACGCCGTCGGGCTTCACTCTGCACGTGCAAGGGGGGCCGTTGATGGTCAACCCTGCGGGTCCATCGCTTGCGGACGCCAACGCTGACAACGTAACTATCGACCGGGCACCGCCGCAGATCCTCAGCATGCGCGCCCTCGGCGACAACTTGATTGTCGAAGTTGTGCTCCCGACGAAGGGCGGGGAGATCGTCATTGACGAACCGACTTTTCGCCAGATTACCCTGGATCTCGGGTCCTCGGAGAGACTTCCTTGCCGCGGCATCCTCTTTAATGGTCTCCTCACCGTCGTGTACGTTCCGTCGCACTCCTCGCTCCATCTAGATGGTTCTTCGGGCGGGGTTGGAGTCGCAGGTACCGTTCCCATCGAGAATGGCCCCTTCGAACAACAACCTGGCGTTCGCTTCGTGACTCGACAGACGGGCATCGTGCCGCTGGTTTTTCCGGTGGCTGCCCGGCGCCTTCCCTCGGCCTCCGAATTGAAGCTCCACTTCTTGGGTCAGGTGCTCCGGGTGAACTCAGCCAAGTAGGTAGGCGCCCAGCGCCGCGGGATTGAGTCGAACCCCTCGGGAGTTCCTTTTCGATCGACAGCCAAACCCCCGATAGAAGAAGTAGGCTAGAATCACTCTCCACGGCCCCGTAGCTCAGGTGGATAGAGCGGCGGTTTCCTAAACCGTAGGTCGCCTGTTCGAATCAGGCCGGGGTCACCACCGTCATGATTGCCATTGTCCAGCGAGTCTCGCGCGCTGAAGTCCGGGTCGCCGGCGAGGTCGTGGGGCGTATCGACAAGGGTGTGCTCCTGTTCGTCGGCGTCGAGCGTGGCGACAGCGAGGCCGATGCCGAGGTGCTGGCGTGCAAGTTGGTCGCCCTGCGCATCTTTCCCGGCCGCACGCCCATGGATCTCAGCCTCAAGGACGCAGGCGGGGCTTGCCTGGTAGTCAGCCAGTTCACGCTGGCCGGCTCCATCCGCAAGGGCAATCGGCCCAGCTTCGACCGCGCCGAGGATCCCGCCTTGGCCCAATCCCTCTACCAAGGCGTTGCCGACCGCATCGCCGCCGACGGCATCCCAGTGGCTCGTGGCCGCTTTGCGGCTCACATGGACGTTGAACTGGTGAACGACGGCCCAGTCACCTTCATCATCCAAACCTGCGGCGGCGCGCTGGCCGGGCACTGACGATCAGGGATAAACGATCAGCGCTTCCACCGGCACATTGCCCAGCTGCGCCCGGCCGTTGAGTCCGGCCAGTTCCACGACAAAGCTCGCCAGGACGACCTGCCCGCCCAGGTCTTGCAGCAGGCGACAGGCCGCGGCCGCGGTGCCGCCAGTAGCGAGCAAATCGTCGACTAAGGCCACACGCGCACCCGCAGCCACGGCGTCTTCGTGGATCTCGATGCCATCGGTGCCATACTCGAGCTGGTAGCGCTGCTGCCGGGTTTTCCAGGGCAGCTTGCCGGGCTTGCGTATGAGCACGAACCCGACACCCAGCATGGTGGCGGCGGCCGCGCCGAAGATGAAGCCGCGCGACTCGATGCCGGCGATCACGGTGGGCTGCGCCTTGGCGATGCCTTCGCACAGATGCTCCACGCAGCGACGAAACGCGGGACCGTGCTGCAGCAGGGGCGTGACGTCGCGGAAGAGAATCCCTTTCTTGGGAAAGTCCGGGACGTCGCGGATCAGGGAGCGAAGGTCACCCGTGAACTTGTCGGTTGCGGCTGGCATGGCTCGTTTTTACTTCAAGGTCGGCAAGAATTGCAGCGGATCTTGTGGCTCCTGCTTGCGGCGTACCTCGAAGTGTAGGTGCGGACCGGTGGCGTGGCCCGTGTCGCCCACGCGCGAGATCTCCTGGCCCACGCTGATGCGGTCACCAACGTGCACCAGCAGGAGCGAGTTATGAGCGTACACGGTCACCAAATCTCCCGCGTGCTGAATCACGACCATGTTCCCGTAGCCCCGCACCTTGTCACCCGCGTACATCACTTCACCGTCGGCCGCAGCCATCACGGGCGTCCCGATGGGTGCCCGCATGTCGATGCCCTCGTGGTCGCGGCCCCAGCGTTTGCCAAACAGCGAGGTGAGCACGGGCTTGGCTAGAGGCCAGCGCAGAGGCGCCTTGCTGTTCGCCTCGCTCTCGGCTTCGGGCTGGGCTGACGACGTCGCGTTCGCTGGCTGCGCCTCGACCGCAATCGTGCCGGCCTGGCCAGCCCCGCGTAGAACGTAGATGAGCTGCCCCGGTTTCAGGGGCTGGCCCCGTCGCAGTCCGTTGATCTCCAGCAGATCCTCCAGCGGGATCCCTGCCTCCTTGGCGATCTTGGCCGGGGTTTCACCGGGCTCGACCACATGCCAGGTCCCTGGCGGGTTGTCGTCGTCAAGTGGGCGCAGGGTGGTGGCGCAAGAACAAAGCCCTAGCAGCGTGCAGGCAGCCGCAAGGGCGCACAATCTGCACAAGGCGCTACGCCTGTGGCTTGTCACGGCCCACCCCATAGCGTCCGGTCAGGTTCACGTAGCGGCAGGGGACATCCTGCAGGGTCTCGAACGCATCGCCCCTGCGCTGTACGCGGGTCAGGATCTGTTGATCGAATCCGCCCACCGGGGCCACCAGCCGGCCGCCGTCGCGCAGTTCGTGCAGGAGCAGCACCGGCACCTGCGGCGTCGCGGCCGAGACGATGATGACGTCGTAGGGCGCGTGTTCGGGCCAACCGCAACTGCCATCGAACGCAGCCAAGCTGACATTCTGGCAGCCCGCATCGGCTAGGTGCTCGCGCGCCTTGTCCACCAACGCGGGAAACACGTCCACGGCAAAAACCTGCGCGCACAGCAGCGCCAGCACGGCCGTCTGATAGCCGGAGCCCACGCCAATCTCGAGCGCGACATCGCCTGCGTCCGGGAGCGCCAGCTCGGTTGCGCGAGCCACCATGTAGGGCTGCGAAATGGTCTGGCCAAACCCGATGGGCAACGGTCGATCGTCGTAGGCGTGGTCTGCCTGCTCGCGGTCGACGAAGAGATGGCGCGGAACCCGGCTCATGGCCTCCAGCACGCGCGCATCGCTGATGCCACGCGGGAGAAGTTGCTCCGCCACCATGGTGGCGCGCTCGCTGACGAAGGCATCCGGCGGCCCGGTTGGGCCTGGCGTATCGCCGGATCGGCGTCCTGCACTCACGGCGCTATTTCCCGGCGTGAACCGCTGCGCCTTCTGCGAACGAGCCCAGGTTCCAGGCCGCCATTCGTTGCAAGGCCGGACCGTGGGTGAGACCCAGGCTGAGCGGCGTGATCGACGCTAGGCCAGAACGCACGGCGCCGCTGTCCGAACCGGGAAGATCCTCGCCCTTTTCCTCAGGCCCGCCGATCCAGTAGTAGGCCCGGCCACGCAGATCCTCGCGCATGTCCACTTGATCGCGATACAGCCGCTGCCCCATGGAGGTCAGGGCGTATCCGCGCACCGGTCCGGCAGGAAGGTTCACGTTGAGCAGCGTGCCCGGTTCGATGGCATCCGGCCCCTGCGCCAGCACCTCGCGCACCAATCTCCGCGCAAAATCCGCCGCCGGTGCGAAATCCTGCGGCCACCGCCGCTCGACCGACATGGCGATGGCCGGGACCCCACGCAGGGTCGCTTCCAGGGCCGCCCCGACGGTTCCGGAATAGAAGACGTCCGTGCCCAGGTTGAACCCGTTGTTGATCCCTGACACGCACAGGTCCGGCTTGCGCGGCACCAGATGCAGCAGGGCCAGGTACACGCAATCCACCGGCGTCCCGTCGATGGCGTACACGTTGGAGCGAATCTGATCCACGCGCAGCGGGCGATCCAAGCTGATGGAATGCGAGGCCGCGCTGCGCTCGCGGTCAGGCGCAGCCAGCATCACGTCAGCCAGGTCCGCCAACACGTCTGCGAGCGCAGAGATCCCCGGCGCCATCACGCCATCGTCATTGCTGAGGAGAATGAATGGCTTTGACGACACGGTATTTGTCGGGGCGACTGGATTTGAACCAGCGACCCCCTGACCCCCAGTCAGGTGCGCTAACCAGGCTGCGCCACGCCCCGATATTTGATTGTGTGGTCGCTATTCTTCCACGAGTCGTATCAGATCCAAAAGCCCTTGCTTGATTTTTCTCATGGTCTCGACGTCGATTTCCGGTGGCGGCACCGGCGGCGGCGGCCCCTCGTCGTGGCCCAGTTCCCGCAGCCGCGCGCGCGCCCCTTGGATGGTGAAGCGCTGCCCGTATAGCAGATCGCGTATGGTGAGCAACAGCTCAATGTCTTTGCGGCGGTACAGGCGCTGCTGCGAGCGTGTCTTCTGCGGCCGGATGGAATGGAACTCGGTTTCCCAGTAGCGCAGAACGTAGGGTTTGACCGCGCACAGACGCGCGGCCTCGCCGATCTTGAAGAACGGCTTGTCCGGGATCGTGCTCGGATCAACGGGGACAGAGGCACGCCGGGGCAACGTTTTCCTGCTGGTCGAGGGCCTAGGAGTTGAGCGCGTTTTTCAGCACCTGGCTGGGCTTGAAGGTCAGCACGCGGCGGGCGCTGATGGTGATCTCTTGGCCGGTCTGCGGGTTGCGACCGGCGCGCGCGTTTTTGTCCCTCACCACGAAGTTGCCGAAACCGGAGATCTTGATCTTCTCGCCCTTCTCCAAGGTCTCCTTGACCGTGTCGAAGACGGTTTCAACGATCTCGGCAGCTTCCTTCTTCGAGAATCCGCCGACCTTCTCGTAGACCGTTTCGACAATTTCGGCCTTGGTCATGCGCCTATGTTGGCCACAAATCCCTTTGATGTCAAAGGGTTGAAGATGCGCTCCAATTGGGAGCTACCGGATCTCGATGGCGTACAGATTGGCCAAAGCCTTGACAACGCGCCCATGTGCGTGGTCGGCCTCGGCGTCAGTCAAGGTCCGGTCTGCCGCCCGATAGGTCATGGTCCACAACATCCCCTTCTTGCCAGCGGGGACGTACTTGGGATCGCGAAAATCCTCCAGGACCGCCAGCTCGCGCAGCAGCGGCTCATCGGCTGACAAGAAGCCTGCCCGTTGGGCATCCGCGGACAGAGAGACGTCGCTCCAGAAGGACACATCACGTGTCACCGAGGGGAAACGCGGCGGCGCCTCGGCGCGCAGGGCCGCCGCAGTCGCAGCCAGCGGCGCCACCGCCAGCTCGAAATAGAAAGTGCGCTGCTCGATGCCCAGGCGGCGCGCGATCGCCGGGTGCAACTCGCCCAAGTGGCCAAGTTCAGCGCCAGCGGAACTCGTGACCAAGGCCGAAATCCCCGGGTGCAGATGGGGCACATCGGCCTGGGCACAGTACCGAGCGTCCAGCAGGCCGAAGCCGCGCAGCAGATCCTGAACGACTCGTTTGAGGTCGTAGAAATCGACCGGCTCGCCCGGCTTGAGCCATTCGGCCCGTCGGCCAGTGATCAGCCCTGCGGCATGGGTCTTCTCGACCGGTGCCTCGCCAGCCTTGGCCGGCCGCCGCACAACACGGCCCACCTCGAACAGCCAGGCATCGCTGATCCCGCGCGCGAGATTGCGCTTGAGCGCCTCGGCAAGCCCAGGCAGCAATGTGGTACGCATCACCTCATAGTCTGCCGAGATGGGGTTCTGCACAGCGATCCCGTCGGACAGCTCCTTGGACGCTCCGTCGGCGCTCACCGCTGCCAGCGCGCTTCGCGGAACAAAGGCCCAGCTCACGATCTCGTGCAGACCCGCGCTGGCCAGCAGCGTGCGGGCGCGATCTGCGGGTGCCTCGGGGTTTGTCTGCGACGTGGCGTTGCTGCGAATGCGCTCCTTGTTCGCGGGCTTGTCATACTCACCCATGCGCAGGATCTCCTCGATGAGATCTTCCTCGATGGTGAGGTCGGGCCGGAAGGTGGGGACGGTAGCGACAAGGCCGTCGCCCGCCATTTCGCAGGTGATTCCGAGACGAGAAAGCTGATCCCGCGCGAAGCTCGCGGGATAGTCCACCCCGGTCACGCGCTGCAGGCGGGTGGTCCGCAGCTTGACCTTGTTTGGCAGCGACGGCCGCGGGTAGCGATCGACCATGCCACCAACCAAGCTGCCATTGCCCAGCTTGGCCAAGAGGGCGGCGGCCCTGCGCGCGGCCAAGGGAATGCTGTTGGCGTCCACACCGCGTTCGAAGCGATAGGACGCCTCGGAGATCAGCCCCAGACGACGGCTGGTGCGGCGAATGCTGCGCGGCTCGAAGGTCGCTGCTTCGAGCAGCACATTGCGCGTGGAGGCGGAAATCTCGCTGGTGTTTCCGCCCATGACTCCGGCCAGCGCCACTGGCCCGTTGCCATCGGTGATCACGATGTCCTCGGCCACCAGAGCCCGGTCCAGGCCGTCGAGGGTTCTCATGGCCTCCCCCGCCCTCGCCCGCCGTACCACGATGGGCCCGACCAGCTTGTCAAAATCAAATGCGTGCAAGGGATGGCCAGTCTCCAAGAGCACGTAGTTGGTCACGTCGACCAGATTGGAGATGGCGCGGATCCCGCAGTACTGCAGGCGCAGGCGCATGGTGACGGGACTCGGCGCCACCGTGAGCCCCGCAACGAAGCTGGCCGTGTAGCGCGGGCAAGCCTGGGCGTCGTCGATGCGCACGTCCATGGTGATTCCGCTCGCTGCTTCAGCACCCGCGGACAGGTCCAGTGGCCGCAAGCGCGTGCCGAAGTGGGCGGCCAGCTCGCGCGCGATCCCGAGGTGAGACAAGGCATCGGCACGGTTGGGCGTGACGTTCACCTCCAGCACGTCGTCCACCACGCCCAGGTATTGGGCCAGCTCAGCGCCGGACTCAGCGGTCGCCGGCAGGATCAAGATCCCGTCAGCCTGTTCGGAGAGGCCCATCTCGATCTCGCTGCAGATCATCCCAGGCGAGAACACGCCGCGGATTTCGCGCGCATCCAGAGTGTGCCCTCCCGGAAGGCGGGCGCCAGGCGGAGCCCAACACACGCGATTGCCCGGTGGTGGCACGTTGGGTGCCCCACAGACCACGCTCTCCTCGCGAAGTCCCGCGCGTACGCGCACGATGCGCAGCTTGTTGGCGTTCGGGTGCGGCTTTATGTCCAGCACCTCGGCGACCAGTACGCCGCCGAGCTCGCGGCCCTTGGGCTCGCTGCCTTCGACCTCCAGTCCCTGGTCGGTCAGCGCCTTGGCCACGGCCTCGAGATCGGCGCCTGCCGGTAGCTCGACCAGTTCCCGCAGCCAGTTCAACGAGATCTTCATGATTCGTCCCTAACTCGTTGGAAACTGTCGCAAAAACCGCAGATCATTCTCGTAGAAAAGGCGCAAGTCCGAAACCCCGTACTTGAGCATCGCCATACGCGACAGGCCCATGCCGAAGGCGAATCCGGTCACGTCGTACTTGTCGTAGCCCACGGCCGCAAGCACGTTGGGGTGAACCATCCCAGAGCCACCGATCTCCAGCCATCCCGTGCCCTTGCACAGCCGGCAGGTCGAACGCGCCGGCTGCTTGCCCTCGCATAGGAAGCAAGACGCGTCCACCTCGGCCGAGGGCTCGGTGAAGGGAAAGAAGCTGGGCCGCAGCCGGATCTGGGTGTCGGGCCCGAAGAAGTGCTGCACGAACGCGATGAGGGTGGCCTTGAGATCCTCGAAGCTGACGTTGCGATCCACGTGCAGCCCCTCGCACTGCGGGAACATGGGCGTGTGGGTGGCGTCGTCGTCGCGACGAAATACATTGCCGGGCGCGATGATCTTCACCGGCGGAGGGCCGGCCAGCATGGTGCGAATCTGCACCGGCGAGGTGTGCGAGCGCAGGATGAAACCACCCTCGACATAGAAGGTGTCCTGCATGTCGCGCGCCGGGTGGTCAGCCGGCGTGTTGAGCGCGTCGAAGTTGTTCCACTCGGTCTCGATCCAGGGACCGGTGCGCACCTCGTAGCCCATGCCATGGAAGATCTGCTCGATTTCCAGCCGAACCCGCGTGAGCGGATGCAGAGTTCCCGCGCGACGACCGCGGCCCGGCAGGGTCACGTCCAGCTTGCGTTCCAGGTCGGCAGCCAGGCCAGCGCCCGCCAGATCGTTCAGTCGCGCCTGTACAGCCTGTTCGATGGCGGCCCGCGCTCGGTTGGCTGATTCGCCCACCGCGGGCCGGTCGGCTGGGGCCAGACGGCCCAGGCCCTTCATCAGTTCGGTGGCCTTGCCCTTCTTGCCCAGGTAGCGCGCTTGAACCGCACGCATGTCCTGCTCGCTGGAAAGCGATGCGATTTCCGCGGAGAATTCCGCGGTCAGGCGCTCGAAGGCTGAAATCAGATCCTGGGCCGCGGAGGTTCCTTCGTTAGGAGTCACGACGGAACCGGTGCCACAAGAGACCTAGGACACTGCCCCAGCGGCCTGCGCGACCTTCTTGAAGGCGTTGGGGTCGCTGATGGCCAGGTCCGCAAGGATCTTGCGGTCGATGTCGATGCCTTGTTTCTCCATCGCGCCGACGAGGCGGGAGTATGAAACCCCAAGCTCGCGGCTGGCGGCATTGATGCGCACGATCCACACCCCGCGGAAATCGCCCTTCCTCTTGCGACGATGAAAGAGCGAGAACCGCCAAGCGTGATGGACAGCTTCTATCGCTGCCTTCCACAGTTTCGAGCGGCCGCCGCGGAAGCCTTTGGCGTGCTTCCGAACGCGGTCTCGGCGTCGCTTCGTCTTGTATCCACCTTTAGCGCGGGGCATGAATCAACTCCTACAGTCCGTACGGAATCATCGCCTTGATCTGATGTTCCTGCGACTTGGCGATGTAGCCGCCCCGACGCAGTTTCCGCTTATTCTTGGTTCGCTTGGGCGTGAGTATGTGCCGCAGGTAGGCATGCTTCCTTTTGATGCGTCCCTTGGCCGTCAACGAGAAGCGTTTCTTTACGCCACTCTTGGTTTTCATCTTGATCTTGGGCATGGGAGGCGCGGAGTATATCCGTCTCGTCGGGCAGTGCAAGAGTCTAGTGTCTTGCAGCGGAAATGACCGCCGGCGCTACGGTTTTTGCGTCGTCGGAGCCGCCCCAAAACGCGGCCCGATGGGAGGCGCCGCTGGTGGCACGCTCGCCTTGGCTCCACCCTCTTGCTCGCCCTGCCCGGGCGACGGCGCGGTCGCACCGGAGGCCGGCCGGATCACGCCGGCGCGGGGACCGATGATCATGACCATGCGCCGGCCCTCCATAATGGGCTTCTGCTCCACCACCGCGACGTCGGTGCAGGCCTTGACGACCTGATCCAGCATGGCCTGGCCAGTCTCGGGGTGCACGATCTCGCGTCCGCGAAAGACGATCACCAGCTTGCACTTGTTGCCCTCGCCCAGAAAGCGATGGATGTGCTTGAGCTTGAAGGCCAAGTCGTGCTTGTCGGTCTTGGGCCGAAGTTTTATCTCTTTGATGATGACCGTGGACTGGTGCCGCCGCGACGCCTTTTCCTTCTTGGACTCCTCATACTTGAACTTGCCGAAGTCCATGATCCGGCAAACCGGCGGGACAGCCCGAGGGCTGACCTCCACCAGCTCGAGGTTCTGTTCTTCAGCGAGCTTCATAGCTTCATAGGTCGGCAAGATGCCGACCTGTGAGCCATCGGCACCGATGACTCGCACCTCGGGCACGCGAATGCGTCGCCCAACACGATAGTTGTCCGCAGCGCTTCCGCTGGAACCTGAATACCCACCTGGCCTTGCGATGGTCTTTTCTCCTGGTTTGTCGCCGCGCTAGACGGTCGGTTTCTGTTCTGCCGAGGGGGCGCCCAGAACGGGGGGAATGGCTTCGGCCGCCAGCTTTTTCGCCAACTCATCGAGTGGCATTGCTGGCATCTGTTGGCCGTCCCGCGTCCGCGGCGAAACCACGCGGGCAGCCATGTCCCTCTCGCCCACTACGAGCATGTACGGAATCTTTTCCATTTGCGCACGCCGGATCTTGGCGCCGAGCTTGTCGGCAGACAGATCGGCGTCCGCGCGCAAATCGGCCGCCAGCAGGCGCGCCTGCACCTCGCGGCCCCAGACATCGGCCTTCTCGCTGACGGTGAGCACGCGCGCCTGCACCGGCGCAAGCCAAAGCGGGAAGGCACCGGCAAAGTGTTCGATGAGAACCGCCATGAACCGCTCCATCGAACCAAACAAAGCGCGGTGGATCATGACCGGCCGCTGGCGTGAGCCATCGGGCGCCACGTATTCCAACTCGAAGCGCTCGGGAAGCTGAAAATCGAGCTGGAATGTGGTGCACTGCCATTCGCGGCCAAGGGCGTCGCGGATCTTGAGATCGATCTTGGGGCCATAGAAGGCACCGCCACCCTCGTCGACCTCGAAGGGCATACCCGCACCTTCGAGCACGCGCCGGATGGCGGCCTCGGCGCGGTCCCAGGCCGCTTTTTCGCCCATGAAATTCTCTGGCCGGGTGGCCAGAAAGGCTTTCACGTCGGCAAAGCCGAAGACCTTGAGAACGTCGAGGCCGAAGCGCACGCAGGCAGCCATTTCTTCCTCGATCTGCTCTTCGCGCAGGAAGAGGTGGGCGTCGTCCTGGGTGAATCCGCGCACGCGCAGCAGGCCATGCAACACGCCCGAGCGTTCGTAGCGATACACGGTGCCAAACTCGGCGTAGCGGATGGGCAGCTCGCGGTGCGAGCGAAGCTGCGACCGGTAAATGGCGATATGGAAGGGGCAGTTCATGGGCCGGACCAGATAGCGCTGGCCTTCCAGTTCCATGCCGCCGAAAAGGTTCTCTTTGTAGTGCTCCATGTGGCCGGACTTCACCAGCAACTGCTCGCGCGCCACATGCGGGGTGAACACCATCTCGTAGCCACGACGAACCAGCTCACGGCGAAGCATTTCCTCGAGCACGTTACGGATGATGGCGCCCTTGGGGTGCCAGAGCACGAAGCCCGGTCCCACCAGCTCGTCGACGGAAAACAGGTCGAGCTGCTTGCCCAGCACACGGTGATCGCGACGCTTGGCTTCCTCCAGACGAGTCAGGTGGGCTTTCAGATCATCCTTGGAGGCGAAGGCCGTGCCGTACACGCGCTGGAGCTGCGGGTTGCGCTCGTCGCCGCGCCAGTAAGCGCCGGCGAAGGACAGCACCTTGAACGCCTTGATCTGCCCGGTGCGTTCGATGTGCGGTCCGGCGCACAGGTCCACGAAATCACCGTGTTGGTAAAGTGAGATCTCTTCGCCCTCGGGGATCGACTGAATGATCTCGACCTTGTAGGTCTCGCCCTTGTCGGCAAACAGGCGCAGAGCGTCTGGCCGCGAAACCACCTTGCGCACGAAAGGCAGGTCCTGGCCGACAATCTTGGCCATCTCGGCCTCGATCTTTTCGATGTCCTCGGGCGCGAATGGCTCGGTGTCGAAGTCGTAGTAGAACCCGTTCTCGATGGCCGGACCGATGGTCACCTTGGCCTTAGGACGCAGGCGCTGAACCGCATCAGCCATCACATGCGACGCCGAATGGCGCAGACGGGACAGCGGATCGTCAGGCACATCCCCCTTGTCGCGGGGACGGATCACCGGGCGTTCACTCACGGTCTTTGCTCTCCGAACGCGAACATCCGGCTAACAGGGCGTAGGCGCGCGCCCAGGCCGGCGGGGCGCCGGTCTGCGCGGACTGCGTATAGGCAAGGGTTGAAGATTGCAACGGCCGAAGGATAGCACCGTCAAACGCCGGCACTGAAGCCCGAAGACAAATGGTAGGCACGGGCGGGATTGAACCGCCGACCCCTACCGTGTCAAGGTAGTGCTCTCCCACTGAGCTACGTGCCTGTGAGTCCGTGTGGTTCAGGCCGGCTACGTTAGCGACGGCGACGGTAGAGTCAAGAAGAGAGTTAGCAAACCCGGGCTAGTGCCGCGACCTCCACCTCGGCTGCCCCGGCCCGGAGCAGGACGCGCGTGCACTCGGCCAGCGTGGCGCCAGTGGTCATGACATCGTCCACGAGCAAGATCCGTCGGCCCTCGGCCCACTCTGGCCTGCGCACGGCAAACGCCCCATCCACGATCCGCCGCCGAGACGTGGGCGACTCCCATCCCAGCGCTGGCGTGTCGCGAATTCGGCGCAATCCGTCGGGAACCACCAGCGGCCGGGCCGCGGGCCGTCGGGATAGTTTTTCTGCCACACGCAAGAGATCCAAGGCTTGGTTGAATCCTCGCTGGCGCAAACGCCGGGGGTGCAGAGGGACCGGGCACAGCGCGTTCACGCCGCTGTCGATAGCGGCCGCAACGGCAGGCGCCAGCAAGGCGCCCAGGGGGCGCGCCAGGTGGCGACGCCTTCCATGTTTCAGGTGAAGAATGGCCTGTGTGGTGGCGCCCCCGTAGGCCATCACGGTCCAAACCCGCGAGAAGGGCATCGGCTTCGCTTGGCAACCGTGGCAGCGACTACCCTCCGAACCGCCATCATCCATATGGGGCAAGCCGCAGCCGTGACAGGACTGTTCCACTGCCGACACAGAAAGTTCGCAACTTTCGCAGAACGCCCTGTCTTCAGGCACAAAGGCGTTGCAGGCAGCGCAACGGGCGGGCCAGAGAAGCCGAGCAGCAAGCTGAAGCAGCATGCGCTCTTATCGGCCCCTCTGGCTCAAGGTTTCGTGCGGCCAGGCCAACGGCCAAGCCACTCCGCTGCCGGCCCAAGCTGTGCAAGCATGCTAAGGTGCAGACAATGGCGCTCTCGATCACTACCACACCAACGAATATTCGGCTGGGCTTCGATATCGAGCGCCTCTTCGCGAGTGATCCCGACATCCTCCATGCGGTGGCGGAAGTCGATCGGTCGCTCATTCGGCTCGCACTCGCGCGATCGCTGCGTGAAAGGCTTCGTGCCGGCGTCGCAATGGCTCGTTTGGCGAGCAGGTTCCGTGCGTGAAGCATCCGACCGTAGCTGATCCGGAAGCGCTACTAACCGAGCTGCTGGCCGATCAAGTGGAATTCATCGTCGTGGGTGGAACCGCGGCGGTGCTGCATGCTGCGCCCGTTGCGACGCAAGATCTCGATATTGTTCATCGTCGAACCGAGGAGAACGTAGCCAGGCTCATGAACGTCCTGGTACGGCTCGACGCGATCATGCGCAACGACCTTGCCAATCGTGGCCTTAGGCCGACAGCTGCCATGCTGCTCGGCTCCGGCCAGATGAATCTGTCGACCAGCCTCGGTCCGCTCGACCCGCTTTGTGAGCTCGGCAAGGGGCAGGGATACGACGAGCTTCTTCCGCACACAGAGATCCTGTCGGACGGCGATCTAACGATCAGGGTGCTCGATCTACCGACTTTGATCGATGTCAAGGCCAAGACGGGACGTGCCAGAGACCGCGCCGTGCTCCCAGTGCTCATCGCCACGTTGGAGGAACGCAAGCTTCGTTGATGGCGATGTTGGCCGGATGTGTGCCTGAGGCGGGTCCGGGAGCGACCGGCGCTTCGAGCCGGCGCAGGTCGGCCAACGGGCCCGTGAGCGGTAGCGCCCGCACGGCACGCTCTTCGTCTTTTCGCAAAACCCACACGCACTCGCTCACGCCCTCGCCCTCGCGACCCGCGGGCCGACCTTTCTGGCTACACGGGCTTTTCGTACAGCGCATCGACGATGTGCCCATGCCGGCTCTTCACCACGTCGCGTTTGACCTTGAGGCTGGGGGTCAACTCGCCCGCTGCTTCGGAAAAATCGGCAGGCAGGATGGCGAAGTTCTTGATGGTTTCATATGAGGCGAGGGTTCGGTTGATCGCGGCTACGGCATTTTCCACGGCTGCAAGCAGTTCGGGCTGCGAAGCGGCTCGGGCCAAGTTGCCGTCGCCAAACTGGCGCGCGGCAAATTCCGAGAGCGTGACGATGGCCACGCAGTGTGGCCGGTTGTCGCCAAATACCACCACCTGACTGATGAGAGGACAGTGGGCCTGCAGCGCAGTCTCGATCATCTGGGGCGCCACGTTTTTTCCGCCCGCCGTCACAATGATGTCCTTCTTGCGGTCCACGATGCTGAGAAATCCGTCCTCGACGTGGCCGACGTCGCCCGAGTGAAACCATCCCTCGGCGTCGACAGCCTCGGCGGTAGCGGCTGGGTCGTTGTGATAGCGGGTGAAGACCGACGGCCCACGCATTAGGATCTCACCGTCCTCGGTGATGCGATGTTGAATGACGTCGATAGCAGGGCCCACAGTGCCGAAGCGATAGCAGTTCCAGCGATTGACGAAGGCGGCGGCTGCGGTCTCGGTCAGACCGTAGCCTTCCAGAACCAGCAGGCCGAGGCCATGAAAGAACTCAGCGATCTCGGAAGAGAGCGGCGCGCCCCCTGAGATGAGGAAGCGACAGCGGTTGAAGCCCAGACGTGCGCGCAACTTAGACAGGACCAGGCGATCCGCTAGCGCGTGCTCGATGCGCAGCCCGAGCGCAGGCCGCTCACCCCGCCGCAGGCCGGCTGCGTACCGTGCACCGACTGCAAAGGCCCAACCAACCAGCGCCCGCTTGGCTGCACTCCCCTGCCCGGCCGCTGCAGCGATTGCCGCGTGCAGCTTCTCGAAGACGCGCGGCACGCCCGCCATGAAGGTGGGCCGCACCTCGACCAGGTCGAACTTGATCCACGACTGTCCCGCGGAAAACGCAAACGCGCAGCCCGTCAAGATGGGCGCCCATTCCAGTTCGCGCCCCAGGACGTGGGCCAGAGGCAAAAAGAGATATTGCACGTCTGTGTCGCGTAGGCCGAAGGCGCGGATGACGCTGGCAAAGGACTCGACCATATTTCGATGGGTCAGCACCACCCCCTTGGGCCGTCCCGTGGTGCCCGAGGTGTAGACGATGGTGAACACATGGTCGGGCCCGACCTCTGCCGCGCGTCGGTCCAGTTCCACCGCGTGGCCAGCCAGCCACACCCGCCCTGCCTGGCGCAGGCTCGCCAGCAACAGTGGCGCAGAGTCTCCGACGTTCTTCACCGCCGGAGCCGGGTCCTTTGACCCAGGCTCACCGCCGTCCATAAGGACCAGACGCAGGTTCGGGATCTGCGCCAGAAGCGGCACCAGCTTGTCCAACTGTGTGGCGTCCTCGGCGATCACGGTTCGGGCGCCGCTGTCTTTGACGATGAACGCGCACTGTTCGGGCGTGCTCGATGGGTAGATGGGCACCGACACCGCGCCCGCCAGGACCAGCCCCACATCACAAAGCACCCATTCCAGTCGCGTCTGCGCCAGGATGCAAACGCACTCACCCACGCCGATTCCCAAGCCCGCCAGCCCGCCGGCAATCTCGTACGCTGCCACGTCCGCCTCCTGCCAGGTGATACCACGCCAGCCGTCGCCTTCACGAAAGCGAAAGGCGATGCTGTCCCCGGCCCTGGTCGCACGGCCGCGCCAGATGTCGCCAGCCGTCCGCGCGGAGAATGCGCAATTGTCTTTCGATTTGCCGGCGGCCATGAATCGGCAGATAGTCGTCTCCGCGCGTCTCGGCGTCAACCTGTGGTCTCATGCGGCGCGCCGAGTTGCTGGTTGTATGTCGGGCCTTCGTCTCGTAGTATCCAGCCCCTAGCCTAGTCCTGCTGGCCTTGTCGTCGTGTGGTGACTATGGTTCCCAACCCCCTGCCATCGCGATATCGAATCATCGAAGAAGTCGGCCAGGGCGGCATGGCGGTGGTTTACCGTGCCCAGGACGAAACCCTGCGCCGCGAAGTCGCGGTCAAGGTACTGCACCCGCACTTGCTCGCCGAGGCCGAATCCAGGGCACGCCTGCAGCGCGAGGCGCGGGCTGTTGCCAAGCTGAACCACGACGGCATCTTGCAGATTTTCGACTACTCGGGGGACGACGCCGAATCGTCCTTCATCGTAACCGAGTTCATCGACGGCCAGACTTTGAAACAGTTCCTCGCCCACCGGAAGCTGCCGGTGCCCGAGTTGGCGGCGCTCATCGTGCTGGAGGTCGGCGCCGCCCTGGCCCACGCGCACTCGCTAGGCATCATCCATCGCGACGTCAAGCCCGAGAACGTGATGGTCCGCAAGGACGGGGCCATCAAGCTGATGGACTTTGGCGTGGCCCAGGTGGTGGACCTGGAACGCATGACCGTGACGGGACAAATCCTGGGCTCGCCGGCCTACATGGCGCCCGAGGTTCTCGATGGCAAGACTCTGGATTTCCGCAGCGACATCTTTTCCGTGGGGGTCATGCTGTACCAGATGGCAACCGGCGCGTTGCCCTTCTCGGGAAAGAACCCGCACGAAGTGCTCAAGCGCATTGCCGAGGGCCGTTTCGCCGACCCGCGCACGGTCAGCCCGCGGGTATCAGACCATCTGGCCAAGGTGATCGCGCGGTCGCTGGCGCGAGATCCCAACGACCGTTATCCGCGATTGAGCCTCATGCTGGACGACCTGCGTGTCTATGTGGCTGACGCAGGTCTAGAGAACGTGCGCGAGGAATTGGGCCGCTACCTCACAGGCCCGGAAGCCTACGAGAAGGGATTGGACTGTCGTCTTGCGACAGCCCTGGTGGCCTCGGGCCAGCGTGAACACGCGGCTGGCCATACCGCCCGCTCGTTGGAACTTTGGAACCGCGCCTTGGCCTTGGAACCGGAGAACCCTACGGTGCTGGCCGAGCTGCGACGGCTGGAACGAGGCGAACGCCTCCGGCGCTGGGTGACGGTGGGCATCGTGGCGGCGGTTCTGGTCGGGATAGGGTTCGGCACGTTTGCAATCTGGCGCCGGGCCGTGCGGGCCAATCAGGTCGGAAATGGCGAGCGGCTGGCCGCCAGCCTGCAAGTACCGAAAGCGACCGGACCTGCGACCGCGGCGGGGGCCAAGGCGCCGGCGCCGCCTGCCAAGGTGGCAGCTCGCTCGCAGAACATTCCCGTTTCGTCGACCCACGTGCCACGGGAAGCAAGAAGAGTCGTGTCGGCCGCAGAGCGGGTCGACCCACGCGAGGAGACTGCACGCGAGTCGCCCCGGGGCGCCGCCGCGCCCAAACCCCAGCAAGTCGAGTTGACCCTGGGCCCCCATCCCCCCAAAGTCGAAGTCTGGATGGACGGCCAGAAGCGTTTCGATTTCGGGCCCCGGCAGAACCGCATCGTGATTCCATGGGATGGGCCTCACACCTTGGAATTCCGCAACGACACCTGTTGCAACCGCAAGGAGGTGACGGTTGGGCCGCAAGCCTACCGTCCGCCCGGGGATCATCTCTACGTCAATCTCGACCCCAAACCCGCCCGCCTGTCGGTGAGCCTGCAGCCGGCGCGAGCCGACGCCAGCATCCTGCTGCGCGAAGTGAGCGATGGCCGGCCCAACCCCTGGCGCACCACAGTCCGCCCCGGCGAACGGGTGCCGGTTCCCTTTGACGTCGGCGATGAGATGCGAAAGAGTCTAGATGTCGTGGTCGTTCTTGGAGACAAGACCCTCACTGAGCGAGTCAACATCACCGCGGGAGAATCGCGGCAGGTAACCGTGCGGTTGGACGAGTAACGTGTACGCGGGAATCGTCGTTCTCCTGCTTTTCCAGGCAGCGCCCCAGACCGTTTCATCGCCGGTCGCCGATGAACTTCGGCGCGGCAAGATTTCCTTCGACCGCGGCGAGTACGCCCGGGCTATCGAGATCCTGCGGCCCCTGCTCTACCCCGAGATCCGCCTGGAGTCGGAGGGCCAGATCGTGCAAGCCCACCGTATGCTGGGAGTGGCCGAGATTTTTCAGGGAGACAACGACTCAGCCGCCCAGGAGTTCCGCAAGCTCCTGCAGCTGCAGCCCGACTACCGTTTCGATCCCTTGCTGGATCCGCCCCAGGTGATCGACCTCTTCAATGGGGTTCTGCGCGCCCACGAGGCCGAGGTCGCAAACCTGGAGGCAAAGCAGCGGGAGGCGGCGCGGGCGCGGCAGCGTGACCGCGAAGAATGCGAGAAACTGCGGGCAGGGCCCACGGTCATCGAAAAGCGCTTCGGCCGCAATTCCTTCCTGCTCAATTTCGTGCCTTTTGGCGCGGGACAGTTCCAAAACGGCCACCGGCGCAAAGGCTGGGCCTTCCTGGCGGTGCAGGCCTCCCTGGCCGCAGCCTCGGTGGCGGCCTTGACCACCAACTTTGCGCTCTACGGGTTCCGGCCCAAGCGAGGTTGTCGCCGTGACACCGGGGCCACGCCTTGTCCGCCCCAGTACATTGACCACACCGACGAGAACCGGTCGCGCTGGCTGCTGCGCACGCAGGTGGTGACTGGCGCGGCGTTCTTTGCCGCCGTCGCCTGGGGCATCGTCGATGCTCTGTACTACTTCCAACCCGAAACCCCATTGGCACCGGCGCCTTCAGGCCAGGCGACCGCCAGCGTGCCGCACCTGTTGCCCGTCTTGCTGGGCGACGCACTTGGCCCCGGTCTGTACTTCCGTTTCTGACCAGAAACGGAGAGACTGCACCCCATGGCGACCCTGCGCATCCACATGCCTAGTTCGGGCGTGAAGGTGTACCACATCTACAAGAAGCTCACTTCGCTCGGGAAGGGCGAAGGGGTCGACATCCTTCTGCCTGATCCCCTGTTGGCGGATACCCACGCGCACATCCACTTTGATGGTCGCGACTTCGTGGTCTCGGTCACCGACAAGGACGCGGACCTGCACATCAACGGACGGCGGCGCAGCAAGCACCGCCTGGTCCAGGAGGATCGCATCCGGGTGGGCAGCGTGGAACTGGAGTTCTCGCTCTACGACGAGCCGGTCACCGACGACGTCGCCGCCAAGACCATGGCCGAGCTGAACTCGTACAAGCGCCTGTTCGAGTTCTCGCAGAAGCTGATGGCGAGCTACGAGATTCCCACCCTGTTTGATCAGTTGCTCGACGTGGTGATTCAGGTCACCCACGCCGACAAGGGCTTCATCGTGCTGCTCGAGTCGGGCGAGCCGGTGGTCAAGGTGGCGCGCAACCTGCGCCACGAAACCATCTCGGACGCCGTCAGCCATCTCTCCGACGCCATCCTGGCCCGGGTGATGGCGACCAAGCAGCCGCTCATCATCTCGGACGCGCTCAATGATACCGACTTCAAAGATTCCCTCTCGGTGATGAACCTGCGCCTGACATCGGTGATGTGCGTGCCCTTGCTCGAACGCGGCAACTTGATCGGGATCATCTACGTGGGCAACGACAACGTGGCCCAGCTTTTTGACGAGGCGGCGCTGGAAATCCTGACCATCTTCGCGGCGCAGGCCTCGCTGCTGATTCGCAACGCGCTTCTGGTCAACGAGCTGCAGCTTGACAAGCGATCGCTGCAGGAACGCATCGAACGCATGCGCTTCGGGGAAATTCTGGGCTCTTCACCGGCCATGCAGGAAGTCTTTCGCAAGGTCGAACGGGTGGCCGGGACGGACATCACGGTGATGGTCACGGGCGAAACCGGCACAGGCAAAGAACTTATCGCGCGAGAGATCCACAACCGCTCGCCCCGGGCCAAGGGTCCTTTTGTCAGCATCAACTGCGGCGCGATTCCCGAGAACCTGCTGGAATCCGAGCTCTTCGGCCATGTGCGCGGGGCCTTTACCGGCGCGGTAGCCAACAAGCCCGGCCGTTTCCAGGTGGCCAACAAGGGCACCCTGCTGCTCGACGAGATCGGCGAGATGCCGCTGTCCTTGCAGGTCAAGATCCTGCGCGCTCTGCAGGACCGCACGGTTACCCGAGTGGGCGACACCGCGGCCGAGCCGGTGGACATCCGGGTCATCGCCGCGACCAACCGCGATCTCGAGGCCGACACCAAATCCGGTCACTTCCGCGAGGACCTGTACTACCGGCTCAACGTCGTGCACCTGCACTTGCCGCCGCTGCGCGATCGCGGTGATGACGTGGTGGTGCTGGCGCGCTACCTACTGTCGCGCTACGCGCAGGAGCTGGCCAGCAAGGTGCGCGGGTTTACCGCCAGCGCGATCTCCGCGGTCAAGCGCTACCACTGGCCGGGAAACATTCGCGAGATGGAGAACCGAATCAAGAAGGCGCTGGTGTTGGCTGACAAGGCCCTGCTCGGCCCCGACGACCTCGGCATCAACTCCGATGAGCTGCCCGCTATCCTAACCCTGGCCGAGGCACGCGAGCGCTGGCAGCGCCAGTACATCAATGAAGTGCTCAGCCTCAACGGCGGCAACCGCACCCGCACCGCGCGTGACCTGGGTGTGGATCCGCGCACCATCTTCCGACACCTCGAGCGCGAAGAATCGGGCCCGGCTGGCCCGGATGACATCTTGCCCCCCGGAGAAGATCCGGGACATCCCTCATGACCTGCCCGACACCGTTCTCACGACGAGCCTGGCTGGCCGCCCTGCCTCTCTGGATTTCAGCCTGCGTCGTCCCGGTGGCGCCACAGTTCGAGGACCCGGGAGGAAACTATTCACCCTTCGTCGCCAGCAGCGTTCCCAGCGCGGGTGCGGAACTGCCGGCATCCGCAGACGGCACATATGCCATTCAAGTAATCCTGGGCGACCCCAACCTGGACGACGTCCTTCGGGCTCGCTGGCTCATCGACTACCCGCCCTACGATCCTTCCATTTCACGCATGGCCCCCGAGATCAAACTGCCACCCAGCGGTGCCGTGAACCGGGAGCTCATCCGCTTTGCTCCTAGCTGCGCGGACGACCAGATCGTCTCGGGACCGGCTTCGCACCGAGTGACACTGTCGGTGGCGGACCGGCCCTTTTTGCCCGCTGACCAGGCGCCCCCTGACTTGCAGCTCGATTCGGTGCCCGCAGAAGGCTTCGTGGTGCGCGCCACCTGGCTCGTGGATCTGGCGTGCCCGTAGGGCGGTCTGCGGTCGCCCTGTGTCGCCTGCATGGATGATGAAGTTTGACAAGCGGCCCCAGGCCTCGTAGCCTTCAACCACTCGCCGGCGCTCCGGCGACGCGCGCTCCTCGCTGGGAGCCCCCTTGACGGGCAGGGGTCGATTCCTCGTCGCCCCCGAAGAACCGTGTCTTTACCTACCAAACCACCACCCCAAGAATTCCGGCAATACCGCAGACTGGTTTCCTGGACGATTCTCTCGATCATCGCGCTCGGCAGCCTGTACCTTCTGCTGTCGGTAAGCGTGAGCCTGTACCGCCGACGTCACGCACTGCCAGCCGGCGACGCGATCAGCGCCCAGGTGTCCAACGCGGAGATGGCCAGTTGCTTCGCTGAGCTGCGCGAGGTTTCCGTCGCGCTCCGCAAGTACCTGGAACGATCACATCACCTTCTCGCCAACGACGACGCCGATGAACTGCAGCGCTGGGCCGACGAGGGCGCGGTCTGGCGGTCGCAGTGGGTGGGGCTGGGACGACGCTGCCGGCTGACGGCCGGAACCTTGCAGGGGCGCCGGGAGATGGAAGCCCTGGCCGCCACCCATGAAGAACTGGGAAACATCCAAACGACGTACACCGAGGCTCTCAAACGCTTTGCCAAAGACTTGGTCCCGCGTTTGGGCCGCCTCGACAAACGCCTCGAGAAACTCGGCGACGCCATCGGTACGACCGGCTCGCCATCAGGAGATTAGAATGATCGATCAAGCAGAAGTCAGCGACAATACCGACGCCCCCTCCCCTGCCGCCGCTGCGGCCGGTGACAGCGCGGTCGAGAAGAAGACCTCCTTTGCCGACCTGGGCCTGCGGCCGGAAGTTCTGCAGGCGATAGCCGAAATGGGCTTTAGCGAACCAATGGAAGTGCAAACCGTGACGCTTCCGTTGGTGCGCGCGGGCCGCGACATCATGGTCCAATCACGCACCGGCTCGGGCAAGACAGCGGCTTTCGGAATTCCTTTTGCCGACGGGATGGTCGACCCCAAGCAAAAGTCGGTGCAGGCCATCGTGCTTCTGCCCACGCGCGAGTTGGCGCTGCAAGTGGCGGCCGAGATCGCCCGCATCAGCGCCCAATCGGGATTGTCGATTGTTCCCGTATATGGCGGAGCGCCCATGGGGCGCCAGATCGAGCAGCTGCGCGCCGGCGGGCAGATCGTCTGCGGCACGCCGGGACGGATACTCGACCACTTGCGACGCGGAACTCTGCACCTGGACAAGGTCAAGTGCGCCGTGCTCGACGAGTGCGACGAGATGCTCTCCATGGGCTTTCAGGAAGACATCGAAGCCATTCTGGAACGCACGCCCAAGGAGCGCCAGACCATGCTGTTCTCGGCCACCTTGCCCGAAGGTATCCAGCGCCTCGCACGCCGCTACATGCGCCAGCCCGAGATGGTGGCCCTGTCGGCCGACTTCGTGGGGGTGCACGAGATTCACCACATCTACTACTCCATCCCCGGCGGACAGCGCGAAGCCGAACTCACGCGTGTGCTGGCCTTCGAGAATCCCGAACGCGCGCTCATCTTCTGCAACACGCGCGAGGAAACCGGCCGCGTGGCCGAGTTCCTGCGCCGGCAGGGACTGGACGCTGAGGCCATCTCGTCGGATCTGTCACAGTCGGAGCGCGAGAACGTCATGACCCGCATGCGCGCCGGCAGCATCCGCTTCCTGGTAGCCACCGACGTGGCCGCGCGGGGAATCGATCTGGAAAACCTACCCTGCGTGATCAACTACACCTTCCCGGAATCGCCCGAGGCGTACATCCATCGCACCGGTCGCACCGGTCGCGCCGGCCGCTCGGGGCATGCGATATCGTTGATTGGTCCCACCGAGGTTGGGTCGTTCTACTATCTCAAGCTGCTGTACAAGATCCGGCCCGAGGAGCGAGCCCTGCCCTCGGAGGCGGAATTGCGCTCCAAACACGAGGGTGAGAGCGTGTTGCGCCTGCGCGGCCTGCTGCCTGGTGACGCAAGCCCTGAATGGCGCTCGCTGGCTCGGCGGATCATGGGTGCTGGCGACGGTGAGCGATTGGTGGGATGCCTGCTGCGTGGGGCCCTGGCCGAAAAGGCCGCTCATGTCGAACCGGCCAAGCCGCTCCGTCAGGACAACGCTGAGGCAGCAGCCAAGGACGGCGACGAATCAGCTCGGCCTGCGCGCGAGGCGGCCGAGCCGCGCCACAGCGGCTACCGGGATCGCGAACGCTCTGGGCCGGGTCGCGGCCGCCCCCCGCGGGACCGCGAGCGCGCCTCGTCAGATCGCCCGCGCTTCGGCGGCGAGCGTCGCGAGCGAGTCGAACGAAGCCCGCGCCCCGAGAGAGCCCCGAGTCCTTCGCAGCCAGCGCCTGCTTCCGCGGCGCCTTCGGGCGATGGCCGCGAATTCTGGGAGGTGTGGAGCGAAGAGGTCGGGCGCACGCCCACCGCGAGCCCTGCGCCTGCGCCGGAGACCGTCGAGGTGCCCAACAAAGCGCCGACTGCCGCCAGCCCGCCGCCAGCAGCCAGCTCCCAAGCGGCGACGCCCAGCTACCAGGCGCCCGCCCCTGGTCAGGTCCGGCTCTATCTCAACCTGGGTCGCAAGGATGGCATCTCAACTGAAGAGATCGTGTCCTTGCTGGCCAGCACAGGCGTGTCAGTACCTGCCACGTCCATCGACACGATGAACACGCACACCTATATCAACGTCGATGCCACCGACGGCGAAAAGCTGTGCGCTGGCTTGGTCGGCAAGGAACGCAACGGGCGCGCCATCATGTGCGAGCCCGCGCGGCCGCCGCGGCGGCGGTAGAAGGGAAAGGCGACGCCGGACGCGGCGAGGAGGGACTCGACAGCCGCACATTTCAAGGTTTCGGACACGTCGTTTTTTGGCATGCGCAGGCGGGACAAGCGGCCGGTGAATGAAATCATGGAGGCTCTGCGTGGGGGCCGATACCGTGCTCTTTGACACCGACGTTCTCATCTACGCGCAGAGGGGCTTGCGCCGGGCAGCGCTGGCCATCGACAACGCCACCCGACGGCTGGTGTCCGTGCAGTCTCTGATGGAGCTCGTGCAGGGAGCACGCGACAAGGACGACTTGCGCATCATCAAGCGCTTCTTCGCCGAGTTGGGCTTCACGGTTCTTCCGCTCACCGAGAACATCGGCCATCGCAGCCTGGTATACGTCGAGGAGTACGGCCTGTCCGCCGGGCTGCGGGCCGGCGATACCATCATCGCCGCCACTGCGGTCGAGAATGCCCTGCCCATGATGAGCGCGAACGCCAAGCACTTCCGCCCCATCAAGGAATTGGATCTGGTCGTCTTTCGACCCTGAGCGTGGCTCGCCTTTTCGTCTGAGCCTAGTCGTGCGGGCACGCAGCGTTCGTGAGGGTCGATGCGCAAGCGCTCACAGCAGAATCGCTCACAGTCGAGTTCAAGCAGTCCGTCCAGCAAGTGCCCGAGCAGGGCCAGCTCTTGTTAGCGAGGCAATCAATCATGCTCTTGCAAGCGGCTTCCATAGGTGTGGAGTTTTCCACGCACTGGCTGCATGCGACTGCCCCCCAAGAGTAGTTGTTGTTCTTGATCTGCTGGACGCAGGTGAGCGCAACGTCGGCTCTTCCCAATCCGCCGCTGTCACCGTCGGATACCACATCAAGGGGGATGGTGTCGCGGCGGTCCACGTCGAAGCTCGGCAACACGTCGAAGCGTGGCGGGATCAAGTCAGGGGTTGGTGTCCCCATACTGTCAGTGACGTTGAGGTCAGGTGCCTGCCCGACCTCGCTTGGGTTGCTCAGATCCGGCGAGCTGATGGCATCGCCGCTGACGATAGCATCTGCCACCGCGTCCGCGGGCGTCACGCCTGCCAGATCAGAAGCCACATCGAAGCCCGGCAAGATGGAGTCAGGGGCTTGCGTCCCGGTACTATCAGTGACGCCAAGGTCGAGTGCTTGCCAGAGGTCGAGTCCGCTACTCAGATCCTGCGGGCTGCTGCCATCAGAACCGACGAGGATGATGCTATCTGCCAGGGCGTCCATGGGCCTGGCATCCGGTGCGGCGCCATCAGGCGGCACCAAGCACGCGTTGTTGTTGCAGCAGAAGCCCAAGGCGATGTCCGTAGCGCCCACGCACAGGTACCCCGAGGGACAGCCATTGTTGTCTCGGCATTTCAGCTTGTCGGGATGGACACTGGGGTTGTACGTGCAGGCAGCGAAGCCAGTCAGCAAGAGTGACAACGCGACCGGGAGGGCGTTTCGGCAGGGCATGGCTCAGAACCTCCCCTGCAAGACAGCGCCAGTTACGCCTGGCAACAGCACCGGAAGCAGGCTCACGGAATCGGAGGCTGGTGCCGGGGCCGCCCGGTACCCGACGTAGTAGAGCAACCCGCCGGTCGCAAGCGCAGCCGCGCCCACGCCATAGCCCACCCACTGCAGCGTCGCACAGAGCTTGCCGAGATCGTCCTTGTTTCGATCGTATGTGTTGCGGGCGTCATCAGATGAAACCTGGTTGGCGATGCTCCGGGTCTCGATGCTGAAGATTACGCCAGCGACCACGAACGCAGCTCCCATGGAGCCCGCCACGATACCAGCGGTTCGCAGCCCCGCGCCCCCGCCACCCCCAGATGGGTGGTCCAGCGTGGTCACGACATCGGCGCCCGGCTTTGGGAGGACAGCCACCTCGGGCTTGGCAGGCGCCGCCGGCTCGATGGGTACGGGCTGGATCCTGGGTGATGGCGGGGACGGCGGGGACGCCAGGCGCTTGTTCAATTCGGCCTGGCAGTCATTGATGTGTCCATTCACCTCAGCCTTCTCCTCAGCCGACAGATTCTTGGCCTTGCGCAAGAACTCACGGAAGCGCAGGACGGCCTCTTCAAACTTGCCATTCTGCTCGTAACACCGGCCCTGGTTGTAGATGTAGGTCGCGTCGTTGCTTTCGGCGAACATCTGGGCCAGCAAGTCCACGCCGGCCTGAACCCGGCCAGCCGAACAATCGGCGCGCGCTTGGATCTCTCGCGGATCCGTGGGTTGCGCACGCGCTGGCGCGATCGCCAGCAGCATCGCCGGTGCTATCGCAAGCAGCCCGCTCAAAGTTGCCGTCGTCTTCCCAGCATGGCGAGTATGCGTGGTGCTCACCGCCACACGTATAGGCGCGACGGTCGGTACGTGTCAAACACGCACAGGGTCAGTGCGGAGCAGTCACTGCGGAGGTTCTTGACGCGTGCGCCAGAAAGCGGTCAAATCAGCGTCGGTACGGGAGCCCATCGTGATCGGTCTTCGCCTCAACAACTACGAACTGGTTTCTATTCTCGGCGAAGGCGGAATGGGCGCCGTGTACCTGGCGCGCCACACCTTCACTGGGCGCAAGGCCGCGGTGAAGCTGCTGCACCCCCAGTTGGCGCAGGACCAGGTGCTGGTGACCCGGTTCATGAACGAGGCGCGCGCCACCGCCGCCATCGGCCACCCCAACATCATCGACATCATCGACGTGGGCTTCCTGCCCGACGGCCGCGCGCCCTACCTCATGATGGAGCTTCTGCAGGGCGAATCGCTGGCCAAGCGCCTACAGCGCGAGCATCCTCTGCCGATCCCCGAAGCCATCGAGATCGCGGTCCAGACCGCATTCGCGCTTACTGCCGCACACGCCGCCGAGATCGTCCACCGTGACCTCAAGCCCGACAACCTGTTCCTGGTCCCTGATCCTTCGATGGAGCGGCTGCGCATGCGGGTGAAAGTGCTGGACTTCGGCATCGCAAAGCTACGGGGTGAGCTCTCCTCCGGATCGATCAAGACGCAAACCGGGACCATCATGGGGACGCCGCAATACATGTCTCCCGAACAGTGCCGCGGTCTTGCCAACCAAGTCGATCATCGCACCGACATCTACACGCTCGGCATCATTGTCTACGAGATGGTGTGCGGCTCGCCTCCCTTCCTGAGCGAGGGACTGGGCGACATGCTGATGATGCACATGAGCCAGGCGCCCGCGCCGCCGCGAACGGTGAATCCCGACGTCCCCGAAGCGCTTGAGGCGGCCATCATGAGGGCACTGGCCAAGGATCCGAATCAGCGTTTTGCGTCGATGGCCGACTTTCAAGAGGCGCTGCGGCCCGGGAGCAGGCTATCCACGGGACCCACTCCCGTCAGCACCGCGCCCGCTCGAGTCCCCGATCAAGTGCCTGTGCAGAAGACGGTCGCACCGGCTGCCGATCCACTGGCGGCTTCGTGGGTAGAGGCGCCGGTTACCACGCTCAGCTCGACCATGGGGCAGGTCGCGGGTGGCGACACGAACCCGACTGGGCGGCTCCCGCCCCGAGCGCGCAGGGCTGTCCTGATCGGGGGTGTGCTTGTTGCCGCTGCGCTTGCGGTCGTCGCAACCGTGGCGCTCAAGGGCCGGCCGACGACAGACGCAGCGTCGATAGCCCCGGCACAAGCACTCGTTGCGGCACCCGTTCTGCCCGCTGTGGCGCCGGTTGTTCCCACCGCAACGCCACCTGATGCCGCGCCCTTGCCCGCAGCAGCGCATGCGACAGTCGTGGCTACCGAGCAGTCTCAGCCTGTCAATCAGAAGGCCACGCGACCCGAGAAGACGGGCGCAAGGAAAAACGCGAAGAAGGAAGCAACGAAGATCGTCGCGGTCGTGCGTCCCGAGCCTTTGCCTCTGCCCGAGAAGACACCGCAGCCTCCTCCGCCGCAAGTTCCGAAGAAGGTCGAGCGGTGGTGAACCGGGCGGAAGCGCAACCTTGAGGAGGTCTGATCGGATTTCTCTACATTCCCGGGAACGGTTTCAGGTCCGACGGTGGGGCTGGCAGCCGGGGCGGAGTTGGCTTGGGTGGCGTGGGGGCGGCAGGAGTGATGCTGGTCGCGCCTGGCTTCGCCGCCGCGGTCGGCGGGTGTGCGTGGCCGAGCTTGGGCTTGTGAGCCACTGACGCATGTCCGGTCTTGCTCGGCTCGGGGGCGACGGTCGCTGTGGGCGCTGGTGCAACCGGCGGCGCGGGCACGACGGCGGTCGGAGCCGCAACCGGGACCGGCGCCGCGACCGGGGCCGGAGGCGCAACCGGCGTCGGTGCCGGTGCCGCGACCGGGGCGGGTGCCGGAACCGGCGTCGGAGCACTGCGGAGGTGCAGAGCAAGCCACACGCCTCCCGCCGCACCCAGAATCACGCCCACGACAGCCAGGATGAGCTTCTGGTTGGGTTTGCTCCGCGCCGGCCGGTAGCCAAATTCGGAATCCGCGGAGCCTTCCCAGTCGCGCGGTACCAACTCGGTATCCGAGGCGCGCTCCGCTGGCTTGGCCACCTTGAGGGCCGCCTTGGCATTGGCGCCTCCCATCTCGCGCGTGTAGCTGGCGGCCGCGAGCTGGCCCGATTGCGTGTCAGGTCCACGGCAGGTCGACACCGCTTGCAGAAACTCCGCCATGTTCTGGTAGCGCCGGTCACGATCCTTCTCCAGCGCCTTCAAAACCAGGGCGTCCATCTCGGGCGTGATGGCCAAGTCGGGCCGACGCACGCTGGGCGGCACCGGATCCTCCATGAGGTGCTTGGTCAGCATCGCCATGAAGTTCTCCGCGACAAACGGCGTCTGGCCCGTCATCAGATGGTAGGCGATGCAGCCGACGGCGTAGATGTCCACGCGATGGTCGGCTTCCTTGCCCTCGGCTTGCTCAGGCGCCATGTACTCGGGGGTGCCAAAGATCATCCCGGTGCGGGTCAGACGGGGGCCGTTGGCGTCCACGCCCATGATCTTGGCGATGCCAAAATCGAGAATCTTGACGAACTCGGGCCGGCCCTCGCGGTGTATGAGGAAGATGTTCTCGGGTTTCATGTCGCGGTGGACGATTCCCTTGTCGTGCGCCGCCCGCAGCGCCCGGCAGATCTGCACCAGGATGTCGCGCACGCGCGACCAAGCCAAGGCCCCTTCCGCCCGCACCACCTGGCCCAGGTCCTGGCCTTCCAGGTACTCCATGGCGATGTACACGTAGCCCTCGGCGGACTGGCCGAAATCGGAGATGTCGATGACGTTTTCGTGCCCGATGCGCGAGGCGCTGCGCGCTTCCTGCAGAAAGCGCGCCACCAGGTCCTGCCTGCGCGCCAGCTCCAGGGCGAGCACCTTGAGCGCGATCTTCTTCTCGATGACCACATGCTCAGCCAGGTAGACCGCCCCCATCCCACCTTCGCCCAGCCGGCGAATCACCCGGTAGCGATCCGCGACGAGCTGCGAAATGAGCGGGTCTTCGCCCAGCGGGGGACTCTCACCGACAGCCATGCTTGTTGCTCCACTTTACCACGGACCCCGGTACAATGGTCCTTCGGCCCGCATGGCTAGCATCATTGCCTACACAGAGATTCAGCACGCAGCGATCACGGCCCCATCCCGCTTCGCACTGGCAGAGGCGCGCCGGATTGCCGACGATCTCGGCGCAACGGTGTACGCCCTTCTGGCACTTGGGCCTACCGCACCCGACGAACTCGCTGCGCTGGCGGGCGAAGTGGGAACAGCGGGCGCGGATCGCGTCTTGTGTTGCGCAGACGAGGCAGTGCATGGTCCATCGCTGGACGCCACCCACGGCCCCTTGCTGGCGGCGGTGGCCGAGCGCCTCAGGCCAACCCTGGTGCTGTTTCCCGAGGGGGAAAGTGGCCCTAAGTTGGGTCAGCCGCTGGCCGAACGCATGGGCGCGACCTTCATGCCTAGCGCGACGCTGGAGATTCTGACGGCCACTGACTTGCAGCTAGCCCAGGTCGTCGTGCACTCGGGGCAGGTCGATCGCGGCCAAGAACGCGTGGTGGGACTGCACGAGATCGGACGACCCGTGGTGGTCACCCTGTGCGCCGGCACCGCGTCGCTTGCACTTGGCGAGCCGGCCTCGGAAATGGAAATGCTCAGCTACCCAACGTCTAGTCCGCCGCCACTTCGAGGATAAGTCGTTCCAACGTCTCTTTCTGATTGAGCGCCGGATCGTCGAGCACGCGTTCGAGCAAGCGGTTGAGAACCTTCCCCACTTGCGGGCCAGGACCCGCGCCCAGCACGCGCATCACGTCGGCGCCGTCGACGGCCAGATCCTTGACCCGCAGGACCGCATCCTCGGCGGCCACGCGCGCGATGCGGGCATCGAGCTCGCGGGTTTCGCACTCGGGATCCTCGCCTCGCCCGCGGCTGACAATGTCGGCCTCGCGCAAAGCAAACAACAGCGCAATCCGATCCGCCTGCACCCGATTGACGAAACGTCGAACCGTACCGTCGCTCCACTCGGGTGTGTAAAAGAACATATGGTGCGCCACCAGCGCGACCAACAGCTCGGTTTCTGCGCCCGATAGCCGCAGTCGCCCGGCAATGGCCTCCGCCATCTCTGCGCCCACATATTCGTGCTTGAAGAAACCAAATTCACCAGGCGCGTCTGGCTGCGGCGTCTGGGTGTGCGGCTTGCCCACGTCGTGCAACAGCGCCGCCAGACGCAGGATGGGCTTGGCCACCACGGCATCCAGGGTGGCGAGGCTGTGCTGGTAGACGTCGTGCTTGTGAAAGCGGTTCTGCTGGCACCCGACCTCGGCCGACACCTCGGGCAGGACTTCAGCCAGCAAACCCGTCTGCCTCATCAGTTCGATGCCGCGCGAAGGGCGGGGCGCGAGCAACAGCTTGAAAAGCTCGTCGCGCACCCGTTCGGCCGAGACCTTGCGAAAGACGTCCAGGGTCGCCGGGATGGCGGCCAGGGTGGCGGCGTCCACGTCAAAGCCGAGCTGGGTCGCCTGGCGCACGGCGCGCATGGGGCGCAGTCCGTCCTCGGAGAAACGCTGGATGGGATCGCCCACGGTGCGCACCAGCCGGCGCGCAATGTCCTGCTGGCCTTGGTGAAGATCGATGACCACGCCCGCCTGTGGGTCATAGGCGATGGCGTTCATGGTGAAGTCGCGGCGTGAAAGATCCTCGGCCAGGGTCGCGCCAAAGGTCACCACCGAAGGGTGTCGTCCGTCGAGGTACGCGCCTTCGCCTCGAAAGGTGGTGACCTCCACCTGACGCGGAGGCGAGCCGGCCAGCACCGTGACCGTGCCGTGCTGCAGCCCGGTGGGCACGCTGAAGCGTGCACCGAAAACCCGCAAAATCTCCTCGGGGCGCGCGCTGGTCGCCACATCGAAATCGCCTAGGGTTCGTCCCACCAGCAGGTCGCGCACGGAGCCGCCGACCAAGTACGCCTCGAACCCGGCCTGGCGCAGCCGGCGACACAGGGAAAGCACGTCGTCGGGGATCTGTTTCGCATCGATCAAGCTAGGATTCATTCCCCACCTTCAACCTGCAACGCCGCCAGCGCTATCTCGGCTGCGTTCTGCTGGGCTTCCTTCTTCGACTTTCCCCGAGCGCGGCCGTACTCCTTGTCACCGAGAAGAATGGCTATCTCGAAGGTCTTGTCGTGATCCGGGCCGTGCTCGGCGATGATGGCGTAGCGGGGCGCGAGTTGCATGCGGGCCTGCGAAACTTCCTGCAGGCGCGACTTGAAATCGCGGGCGGTGCTGGCGGGCGTGTCGGCCAGCGCGGGTTGGAACAGCCGCTCCACGACCGCCATGGCTGGGGCGAAGCCCCCGTCGAGATAGACTGCGCCCAAGAGCGCCTCCAGCGCATTGGACAGAAGCGACCGCTTCTGCCGCCCGCCTGCCTGTTCCTCGCCACGACCAAGAAAGATCCACTGCCCGAGCAGCAGATCGTCCGACACGCGCGCCAAGCCCGCCTCATTGACCAAGGCAGACCGCGCTTTCGACAGCTCGCCCTCGGGATGTTCGGGATAGCGGCGCATCAGCATGTCACTGATGGCCAACGACAGCACCGAGTCGCCGAGAAACTCAAGCCGTTCATTGTCCGAGCGATCAGTCTCGTGCGTCTCGTTCATCCACGACCTGTGCGTGAGCGCGGTCTCGCACAGCGTGGGATCACGAAAGCGATAGCCGAGCTTGTCCTCGAGCGCGGCATAGGGCGACGGACTGTCGGTGGACGTCATTCGTTGAGAGTGCGACAATCATAGCCTCCAGCGATGAAGCGAGCCACTTTCACCACCACGCGGCTCATCCTGCGCGCCCTGACCATCCTGGTTCTGTTCACCGAGCAGGGATTGCACTGGTTTCTAGGCTGGTTGTGGCTGCTCATCATCTTCGCGGGGCGAAAACGCCGTCAGGCCTGGTTTGGCCGCTGCGTGCTGGCGCTCTTTCGCAGACTGAGCGCCACCTTCATCAAGGTCGGCCAGATCATGAGCACGCGCCCGGATCTGCTTCCCGATTACATCACGCACGCGCTCGAGCACCTGCAAGATGACGTGGGCCCCTTCCCCTTTTCCCACGTGGTGCGCACCATCGAGGAGGATCTGCACCGGCCTTTGCGCGAAATCTTCGCCGAATTCGCCCCGGTGCCCATGGCCTCGGCTTCGGTCGCGCAGGTGCACAAGGCGCGCCTGCCCGACGGCCGCGTGGTAGCGGTCAAGGTGCGACGACCCAATTTGGTGGAGCTGTGCACCTTCGACCTGGCCATCATGCGCACGGTGGCGCGCTGGCTGGGCAAGCTGCCCCCGCTGGTCCCGATGCAACCGGAATCCGCCGTCGAGGAATTCGGACGAGCCGTGTTCGCACAACTCGACTTCGGCATCGAAGCACGCAACAACCGGCGCTTTCGCGAGAACTTCCGCGACGAGAAGGATGTGATTTTCCCCGAGGTGATGCCCCAGCTTTCAAGCGAGCGCATCCTGTGCATGTCATTTATCGAGGGGACCAAGATCCTAGGCGTGGGCCACACGCGATCGGATCCCAAACGAATTGCCCGGCTGGGCATACACGCTCTCATGAAGATGATCTTCGAGGACGGGTTCGTGCATGCCGATCTGCACCCGGGCAACATCCTCATCACTACCGACGACCGAGTGGCCTTGCTCGACCTGGGTCTGGTCGGGGAGCTTGACCCGCCTCACCGCGCGGCCCTGGCGGGCTTTTTCGCGGCCTGGGCCCAGCGTGATGGCGACACCATGGCCAAGCAGATGTATTCGCTGTCTACCAGTCACAGCGACGACCAGACAACCTACGAGGCCTTTCGCGTTTCGGTCACCGATTTCGTGGGTCGCTACTGGGGCCAACGCCTGGCTGATGTCCAGGTGGGCAAGGTGCTGGTCGACATGCTGGGCATCCTGCGGCGCCACCGCATCCGCATGACCCCGGCGTTCACCATCGTGAACATCGCCATCGCCGTCACTGAAGGCATCGGCAAGCAGCTCGATCCCGATCTCGATGTCATGGCCGAAGCCATCCCCTTCTTCATTTCACACCCCTCGCTGACCGCGCCCAGAGCGGAAGGCTAGCTTCTTCCGCCACAGAAAGCACAGAGGCCACTGAGCCTGACCGGGCTAGCTCTTTCTGTGCGAAGCCGGGGGCGTTGCGCTGGCGCCGTCCTCGGGCCAGGAGTGGCGCGGGTAGCGCCGGCCCAGCTCGCGCCGGATCGAGGGATAGTGCTGGCGCCAGAAGTTGCCGAGATCGCTGGTGACCTGCACCGCGCGCTGGTTGGGTGCCAAGAGGTGCAACGTGATCGGCACGCGGCCCTTGCAGATGGTCGGCCCTGTGGGCGTGCCGAAAAAGTCTTGTAGCCGCGATTCGATCCACGGCAGCTTGCCGGTCTCGTAGTGCACAGGAACCAGGCGCCCGCTCGCCAGACGTATGCGCTCGGGCACCTCCTCGCGCAGCAGCCGGCCGACCGCCGCTGGCAAGCTGGCCAACCAGTGACTTTCGATCGGACTGGCCTCAAGTTCAGCCAGGCTGGTGATGCCTTGGCAGGCCGCCCCCACCATGGCTTGCCACGCCTTCGCGCTCAGCTCAGGAACGCCCGCCTCGGGAAAGGCTTGGCGCAAGACTTCCAGCTTGGCCTGCAATTCCGTCGGAACTTCTCCGTGCTCGCGTCCGCTCCGGCCATTCGCCAGAACGGCCTCGCACAGCAGACGACTCGCCTCGGCCGAAGGCGGCGCGGACTGGCGCGATTCCTCCAAGGTGATTGCGCCACAGAGTAGGCGACTCACCCGCTCCACCCGCTGGCGATCAGCATTCCACTCGAGCTCGTCACGCTCGCTCAGCTCGTTGGGTGCGATGTCGAGCAGCCACTCGGGACGGATGCCAACCGCCAGACGTACGCGCACCGCCCGGTTGCCGCCGCGGGCTGCCGCTGCCGTGCGCTCTTCGACGTCAACGGCACAAAGCAGGTCGTCGGGAGGCAGCGGCCCGACATCAGCCACCCCGCCCGAAGCCAGGAGCGCCTGGTTGCTCCCTGGGCTGCGTCGGCGCATCACCCGATCAGGGAAGGCCGCCAGCGTCGCCATGGCCAGAGCCTCGTCGATGACATCAGGGTTCGTCGGCCGCTTCACCGACTCCTCGCGACGCAAGGCCGCGGCGAACTGCCGTCTCGCCAACTCGGCTGCCTCGGCCGCGCGCCCATCCACACCCAAGCCACGCAATCGGTCCCCAGCGAAGCGTGCGGCCCGCGCCTGCTGGAAGCGATCCAGCCTCTCCAGCAGGTCGGCGCCCTCGGTCGCGCCCGCGCGTGAGCCCGTGCCCCCCAGGCGGGTTCGCGCGCTGTCGCTGATATCGCCCTCGGCGACCAGGGCGGCCAGCGCCGCCGCCGCCTCGCCCACGCCCCGCCGCTCGCCCTCGACGATCAGGCGCTGCAGGCGGGGATGAACCGGAAAGCGAAGCATCTCTTGGCCCATGTCGCTCAGCCCGCCCCGCCCATCGAGAGCGCCCAAGCGACGGAGCAAGTCGTGCGCGGCCTGCACCGCCGACGCCGCCGGCCGCTCGAACCACTCGAAACTCTCCTCGTCGCGCACGCCCAAGGCCGCCAAGGTCAGAAGGGCCTCGCCCAGATCGAGGCGCGCGATCTCGGGAAGATCGTAGGGCCGGCGCGATTCGAAATCGGGCCGCGTGTACAGGCGCAGGACTCGCCCGGGCCGGGTGCGGCCCGCGCGGCCCGCGCGCTGCACCGCCGATGCCTGGCTGATCTTGCTCACCGCCAGCACGGGCAAACCGCTCCACGGCGAATACGAGGCGATGCGAGCTAGCCCTGAATCGATGACCGCGACCACGCCGTCGATGGTGACCGATGTCTCGGCGACGTTGGTGGAAAGGATCACTTTGCGGCGCGAGGCGGGCTGCACTGCCCGTCGCTGTTCTGCGGGCGACAGATCACCATGCAGTGGCAGCAGCAAGAGCTCGTGGGTCTCGGCCAACGACGCCAGTGTCTCGGCGGTGCGCCGGATCTCGGCAGCGCCCGGCAGGAAAACCAACACGTCGCCATCGAGCCCTTCCTGGCACAGCCGGCGCACGGCGCTGGCGACTTGATCGGCCAGCGGCCGCGCGTCGGGCTGGGGCAGATGCTCCAGCGAGATTTCAAACAAGCGACCCTCGCTGCGCACCAGCGGGCAGTCGCCCAAAAATTCGCACACTGGATGCGCATCCAGCGTCGCCGACATGGCCACCAGACTCAGGTCAGGACGCTGGTTGAGTTGCAGGCGTCGCAACAAGGCCAGAGCCAAGTCACTGGCCAGATGGCGCTCGTGGAACTCGTCAAGAATCACCACCTCCACCCCGGAAAGCTTCGCATCGCCCAGCAGACGCCGCAGCAGGATCCCTTCCGTGACGAAGCGAATCCGCGTGCGCGGGCTGGCCTCCTCGGCGAAGCGCACGGTATAGCCCACGGTCTCGCCGACTTTCTCGCCCCGTTCGCCAGCGACGCGTTCTGCCGCCAGGCGCGCCGGCAGGCGGCGGGGCTGCAACACGACGATCTCTCCCCGCTGCCCAAAACCCGCGTCGAGCAGGGCCGGCGGAACGCGCGTGGTCTTGCCCGCGCCGGGGGGCGCCTCGATTACCACAGCGCCGCGCGCCCGCAGCGACGCCACCATCCCTGGCAACAGTGGATCGATGGGCAGGGAAACAGGCAGGGGGCGGCCCATCACGGAAAGATCTGCGCGCCCTGTCCTCGCTTTAGGTCGAAATCGAAATACCCGGTGAGCGAGCCCCCGATGTCGGGGTTGGGCGCTGGCTGGAGAGCCACTTCTGCGGTTTCCACCTTCTGATCCTGCAGGGTCAGCGAGAAGGCCGAGGCGTACAAGCGTTGGTTCAGCTCGATCTTGAAATCGGGACTGATCGCGGTTCGTGCGGTCGGGTCTGCCTGTTCGTTCTGCGCCGCAGAGCCGAATTCCGCAAATTCGACCCACGATTCCCAAGCTCCGTTATCCACGGTCTGCACAACACCATTGACCGGAAATACGTCGTCGGCGGTTGCGGCCACCGGGCGGGTGCAGGTCGCCCGCGGACTCAGCGTCGAGTGGATGATACCCATCACTTCTGAAATGCGCACCCGTGCAGGCCCGGTCGCCGAAGCGCGGAAGCAGTAGCGATCGTCATAGTCGTGCTGGTTGGGCTGGCCGGGAACCGCGATTTCGCGACCTCGCACGCAGCGAGCCACTTCATAGGAATTCACCACGTCGAAGAACAGCGCATCGGTGTTCTCGACTTGCTTGCCCGAGTGCTGCAAGCGAATGGTTATGCGATTCATCAGAGGCAACGACCCGCTCAGTGGCGGCGACCCGCTCGTCGGGAAAGAGGTGAGCTGGTTGATGGGCTCGCCGGCAAAAAAATCGGGGTTCAAGCTGTAGAAGGCCGGGGCCGATGGAGTTCCGCATACGCCCGCGCTATCGCAATAGTCGCCCGAGGATGTGCAGCTGAGAATGTAGAGTGGGCCACTGGCTTCTCCCACACCCTGGCCGACGCTGCAGGCCGACAGGGTGAGCGCTACCAGCACCAGACCCAAACCCCAGAATTTGCCGGCCATCATCCCGTCCTCCTCAAACGAAAGCGCGTTCCCCGTCGAGCCCCAGTCTGCTCGGATGCCGAGCCATCGCGCACCGCCAACTCGATCTGCCCGCTGCTGCCCGGATAGAGCACCAATCCGCCGGGTGTCACGTCCGAATAGGTCCGGCCCGCAACCACGGCCAGGCGGCGGTCGTGCCATTCCATCTCCAGTTCCCAGGTGCCGGTGGGCGCCCGGCTGCCCTCGAACGACGTGATGAGATTGCCAAATCGGTCCACGTGGATGACCTCGCCCTGCCCTTCCCCTTGCAGGGGCCCGCTGGTGGAAATGGGCAGCTCGGTCATGTCCGCCAGCGGCGGTCCCGCTTCACACGCCGGCAGCCCACGCGCCAAGCATCCGGCGGCCTGCGCTAGGACGTCCCGGCCGTGAAAGGTGGGGCTGACGGGCTCGCGGCGAAATGAGGGATTCTCGATGCGAAAGACGCGCCTGGGGCTGCGCGCCGCCAAGGTCAGCAGCCCATTGTCCGGACCGATGAACGTGCTCCCGGCCGCTTCCACGATCACGTCGGCGCGCGGGCCACCCACCCCGGGGTCAACCACCGCCACGTGGATCGCCCCGTTGGGAAAGAACGGCGCGGCCTGGGCCAGGGTGAGCGCACCTGCCACCACGTCGCGGGCCGGGACTTCGTGCGTGATATCAACCAGGACGGTGCTGGGCGCCATGGATAGGATCACGCCCTTCATGGCGGCCGCGTAGACGTCGGCCGACCCAAAGTCGGTGGTGAGCGTAACGATGGCCATGCCTGCGGTGCGTATGCTACCACTTGGGTGTCCTGCAAGCGTGATTTGCAGATCACCCCCCCTTGGCCGCTAGCCGCGCAGGGCGACCCCAGGGGGGCCCGGCACCCCCAGTAAAGTCTTGCGACCAACTTGCCGATAACCTGATGCGACGAAGGGATCAAGGTTGGGAGTCAAAATCGTTTATACTAGTGAGGCCGATTCGTAGTGGGGCTTGTGTCATGACCAAATCGGAGCTTGCCGAGCGCCTGGCGGAGGCGCAGAAGCTGCCCAAGGGCCGCGCTGGGATGCTGCTCGACGCGGTTTTTGATTGTCTGATCCAGGCGCTGAGCCGAGATGAGCGCATCGAAATCCGAGGGTTCGGGAGTTTCGAAACCCGGCACTATCGCGCCCGCAAGGGCCGCAATCCCCGCACCGGCGCGCCCGTGCAGGTCAAGCAAAAGCGTCTGCCCTTCTTCAAGGTTGGCAAGGAGTTGCGCGACCGAATCAGCAACCGCCTGCACACCACCGGCGAATTGCCAGCCCTGGCCCTTCCGACGGTCGCGGCCTCGGCAGTCAAGAAGTTCTAAAAACTCGCGTTCACGTGTCCGTCCACCGTGATCGCCTCCACTCCGCTGGGCGCCGCTCCGCTCTTCACCACCACGTGAGTGGAAAGGATCAGAACGAACGGCGTATTGAAGTCCGTGAGAAACGATGAAAGCCCAACCTGCGCCTGTGCGGCGAGATCGACGTGCCCCGTCTCCTTCCCAAGCGGAACGTCAGCCAGAAAAGTCGCCCCGGCTGCCCGCGCTGACGTCGTGCCTTGGGGTGCCGCGTATAGGCTAGCGGTCCGCAGGGGCAAACTGCCAACGGGGGTAACCGTCGTGTCGATAATGGCAAGCGTTGCCTGTGCAAGCACGCTGCGAGGCCGGTCTTTCAGCGCCGGAACGTCGCGCCCCAGATCGATCTCCACGGCATCATCGTAGTCAAAAGCCAGCGCGCAATACCCATCGGCCGGATCACAGCTGAGCGGATACTCCTGGCAATCCACCGCGAGCATCGGGGCGGGCGGCTGACAGCAATCGCTGACCAGCGCGGCCGCGCCGCTACAAACCACGTCTGGTACACCCAGCGACGGACACGGCCACCAGCGCGAATCGGTCGAGTTGATCTTGAAATCTCGGGCCACAGGCAGGTCGAAACTCAGATTGGCGCCGCCCACTTCATCAAAGAAGCTGCATCCGCCTGCCGCACCGGCGGCGACAAGCCAGGCAAGCGAGAGAGGCCCGACGGTGCCGCGCATGGCCAGTAAGCCTATCCTATGACCGGGTGCTTGAGAACCTCGCAAGCGATCAACATTCTCTGTCTCTCGCTGGGCGCTCTTGCTCGTCGGTGAAATCGAGGTTCATGGAGCGGTCCCCGCTGGCGTGGAACGCGCCTTGGCCGCGGACTTGCTTGGCGCGACCGGGCTGGACGCAGCTCCTGTCGCGCGGGCCGAGGTGAGGAACTGAACAACCACCACCTTCTCGGGTGGTTTTTCGGCCTTGTCGGTCTTCTCGGCCATGAATTTGATGGCGTGGGGCTGGCCGGCAGGCAGAACCAGCACACTGTCGCTGGCAAACGGGTAGTCCTCGCTGCCCACCGTCAGTTTGCCCTCGCCTGCCACCACGTACAGGATCTCCGTCGATCGACCGTGATCGTGTCGCGGCAGCTCGGCGTTGATGGGAAACTCCAACAAGTTGACGGTCACGGCTTGGCTACCGGTCGCCTTGGCATCAAGCAGAGGCTTGGCGGTGCCTTTCCCGGCGAAAGCGGGTACAGCCGCCACCTCGCTCGCCGTCACCGCCACCACATGACCGTTCCCCTCGGGCGGCAGCTGGGCTGTGGTCGAGTCACGAATCACCTCAAAATCCTGCCGGCCGCGCGCGTCGGTCGAGTCGCGGTACACGCGCTCGGGCCCCGGCGGCACGAACGCCTGCAGGAAGACCGCAGTGCTCTGGCGACCCATGTTCTCGATCACATGCGGGTAGCCGGCGGGCACGAACGCAGCCATGCCCTCGTCCAGCTTGATGGGCGCCACCCCGGCAGGTCCCAGCAAGCGGGCATGGCCTTTGAGCAGGTAGAGGACCTTGCCGCTGCGGGGGTGACGGTGCATGGCCACCCGGCTGGCCGGGCCGATGTTGAGCTGGGTCAGCGCAATGTCGGACACGCGCACGTTGATCTCGTCGGCCAACACCTTGACGGTGAACGGAGCATCGCGCTTCGGGCCCGGCTTGGCCTTGCCGGGCGAACCCGCGCCCAGCACACGCTCGGGCGCATCCTCCGCCTTGACCACGAACTGGCTCGACTGCTGTTGGAACGAGAATGGAAGTATGACCTTGGCACCAGGCTCGATCCCTTCCACGGTCCAACCCGTGGCTGCCTTCTGCACGCACGCCGACAGCCCAGCAGGAGCGGATTGTCCGCGCGGCAGGATCTTGGCCGCAGTCACCCGCCCTGCCGGCCCTACCTCCACCTCGATTTCCAACTTGCCCGAAGTATCCAGCCGGTCAGCCAGCGATCTCTCGAAGCATCGATGCACATCGGGCCCGTGCTTCTGCAAGGCCTTTTCGATCACTCGTGCGGCCCGTTGCGACTCGCTGGTAGGGGTCTGCGCCGAGCCCGCGAATGTGGAAGCTGCCAGCGTCATTGACGCGACCACCATGCATCCGATGGTCGGGGCGCTCGCACGACGAGTAACCGGTGGTCCCATTTCTTGCATGCCTGTCCTCGTTTCGGGCTCTTCGTAGCACGAAAGGCGCCGACTTTCCTTCTCCTTGGAAGGCCACGACGCATTATGAACAATTCGAGCCACCGAGCCGATGAACCAAGAGTGGCCATTCGGCCGGTGCTCACCATTCTGCTCGCAGCGCTCGCCGCGAGCGTAGCCCCTCGGGCAACGGCGGGAACTGACGTTCTCCGCACGCGCAGTGGCTCTGCGGTGCACTGGGATGCCAGCGACATCACCATTGGGTTCGAGGCAAGCGCACCCAGTCGGACAGTCGCGCCCGCGGGTGCGAGTGAAGCCCTGCATGCCGCGGTCGAGGCGTGGAATGAAGTCCCGGAATTGCCCGTGCGCCTTCGCGTGGTGACCGCGCCCGATCCCACGGTGCGCGTCCGATTCTGCCGTGGCAAGTGGATGGGCGATCGAGACGACCTGGGCAAGGCGCTCTTCACCGCGGATATCCCCACGGGTGTGGTGACGTCAGCCGTTGTGGAGATCAACGAATGCGATCACGCTTTCCTGGCTCCCGATGAAGTGCAGGAGGGCCACTTCGATCTTCAAGCTGTGATCACTCACGAGCTGGGACATGTGCTCGGGCTCACACACAGCGACGATCCCAACGCGCTCATGTTTCCTCGCGGAGGAAGCGGGGGCCTTCGGACCCCGAAGGCCGACGATCGCGGCAAGATTGCCCTCATCTACGGATCAGCCACGAGCGGGCGCCGTCACGACTTACCGCCAAGCGAACGGGTTCCCGCCACGACGTGGGAGCATGCGCCGACCGAGCAAGTCACGCGCGCCCTGGAGAAGATGCCGCCGCCCGAGGTGATGTCCGCCATGCGAGTCGCGGCCAGTGACGGCACGGCGATAGTCGTCTACACCTGCGAGCCCACGCTGCTTCCCCCAGTTTCGGCGATTGAGTCGCATCCCGATCAGAAACACGCCTCCCGACGGACGCCCGCCCGGCACGCGCACGGCGAGCCCTAGTCGCGTGGGGAGCCCGCCGGCTTCGCCGGTGGCGCACCATCGTGGGAGGGCATGGGAACCCTTTCAGGGTTCCCATATCAGAGCACCGACAGAGCAGACGGCGACGGGCTACTTCTTCTCGCCTTCGGCCGACTCGACGGCCGGCGCGGTTTCCACTTGTGGCGGCGGAGGCACGGTGTCCGCGGCAGGGCTCGTTTCCACCACCATGGGCTCATCCCATCCGCCACGCCGGCGCACTGGCCCAGACCAGCCTTGGCCACGCCGCTGATCGTCGCCGCCGTTGCGGCGCGGATGTGGTGGACCGCCCGGCCCGGGCGCACGTGCTGCCTGATTGCCCGGTCCAGGCGCTTGGGCGCGAACCCCATCGCCACCAGCCGGGTCGCGCGGACGACCCCCGAATCGCGGGCGCTCTCCGCTCGGTGGGCGATCTCCCATTGGCGGACGATCTCCGCGCGGGGGACGGCCACCCGGCGACCGATCACCGGCCGGCCGGTCGCCAGACGGGCGAGGTCCGCGGCCATCGAAACGTGGGGCTCGCGGTGGCCGAGCTGGTTGCTCCCGTCGTGTTGGATCAACTTGCTCTCGATTGCCGCCCCGTCGTTCCTCCGGAGCGCGCGTCAGCATCCAGCCTTCGCCTCCTTTGGCCAGCTCTCCTCGGGGCAGATCGGCATCGCGGCCGAGCGCACTGAAACCACCCCCGCGCCCGCCGAATCCGGTGCTCCCACCAGGGCCGCCACGACCGCCGCCGCCGGGACCACCTGGGCCACGGCCACCACCTCCGCCAGGACCGCCAGGTCCGCGACCTCGACCGCCACCGCCGCGGCCATCCCGGTCACGGCCATCCCGATCACGGCCACGGAAATCCGCATCGCGCCGACTTTCGGGCCGCGGCATCATGTCCACTACGTAGTAGAATTCGCCTTTCTTCTGGGCGTTGGCAGGAGGCTTGTCACCCGACAAGACGCGCACCAAGCGTACCCCCGCTGCGCGTTTGCCCACCACTGCCAGCGCCTCCATCAGGCGTGACAGGCGATCACCCTGGATGCCCGTCGCTGCGCCTACGGCTTCAGCCTCAGGTCCGGTACCAAGATCGGGCGCTGCCGTTTCGGCGGCTGGTTCGGACGCCGGATCCCCCGCAGGTTCACTGCCTGTCTCAGGCTCGGTCGGCGCGACCTCCTGCGCGGCAGAGGCCTCTTCTGACTGCGGCTGGGCGGCGGCTTCTTCCGGTGTGTCTGCAGCCGGCGCAACCTCGGCCGTGGGCTCGGCCGCCGGCGGGGGCTCAGCCGCAGGCTCCTCAACTGGGGGATGCGCGGCGAGAAACGCCTGCTGTGCGCCTGCTGCCTGCTGCAGGAGAATCCCGGAGAACTCGGTGATCGTCTTCATGAACGCGTCCTTCGCGTGATGGGGGGCTCCGTCAAGGGAGCTCGAATGAACTGTCTGGCCCTTCGTAATGGACTTGCGGCCTTACGTCAATGGGGTCGCATCATGCCTCGACAGCGGGCTCGACGCGAGTGTCTTCTCTTGCCATAGGGCAGCGTCACGCTCGCTGCCGGCCAGCCCTGCAGCAATGTCCCAACCAGACACGCAGGGCCATGCTGATGCACAGCGGACTGGGCTAGGCGCCGCAGCCCGACCGGCGTCCTTGAGCCCATGGGCGCGTTTTCAGGCTCCTCACTTCACCGCAGAGCCGCTCACTGCGTGCAACCGCAAACCCGGCTCGCACTGCCCAGGCTGGCCGTGGCACTGAAGTCGGGTGTGCTGAGCCACCAAAGGCTGCCTAGCCATTGGTGGCACCCGAGTCCGCGCCCATCAAGTCGGGTGCCAGCAAAGGGTGTGCCGCTGATACCCAGTAGACCGAGAATATGTCCGCACTCTGCAAGGCTGCCGCCTTGGGTTGTCGTACCCACGTGGCTGGCGGCAGCAGGCGCCGGCTGACCGTGGCTCGCGCAGGCGTCCTGGCAGCTCGATCCTTTGGCGCCAAGGTACCAACAGATGCCCGCGTAGAGCACCCCCGAACAAGTCGGGGTGGTTGTGCTTCCGCCGCTTCCGCCTGTGGAGCCCCCTGAGGCGCCACCGGTGCTTGATGTGCCACCGGAGTTTGCGGTGCCGCCCGAATTCGAAGTCCCCCCGCTACCAGAAGCGTGCCCACCAGAGCCACCTTGCGCCGTGCCGGCATCTGCCATGCCCGTCCCTCCTCCGGCAGCCGTGTCTGCTCTCAAGGGCGCATCCGGTGTCATCGGGTTGGAACTGTCCGAGGGTGGCGAGGCATCGAGAACCAGAGCGTCGAGGACCCTTTGGTCCGCCGCAGTTGCATCGAGGAGAGCGCCGTCTGAGCCCCTCGTGTCTGACGTGGACGTGTCCGCACCTTGATTGATCACAATCTCGCCGCGCGCGTCGACGACCAGACTGTCGCGAATCAGGCTGTCCAGCTTGGAGCTGTCCAGGGTTGGAGGTGCATCGATGACCGCCAGGTCGAGGACCATGCCATCCTCGTCACTCGAGTCCAGGAGAGCACCATCCGGGCCCGCCGTGTCTGCGGCGGACATGTCTGTGCCTTGGTCGCTCTCGATCGCCCCGTCTCGCCCGGCCCCGTTCTGCAGATAGTCGAGGTTCGTCAGGCTGCACGCCGCCTCGACGCAAACCAGGCTCGCCATCGCGGCGACAAGCGGTGACAAGATCCGCGTGCCCGTCGGTGCCAAAGTCATCAATTGCCTCCGCCCTGCATGGCTAGAATGGTGCTGCGATCCGTACGACGCCGCCGGCAGCGGACGTTCGAGGAACAAATTCGATAAAAAGCGCATGGTCGCGGTCGCTTGCGCCTCGCGAATGTCTCGTTAGGAAGAGATAGGTTGCGACACCGAGGGAGACGAGACCCACCGCCAGGCACGTGTCCGCGAGCAGATACTTCGTCCTCACGCTGTCTACCTGGCTCGATTGACAGTGGGGCGAGCAGGTACGCTCGAGATCTCCTTTCTGACTGTTCCCCTGAATCCCGAACAGGGCGAACCCTGCGCCCCCCAGCACGCCCAGGCCCGCCAGCCCGTATGGCAAGTAGTATGCGATCGTCTTGTGTGGGCGGGGTTCAGTGCGAAGATTGGCGTCCGCGCTGGCGGTTGTCGATGCGATGCTCTCGTTCGCGACGCCGAACTCGACGACGATCATTCGATTTCGTTCGCCCTCCCGAATCAGCGTCTGCCGCTGGATGGGGGCCAGGCCCGGGACCGTGAACGAGAAGTCGTGGGGACCGGGATCCATAGGAACCGCTTTGCCGCCGAGTGTGCTCATCAGCGGCTCGCCGTCACACGAAACCTCGACATTCGTCAGATCCTGTCCTGCCCGCTGAGCGGCGAAGACCACGGTGGGAAGAGCGCTCTCCACCTGTTCCATCCACCGGACACAATCATCGCGAATGAACTTGGCGCAACTCGGGTCGATGCAACTCTGCAGATGAACCAGCGCAGCCTTGAGGTGCCCTGCCGCCCTCTCCTCCTGCGCTTTCTCGTAGGAATCGGGACAGGTCGTCGATCCCGCGGCCGCGGTAACTGAGACGAGCGATGCGCCCCCCACGAAGACGGCGATAAACGTTGGATGAATCCTCATGTCAGTTCTCGTTTGAACTCAAAGGCATTCGGCCTTGACCCGGCGGATGCCCTTGGGATCGATGGTGTAGGGAGGGTCGCAATTCTTGTGCGCTTTGCTGGTGCTCGACGGTCTGGTGGCCAGGGTCTTCGGGTTCGAACGGCGCTCGGTTGTGGCCGTCAGCCTGGTCGGCTCAGTCGCGGTCGCGGCGGCTCCCGGCGTCGGAATGGCGGGCGCGGGCGACGCGACAATGGCGGGCACAGGCGGTGCCGCGTCCGGTGTTGTCGCCAGCACGAACGCCGGAACGGCGACAACTGCCTTGGCCGCATTCGTCACAGGCAGAATTCTTGGACCCATGGTGGTTGGGACCAACGGCCCGAGGCCGATCTTGACTGCCGCTTTCGTGCGATACCGATGTGACAGACCGAAAAGCCCCGCACCCAGGGCGAGGACGAGCAGAGATGCGACTGCGACGGCCGGCCAGGTTCTGTGCGCCACGGGCGGAACGTATGTCGACAGGCCAGTGGGCGGCGTCGGCAGCAGGTCGCCCCGGCCGGTGCCTGAGAGTTGGTTGGTATGGCTCAGACAGACGGTTGGTACGGCCTCGCTGTCGCTGGCGCTCCCGGTTGTCTTGGCGTCCGTGTCCGACGCGCGCTGCGCTCGTTTGGATCGAAGCGCCTGGAGCGGATCGCTGGACACGATGGCGTCGAACGACGAGCTCTCAATTTGCGCCACCGTGCCGGCGCGCCGGGCCAGATCCGTGCCGCCCATTCGCTCGACCCATTCGCCCACCTTCCGCGGCGACGAAACGGTAATGGCCTCTTCGATGGCCATGGCAAAGTCGCGAGCCGTCTGGAATCGCGTGTTGACGTTCCGATCGAGGGCCTTCATCACGGCTCGGTCCAAGGCTGGCGACACCATGCTGTTGATGAAACTCGGACGCGCAATGGGCGCGTTCAGCACATTGGCGACCACGCGGCCCGGATCATCGGCATGGAACAGGGGCTTCCTCGTGAGCGCCTCCCAGAGGACGATGCCGGCTGCGAAGATGTCCGCCCGGCGATCGACGGGGCCGGAGCCGGCCTGCTCGGGGGCCATGTAGGCAAACTTGCCTTTCATTTGTCCTTGCCGGGTCGACTGGAATCGCGAAACCGCCTTGGCGATGCCGAAGTCAAGGACGCGCGACACTCCGTCCATGCCGACCATGATGTTTTGTGGTGACACATCACGATGAACGATGTTGAGCGGAGTGCCCCGCTCATCCACGGCTTCGTGCGCGGCGTGTAGCCCGTGCAAGGCCCCGCTCGTTATGCTGGCGCTTATGGCGGGGAGGACCGATGTCTTCAACAGGCGTGCTCCCCGGAGTAGGCACGCGAAGTTGTCGCCATGGATGTACTCCATGACCAAGAAGATCTCTTCGCTCTCCTCCAGCACGACCACATCGAGCGGCACCGTCACGTTGGGGTGCTGGATCCGGGTTGCCAAGCGCGCCTCGTCGAGAAACATCGAGACGAACTCGGCATCGCGCGAACAGTGGGGATGCAGGTGCTTGATGGCTACCGTGCGCGAGAACCCCGCGGCGCCCACCAGCCGCCCAATATGGACGGTTGCCATTCCACCGGATGCGATCTCGTCGTACATGACGTAGCGCCCGATTACGCGGGACGGCCGCACGGCCGGTGTCGGGAGAGATGGTGGTCGAGAACTCATCCAGCCTGGGCTATATCGGCAGATTTCGCCCGCGGGATTAGCCAAAGCTTGCCCGAACGCCTGGCGTCGGCACACGCACGCCGGTTAGGCCACAGGTATCAAGGGCTACAAACTTACCGTGGGAGGCCGGGTGCCGTTGAAGACCTGTGTGTCCTGGCAGGTGTCGCGGGTTCCGCAATCCGTCTTGTTGGTGGCGAAGGTGTAGGTTACGGTGCCGGTGAGCACGTCTCCAGCCACTGTTCCCACCAGGTGGGCGTTGCGGGTGAAGGCGCAAGTCCCACTGGAACCGGACACGGTTCCGCTGATCGACAAGTCCAGTGAATTGCCCGAGACTTTGCCGGTGAAGGTGGCGCTGCCCATGGCCAACCCGAGAGCCAAGCCAGCCGCACCTTGCACCTTGGCCGTCACGTTGGAGCCGTCTTGGGTCACCTCCACGGTGACGCCAGTCGAAGAGGTTCCCGGATCATTGGCCAGGATACCGCAATCGTTCTGCTGAATGGTCAGGGCAATGGTATAGGTCCCGGCCACGTTGGCGGCAGAATCGCCGCCACAGGCTCCTGCAAGCACGGCCAGAATGAGGGCTGCCCTGCGCATGATAAGCTCCCTTCTTTGCCAAGTATATTCCGTGTTGCCCTCGGCGGAAAGTCTCGTGCCAGCATTAGTCCCAGCGGAAAACTCGACTGCGGATGGTCTGCCAACAGCGCGGGTCCGACGCGCGTGAAGCTTGCACTCATCTATCCGCCGGCCTGTGATCCCACGGCGCCCTATCCGGCCATTCCGGCGCTGGCTGGATTTCTGCGTCCCCAGGGCATCGAGGTTCTGCCCATCGATGCCAATCTGGATGGGTTCCTGGCCCTCCTCCGGCGCGAGCCGCTGACCCGGCTGGCCGGCCACGTCGAGCGGCGCATCGCCAGTCTGCGACGCCGACGCGCGCTCGACCATCAGACACAACTCGAATTGCTGGCGCTCCTGCGGGTGAGAGACGACGCCCGTGCCGTTCCGGGCGCGATCAGCGTCGCGCTGGGAATCCTGCGCACCGGCGAGCGCTTCTATGATCCAGGGCTCTATGCCGACGCGGTGGCTACGGTCAGCGCGGCCCTGCGCGTGGTCGCGGCCGCGCACACGCCTCTGCAGCTCGACTTCACCGCGTACCGCACGCCCTTCGCGCTGACCACGCCGGACGAGATCGCGCGCGATTCTGATCCTGCGCGCAATCCCTTCGACGACTACCTGACACACGACTTGATCCCGCGCCTGCGCCAGGCACGCCCGGATTGCATCGGCCTGTCGGTCTGCTTCCCCGGCCAGCTCGTGCCCGCCTACTCGTTCGCGCGCAAGCTCAGGGCCGCGTTTCCCGAGGCGCACCTGGTGGCAGGCGGGCCAGCCATCACGCAGGTGTTGCTGCGGCTGCAGGGACTGGCGTTGGCGCAAGCGCTCGGGCCCTTTGACAGCGCCGTGGTATTCGAGGGCGAGCACACTCTGCTGGCGTTGTGCCGCGCGCTTTCGGAAAAACCTTCGCGGGCGCTCGATCGAATCCCCAACCTGGTGCTGCGTGATCCGGGGCTGGGGGCTCGCTATCTGCCTGGACCGCCCGCCGTGGATCTGCGCACCCTGCCCGCGCCTGACTTCGACGGCCTGCCGCTCGATCGCTATCTGTCGCCTCATCTGCTTCTGCCCTACGACCCCACGCGCGGCTGCTACTGGGGCCGCTGCGCCTTCTGCCACTACGGCCTGGCGGCAACGGGAGCGGCCCGCTACCGCGAGCGCGCAATGGACACTGTGGTCGAGCACCTGGCAGCGCTGTCCGCCCGCCACGGCACGCGCTTCTTCTACTTGTCGCAGGACTCGGTCGCGCCCGCGACGCTCTGCCGGCTGGCCGACGCGCTGGCCAAGGCTGGCCTGGACCTGCGCTGGGGCACGGACCTGCGACCCGAGCCATTTCTGACTGTCGAGCGCTGTCAGGGGCTGCGCCGGGGCGGCGCCGTGGCGTGCAGCCTGGGGATCGAATCGGCCAGCCCGCGGGTCTTGCGTCTGATTGACAAGGGGATCACGCCGACCCGCGCAGCTGCGGCTGTGCGCAATCTGGCCCGGGCGGGTATTGCCCCTGAGGTGATGTGCTTCACCGACTTTCCGACGGAGACATTCGCGGAAGCCATGATGACTTTGGGATTTGTAGAACAACACACCCCACATATTGCGGCCTTCATCGTGGGTCAGTTCGAGCTGACCCGCGGCTCGCGCGTGGCGCGAGATCCGACGCACTTTGGACTGCGCGAAATCTGGACCGTGCAAGGCGACGAGCTGGGCACGGCGCTGTTCTTCGCCGAACGAAAGACGAGCAAACGCGGCCGTGAGCGCGTCCAGTTGGAAAAGGCGCTCGACAGGCTGGCATCGGGCTGGCTGCTGCGCAGCTACCCTTGGGCCGGCTCGCTCTCCACCGCGCACACCATTTTCTATTACGACCACTTCGGCCCCGGCGTGTTCAAGGAACTAGCGGGCCAAGCGCGGGGCCGCATGCTAGGTCCGTTGCCGCCCGCCCGAGCCTTCGATCTCCGCAAACTGGCCCGCGCCGAGCAGCACGAGGCCGAGATCTGGCACGAGCTGACCCACGTGCGCCGGCAGGTCTCGCGCCAGGCCTACGATGAGCTGGCTGCGCGATTGCCTGCGCTGAAGCGGTGACCCGCGTGGAAATGTCCCCATTCCGTGTCGCGTGACCGACGCGGAATTACCACTCCGTAACGCTGTCTCATGTGCCCGCAATGGACGGTCGCCAGATGCGCTCACTTGTGTCATGCCGGCTGCCGAGCCGTGAGGGTGGCCCCGGTTTTGCAACAACAAGCAGCCGTACAACGTCCGGCGAATCCGTCACAAGGAGAGCGCTCATGTCGCAGTCGCATTCTGAAGACCTTCACGCGATCATTTTGGCAAGTGGAGAGGACCATCGCCTGATGTCGCTTACCGAGGCGCTTGATGGCGTGGCGCCCCCAAAGCAGTTTGCCTTGATCGCGGGGACCGGTTCCCTGTTGCAGCAGACCGTCGCGCGCTATGCGAACGAGATACCCGCCGAACGTATGATCGTCGTGGTGTCGTCAGCGCACGAGGCTGCAGCACACGCTCAGTTGCGCGAATGGCCTGGCATTGACCTCGTCGTCAGGTCGGCGGCCTGCGGCGCGGGTCTTGACCTGCTCTTGGCACTGGGACGCGTCTTCTCGCGCTCACCTGACGCGCGCGTGGTGGTGACGCCGGCTGATCACTATGTTCCCCGTCCCGAGGCCTTGGTGGAGTCGGTGGTTGCTGCGAACCAGGCCCTGGACCACGCTGCGGCGATCTTCGTCGGCGTGAGCGGTTGCCATCGCAAAGGCAAACAGGCATGGCTCGTGCCAGGAAATCCGCTGGGAGGACGAATCTTCTCCCTGGCACGGTGGGGAGAACGTGCCTCGTCTGCGCAGGCGGCGCAACTTGAGGCCGCGGGCGCGCTCTGGGATACGTCGACGGTCGTGGCCCGTGCCGAGTATCTGTGGTACTTGGCTGCGCGCCAGATGCCCATGCAGGCCGAGGCCGTGGCCTGTCTTTGGGCGGGAAGGCCGTCACTTGCCAGCGCGGTCGCGACAGGCTGTCTCGAGATGCCGCCGGTCAACCTTAGCGACCTGCTCCTGCGCGGGGCAAAGGATCTTGCCGTGATCCCAGTGCATCGATCGGGCTGGACCGAATGGACCTGTGCTCAGGATGTCATCGACTCGCTTGAGGATCGCGGGGAGCTAGATGTTCTTCTCTCACGCATATTGGCGCGGCAGCGGGCTTTCGGGCGAACAGAACTGCGCAAGCGCGTGCAAGCGAACTCAACCCACGAAGAGACGTCGCCGCAACGAATCGGCAGCGTGGCCGCTTGATACCTAATCGCCGGTCACGGAGGCAGGCGCATTTTTCAAAGGGTTTCTGGTGCCGCTGGGCAGGTCTCCCCTCCACGCCAGGAAGGTGGCCAAGGTGTCGGCGAGGCCCATGCTCACAAACAGCGTCTTGAAGGAAAAGTAGGCCACGATAATTCCGCCGAGGAGCGCTGCCACTCCTGCGACTAGGTGTGTGCCCCCGGACCAAATCGACCAATGCTTCGCCGACGTGCGCTCGACAGCGTCGGTGAAAAGCGAGTCCCAGGCCGGCTCGAGCAGTCCCGTCGCCAGCCCGGCGATCACCTGAGCCGCGAAAAGCTGCCACCGATTTTGCACGAAGATGTACGAGATGTCGCAACAAGCTGACCCAAGAAACCCAAGCACCAGGAATGCCCTTATGTGGTCCTGAAACCACTGCCGCGTGCCTACCAGACTGACAAAGGCTCCGGTGGCTATTGAGAAACAGGCAAAGGCAATGCCGGCATCGAGAATGCTGCCTCCGATTCTCTGGGTGAAGGCAGAGTACATGGGCACCAGCATCGACTCGGCGAAGCTGGTGAGGAAACTCGTCGTGACGAGCAGACGGCGTTGTCGAGAGAAGGAACTATCGAGGACGCGCCCCTCCACCGCTACGAGTGAGCCAGATTCGATGGTGGGCTTCATTTCGAAAGAGGACAGGAGATGGGGAAGCTGTCGATCATTAGATTGTGGCCGGACGCAGGAGGTGACCTGGTTCTGACCACGATTGCTGAATTTCGCCTTCCGCCCGGCTTCGGTGGCAATATGGTCTTCTTTGAAGGGGATACCGACCATGAAGAAACTACCTTTGCTTTGGACGGTGCTTGTGACAGGGGCGGGAGTCGTCGGTTTTGCCCTGCTCGCGCGGTCTGGCGCCAGGGCAGGCTCGCTCGGTGGCATGGCGGCTTCGGGCTGCACCGACCTCGATGGGGACGGCTATGGCATCGGCTGCGCCGCCGGGAACGACTGCAACGATCGCGATCCGGCGATCCATCCCGGCGCGGTCGAGACCTGTAATTTCAAGGACGACAACTGCAATGGCCTGGTTGACGAGGCGCCTGGCTGCGTGGCGCCTGCCCTCGACGCAAGCCCCGTGCGCGTGCCTGCGGGTTCGTTCCTGATGGGAAGCGAGACAGGAGCTGCGGACGAGAAGCCGGTTCACCGCGTGACGGGTTCGGCATTCGTCCTTGATCGTTACGAGGTCACCAACGCCCGCTATCAGGCGTGCGTGCGCGCCGGGGCTTGTGCGGCGCCGTCTCTGTCCAGCTCGAACACTCGGGCGCACTACTTCGACGATCCGACCTTCGCAGACTACCCGGTGATCTTCGTCTCCTGGAAGCAGGCGCAGGCCTTTTGCGCCTTCGTCGGCGGACGGCTGCCCACCGAGGCCGAGTGGGAGCGCGCCGCAGCCGGGAGCGAGACTCCGCGCACCTACCCCTGGGGCGAAAGCCCGCCCGATTGCTCGAAGGCCAATTTCGCCGGGTGCGTGGGCGACACCGATCGCGTGGGCCGGCGGCCAGCGGGCCAGAGCCCCTACGGCGCGTTCGATATGGCGGGCAACGTGTGGGAATGGACAGCGGATTGGTACGACGCCGCGTACTACCGCACCAGCCCGGTTCAGGATCCAACGGGGCCAGCGCAAGGCAGCTTGAAGGTCATGCGCGGTGGCTGCTGGGTGAGTGGGGAGAGCACGCTGCGCACGAGCTGTCGCAAACCGAGCCTGCCGGCCTCGTGGGCGCCCAACGTCGGCTTCCGCTGTGCCTACGCGGAGGTGCTGCCATGAAACGCTTGTTCGCGTTCGCGGCTGGCGCGGCGGTGCTCCTCGGGGCTGCTGCGGCCTTTGCCTGTGGCGCTGCCTTCGGCCCGAGCGTCACGATCGATCCCCACCAAGACATCATCCTGGTGTGGAAGGACAACGTCGAAACCTACGTGTTCCAACCCATCTTCTGCGGCACGTCCACCGACTTCGGCCTGATCCTGCCCGTGCCCGCGACCCTGTCGCAGAACCCGTCGCTGACCGACAAGCAGGCCTTCACGACCGCAGCCGCCTTGTCCGAACCGACGAAGAAGATAGTCAATGAACACAACGGCTGCGCCCTTGGCGGCGGGTCCACATCCGGCGGGGTGCAAGGTCCGACGGAGGACACCACGGTGGTCGCCAGCGGCCAGGTGGGGTTTCTCGACTGGGTGGAGCTCAAGGCAGACACCGAGTCGTCCTTCACCGACTGGCTAACCGCCAACGGCTACCCGTATTCGACCGCATCTGCCGACGTGTTCTCCTACTACGTGCAGAAGGGATGGTCCTTCGTTGCCTTCCGGATCAGCCAGGCAGCGGCGCCCGATGGCGGAACGATCTGCCGGGCCTTGGGCCCGGTCGCCTTGTCCTTCCCTACCCCGGCGCCGGTCGTGCCGTCGCGCATGGCAAGCGCCGGCAGCTCTTCCGGCTCTGGGTTCTCGTGGCGAATCTTTGGCATTACCCATGGTGACTCGCAGCTGGCGTTCTCGGACGGGAGCAATAGCAATCTGGTGCTGATGTACTCGGGCGCCATCAATGCCGGGGACGTCCCCTCGTTCTCGGGCTTGGCCGAGGCTGGCGATCGCCTGACCCGGTTGATGCTTTCTTTCTATCCGACGTCGGCGGATCCGGACGTCGGCCTGACCGTAGCTGCCCCTCAGGATTACCGCGGGACCGAGAACGTCTACGTCTATGACGACTCCGCCTGCTCGGTGAGCCGGAGCGGCCGGTCGCCGCACAGTTTTGTGCTGCCCCTGTGCGGCCTGGCCATGGTCGGCCTGGTCTGCTGGCGTCGCTGGCGTCGCTGGCGATAGGCGCGAGCTGCCCCCCATGCGCCGCCTGCTCATCGCCACACTCCTGGTCTCGGGCCTCGTCGGAATCACCCCGCGCAGAAGTGAAGCCACCCAACTCAGCATCGAAATGCGGCTCACGCCACCTTTCGTTCGACCGAACGGTTTTCCCAGCCTCTGCCCGATGCTGGCGCTCTCGCTGACCGGGCACTTGTGGGCCGGCGCGGGATACGAAGCGCTCCAAGACTACGATGCCATCTTGTGGACCTCGAAAAACGTGGGACACAAGCCCATCGTCATGTCGGGCCTTCGCGCCGGCGCCTGGTATCGCGGCGGGGCCGCTCACCATGGCATGTCGTGGGCGGCCGGCCCACTTTTCACCTTTGCCAATCCTGCCATCTCGAACGGCCATTCGCCCGAAGGACTCGACAGTGGCACATCCATTTTTGATTTCGGTGCGGATTTCTCGCTCGGGCACGTGTGGCAGTGGTTCCGTCTCGAGGCCTTCGCCACCCCCGCATGGTCCTACGGTCAGGTGGCCAGCCCCGCTGTCCACAAAACGGAGCGCTACAGTGCCTTCACCTATCGCTTTGGTTTGGCCATGGCGATCGTCGTGGGCTCGTGAACGCGCCAGAACTGTCCAGGCCCTGGGTGGATGCGTTCCAGGGCTCATCACGGCCAGCCCCGCCGCCGTCGCCACCGGCGGGAGATCTGAGCGCGACCGCGGCGTCCGCGACTTGACCCGATTCGATGACGGCGTATCTTGGCGCCATGTTTGATGGCGTGCGGATTTCACGTTTTGTCGGAGTTTCCGTGGCCATCCTCGGCGCTGGGTGCCTCGGCCCCTCGATGACGTCCCGGGGTTATCCGCTCTACGCAGGTGCGTCCCTTCCCGCCAGCAAAGTGGCAACACTGGGTGTGCTGGCGAGGGGCGAGGGGCGTCCAATCCGGGACGACGCGGCAGTTCCCATCAAGATGGTGGATGGAGTGGATGTCTTGGCGAAGGGTTGGACGTTCGAACTCTTGCCCGGCTGCCACGTTGTAGAACTCGATGTGCGAGCGCGGGGTCCGTCGTATTCAGGACCCCTCGTCCAGCCCCTCGTACCGACGACCTTCATCTTCGCAATGAAGGCCGGATACAGCTACCTCGTCGAGACGGAATGGGTGCGAGCCAGATATGTGCCCATCCTTCACGGCTGGGAGCAAGATTCAACAGGGAAGCAGACGGCCACCTTCCAGCCTATTCCTTCCACTGGTGCGGCCCATGGGTGTGAGGCCCAGGGAAACGCGGGGACCAGTGCCCCGCAGTGAGCCCGCCGCGACCGACCCGCAAGCCGAGGCGCTTTGGGCGGCAGAGATTGAACGACGGACGCGCGAGGTGGCGGACGGCAAGGTCACCCTAATCGACGCCGACGAAGTCCACGCCGAGATCGCCGAGCGTCTTTCAGGCCGACAGTAGATGCAGCAGGCCCTCGTCAATATTCTGGCCGGCAAGAGGCCGGGATGCGTGGTTTTGTGACCCGCCGAAAAGTCGGCTGTCGTGGCAAACTGGTGGCAAGATAATTGGGCAATGGTCGTGCGACTCAACATCCCGGATGAGACCCTCCTGGCGCTCAAGCTGAGTGGCGATGCCGCTGAGCATGAGGTGCTGCTCGTCTTGGCCGTGAAGTTGTACGAAATGGGACGCTTGTCTGGTGGAGCCGCTGCACAGCTTGCCGGCGTGCCCAAGCCGGTCTTCATGACCAAGCTGGCCGACTACGGCGTGCCCGTGTTCAAGCTGTCCGAAGCCGAGATCGCCCGAGACGCCCAGAATGCCTGACGAGCGCCCAGTCGCGATCGCGAACACTTCGCCGCTTCAGTACCTGGAGGAGGAACCTAGAATCGTTGTGACCCCATCGGGACTTGAATGCGTCCCAAACACCGCGAAAGATCACGAGAATTCCGGTTCTCCGACGGAGAGTTTGCTACCGCCGCAACCCAAGAAACGCTTCACGAAGCGAGACGGTAGCAAAGTAGCAAAACTCGCGATTCTCGCGGGAAATGCAGTCCGAAACGCTGATCTGCATCGTGCGCTTGATCTAATCGACCAAATTCTAGCTTTGTGCTCACGGCGACCCGAGAGTGTCGGGCAGAATGAGGCTCGGGCGTGACCTGGGTACTTCCGGTGCCCTTCTCTGATTTCGACGGCCGGGGGCAAGTGTTCGTCGCAAAAGACCAAGTCTACTTGTCGATGGTCTTGAGGTGACGGATTCCTTCGCGAAAGATGCCCATCAATTCGAGGAATACCGACGGTGGAAACGGGCCTCCCCGACTAACTAGCATCGAAGCGCGGGACGACGATCACGAAAGAGCGCGGTCCCGAGATGCGCCGGCTGCTCGCCCCCCGAGCCAATGTCCAATCCGGCGATCGCAGTCGCGCGATCGCGTTCCGGTTCGACGTGATCGTCTCCACACTGCGGCGCCGTTCCGCCGATCTTGGCACGGAACGGGATCCTATTCACCTGCCCTGCCTTTCGTTCTAGTGCCCACGCGCCACGATAGAGACCGCTAAGCAGATTGATGGGAAACTGAGACTCCAGGGCAGTCATCATGCGCCGGTGAAGATTGGAGGCTTCACTGCCGACGAAAAGGGACGGTGCAAGGTGACCCCGGCTCTGGCGAGCCACAGACTTGCTGACCGGATCACCGTACCAAGCGTGCCCCATCAGGAACATCCCCACGAAGGAGACGTAAAGCTCGGGAAATCCCGTCATGCTCTTGCACTCGTGCGCCGCCACGACGGAAGAAGCATTTACTCGAAAGAACCTGCGCTTCCCAGCCGCATAGTCTTGATCCTTTTCGGTGCGAATCTCGGCGTCTTCATCGACCACGACGATGTCCGGCGTGAAGTTCACGTCGTCGTGCCAATGGGAACAAACCCGCACCTGCTGACGAATCTCCCACGAAGCGCCCTCACCGACCAGCTTGAGATGACTGAAGTTCGCCGGGTTACCGTTGGGAGTCGTAAGATACCGAAACCCATCCTCGACGAGATTGCGAGCTTCAACTACTAGCCCTTGCCGCTCATAGTCCCCGACGATCGTCAGAAAGCAGCCCACCTCGAAGATTCCGGAGAGGGCTTTGTCCGAGATGGAACACACCTTTCCGAAGCGTTCAACGAATTCAGCCGACCTAGCTTCCACAGCAGCGACCCATCGATCGTCGCCACCTGGACTACTCATTGCTTTCTTGGCCACCGTCGTTCCCTTCCCCGTCGTCGTCGCGTGAGCCGATTGCCCAAACCAGATCCGACGTGCGGCTGATGTTCAGCCAATGGCGCTTCAGTCCGCTTTCTGTCGCGAGCCGCTCGAATGCGTCAAGCGCTGGCCTAACCCTCCCGGCAGTTTTCGAGGAAATCTCAAGGCGCTCGCCATACTGAATCGGAGTCTCACGTCCCAAGCCTGACTTGGTTTCCGTGCGATAGGCGGCGGACAGCGGGCCGACCACAACCCGATTGAAAGAGTTCAAAATCGCGATGACGCGCAGTCGTTCGAGCGTCCAGCCGTTCGCGCTGGCCTGAACCACACGGGTATCCTTTTGCTCGAACAGGTAGTTGAGGTCGCGGCACATGGCTTGCCAGCATCGATCAAAATTCCTTTTGACCTCTTGATCGAGCAGGTCACCGAAAAGCTTTGCAAGCCGCTGTGACATGCGATTCCCGGTTCTGGCGGAGACTCTACCCTCTTCTGGCGCCCTGTGCTCCCGGGCTCTCATTCGATCTTCCGTGCGACGCGGCGGCTGTCCCTTGAAATACCTCCCGGCGGATGGCGTGCGAGAGCAAGGAGGCGTGGCCAGCCCGGGACGTGCGACACCCGGAAAGCCGGTGCTGGCGCGTGGCTGACTTCCACACGCCCGATGCCCTGCGCGAGTTGCTGACTCGTGACTTCGATGGTGCCTGCGAAACCCTGCTCGGACTGCCCAACGCGAACGCACGGCTGCGACCGTAGCCAGAGTAAGCCTCGTTCGATGGAATTCAGTGGCCTCGGTTCATACGATGCAGGGTCTGGCAGCCAAATTCCTCGCCACCCCGGCAAGCATCCGAGTAGAGTTCACGAGCGCGCTTCGGGTCCTTGCCTAGCCCACCCTTGCCGTTCTGGTACATGATGCCGAGGTTGAAGCATCCGTGCATCTCACCGCCGTCACAGGCTTTCTGATAAAGCTCCACGGCGCGCTTCGAGTCCTTGCCCAGCCCACCCTTGCCGTTCCAGTAGCTGACACCGAGGGAATCGCAACCGCTCATGTTGCCGCCGTCGCAGGCCTTCTGGAACAGTTCCACAGCGCGCTTCGAGTCCTTGCCCAGCCCGCCCTCGCCATTCTCGTACATCATGCCGAGGCGCGTGCACCCGTCCATGTCGCCGCCGTCGCAGGCCTTCTGGAACAGTTCCACGGCGCGCTTCGAGTCCTTGCCCAGCCCGCCCTCGCCGTTTTCGTAGCTGACACCGAGGAAATCGCAACCGCCCATGTTGCCGCCGTCGCAGGCTCTCTGGAACAGTTTCACGGCGCGCTTCGAGTCCTTGCCCAGCCCACCCTTGCCGTTCCAGTAGCTGAGGCCGAGGGCATTGCAACCGCTCATGTCGCCACCGTCGCAGGCCTTCTGATAGAGGCCCACAGCGCGCTTCGAGTCCTTGCCCACCCCGCCCTCGCCGTTCTCGTACCTTATGCCGAGTCTCGTGCACCCGTCCATGTCGCCGCCGTCGCAGGCCTTCTGGAACAGTTCCACGACGCGCTTCGAGTCCTTGCCCACCCCGCCCTCGCCGTTCTCGTACATCAGGCCGAGAGGCGTGCACCCATCCATGTTGCCGCCGTCGCAGGCCTTCTGGAACAGTTCCACGGCGCGCTTCAAGTCCTTGCCTAGGCCGCCCTCGCCGTTCTCGTAGCTGGCGCCGAGGCGCGTGCACCCGTCCATGTCGCCGCCGTCGCAGGCCTTCTGAAGAAGTTCCACGGCGCGCTTCGAGTCCTTGCCCAGCCCGCCCTCGCCGTTCCAGTAGCCGTCACCGAGGACTTCACAACCGAGCATGTCACCGCCGCCGCAGGCTTTCTGATAGAATTCCATCGCGCGGTGTGAGTCCTTGCCCAGCCCGCCGTTGCCGGCGTGGTAGCCGAGACCGAGAGCAGTGCAACCGCGCATGAAGCCGCCGTCGCAGGATTGGCGGAACAGTTCCACGGCGCGCTTCCAGTCCTTGGCCAGCCCACCCTTGCCATTCGCGTAGCTGATACCGAGGTCGAAGCAGCCGCTCATGTCGCCGCCCGTACAAGCCCTCTCGTAGAGTGAAACGGACTTTCCCTGATCCTTGGGCACGTCCCAGACGCCATTTTCAAACACGCGCCCCAGTTCGCGGCATGCCGCGACGTCGTTGCCATCGCACGCGCGGACGAGATACGCCTTCGCCTCCACGCCGCCGCGGCCTCCGCGCAGCAGCGCCAGCGCGAAGCACGACGGCAGATCGTCCAGCCGGCAAGCCTTGTCCAGCGCCGAGGTCAAGCGCTCCTCGTTCGAGATATGCCCGGAACGAATCTTGGAAACCAAGGCGCTGCCTTCTTCGGAACCCCGCAGCGCCGCGAATGCCACGTATGGGAAGGCCCGGCCCGTGTTTCCCTGGGCGATCAGCTTCCTGGCCTGCTCGATGCAAGCCGGCAGCGTTTTCTCGCTGCAGCCCGGCCGCGTCTTGGGAAGGACAAGACGGTCGTACGCAAACCAGCCTGCACCGGCGAACAGGCCGGCGCAGAGAAGACCGAGAGCAACCCAGGTCTTGCGCCGCAGTCGCGGTAGGTCTTTGCGGCAGTGACGACATCGAGCGGCGTCAGCCTTGATCTGTTCCCGGCAGAATGGGCACGGCTTCATCCCCGGCGCCGCCGCGGGGGCGCCAGTGGGCGCGCCGCATTCCGGACAGATCGTGCTTGCGTCCGGGATCTCCTCCTGGCATTTGCAGCAGATGATCTTTCCGTCGGTCATTTTCTGTGTCTCCGTTGGTCACGCCTACCGATCGCACGTCGCAGCTCCATGAGGCGGGAGAACTCACTCTTTCGCAGGATCGGCTCCGCTCACGCGGCAACAACGCCATCGTCGCAGATCAGGTCCGCGCGGGCCATCTTCATGAGTTCAACGAGTGTCTGCCCGCACTGGTAGACAATTCCGAGAAGTTCCAAATGAACGATGTATCCTCGGTGGACTCGGAGCACCGGCGCTCCGCTGGCGCCGCCAAAGTCGTACCCCCGCTCTGGGAGCGGCCGCCCCGCGAGAGGGACCATATTTTCCCGGTCTACCTGACATGAGAAGTCCAGATCGCGAACACTCTCAATCATCCCGGCGCCAGAGAAGCGCCCAAATTCAAGGTTGAATAGACGACTGACTCGCTTCTCGTGGCCTGGGAATCCTGCGAAGAGGATAGCTTGACCTATCTCCGGCGCCGATGGTGGCCAGGCGCTAGGCAAGATGATGCTGGTCTTCGTCGATTCCGCCTCCGATCTGGACACGGCGAACGTGCATATGTCGATATTCCTACCGCGCGAAATCTTTCGGTCGCGCAGGTTGAATAGAACCGTCGAGTGTCCGATCCGACAGCCACTCGAAATTCCAGGTTCCTCCATGAAGGCATCGTAGACATGACCAGCGGTAACCCCGCAGATGATCCGGCCGAAGTCGACGAAGAAGGCCGTGCCATTGCTGGTATTGACTTCCGTTCCGTCTGAAGCCTGACTCCTCACCAAAAAGATCGGCGCCGCGTAGGAGGATGCAAGGTTCGCAAGCTCCAAACCAAAGGCGCCCGAGGCGAGCCGCTTCGCTTCCTCGATCGATGCTTGTTCATCCATCTATGCGTCCTATGCGGGCCAACGATCTGCCGTTCAGCGGAGAGCCCGCCGCACGAGCGGTGGGTTGATCTTACACCAACGTACGTGCGGCGGGATCGTCCGCTGCAACGGGTTCGGCAGCGCGAGGCTCAGAGAAACGAACGTCTCGTTTGGACCCCTTGATCGCAGCTTTCGCCCAGAAGCCGAGTGTTCTCGGCGCCCGCGCCGTCATCGACGATCTGGAAGACAGTCGATGAACGCAGTCCACGATGCACTGGTCCCCCCAACCGCCTCGCCACGCCCCCGTGTGAAGCCCTCGCCGCGGGTTTCGATGCACGCCTCGCGCGGTAGAAGGGCGCCCCTGGTGCCGAGTCCGGGCAGGTCGACCAGGACGAGGCTGCCCATGGTGTCGGCTCGGCCGTGATTGCGGAGAAGCCTTGATTGTTTGTGCGCGAAAAACTACCGGAGTGCGGGTTGCAATTCGTAATTCTCTGGCCACGGCCGCGTTCCCGGTGATCTGCGGCGTCTCCGTCGGGGGAGCAGTGATCCGCGCGGTTTCCAGACGAGGTTTTCGCGAATTAATAGCCGAACGATTTCGCCAACTTAGCTAATTAACTAGTTCACGTCGGGAGGCCGTGAAATCGTGAGGGATCGTTTCTTTTGGATTTAAACCCGCATGATTTCAACGGGTTATCTGCCATTCGACAGGCATCGGAGACAAATTGATCGCTCCTCCCATGCGTCCAGCGCCCGGCTATTTTGAAAACCCGTAAACTCGCCCGAAGAAAAACTCACGAGCATTCGCGCGATCGAATCACAAAACCCATTTTCGCGCAGCATTTCGTCCCTGCGCGAGTTATTCGGGCAGCGTGTGCGACGTTGGTTGAGAAATCGCCGCAATTGCCGTCGGGAAAATTCCTCTTGATTGGGTCGGGGCCGTGTCCGACCCTGAAGGCATGGACATGGCACCGTCTGTGCCGGCAGCTCGGTCGGGGAGTCGTTTCCGACGAGGTCGAGATCGCGAGGGATTCTTTCCTTCGCGGTACACATTTCCGACGAAAGCGGGAAAATGGGTGCTGTCGGTTTCTAAGGACGGTCCAATACGCGGGCAAGACGGGGGCGGGACTTGAGCCCTTCTAAGGCCCGCGGCCAATCTCGCGCGGTACCCTCCCCCGCAAGGCCCGTCCCGGTGGAGGACCTCGCTCACGAGGTCGCCAGGGGCGAGCTGGCCCAAGACCAGCGTCCGAGATTCTGGTGCTCGCACCAACAGGTCAAGGAGGTGCGGCGGAGAATCGCCGAGGCGTGGCGGGGAATCTCCGAGCACGGTGCCCTGGCGGACGAATTGCTCAAAGCGCTCGGCGGAGCAGTAAAGGGTTTCCGGGCGCTAAGACTGCAGCAGGATTTCCTCAACAAACTTCGCGATGTCGTCGTCGAGATCGGGCGGGGCTACGTTGAGGAGGGCCTCGACGCCAAGACGCTGATCGCAGAAATTCAGTCGTGTGAACCCGGCCTCATGCCCTATCTCCTAGTTACCGCCGGGGGGGATGTCGACATTTTGTGCAAATGGATTGACCGGCTACTCCCGATGTCGGCGATGTATGCGCTGGGCCGTCTGGAAGAGGCCACGCAGGGCCTGGAGCCGAAGATCCGCAACCGGCTAGCGGAAGCCCGACAGGTTGAGAAGACGGATCCTGAGGAGGCGAAACTCATCCGCGCCCAAGCAGACCATCTGTGCAAAAAGTTCCCGCGAGGTTTCGTTCCGACGCCAAGGAAGATCGGACGCCCCAACTTGAACCCGTGGCGGGCCAAAGCGTTGGATCTGCTCTTCCAGGACGGGGCGCCCATCTCGCAGATGGCCAAGGCGCTTGGACAAGACGCCGCTTCCCTGAGACGGCGGCGCAAGTTGAGCAGATCCAAAATCCCCAAGGCCCTCCATCCCCCGGTTGCACGGCGGATCGCCGACCCGAAGCGGTAGGGCCGCCGCCCTGAACATCCGTCCAGAGGCCAAAACTCCACGCTTTAAGCCGGGTAGTCCGGATCACGAGCGCTCGATAGCGTGTAGTGCATGAAAGTTGTCGACACGAATCAGCTCAGCGATCCCGAGTTCCTTACCCGCGCCGAAGTCGCCGCCATGGCGCGCACGACCCTGGAGCGAGTCCGGTACTGGGATCGCAAGGGGCTTCTGCCGCGAGTGCGGCCCTCCGGAACCCGCCTTGTTCTTTACCCACGCCAACCGATCCTGGCGTGGCTGCGCGGCGATTGGCCACCTCGCGCGGTGAGTGGAGGTCGGCTATGACAATCGAGAATTTTCTCGCGCGCCTGGAGGGCGTCCGAAAAAACGCGAATGGTTGGATGGCCCGATGTCCGGCCCACAAAGATAGACGGCAGAGCTTGAGTGTTTCGCAGGGAGAAAAGGGGATCGTTCTCAAGTGCTTCGCCGATTGCAAAACGAAAGACGTTCTCGCGACGCTCGGATTGAAGGAACGTGATCTCTTCCCGAGTGAGCGGACGCCGGCACGCTGCTCGGGTTCGGCCACGAGATTGGGCGCGCCAGAAGCGGTCTATTCGTACCGAAACGAGCAAGGCCGCGTCCTGTTTGAGGTCGTACGTTTTCCTGGGAAGAACTTTCGGCAACGTCGTCCCGATCCCAACCGCCCAAACTCCTACCTGAACAACCTCGACGGTGTCACTCGCATTCCCTACCGGCTGCCGGAACTTCATCAGGCTGACCCGTCGGCAGTAGTATTCGTCGTGGAGGGCGAGAAGGACGCGGAAAACCTCAGCCGCTTGGGCGAGGTGGCAACGACGAGCCCGGGCGGCACCGGCAATAGCAAACTGTGGGAGACAGCTCCATTTCGCAAGTCTCTCCGCGGTCGGGACGTTGTCATTCTGCCGGACAACGACGAGCCCGGCAGGAAGCACGCCGAACGTGTCGCCCGGGCCATCCAGGGCCACGCCCGATCCGTGAAAGTGCTCAACCTCCCCGCCTTACCGGCCAAGGGTGATGTCAGCGATTGGATGGACGCGGGAGGCACGCAAGCCAAACTTCGCGACATGGTCGCCGCCACCAAACGGTGGACACCTCCGGCCAGGCCTGAAGGCCAACCCGGTGATCCCACGGAGGGCGAAGAGCGAGAGCGCCCGACCCAAGCTCGGCTTCTCGTCGCTATAGCACAGGAACATGCGGAGCTGTTCAAGACCAACGCGGATGAGCCATACGCCACAATCAGGCAGGGCGAGACGTTAGCTGTTCGATCCAAAGGATTCAGAGCATTTCTCGTCGAGAAATTCTTCCTGACCCACGACAGAACGCCATCTTCTCAGGCCCTCAAAGAGGCGGTGGAGACTGTCGAAACCCTTGCCACGCTCAGCCCGGTCACTCGTACCGTCGCCCTCCGGGTTGCGGCACAGGATGACCGCATCTTCATCGACCTTGGCGACCCCAAGCGAAGGATCGTCGAAATCAAGCCAGGTGCTTGGACGGTCGTTTCCCCAGAAAACGCGGCCGTGCGTTTCCGGCGGACATTGACCATGCGCCCCTTGCCCGAACCAAGTCGCGATGGGAACGTCGACGACCTACGCCGCTTTCTGAACGTCGGCGACGAGGCTTGGCGCTGGCAATTGCTGCTCTCCTGGTTGCTCTTCACCTTTCAACCCAAGGGACCTTTCCCGGTGCTCGTTCTTCAAGGCGAACAGGGGTGTGCAAAATCGACCGCCGCGCGCGTTCTGCGCGCCTTGATCGACCCGTCACAGGCACCGCTTCGCCTTTCGCCAAGGGATGAAAACAATCTCCTGGTGGCGGCAAAGAGTTCTTGGGTACTGGCCTTCGACAATCTCTCCGGAATGCCAACCTGGCTGTCGGATTGCCTCTGCTGCCTCGCGACCGGAACGGCTCAATCAAAGCGGGCGCTGTATACCGACGACGAAGAACACGTCATCGAGGCCACGCGGCCGGTGATCGTGAATGGGATCGACGACATGACGGCGCGACCGGACTTCGCAAGCCGCGCGCTCGCCGTAGACCTCCCACAAATCCGGGACGAACAAAGGCAAGAGGAGTCAGTCTTCTGGGACGAATTCTGCAAAGCCCAGCCACGCATCCTAGCGGGCGCTTTCTCGACGGTTGCTGGCATCCCGGCCATTCGCGATCAAGTGAAGCTCCCTTCTAAGCCTCGCATGGCCGACTTCGCCCGTTTCGGAGTGGCGGCCGAGCAGGTGCTGGGGTGGCCAGACGGATCATTCCTCGCCGCCTATCAGGCCAGCCAGGCCGATTCGGCGGCGGTCACCCTCGAATCGAACCTCGTCGCCCTGGCGGTGCATCGGTTCATGAACGCCGCCGATCTCGACCTGCCGGAGTGGAAGGGCTCGGCCAGCGCCCTCCTTCCTCGGCTGGCTGCCAAGCTGGATGCCGGCCAGGAACGCAGCCGCGCGTGGCCCGTGAACGCAAGCCAGCTCGGCAACCAGCTTCGACGCTGCCTCGACGTTCTTCGCCGGTACGGAGTCGAGGCCGAGCAAATCAGATCGCACGGGGAACGCCACTGGCGCCTGACACGGAAGATTTCAGAAACGAGGGAGAAGACGGCGTCACCCTCGGCACCCTTACGCAAACCTGAACAGATTCCATTGGTTAACTCGGGCGGCAGAGGTGACGGCAGTGGCCCAACGCCGAACCCGCCCTGTCACCCCCGCACGGACGGGGTGACGGCGGGTGCCGTCGGGGTGCCGCCGTCGGATGCATCGCCCTCCCCTCGCTGGGGTGACGTGGGTGCCGGGCAGGACGGCACTTTCTCTTGTTGCTCTGAAGAAGAAAGGGAAGGCTACGGCGATGCCTCTGACCCCGACCCGACCGGAGATCAGCCGTGAGCCTCTTCAACGAAGCCGAGCTGCGGGACATCATTCGCGACGAGGTCAGGACGGCCATCCGGCAAGAGCTGGGCAAAAAGCCGGCGACCGTCGGCGAGTTCGTCAGCGTGGCCGATGCCGCGCAGATTGCATCCGTCGCCACGCAGACAATCCGGGTCTGGGTACGAGAGGGCAGATTGACGGGGTACCACGCCGGTCGGGTTCTGCGGGTGCGAAGGGCAGAGCTTGAGGACTTCCTCGCCGCCGGCCCGAGTCCGTCCTCAACTACCCAGATGAGCCCGGAAGAACTCGCTGACCGGGACTTCAGGCAGCGCCAGGCCGCCGGACGCGAGCGACGCAGTAACACACACGGCCGGCTGCCTGGAGGCGCGCCTTGAGGTCGGCTTTCAGCCCGGTTTGGGCGAGGTTCCCCAGCTTTGCGCTTCCCCAAGTGGGGGCAGAATTCGCCTTGCGACGCGAGAAGACCAAGAATGTCTCCGCCGCCCAATCTGACCCAGCAACCCTTGACGTGGCATCAATGATGGAGTATCAATGCTGAAGGAACCACTAGCCGCGGACGAGGCGAAGCGCCTCATCGTGAAAGCGATAGATTCTGACAGGGTCGACTTCAAACAGGTCCATGCGCGCGAGGAGATGACCGACGATGATCTATCCATTCGGGACGTGTTGCGGGTTCTTCGCGGTGGCGTGGTCGAGCCCGGCGAATTCCGCCGAAGCACCTGGCGCTACCGCGTCCGCACGTCCTGGGCCTACGTCGTGGTCACGTTCCGGACCGAGGACAACGTGGTGGTGGTGACCGCCTGGAGGATGAAGCGATGAAGAAGACAAAGAAACAGACGGCGAAGAAGGGGCCGGCCTGCGTCGAGTGCGGCGCGACCATGCGCACCGAAAAGGGCGATTTCAAGTTCACCATCACCCCGCGGTGGGCCGTCACCATAGCGGACAGCGAGCTGCACACCTGCCCGAAATGTGGCACGCACGAGGGCACCGTGGTCAAGGCTTCCGCGCTGGAGAGGAAGATCGCTGCCGAGGTCCTGGCCAAAGACAGTCCCCTGGCACCTGACGAGGTGAAGTTCTTGGTCGAGTCTTTCGACTGGACGAAGCGCCAGGTAGCCGCACGCCTTGGGATCGCGCCAGAAACGCTATCGAGGTACGAGCAGGGCGCCTACCGCATCAGTCCCGCCGTCGATCGTCTGCTGCGCCTGATGGTGGCCGTGTTGTACGTGCGCGACCAGGAGTTGGCCGGCGCCGTCGTCTCGAACCCCGTCGCCGGCAAGACAGCCGACCCTCTCAAGCTGACCCTGCGGCTTGACCAGAGCGGCGAGTACCAGGTGATCAGCGAAAGTCAGACAGGCCATCAAGTGGCCGCCTAGTCTGGAAAAGGAAGGCCATGTCCAGCGTCTACAAGAGGGGTAACAAGCTGTGGGCACGGCTCAAGGACGAGTCCGGCAAGTGGTCGTGCGAAGCCACGCCGTTCCGCACTGGACAGGAAGTTGAGGCGCGGCGCTACCTGAAGCGGCTGGAGGCCCGGATCGCGGCCGCGAGAGACGTCACGGACGCGGCCGAGCTGGCGCCAGGCACGCCGATCACGGTGGCGCAATATGCGCAGAAATGGCTCAAGGATCGAGAACCCCTCCGACACGCGTCCCACAAGGATGAGGTGTGCCGGATTGTGAAGCACATGCTGCCAAGGCTTGGCCACATGGAGCTGACCGAGGTGCGGCCTCGGCACATCCGCGAATTCGTGCTTGGCCTGCGACAGGGCGATCTTGCGCCGCGGTCCATCTACCACGTGTACCAGAGCACGGCCCTGCTCTTCCGCACGGCCGTGGTCGAGGAACTCATAGACGCGAGTCCGTGCGTGGTCGCGAGGGGAGTGCTGCCCAAGAAGGTGGACAAGGATCCGGCGTGGCGAGCTACGGCCATCTACACGCGGGAGGAGGTCGAGCGCCTGATTTCGGACAGCCGCATCCCGGAGGATCGCCGCCTGCTCTACGCCCTGAAGGGCTTGGCCGGATTGAGACACGGCGAAGCCGCTGGGCTGCGCTGGAGCCAATACGACGAGAAGGCCGAACCGCTCGGGGCCTTGAACCTCGCCAAGACGAAGACCGGCGTACCTCGGCGCGTCCCCGTCCACGCTACCCTTGCCCGCATCCTTGCCGAGTGGAAGCTCGCAGGCTGGGAGCGCACCTACGGCCGGATGTCGACGCCTGACGACTACGTCACGCCCACGCGCAACATGACCGAGCGAACGGCGCAGGAAACGCCGAAGCAGCTCCACGAGGATCTGGACTTGCTGGGCTTGCGACGAAGGCGCGGCCACGACCTGCGCCGCACGTTCATCACGCTCGCACAAGTCGACGGCGCTCGTCGAGACTTGCTCGAAACCGTCACCCACGGCCCCCGCGGGGACATCGTCAGCATCTACACCACGTTCCCCTGGCCGGCGCTCTGCGAAGAGGTCGCGAAGCTCAAGATCGCGCTACGCGAAGGAGTGCTTCTCGACGGAGAATTCGGTTCGCTTGCTACAGAGTTTGCTACAGTCCAGCGAAGGGCGCGAAATCGTTGGCAAAAAGTGGTGACCCCATCGGGACTTGAACTGCTCGAAGCTCATTCAGGAAAAACCCAGGCGCGACGCGGCCTTGCGCTGGTTTCCTGAAGGATCTTCGAGAGTTCTACCCGGTGGGAGCAACCCGTTCCGAACCGTGCCTTTCCGGCTGAAACCGCCGAAAAGTCGGCTGTCGTGGCAAACTGGTGGCAAAGGATTGACGCTGATCGATGGGCGCCATCCGATTGACAACCGGCCGCCCATACGTCATTGTCCATTTGCGACTGGGTGAGACGCTTGCGCCTCCAGCAGGGCCTTTGGGCCTTGCCCCAGACGCATTTTTTTTGCTCGCTGCCCCTCGGGAGGATCTGGAGTGTACATCGCCTATCTGGACGAGTCTGGCGTCGTCGAAGCCGCGGGCACCACACATTTCGTATTGGTGGGAGTCGCCATTCCAGCCTCCACATGGAAGGAACGAGACGCTCGCCTGCACTCCATCAAGGCGAAATACCGCATGCAGGACGCAGAGGTCCACACGGCGTGGCTGCTCCGCCGCTACCCGGAGCAGGAACGTATCCCCGGTCTGGCCGACATGAGCGATGTCGAACGCCGTGCGGTGGTCGCCACCCAGCGCAAGATCGACCTGGGGAAAGCTAGCCTCCGGGGCGAGAAGGCCATCAAGGAGTTGGCCAAGAACTACGCGAAGACCAAGGCGTACACCCATCTCACGCACGCCGAGCGCATCGCGCTTGTGCGCGAATTTGCCGACGAGATCGGGCGTTGGACCGATGCGCGGGCTTTTGGGGACGCGCAGGAGAAAGCCGCGTATCCCGGTTACGCCGCCGCGATGAACCGGGAGAAGACTTCTGGGCCGACCGACGGAAATCGACGCTGGAAGCCGGTTACGGCTTCGCCCGAAAGCCTGCGCGAGCATGCCTTCGAGCAGCTTGTCACTCGGTTTCAGACGTTCCTCGCTTCAGTCATGGGCAGCAGCGGGTTCGGCATGCTCGTCCACGACCAGAACCAAACCGCCTCCAGGAACCTGACCGCACTCATGCGCGCGTTCCACAAGGACGGGACCGCCTACGCGCAGATCCCCAACGTCATCGAGACGCCCCTTTTCGTGGATTCGAGTCTGACGTCCATGGTCCAGGTGGCGGATCTCGTGGCCTACGCCGTCCGCCGGTTCGTGGAGAAGAGCGAGGCCGATCTGTTTGACCGCGTGTATCCCTGCTTCGATCGACGAAATGGCGTCATGGTGGGACTGAGGCACTACACCGGAGCCCGCTCTTGCTCATGCCGGATCTGCAAAGACCATGGGCGGGCGTAGAATCGCGGCCGCTGCCACAAGAACGGTAAGTCGATGACAGCGGTCGAGATTCGATTCATCGCGCTGAACCTGCCCGCCGCGGAGCGCGCGGAGCTGGCGCACGATCCGATCGCCAGCCTGGACGCCGAAGATGCGGACCCGCACGCCGATGCCCTCTGGGCCGCCGAGGTTGAACGCAGGGCGCGCGAGGTGGCGGACGGCAAGGTCGCACTGATCGATGCGGACGAAGTCCACGCCGAGATCGCCGAGCGCTTGCGATGGACCGGCCTGTGAAGGGCGGCAACCCGTAGCCCGGAGGCGGGCGGCAGGGGAGCGCTGCCCTACGCGTGCGAGATGGTCGCGCCTATGTCCGTGGTACGCTTGGCACAAGGCCATGGTCACCGTTCAAGTGCAGCTTCCCGAGGAAGCCTTTTCGGCGCTTCGCCGGTCACCCGACGAGATGGCGGGCGAGCTGCGCCTGGCCGCGGCCATTCACTGGTACGCGCGCGGCCGGATCTCCCAGGAACGCGCGGCGCAGGTGGCCGGGCTTGACCGCACCGATTTCATCCTGGCACTCGCGCGTGAGGGCGTGGACGCCTTTGCGGTGGACATGACCTCGCTCCGGCGAGAACTGGTCGATGGTTGAGACGGCCGTCGTCAACGCGTTCCCGCTCACCTGCTTGAGTCGCGCCGGCCTGAGGTCTTCACCCTGGATTCTTCATGATCAGTGCCCGCGTCTCAATCTCCCATCATGCAAGTGCAGCACGTGTTCTCACATGTGTTCAAAACACACGAATAGCTAACTCCATCGTCACAGCTCCCACAAATGTTCACATACCCAGGCGCACACCGTACTCATGGTGCCACTTCGCCAACGATGGTGTTGAGTGCTGCGGTCAGTTGTGCTGGAGAGGTTGCGGGGAAGTAGTTCCCTGTGCCTCCGGCTTGGGCAAAACTGGTCAGGTTGCCAGCCGATGGTCCGATGCCGATGACGTAGGTCTTGATGCCATCGGTTTGGAAAGCGGTTCCAATGACGCCCGCGGTGTCCATGACCGATGCGTCGGTGACATCGGAGCTTGTCCCAGGGTCGCAGTTGGGTTGGCCGTCGGTGGCCAGGAGAATATAGTGGGGTAGGCCATCATTCACCGTGCTGAAATAGGCGACCGCCGCCTTGATGGCGGCCATGGTCGGCGTCTGATTTCCCGGAGAAGTGCCGGTAATCGCTGCCTGAATCTGAGCAGCCGTGTTTGGCCCCACTCCCACTTCAACCCCCGTGTTTACGGTGCAGGTGCTGCCACCTGGAGACGTGAAGAACTTCAAGCCCCACTGCACGCTGGTTGGTGAAGCCGCGAGAACTTGGTTGAGGGATGCCGAAATCGTGGGCCACCGCGCTTGGCAGCCGGCACGACTGCCGCAGGTCGCATCCGACGCGATGTCATCGCTCATTGATCCCGAACGGTCCAGAACCAAGAGAAGATCCACCAACTGCGGGCTGACGATGCTCTTGGCATCGACCGACTCGGGCACTCCGCCACCGCTGGAGCCGGCCATACCTGCATCGGTGCTAGTCATACCCCCGCCGCCAGTGGCGGTGGGAGCGTCTGACGGCGAGCCGGCCACACCGGCGTCGGTACCACCCGAACCTCCGACAGCCCCACCGCCGCCAGTCCCGCCCGCGCTGGTCTGGCCACCGCTTTGCCCCGCACCTCCAGCTCCACTCACGCCAGCATAGCCGCCAGTGCCGCCGGTTGGGACGCTCGCTCCGCCCTGCCCTCCGGCGCCCGCAGTCGCTCCACCGAGCCCACCGTCAGGCCCCAGCGCACGGAGCTGGCTGCTATCGAAGGTGCAGCCGCTCGCGACGAGGGCAAACCCTGAGAGAAATGGCGCCATTTTCATGTCAGTACCTCACGCTCGCGGCGAATCCCGTCGCCCCACCCGCCATCGGCGCCACGGTTACGGGTCGGCCCTCGACGTAGAACAGCGCTCCTGTCGTCACGGCGGCAACGGCAGTCAGTGCCCAAAAGACGTTGGCCGTGGTCTGGCGCGAATTGACTGAGTCGATGTCGCTCTGGGGGCAGCCAGGGCGGGCTGGATTGCCCGCGCCGCACGAACTCCGCAGGCTGTCGAATTTGGATTGCATCGACAGGCCTGCGGTGATGGCGCCCACAGCCAGAAACACCGTCGAGCCAGCGGCGACCCATGTCCATTTTCTGGCCAGCCACCAGCCTTGGCTGGCGTCGTTGTTCGGTGATGTGGCTTGGACGTCGAAGTTCGGAGCCTTGGGCGTCGTAGCCAGAGATCGCATTCGCATGTTAACGGTGGTCACCGACCCCGCCGTGACGTCCACATCCTCGATCGCTGGGGCCAGGCCCGCATGTTTGGCCGTCACCTGGTGACGGCCGGGGGTGGCCCAGATCGGGTCCGGCAGCGGTATCAGTCCCACGCGCTTGCCATCAACGCTCACTTCGGCCTCAGTCGTGTCGCAGTCGATCTGGATTCGTCCAAGTTTCTCTTGGAGCTGAGCCACGGACTTGCGCGCATCAGCGATCTTCTCAGACGGTGAATCAGCGGCTCCCACCAAAAACTTCTCGAAAGCCTCCATGGCCTCGACGGGCCGGCTCAGGGCGCGATTGGCTTGGGCGATGTTGAACATCAGCTTCGGGCTAGGAAACGCTGCATAGGCCGCCTGGAATTTCTCCAGCGCACCGGCGACGTCGCCCTGCTCGTAAAGTTTCGTGCCCTGGCTCATCAGCGCCTGCGCCTCCGCCTTGGCCTGCGGGTCGCCAGTTGACGGCAAGGCTTGCGCGAGAATCGTGAGCAGGACGAGCGAGGTTGTACACATGGTCATAGCTCCTCGAACAGCTTTGCCTTGGCCTTTGCCTTTGGCCTTGGGGAAGGCATGAACGGGTTGGGTTTCTTGTCGGTGGTGACAGCGTCGAGACGTTTCCCGCGCTTGGTGTGGGCCGAGTCGCGCACCGCCTCGGCCGGGTTGTTTTCGGTGATCTCCGGCGTCACCACAAGAGGCGCTGGTTGGGGCAGCGGCGTAACGACGGGGTGGGCTGTGCTGGGGGCCGTTGTTCCGGGCGTCGGACTCGAACGGAAGAACAGGAACGCCCCGAGCAGCAAGAGCACGCCAGCCGCCGCGATGATGGCATAGATCGGCCTGATCCGACCCAACTGCCCCATCGCTTGCCCCATCGCTGACCGCACCTTCTCTTTCGCGCGCACGGCGATGCCACGAATAGGATTGATCCAATTCCCCGCTGCGACGCGCGCTAGGTCAGCCTTGCGCGCGTCCCGTGGCTCTCGGACAGCCGGCTGTCGAGCGGGCGTCGGCTGCACCGGCGTCGCGCCGTATCCGATGGTCGCATTGGCCGGGGTTGCGGGCGACACTGCGACCGGCGCCGGGGTCGCGTCCGCGGGTCGGCCAGACGCAGCGGTCTCAAGCGCGCGGGAGAACTCTCGCATCGACGGGAACCGCTCCGCCGGTTGCTTGCTCAGCGCGCGCCGCAGAACTTTCTCGACAGCCGGTGGCAGGCCCGGCACTCGCGGCGCGAGCGGATGCGGGTCCAGATTGATGATCTGGTACAGAAGCGCGGCTACCTCGTCGGCCACGAACGGCCCGCGCCCAAGCAGCATTTCCCAGGCGATGCAGGCCAAGGACCACTGGTCAGTGCGGTGATCGACTTCTTCGACCATGCCGGTGGCTTGTTCGGGCGACATGTAGTTGGGCGTGCCCATGACCGCCGACGCCTTGGTCAGTTGCGTGCGCGCCGCTTTCATCTTGGAAATGCCGAAGTCGAGTACCTTCACGAAATCGGGCTCGCTAGGGATTTGCAGCAGAAACACGTTACCGGGCTTGAGATCGCGGTGAACGACGCCTTGGTCGTGGGCAGCATTCAACGCCGAGGCGACTTGCCTGACCACGTGGACAACCGCATCGACAGGCATGCGCCCCACACGGCGCAGGCGGTGGTCGAGATCCTCACCTTCGAGATACTCCATAACCAGGTAGGGCTCGCCGGATTCGGCCTGGCCGAAATCCATGACCGTCACCAGGTGAGGGTGTCCGAGGTGTGAGGTTATCTCGGCCTCGCGATGAAAGCGCGCGAGGGCCTCGCGGTTGCTGGCCAGATCGCGCGCCATGAGTTTGATCGCCACGCGTTTATTGAGGCGAAGCTGAACAGCCTCGTAAACCGCGCCCATGCCGCCTTCACCGATGAGGCGCGTGATGCGGTAGGCGCCTTCGAGCACGGTGCCCACGGGCGCGCTCATGAGAGTTTCAGGCGGCACGGGCGATCTTCTCCTGCCACGAGAACCTTGGAAGGGTTTCCATGCTCGCCAGTTTAGGTTTCCGTGTAGTCACGCGCGCCAGCTCTCCATAGTCCCACGACATCAGGGTGGAACAGAATGCGAACTAGCCCAGCGTAGACCCTGGGCTAGTCCGCGTCAAATGGCCTCCGCGCGACTGCGCGGGCTCGCGCAGGCAGGCGCGCAATGATCTTGCACTCTTTACCGCCGGCGGCTTTGGGCGCATCCTTGGGCGGTTCAAGCTACCGGTGCAAAGGAGGCTAGGACTTGAAGAAGTGGATCGCCATTCTGGCCCTGTGCTTGCCCGTCCTGGCCTGCACTTTTGACGAGAGCCAGCTACGCACGGCGGAAGGTAGTGTGGCGGGGGCGGATGCGCGGCTGGCAGCGGACTCTCTGCTGATCGCAGACACGGGCTCGGGTGTGGTGCCCGATGCCTTTTCGGTGGTGGATCGCGTGTTCGCGCAGGACACACCCTGCACGCAGGACGCGCCAACAGGCGTGACCGCCATGGCGGACAACAGACGGGTGACGCTTGCGTGGAAAGCCGCAGCCGGCGCTGTCTCGTACAGCATCCTCCGCAGCACAACTACCGGCGTCGGCTACCTCGACGTTGGGGCCGTGGTTGCCACTGTGCCTACCGCCGCATTTGTTGACAACGACACCTCACTGGTGAACGGAACCAGGTACTACTACGTCGTCAACGCCAGCAATGGCGTTTGCGCCTCGCCAGATTCCGTAGAGGTTTCCGCTGTGCCGTTCGCGCCGGACGCGGGAACGCCGGTTGTGGACGCGGCTCTGGTGGTGGACACACGGCCAGCGGTAGTGCCCGACGCGGGACCTGCAACGTGTCCTGACCTGGCCATGAACAGCTACAACACCACACCCTGCAGCGTCTCGGTCGGCACCGCGATGTGCTATCAAGCGAGCATCGTCGATGGCGGCGTGGTGGGCCCGTGCCTGCGTGTCATTCCGGGAACCGGCACTCTACGTTGGTACGTGCCGGACTGTTCCCAGTGCGCTGGGCTCGGTCCGTAGGGTAGTTTCCCATCTTTCTTGTGCAGGTGCTCTTCGACGATACCCGACGCCATCGAACGCGCATCTCGGCGTGACTACCGGTGGTGCCGACAAGTTGACCTATGTTCGATGCGAACTGGTCAAGACAGTGGCCGAGGCTCGCACTCCCCGACCATTACGCCCGCGCCCGCCACGGCGAAGCCAGCTCGCCAAAGAACCAACGGTCGAACCGCTCGCTCCAGGTAGCCTCGCGCGCCTGCGCCACGACCACCGGCGCCGCCTGCTCGGTCTGCTCCGCTACGCTGGCCGATGTCCCCATCTCCGTCATCGGTTCCGTCCCCGCGTCCGCTGGTGCCGCAAAAACGCTTCCGACCTGCGCAGTCACCCCAACGTCGTCATCGGCCGTGGTAGCGCTCGCACCCACCGCGGGCGAAACGGCGCCTGTCGTCGAAATTACCAGCGCCTCCAGACGTTCCTGCGCCGCCCGTTCCGCGGCGTCGCGGTCCGCAATCCCCGTCCTCCAGACGCGCCTGCGCCCGTCTGGAAACCACATCTCCGCATCCCACACCTCACGCCCCGCCTTGCGATAGAGGTACAACCGCGGTTCAGACACCTTCTGTGCTCCCAATCTTGGCCGTCGCCCGGCCGATCGCGATCCCGACGACCAGCATGGCACAGAGAAGAAGAATTGCTCGCATACTCAACATGTTCCAGGCGCGGGCGCTGGCGTCCAGAGAAAACACACGTCCGCACCGTCGAGGGCCGCACCGTTCCGCCTCTCGTCCGCAGGCCACGTATACTCGCACCATGTTCAATCTCCAGGAGAAGTTTTCCCAACCCGAAAACATCGGCGAGCTGATACGCGATCAACTTGGGCGGAGATACATGCTGGTCGCCGAGCCAGTCGGTTTCCGATGCAATTGGCATCGAATGGCGGAGGCGGGCGAGACGAACCCGACCAAGGAACCGACTCGGAACTACCGCTTCGAAGGAAGTAGTTACGACGACTACCCACCGAGTGAGGCTGAAGCGGACTTTCCGGAGAAAAGGCTCGCATGCGAAGAAGGCGCTACGCTGAAATGGCCGCGGAGTGTGCGGTTGGAGCAGTTGGCGCCGCTGTCCTGGCCCGGCCTGAAACTCCCTGACGGCCGTCGCGTCCTCTTCGTTCCAGAGGCTAAGTCGGTCGGTATTCTCTTGCCGCACGCCTGGAATGACCTTCGCCGTTTTGCCAAGGCATCCCGTGGGCCGCTCATATGCCACGCATACGCCGTGACCCTCGGCGTTCTTCAATATTGGAAAGTGCGTGGCTCCGAAATGGTGCAACGAAGAGAGGACCGAAAGGCCTGGATCAAAGGTGGCAAGAACCAGTGGGAATTTGACCTCGCAGCAGATCCCAAGGGCCGCGACGAGAAGATCGAAACTTGGATGTATCACTGGGCCAGGCATCTTCACGACAACCCTCCCAATCGTTTCAGACCTTCGGTCGAGGCGATCGCGGTGCTGTCCAGAACCATTGGGTACACCGCTTCCGGAATCGAATCGATCATCCGTCGCGGGCGCTGAAGGCCGAGGAATCTCTCGAAAGCTGACTTGCATCCTTTTGCTTCCGGGCCGGGTGCACGCACCCTTTTGCCAGGAATACCGGACGGTTGTCCGATGACTTGCAAATCAACGTCGTAGTCCATCCTCGACGAGAAACTTGCAAAATCGAGGTCCAATCCAAATTGAAAAGTTCGAGAAAAGGGCGGACGAATGAGGTGTGCACTCCTGGCAAACCTTCTCAACTTCCTCCCAGCCTTCAAGAGGCGAGGTGGTCGCGCCCCTCGCTGCGCTGACGGGTAGACCGATGGCGTGGGCGGAGCGCTCGGAAACGAGCGCCTCGCCTCTTGAGGGCTGGAGCCAACGCGCGACCATCGGGAACCCCGAGGCGGCCGGCGCGGGGGTGAGCGACAGCGAGGGGGCGGAGCCTCCTTCCGCGGGTGCCGGCGCAGCCGGCGCCCCTAACCCACTTGATACTTATGGAACAAATCAACCAGCCAAGCCGTCTCGTTCCGCCCTGTTCGGCCCTCTGTGGCTAACCCTGGACGAATACCGGGAGGGCGTGGCGGCCGAGCTGCGCAACCTGGCCCTGTACCACGTGGCCCACGGCAAGCGCCGGCGCAATTTTGTTAAGAAGGCGCGATCTCTTCTGTCGTGCGGGCAGTTCGCGCGGGTCCAGCGCTGCGGCACCTGCGGTGCGCTGGACGCAGCCACCGCGATCGTCGAGTGTGCGTGCGATTTGCGCTCATGCCCGACGTGTGCTCGGAGGCGCGCGAACGTCGCGCGCACACGCCTGGAAGCAAAGTGGTGCGAGGGCGCGCGGCCCCGCGACATGGGGCTTTACCTACTGACCTTCACGTTGCGCTATGACCCGAACGATCCAGGCGATCTCTGCGTCGACGGTCTGAAGCGCCGAAAGAAAATCGTCCGCGATGCAGTTGGGTTCGTCTGGCGGCGCTATCTAAAGGCACGCGGGCGTGCGATGGCGATCAGTCTGGAGGTTTCTCCGCGCGGCGCCGTGCACATCCACGCGCTTTATCATGGCCGGCGCCCAGACGCGGGCATCCTGCGCGAAACCTATATGTTTCAGGTGGGCGATTCGCCCTTCGTGAACTGCGCGTACGTGCGCAAGCCCGGCAAGGCGATCCGTGAGCTGGCCAAGTATCTGGTAAAAGCCGCCTCGCCCAAGAACTCCCGCATCCTGCGCGGTGGGCGCGGTGAATGGATCCATCCCGTGCTAGCCGCGCGGGCGGAAGTGGCGTTTTCGGGAGATCGACTTTTCGAAACGATGGGTACGTGGCGGGGCGCTGACGACGACAACGACCTTCCGGAGAAAGCGCCACGCACCTGTTGCCACTGCGGCGCAAGCACGTGGCGGTGCGAGACCGCGCCCCTTCAGACGCTCCTTTCTGAGCTTCCAGACGACTGGGTTCCCCATTTCGGGCGCGCAGGGCCTTGGTCGAAGAAAACCAACCGCCCGAGAGAAGAAACCCAATGACTGAAAACACGAATCCCGGATCGAACGCTCAACCCGAACAAAAGGAAACTGCGATGACCGACAGAAAACGCCCTGACTGGATCAAGCACGCCCCCCGCGTGGACCGGCCAGACATCACCCGCTGGTTCAAGCCAGAAGATGGCCCCATCGACGGAACCCTGATCTGGAGGGGGAGACAGGAGCACTACCAGTCGGGGGACACCTACAACGCCTACGCCATCCGTGAGGCCAGCACCGGAAACATCATCGGCGTTTCCGAGCGCGCCGGGTTGCGCGATCTGCGCACGGTGAAGGTGGGCAGCAAGGTCTTCATCAACCCGATCGGTAAGAAGCAACTCGACAACGGACGGGCCTTCGAGCAGTTCGAGATCTTCGCCGAGCAGCAAGAACCCTTGTCTGAACCAACAAAGGGCACGGGAAAGAAGAACGGCAACTCGGGAAACTCTGGCCCTTCAGACACTGGCCCCGCACCGTCTGAAGACGCGCCTTTCTAGTCGAGGTGCCCCATGGTCGAACCACTCCCAGATCGTCCCGTCCTCACTGTCAAGGAAGCCGCGGCTGCGATCGGCGTGAACGTGAAAACGCTCTACGATGACATCAACGCCGGACGCTTCCCGGCGCTGCGCGTGGGGCGGGTGATCCGAATATCCCGCAACGTGGTAGCGTCCTTCCTACAGCAAGGCTGCGTCGCGCCTCCTGGAGGAATCCATGCCGGCAAGACGCGATCGTGAAGGACGATGGCGATACAGAAAAACAGTGAAACTGCCCGACGGGGGCAGAATCCGCATCAGCGGCTCGCCAACGCTGAACACCAAACAGGCGGCCGAGGTTGCGGAGCGAGAGCACATCATCCGTGTGCTCTCGCCCTCCCCCGCCGGGCAAGCGAAGAAGGAGGTTCCCACCTTTCAAAAGTTCGTCGACGAGGTCTGGTGGTCCACGTACCCCAGCTCGGTCGGGAACCGGCCCAGCACGGTCGAGGAGAAGGAGATCCACTTGCGGCTGCACCTAAAGCCCACGCTTGGCCGCCTGACCCTGGACAAAATCCGGGGCGAGGTGGTCGGCAAGCTGGTGGCGCGGCTGCGGGACGAGTCGAAGCTGAAGCCCAAGACGTTGAAAAACATCCTGGGGACCTTGCGGCGGATCTTGGCCTCGGCCGTCGAATGGGAATACCTGGCCGCGCTGCCTGTCCTGCCTCGCATGAAGGTGCCACAGCCCGAGTGGGACTTCCTCACGCCAGAAGAGGCGCAGAAGGTCCTGCACGCGGCTGGGACGCGTTCCGAGGAAACCGAGGGGTCTATCCTGTTCGCGCTCCACACGGGCGCGCGGGCAGGCGAGCAGCTCGCGCTGCAATGGGGCGACGTGGACTTCTTCAGTCGGTTGGTGGTGTTTCGGCGCAGCTCCACACGGGGCGTGGTCGGGCCGACCAAGAGCGGGCGGGAACGGCGGGTGCCTCTCTCGGCTTCCCTGGAAGCCGCCTTGAAGCGGATCCGTCACCTGCGGTCGAAGCTGGTCTTCTGCAACGAGAACGGCTCAGCGTTGAAGATAGACCAGCTACACGAGCGGCTGTGGGGCGCGTGCAGGCGGGCGGGAATTCGCGAGATCCGGTGGCACGATCTGCGGCACACCTTCGCTTCGCACCTGGCGATGCGGGGCGTGCACATTCCGCAGATACAGCAGTGGATGGGGCACTCGACCATCACCATGACCATGCGCTACGCGCACCTGTCGCCGGGCAGTGGGGCCGATCTGATCAGGGCTCTGGACGCTCCCGCCGTGGCAAATCCGTGGCAAACGACGGAAAATCGGGCCTAAGTAGTTAGAATCGTTGTGACCCCATCGGGACTTGAACCCGAGATTACGCCGTGAGAGGGCGCCGTCCTAACCGCTAGACCATGGGGCCAGTCGTAACTTTTGAAATGCTC